>Ga0189290_100089_pt1 | contig 82791 bp, 75 predicted proteins | sample UW140minimetaG_FD_130318 | JGI IMG/M metagenome (GOLD analysis project Ga0189290, IMG submission 130318) | Marine microbial communities from the Costa Rica Dome - UW140 mini metaG | ecosystem: Environmental > Aquatic > Marine > Oceanic > Photic zone | place: Costa Rica: the Eastern Pacific...
GAATACCGCAAGCATGTCGAGAAGGACCCGGCGCTGGCCCGGCGCTTCCAGCCGGTCTTCGTGAGCGAGCCGACCGTCGAGGACACGATCTCGATCCTGCGCGGCCTGAAGGAGAAGTACGAGCAGCACCATCAGGTGCGCATCTCCGACAGCGCCCTGGTGGCGGCGGCGCAGCTGTCGAACCGCTACATCACCGACCGCTTCCTGCCCGACAAGGCGATCGATCTGGTCGACGAGGGCGCGGCGCGGCTGCGCATGCAGGTCGATTCCAAGCCCGAGGCGCTGGACGAGATCGACCGCCGCATCATGCAGCTCAAGATCGAGCGCGAGGCGCTGCGCCGCGAAAGCGACGACGCGTCGAAGGACCGGCTCGAACGGCTGGAAGGGGAACTGGCCAATCTGGAGGAGGAATCCGACCGGATCACCGCGACCTGGCAGGCCGAGAAGTCGAAGCTCGGGCTCGCTGCCGACCTGAAGAAGCGCCTCGACGAGGTGCGCAACGAACTGGCCGTCGCCCAGCGTAAGGGCGAGTTCCAGCGCGCCGGCGAGCTCGCCTATGGCGAGATCCCGCAGCTCGAGGCGCAGCTCAAGGAGGCCGAGGCCCAGGACGGTGCCGGCACCGCCGGCTCGATGGTCGAGGAGACCGTCACCGCCGACCACATCGCCCATGTCGTTTCACGCTGGTCCGGCATTCCGGTGGACCGGATGCTCGAGGGCGAGCGCGACAAGCTCCTGCGCATGGAAGACGCGCTGCAGACGCGCGTCGTCGGCCAGGGCGAAGCGGTGCAGGCAGTGTCGAAGGCGGTGCGCCGGGCGCGGGCCGGCCTGCAGGATCCGAACCGGCCGATCGGCTCGTTCATCTTCCTCGGGCCCACCGGCGTCGGCAAGACCGAGCTGACCAAGTCGCTGGCCGCCTTCCTGTTCGACGACGAGACCGCCATGGTGCGGCTCGACATGTCGGAGTTCATGGAGAAGCATTCGGTCTCGCGGCTGATCGGCGCGCCTCCGGGCTATGTCGGCTACGAGGAGGGCGGCAGCCTGACCGAGGCGGTTCGGCGCAGGCCCTACCAGGTCGTGCTGTTCGACGAGATCGACAAGGCCCATCCGGACGTCTTCAACGTGCTTCTGCAGGTGCTCGACGACGGGCGGCTGACGGACGGGCAGGGGCGCACGGTCGACTTCCGCAACACGATCATCATCATGACCTCCAATCTGGGGGCGGAGTTCCTCACCGCCCTGCGCGACGACGAGGACGCCGAGGCGGCGCGCGATCAGGTGATGGACGTGGTGCGGCGGGCCTTCCGGCCGGAATTCCTCAACCGTGTGGACGAGACCATCCTCTTCCATCGCCTGCATCGCTCCGAGATGGGCGCGATCGTCGACATCCAGATGAAGCGGCTCGACCAGCTTCTGGCGGATCGCAAGATCCGGGTCGAACTCGACGAGACCGGTCGCGAATGGCTGGCCGAGCGGGGCTACGATCCGGCCTATGGCGCACGGCCGCTGAAGCGGGTGATCCAGCGCGAGGTGCAGGACCCGTTGGCCGAGAAGATCCTGCTCGGCGAGGTCCGCGACGAGAGCGTGATCAAGATCGCCGGTGGCGGCGACCATCTGATCTTCCACGTGGTCGGCTCCAAGGCCGGCGCGCCGGGAGACCGGGTCGCGGCCTGAGGACTCATCCATCCGGATATGCGAAAGGGGCGGCCGGTCGGCCGCCCCTTGTCGTTTGGGCTTTGGTGTTCCGTCAGATGTAGGTCGGACGCCAATAGTCGTCGATGCGCTGACCGGTGTCCGGATCATTCCAGCCCGGTGCCGTGCCGGGTGCAAAACGCGGCGCCCCTTCGAGCTGCTCGCGGGTGATGCCGACAACGTAGCCGCCCTGCCGCGCATCGTATTTCAAGACATGCCAGGGCAGCGGATGATAGTCCTCGCCGATCCCGAGAAATCCCCCGAACGACATGATCGCGTATTTGACCTGACCGTCGCGCTTGCCGATGACGAGGTCCTGAATATGACCGAGATGGTCGCCATCGGTGTTGTAGACCGCGGTGCCTTCCACCCGGCTTGCCTCGATGTTGTTGATGCCGACGTCGTTGTCGGTCTCCTCGCTGGCCATGAGATGGCTGCCTTCGGTGGATGACATGATCGTTCTCCATGGAAAATGCCTGTTTGCGCAACGGCTTCGCGCAACTCGCGGTTCCCGGCGGCACGCGCGCGGCGCGCCACTCTCTCGCAAGGAGGGGACAGACGGCGCGAAGTTTGGGACGGCCAGACAAGGAATCAGGATCGCGGCCATCTTCCCGAGCGTCATGCCCGGGCGTATGGTGATGCCGGGCGCGTGATCGCCCGCGCACGCCCGCCGGGCGAGGCGCCTCGTCCTTTCAGGATACCCGAAATGCAGTTCTGTTTCCGCCCCGTCCTCGCTGCGGCCGTCGGCGCAATGTGTCTCGTCGCCTTTCCTGCATTGGCGCAGAACCGTGACGTCACCGTCACCAATGCCACCAGCGCCGCGATGATCGAATTCTATGCCTCCAACACCGGGACCAGCGCTTGGGAGGAAGACATCCTCGGCGTCGATGTTCTGGAGCCCGGCGAGGCCGTCGTTGTCACCGTCGACGACGGGACCGGCGCCTGCATGTTCGACTTCAAGGCCACCTTCAGCGATGGCGCCGAGGCCACCAAGGGCGGTGTCAATGTCTGCGAAATTACGGATTTCGATTTCACCGACTGATCGGTCGGACTTTTGGGAGGATAGGGTATGTGGACGTCGATACGCAGTCTGACAATGGCCGCGATGCTTCTGGCAGGGGCAATACCGGCACTCGCCGACCCGTCCGGCAACTACACCATCGCCGGCTCCAACCCCGACGGCTCGACCTATGATGCCAGTGTTCTTGTGGCCAAGGTCGGAGACACGTTCACCCTGACCTACACGCTGCAGGACGGCACCAAGCTGCAGGGTACGGGGATCGGCGACGATGACGTCATGGCCATCGGCTATCTTCAGGATGGCGAGAGCGGCGTCGCGCTGATGTACCGCGAGGGCGGGAAATGGATGGGCGTGTGGAGCTATATCGGCGCCAAGACGCTCGGGACCGAGGAATGGCAGCCGCAATAGGCGGCAGGGTCACGACACGCTTCGGCGGGCCCGCATAACAATGCGGTCCCGCCGGCACGATGCGGGAGAAATTGTCGGATGACGAAACGGTTCTGGTCTCTGTGTCTCGCCGCCCTGCTGATGACCGGCCCGGCGCTCGCCCAGGCGCACGAAGAGGTGTCCGCCCGGATCGAAGCGCTGCAGGGCGATGCCGCAGGCTTTGCCGAGGCCTTCGATCTTTTGACCGAGGCAATGCGCTATGGCGATCCCGTCACCGTGGCGCAGCTTGCCGATTACCCGCTGACGGTCCGCGCCAATGGCGAGGAATACGAACTGATCGAAGCCCGCGATCTCGTCGACAATTACGACCGACTGGTCATGGCGGACACGCAGGCGATCGTCGCGAACCAGGATTTCGCCGAGCTCTTCGTCAATGCGGAAGGCGTGATGTTCGGCAACGGCGAAGTCTGGATGGCGTCCGTCTGCGACGACAACGCCTGCAGCCGGACCCATTGGGCGATCATCGCCATCAACAACTGACCGGCCGGCGCCGCGCGCCCCACGGTGCGCGTCGCCCGGAACCGGCCAATTGCGGTCAGTCGTCCTTCAGATAGACCTCGACCGGGCCCTTCAGCTTGATGGTTAGCGGCTGGCCGCGGCGGTCCTTCGCCTTGCCGGCCTGGACGCGGATCCAGCCTTCGCTGATGCAGTATTCCTCGACATTGGTGCGTTCCTCGCCCTTGAACCGCACGCCCACGCCGCGCGTCAGCAGATCGGCGTCGTGGAACTCGCTGGACGGGTCGGAAGACAGCCGGTCGGGAAGGGTATCGCTCATGGTCGTATCCTGATGTTGGCGCTGGAGCGCATGTGATGCCCGCACATAAACGCTTGCGGCCGTGCGCCCAAGTGGGCACCGGCAAAACGAGGCACCGCGGTCGTCAATCCGGGGCGAAGGACGCGTTTTCGTCCGAACAACTGACACTTGCGTGAGGTTTCGCCATTTTCATGTCCGGTTCATCCGCCATGTCCGATAGTGCGGGATAAAGGCCTGGAGAGCAGGATCCGCGTCCGGATGGTCGTCCGGCGGTGGATGCGACGGGGCGTCTCGGCGGTGCATGGTGCGCCGGCGGGACCAGGCAGTGCTGGAGAAAGCAAGATGAAGCGTATCGTGGCACTCTGTCTGTCGACGCTTGCGCTGACGACCGCGGCGACCGGGGCGCAGGCCCAGTCGAGCGAGATCCGTCTGGCCCAGGGATACGACCAGTATGGCGACGTCGCCGAGGTCTATGTGGACGAGAGCGGCCGCCGCGTGGTGATCGATTCCACTGGCCGCATCATCGCCATCGAGGAGCCGCGCCGCGAACGCTTCCGCGAGCGCCGCGAACGTTTCGGCGAAAGGGGCGGCGCCATCATCGACGCCCCGCCGCCGCCAGGCGTGACGCTGGAGGGCCGCGTCGATTTCGGGCCGCGCTCGGCCGATCCCTATGCCGATGACGGCTACGATCGCGAGCGCGATTACGGTCCCGACCCGGTCTATCGCGACGAACCCCGCTATGACGGCCCGATCGAGGCCGCGCCGCTGCCGGACGCCGGTACCGAACCGCGCCGCGAGGCCGAGCTTCCGCCCGTGCAAAGCCCCGACTATCCGGCCGATGGCGCCGCCGCCGACACCCAGACCAGCGTCGACGATCTGCTGACCGATCCGGGCGCCGCCGGCACCGCGCCGGCCGAAGGCCGCACGGTCGAGGAGACCGATCCGGCCCCGCCGGTCGAGGCACCGAAGGGCAAGAACGCCGAGGCCGAGATCGCCGCGCTGCAGATCCTGCTCGACCGCGCCGGCATGTCGCCGGGCGTCATTGATGGCCGCATGGGCTCGAACGTCAACAAGGCGGTCGCCGCCTATGAGGAGAAGTACGGCCGCAGCCTGCCCACCGGCGACGCCAAGGCGCTGGCCGAGGAGCTGGACGCCACCGGCGGCCCGGCGATCACCACCTACGAGATCACCGCCGAGGACGTCGCCGGACCGTATGTGGCAGCGATCCCGTCGGACTACGGCGAGAAGGCGCAGCTTCCCGAGATGAGCTTCGAGCGCGTCTCCGAGCGGCTGGCCGAGCGGTTCCACATGGACGAGGAGTTCCTGCGCAAGATCAATCCGGGCGCCGATTTCGATCGCCAGGGCACCCGCATCAAGGTTGCGGCGACCGGCGAGAACGTGAAGGGGGAGGTCGTCAAGATCATCGCCGACAAAGGCCGCGAGCAGGTGCGGGCCTATGCGGCCGACGGCAGCCTGATCGCCGCCTATCCCTCGACCATCGGCTCGTCCGACACGCCGTCCCCGTCGGGCGTCGTGCAGGTCAACCGCATCGCCTTCGATCCGAACTACACCTACAATCCGAAGGTCAATTTCAAGCAGGGCTCCAACGACAAGGTGCTGACCATCCCGCCGGGCCCGAACGGTCCGGTCGGCACGATCTGGATCGCGCTGTCGAAGCCGACCTACGGCATTCACGGCACGCCGGAGCCCTCCAAGATCGGCAAGACCAACAGCCATGGCTGCGTCCGCCTGACCAACTGGGACGCGACCGAGCTCGCCAAGATGGTGAAGCCGGGCGTGACGGTGGAGTTCGCCGAATAGGCAAGGCCATGACGACGGCGCCGGGGCGGGCGGGGATATTGCCGCTCCGGCCGTCCGTCGGCGGGCCATCGGCATGACGACGATCTCCCTCGACGACACCACCGTATCCGCCGCAGCAATCGCGGCGGACGGCGTGGCCGCGCCGCATGGCAGAGCCGACATCGGCGATATCGCCATCGTCCATGACGATCATCCAACCCAAGGCGCCGGCGCGTCGGTGCTGCTGCTGCATGGCGCGGTGCAGACGCGGGCGGTCTGGGCCGGGCAGGTGCAGGCGCTCGTCGACCGGCATCGCGTCATCGTGCCGGATCTGCGCGGCCATGGCGCAACGCCGCTCGGCCAGGAGCGGCTGACCATCGACCGCATGGCGATCGACTGTCTGGCGCTCATGGACCGTCTCGGCATCGACCGCTTCGCCGTCTGCGGCGTCTCGCTGGGCGGCATGGTGGCGCTGGAGATCGCGGCCCGCGCGCCGGACCGGGTGACCGCGCTGGTCCTCGCCAATACGCCCAGGTCCCTGTCGGGCATCGGCTGGGTGCGCCGGTTCGTCGACTGGCTCGACCCGCAGCGCCTGCTGCACCCGACCTTCCGCCTTCTCGGCCAGGCGCGCACCGCGCGGATCGGCCTGACGCTCGCAGCACGCCTCGTCGGGCCGTTCTGGGTCGGGCGGGACGCGCGGCGGCATTTCATCGCCGGTTTCCGGGCGATGTCGCCGGATGCCATTGTCGCCACCTATCGCGCCATCGTCGAAAGCCGGCCGCTGGATCTCGGCCGCATCCGCTGCCCGTGCCTGGTCATCGACACGCTGCATGACGCCACGACGATCCGCGAACAGGCGGCCGACATCGTCGCCGAGGCGCCGAATGCCAGAAGCGTGGTGCTGGAAGCCGGGCATGTCGCCAATCTCGACAATCCGGCCGTCTTCAACCGCGTTCTCGCCGAGTTTCTCGCCGCGCCCGGCCGGAACTGACCGCTGCGGCATAGTGCCCGCGGCCAACACTTGAGCAGCCGGAAGGGCCGCAATGGCGGGGCGGAAGGGTCGTTGGCCGGCTCGATAGATAAGACGTGATCGTCGTTGTCGGGTCATGGAGGAAAGCTAGGTCTTCTCGAACGCGGCTGCCCGGCGGCCTGCCTTCAGGGCGAACCGGCGGCCGGAACCAGTTCGATGAGGTTCGACATGGCCCATGTTTCCCGCAATTCGCTGACCGACGTCTCCGCGCTCGCGGCCCGCTACCGTGCCGTGCGCGAGGACAGCCGCGCCCTCGGTGCGCCGCTGTCGGACGCCGACGCGACCGTCCAGTCGATGCCCGACGCGAGTCCCGCCAAATGGCACCTGGCCCACACGACCTGGTTCTTCGAGACCATGGTGCTGAAGCCGAATCTTGCCGGCTATGAGGTCTTCGACGACAGCTACAACTACCTCTTCAACTCCTATTACGAGACCATCGGCGAGCGGCAGCCGCGGCCGCGGCGGGGCATGATCACGCGGCCGGCGCTGGACGAGATCTTCGCCTATCGCGCCCATGTCGACGCCGCGATCGAGACGCTGATGGACCGCGGCCCAGCACCGGACGTCGCCGAACTGATCGAGCTCGGCTGTCACCACGAGCAGCAGCATCAGGAACTGCTGCTGACCGACATTCTGCACCTCTTCGATCAGAGTCCGCTGAAGCCGGCCTATCGCGACCCGCAGCCCTTGGGCGTCGCGGCCGATCCGGGCGAGGCGCGCTTCGTGGGCTTCGACGGCGGCATCGTCGAGATCGGCCATGACGGCGACGGCTTCGCCTTCGACTGCGAGGGACCGCGCCACCGCGCGCTGCTCGAACCCTACCGTCTGGCGGACCGGCTGGTGACCAATGGCGAATATCTCGCCTTCGTGCAGGATGGTGGCTACCGCGATCCGCTGCTGTGGCTGTCGGCCGGCTGGGGGACGATCCTCGGCGAGGGCTGGACCAGGCCCTTCTACTGGCACGAGCGCGACGGCGAGATGTGGACCATGACCCTGCGCGGCGCGCAGCCGCTCGATCCCAACGCGCCGGTGACGCATCTCAGCTATTTCGAGGCCGACGCCTTCGCGACCTGGGCCGGCAAGCGCCTGCCGACCGAGTTCGAATGGGAGAACGCCGCGACCGGCCTGCCGGTGCAGGGCAATTTCGCCGGGTCCGGCCGGCTGCGGCCGAAGCCCGCGGCGCCGGGCGAGGGCCTGCGCCAGATGTATGGCGACGTGTGGGAATGGACCCGCAGCCCGTTCTCGCCCTATCCGCGTTTCAAGCCGGTCGAGGGCGCGGTCGGCGAGTACAACGGCAAGTTCATGTGCGGCCAGTTCGTGCTGCGCGGCGGCTCCTGCGCCACGCCGGAGAACCATATCCGCACGACCTACCGCAATTTCTTCCCGCCGGATGCGCGCTGGCAGTTCTCCGGCCTACGCCTCGCCGAGGATGCGTAAACATGCTGGACCGCATCGACACGCTGGCCCAGCAGCGCGAGGCCTTTCGCGCCGACGTTCTCGACGGATTGTCGCGCAAGCCCAAGACGCTCCCGAGCCGCTGGCTCTACGACGACCGTGGCTCGGAGCTCTTCGAGGAGATCACGGCGCTGCCGGAATATTATCCGACGCGGACCGAGACCGGCATCCTGAAGGAGAGGGCCGGCGAGATCGCTGGGGTCTTCGGTCCCCGGGCGGTGCTGATCGAATATGGCGCCGGCGCCGGGATCAAGACGGAGATCGTGCTGGCGGCGCTGGAATATCCGCGCCTCTATGTGCCGATCGACATCTCCGGCGACTTTCTGGAAACCTCGGCCGAGCGGATCAGGGACCGGTTTCCCGGCCTTGCCGTGGAGCCGGTGGTCGCCGATTTCACCGCCGAATTCGATCTGCCCGGTGACCTGCCCCGGGACGGGCGCCGGGGCGGGTTCTTCCCCGGCTCGACCCTCGGCAATCTCGGTCGCAGGGAGGCGCTGGCCTTTCTTGCCCGGATGCGCCGGCATGTCGGGGCGGGCGGCGTCGCCGTCATCGGCGTCGATCTGAAGAAGGACATCGACACGCTGCTGGCTGCCTATGATGACGCGGCCGGCGTGACGGCGGCCTTCGACATCAACATACTTGAGCGTATGCAGCGGGAGCTGGGCGCCGAACTGCCGCTCGCCAATTTCGCCCACGAGGCCCGCTGGAACGGCGAGGCCTCGGCTGTCGAGATGCACCTCGTCGCTCGCGACGCCTGCACGCTGTCGGTCGCCGGCCGCTCCTTCGCCTTCGAGGTGGGCGAAACGATCCACACCGAGAGCTCGCGCAAATACGATGTCGAGGCCCTGGCCGGGATGGCCGACGAATCCGGCTGGTCCCTGGACAATGTGTGGACCGATCCAGACGGGCTGTTCGCCCTGGTCAGCCTGTCGGCGGTCTGAAACCCTCCGACGCCTGCCCCGCGCCGCCCGCCCTGCGGCGTCCTGCGCCCTGAAAGACGCCCGGCTCGACCGCCGGGCGTCTTTCGTCGTAGACCCGCCTTCGGGGCAGGCCCGTGGCCGTGCGGTCGTCGGGGCGCCCCTTTGACGAACCATGACAGGACGCGGGACATGAGCGGCGAACGCATCGTTATCGTCGGCAGCGGCCAGGCAGCGATCCAGCTCGCGGCCAGCCTGCGGCAGGAAGGCCATGAGGGTCCGATCACCCTGATCGGCGACGAGCCGGGTCTGCCTTATCAGCGGCCGCCTCTGTCCAAGGGCTACATGAAGGAGGGCGATCCCGAGCGCCTGGTCCTGAAGCCGCAGAGCTTCTTCGAGCGCAACGCCATCACCCTTTGCGACGCCACCCGCGTCGTGTCACTCGACCGGGCGGTCCGCACCGTGGCCACCGATGACGGGGCTACCCATGGCTACGATCATCTGGTTCTGGCCACCGGCGCCCGCAATGTGCGCCCGCCGATCGCCGGCGGCACGCACAGCGACGTCGTGGAACTGCGCACGCTCGCCCATGCCGAGACGATCCGCCGGCGCCTGGCCGAGACGCGCCACGCCATCGTTGTGGGCGGTGGCTTCATCGGGCTGGAATTTGCCGCCATGGCGCGGCTTGCCGGGGCGCAGGTGACGGTGCTGGAAGCCGCCGACCGGCTGATGGCCCGCGCCGTCTCGCCGGCGATCTCGGATTTCGTGCTGGAGCACCACCGCGCCGCGGGGATCGCCATCCGGCTCGGCGCCAAGGTGGCCCGCATCGACGACGACGAGGCCGAGCGGGTCGTCGGCGTGACGCTTGCCGATGGGACGAGCATCGAAGGTGATCTGGTTCTTGTCGCCACCGGCGTCACGCCGAATGGCGAACTCGCCGCTGAGGCCGGGCTCGCGATTTCGAACGGCATCGTGGTCGATGAGACGCTGGCCACCGATGATCCTGCGATCTCGGCCATCGGCGACTGCGCCTCGGTGCCGGGGCCGTTGGGTACCCATCTGCGTCTGGAATCGGTGCAGGCGGCGATGGATCAGGCGCGCCATCTGGCGAAGCGGATCGTCCACGGCACGGCAGCGGCCTATCATGCGGTGCCATGGTTCTGGAGCGACCAGGGCGCGCTGAAGCTGCAGATCGCCGGGCTGACCAGCGGCGCCGATCGCTTCGAGACGATCCGGCAGGAAGATCTGGTTACCGTCATTGTCGGCTATCGCAACGGGCAACTTGCCTCGGTCGAGACCATCAACGCGCCCGGCGAGCACATGGCCGCCCGCAAGCTGCTCGGCCGCGCGGCGCCGGTCAGCGCCGAGGAACTGCGCGACAGCGGCTTCGACCTGCGGGCGCTCGCCAAGGGGCAGGCGGGATCACGCGATCGCAGCGTCGCCTCGGCCTGAACGGCAGGGATCAAGCGCCGTGTGCCTACCGGCCTGAGGGCCGCGTCAGGATGTAGACGCTGACGCTGCCCATGATCAGCGCCAGGCTGACGAGGACGAGCGGGTGGCCGACGGTCACCCAGGCCAGCACGAAGGACGCCAGCATCGCGGCGACAGCCGCGATCTTGGCCCGGCGCGGGATGATCCGGTGTTCGCGCCAGGCGACCAGCGTCGGCCCGAAGCGCGGATGCGCCTCCAGCCGGCGGGCAAGATCGGGATGCGAGCGGGCAAAGCACCAGACCGCAAGAAGCAGGAAGGGCGTCGTCGGCAGCAGCGGCAGGACGACGCCGAGCCCGCCCAGCACGACGCAGCTGTAGCCGAGAACCAGATAGAAGGGCTTGGCGAAGGGTCGCATGACGGCGCCAGAACAGGATGACCGGGGAGCCGGTTCGCCGACCGCCGCGGGCGGTGTGCGTCCCGTGGGCGGGTGATCCGTTGCGAGCTAGCTTCGTTGCGGTGCACGTCAAGGCTCGCGCTGCGACCCGAAGGCCGCCGCGCGCTGTTGTCGCTTGTCCTCGCCGGTCAGCCTGCCCTGGAACTGCGGACCGCGCCGGAGCCGAGCATGCGGTCGATCTCGGCCGCGTCGTAGCCGGCCTCGCGCAGCACCTCGGCGGTGTGTTCGCCGAGCAGCGGAGCCGGGCGGGTGACGCCGCCGGGCGTGTCGGAGAACTTGATCGGCAGGCCGATCGCCTTCACCCGGCCGGCGGTCGGATGCTCGGTCTCTACCACCATCTCGCGCGACAGGGTCTGCGGGTCCACGTGCATCTCGGAGATGTCGAGCACCGGCCCGGCCGGCACGCCGGCGGCTTCCAGCTGTGCCAGCCATTCGGCCGAGCTGCGCTGCGAGAAATGCCCGTTGAGGATCTCCTCCAGCGCCGCGAGGTTCTGCATGCGGCCATGATTGTTGGCAAAGCGCGGGTCTGACGCCAGTTCTTCGGCGCCGATGACGGCGAGCATGCGCTCCCAGTTCTTCTGGTTCGCCGCGCCGAGATTGATCCAGCCGTCGGCGGTCTGGAAGGCCTGATAGGGGGCATTCAGCGGATGCGCCGAGCCGAGCGGGCCGGGCGAGGCACCGGTGGCGAAGGCGATGGCCGACTGCCAGTAGGTGTGGGTGATGCCGGCCTCGAACAGCGAGGTGTCGACCTTCTGACCCTCGCCGGTCTGCAGCTTGCGGGCATAGGCGGCGGCGCAGCCGAGCGCGCCGAGAATGCCGGCGGTGATGTCGGAGACCGGGGCGCCGGACTTCACCGGCGGGCGGCCGGGGCCTTCGCCGGTGATCGACATCAGCCCGCTCATGCCCTGGGCGATCAGGTCGAAGCCGCCGCGATTGGCATAGGGGCCGGTGCGGCCGAAGCCGGAGATCTCGCAATAGATCAGGCCGGGATTGACCTTCTTCAGGTCCTCGTAGCCGAGCCCGAGCTTCTCCATCGTGCCCATGCGGTAATTCTCGATGACGACGTCCGCCGTTTCCAGCATGCGGCGCAGCACCGCCTTGCCGTCTTCGGACTTCAGGTCCAGGACGATTCCGCGCTTGTTGCGGTTCATCATCATGTAGGCGGCCGATTCGCCGTTGATGTCCGGTGGCAGGAAGCGCCGCGTGTCGTCGCCGTCGGGCTTCTCGACCTTGATCACGTCGGCGCCCATGTCGGCCAGCATCATGCCGCAGACCGGGCCGGCCATGATATGTGCGAGTTCGATGACCTTCATGCCATCGAGCGGGCCTTTCGCCTGTGCCATTACTGGCCTTTCCATTCCGGTTTGCGCTTGCCGAGGAAGGCCTCCATGCCCTCCTTGAAATCTTCGCTCATATAGGCCTGCACCACGAGGTCGCGGTCGTCGGCCTCAGCGCCCTGAACCCGCAGGCGGCGCAGGGCCTCCTTGGTGGTCGAAAGCGTCAGCGGCGCGTGAGTGGCGAGCAGCGCCGCCAGTTCCTCGGTGCGGGCAATCAGCGCCGCGTGGTCGGGCACGATCTCTGCGATCAGCCCGGCATTCAGCGCCTCTTCCGCGCCGACGAGGCGGGCGGTGAAGATGATCTCCTTGACCCGGCCGGCGCCCATCAGCGTCGACAGCCGCGACAGATTGGCGATCGACAGGCAATTGCCCAGCGTACGGGCGATCGGGAAGCCGAACTTCAGATCGGCGGTGGCGATGCGGATGTCGCAGGCCGCCGCGATGCCGGCGCCGCCGCCGGTGCAGGCCCGCGCGATCGCCGCGATGGTGGGAACCGGGCAGGCTTCCACCGCGCCGAGGACGACATCCATCCGGTGCTCGTAGTCGAGGGCGTCCTGCTCCGTGTCGAAGCCGCGGAACTGGGTCATGTCGGTACCGGCGGCGAAAGCCTTGTCGCCGGCGCCGGTGACGACGAGGCACTTCACCTCGCCGCCCAGCTTCGTCTCGCGACAGATCTCCGCGAGACGGTCGTACATGGCGAAGGTCAGCGCGTTGCGCGCCTGGGGCCGGTTCAGCATGATCCAGCCGATACCGTCGCGGACCTCGTAGAGGAGTTCGTCGGTGCTCATGGGTCTACCTGTAGAAATATTCGACGAGGAACATCGGGACTGCCGGCACATAGGTGCACAGGAACAGGACGAACAGGAGCACCCCGACAAAGGGCAGGTTCGCCTTCGACACCTCCCATATGTTGGCCTTGGCGATCGAACACGCGGTGATCAGCACCGAGGCGACCGGTGGCGTCTGCTGGCCGATGGCGAGGTTCAGCGTCACCACGAGGCCGAAATGCACCGGGTCGATGCCGGCCTGCTGGATCAGCGGGACGATCACCGGAACGACCAGGATGATCGCCGCGGCGGAGTGCAGGAAGAACCCGATGACCAGGAAGAAGACGTTCAGGATCAGCAGGATCAGGTACTGGTTCGAGGTGATGTCGAGGATGCCCTCGGCCAGCTGCTGGGGCACGCGCGCCTGGGTGAGATAGCTGCCCATCAGGATCGACGCGGCGACCAGGAGCATGACCACGGCGGTCTGGATGCCACCTTCCAGCATCGCCTGCTTGAGCTGGCCCCAATCGACCTCGCGGTACCAGATGCCGACCAGGATGGCCGCGACAACGGCGATGCCGGCGCCCTCGGTGGCGGTCACGAAGCCGCCGAAGATGCCGCCGAGGATGATGACCGGCAGGGAGAAGGTCGGCAGCGCCTCGACGAAGGTCGTGCGCAGCCGGCGCAGGTTGAAGGCCTCCTCCATCGGCAGATTGTACTTCACCGCATAATAATAGGCGACGCCCATCAGGCCGGCGGCCCCGATCAGGCCGGGGACGACGCCTGCGACGAACATCTGCTCGATGCTGGTGCCGGCGGCGACCGCATAGAGGATCATCGGGATCGACGGCGGGATGATGATGGCCAGCGAGGCCGACGACGAGGTGATCGCCGCCGCGAACGGGGCCGGATAGCCGCGCTTCTTCATCTCCGGAATGATGATGGAGCCCATCGCCGCGACGTCGGCGACGGCCGAGCCGGAGATCTCGGCGAAGAACAGCGAGACGCCGACATTGACCATGGCGAGGCCGCCGCGCACGAAGCCGATGACGGCCGAGACGAAGGCGATCAGCCGCCGCGTGATGCCGGTGGCGTTCATGATGGCACCGGCCAGGACGAACATCGGAATGGCGATCAGCGAGAAGGAGCGGGCGCCGTTGTACATGTCGAGGGCGATGGTCACCAGCGCGGCGCCGCCGTCGCTGATGAAGATCGCCAGGACGGCCGCCAGCGCCAGCGCGACGGCGATCGGCACGTTGATGCACACCATCGCGACCAGCGCGAGGAAAATGACGAACATCATCATGGATGCTGGCCCTTCTCAGGAGTTTCACCATGCGCCAGTGGCGCATGCTCAACGGAGCGTCCGGCCATGACGTCGCGCCAGTAGTCGGGGAAGCTGAGCAGTTCGGCGACGATGAAGAGGATGGCGCCGATCGGGATGATCGACTGGGTGAGGGCGACCGGCACCCAGGTCAGGCTGACCAGGGATTCACCCTCAAGGATGTTGAGGACCTCCAGACCCGACCAGGCGAGGAGCACGAAGAACAGCAGCACCAGCCCTTCGGCGAAGAGCATGGCGACCTTGCGCGCCGATGGCGGCAGCGACAGCAGCACGTCATCGAAACCGATATGGCTGCGTTTCAGCGCCGCCAGCGCGGCTCCGTAATAGGTGATCCAGGCCAGCAGGACGCCGGCGATCTCGTCATACCAGGAGAGCGAGGCGCCCATCTTGCGGTAGATCACCGCCGCGACCACGACGGTCGTCAGCCCGACCATCAGCGCGATGACCACCCATGTCAGGAACTCGCCGAGGATTCTCGCCAACTGGCGCATAGGGCCTCCCGCGTCGCGCGGACGCAGCTTTCATCGTCGATTTAAGGGGGAGAAGGGTGCCGGCCGAGGGATCGACCGGCACCTGTCAGGATGATCGCAAGCCGGTAAAGGCTCAGGACCCGGAGGCGAGGGCCTGGATGTCTTCGACCAGCTTCTGGCCGCCTTCGACCTGCGTGCCGAATTCCTCGTAGATCGACTTGGATGCGGCGATGAACGCGTCCTTGTCGGCCTCGTTCACAGTGACGCCGGCTTCCTCGATCTTGCTGATCAGCTCGTCGTCCATCTGCTGCGAACGCTCATAGGCGAAGTCGCTGGACTGGGTGGCGCAATCCTGGATCGCCGTCTTCAGCTCCTCGTCCCAGCCGTCCCAGTTGCGCGAGGAGGTGGCGAGGTAGGCGGGCGAATAGACGTGCCCGGTCATCGACAGGAACTTCTGCACTTCCTGGAACCGGCCCGAATAGATCTGGGCGAGCGGGTTCTCCTGGCCGTCGATGACGCCGGTCTGCAGGGCGGTGAACACTTCCGAGAAGGCCATCGGCGTCGGATTGGCGCCATAGCTCTGGAACATCTTCACGCGCCACTCGCCCTTGGGGACGCGCAGCTTGATGCCTTCCAGATCGGCCGGGACGTTGATCGGCTTGACGTTGTTGGTCACGTTGCGGAAGCCGTTTTCCCAGAATCCCAGTATCTGGTAGCCGCGGCCGGCGGCGGCATCGACGAAGGTGTCGCGCATCCCGTCGCGGACCTTCTTCATGTGGTCGCGGCTCTTGATCAGATACGGCATCTCGAAGACGCCGAAGGTCGGCGACACCGAGCTCATCACCGACGAGGGGATGGAGAAGTCGATCTGTCCGAGCTTCAGCTTCTGCAGCATCTCCTCGTCATTGCCGAGCTGCGAGGACCCGTAGACCTCGACGGTGGCCTTGCCGGACGCCGCGACGCATTCGGCGAATTTCTCCGCCGTCGCCTCGTAGAGCGAGCCGGGGTCGCCGACATGGCCCAGATCGAGGGATTCCTGCGCGCCGGCGGCCGAGCCCATCAGGGCCACGGCGGCGACACCGAGCATCAAGGTGCGAATGTTCATTGGTTTCCTCCCAGTTTTCGTTTTGGGCAGCTCCTCAACCGCCCGGTGGTCGTTCTGCGTACCGCCTATTCCGCGGCCTGTCTTGCTTCGGCTGCGCCGGACTGCGCCAGCACGGCCATCGCAGCCTGAACGCCGCCGGCCTTGTGCGCCACCCCGGCGACCTGCAGACCCATCTCGACGCCTCCCAGCGTGCCGATCAGGGTCAGGTCGTTGTAGTCGCCGAGGTGGCCGATGCGGAAGATCTTGTCGGCAAGCTTCGAGAGGCCGGCTCCCAATGACATGTCGAAGCGCTCGAGGATGACCTTCCGCAATGCGTCGGCGCCCTTGCCCTCCGGCATCAGGACGGCGGTGAGCGCGCCCGAATGCTGGGCCGGGTCGGCGCAGAGGACTTCCAGCCCCCAGGCCTCGACGGCGGCCCGTGTCGCGGCGGCATGGCGCTGGTGCCGGGCAAAGACGTTGCCCAGCCCTTCCTCGTGCAGCATCTCGATCGCGGCATCGAGGCCGTAGAGAAGATTGGTCGCCGGGGTAGAGGGGAAGAACCCGTTGGGGTTCATCGCCAGCATCTCGTCCCAGGCCCAGTAGGAGCGCGGCAGCTTCGCCGAGGCCTGCGCCGCGATCGCCTTGTCGGAGAGCGCGTTGAAGGACAGGCCCGGCGGCAGCATCAGGCCCTTCTGCGAGCCGCCGACGGTGACGTCGACGCCCCATTCGTCGTGCCGGTAGTCGACCGAGCCAAGCGAGGAGATGGTATCGACGAGAAGCAGCGCCGGATGGCTGGCGGCGTCGATCGCCTTGCGGACGTCGCCGACCGGCGTCACGCAGCCGGTCGAGGTCTCGTTGTGGACGACGCAGACCGCCTTGATCTCGTGGCCGCTGTCGGCCTTCAGCCGCTCGCCGATGGCCGCCGCGTCGGCGCCATGGCGCCAGTCGCCGGCGATGAACTCGGTGCGCAGGCCCAGCCGCTCGGCCAGCTTCTTCCACAGCGAGGCGAAATGGCCGGTCTCGTACATCAGGACGAGGTCGCCCGGCGACAGCGTGTTGACCAGCGCCGCTTCCCAGGCGCCGGTGCCCGAACCCGGATAGATGACGACCGGGTTCTCGGTCTGGAAGATCGTGCGGATGCCGGTCAGGACGCGCTTGGCCATGTCCTGAAACTCGGGGCCGCGATGATCCATCGTCGGCATGTCCATGGCCCGCAGCACCCGGTCGGGCACATTGGTCGGTCCAGGGATCTGCAGAAAATGCCGGCCGGCTTTGTAGGTCACGATGGCGTCTCCCGGGGACCGCGACGCTTTGTCCGCCGGTCCGTTTCCTCGTCGCACGCTCTTGCCGACGTGCCTCTTTTCAGGTCCAATTGGATTATGAATTCATTATGCGTGTCAAGCGGCATTCTGCAGATCGCCGCCGGGAGGGGTCCACACAGATGGGGGAAATGATCCGGCCGGGCCTGAGCCGCCGGCTTGAGCGGGAAATTGCCGGCGACGTATATTTCGACCGCTTCAACCGCGGGCGTTACGCCACCGACGCCTCGATCTACCAGATCATGCCCGCCGGAGTGGTCGTCGCCCGCACCGGCGACGACGTGGCGGCGGCGCTCGACGCTTGCCGCGAGGAGGGCCTGCCGCTGACCATGCGCGGCGGCGGCACGTCGCAATGCGGCCAGACCGTCAATTCCGGCCTGATCGTCGACACGTCGAAGCACCTCAACAAGCTCCTGGAGCTGGACGTCGCGGGCCGGCGCGCGGTGGTCGAGCCGGGCATCGTCCTCGACGATCTCAACCGGCTCCTGAAGCCGCACGGCCTGTGGTTTCCCGTCGACGTCTCCACGGCGTCACGGGCGACGATCGGCGGCATGGCCGGCAACAATTCCTGCGGTTCGCGCTCACTGCGCTACGGCACGATGCGGGACAACGTCATCGCCATCGACGCGATCCTCGCCGACGGCACGGCCGGACGCTTCGCCCAGCTCGACCAGAACGCCGCCAACGAGCCGCCGCGCGAACTCGTCGCCGCCATGCTGGCGCTGGGGCGCCGCGAGGCCGGCGAGATCGCGGCGCGCTTCCCCAAGGTGCAGCGCCGGGTCGGCGGCTACAATCTCGACGCGCTGGTACCCTCCGACGACCCGATCAATCTGGCCCATCTGCTGGTCGGCTCGGAAGGCACGCTGGGCATTTCTACCGCCATCGAGATCCGGCTGTCGCCGCTGCCCAAGGCCACCAAGATCCTCGGCGCCTGCCACTTCCCGACCTTCCGCGCGGCAATGGAGGCGGCCCAGCACATCGTCGCCCTGAAGCCGACCTCGGTCGAGCTGGTAGATTCGACGATGATCGGGCTCGCCCGCCGCATCGACATGTTCGTGCCGACGCTGGAGGCTTTCGTCGAGGGCGATCCGGCGGCGCTGCTGCTGGTCGAATTCGCCGATACGGCGGAGGAAAACGACGCCAGCATCGCGGCGCTGAAGGACGTGATGAGCGATCTCGGCTACGGCTTCGGCCGCGGCGGCGATCACGAGGGCGGCGTCGTGCCTGTGACCGATCTGAAGCTGCAGGCGGCGATCGCCGAACTGCGCGCCGCCGGCCTCAACATCATGATGTCGATGAAGGAGGAGCGCAAACCGGTCTCCTTCGTCGAGGATTGCGCCGTGCCGCTGGAGCATCTGGCCGATTACACCGATCGGCTGACGGCGATCTTCGAGAAGCACGGCACCCGCGGCACCTGGTACGCCCATGCCTCCGAGGGCTGTCTGCACGTGCGTCCGGTCCTCAACGTCAAGCTCGACAAGGACGTGAAGACCATGCGGGCGATCGCAGAGGAGGCCTTCGCCATGGTCCGCGAATACAAGGGCTCGCATTCCGGCGAACACGGCGACGGGCTGGTGCGCTCGGAATTCCACACCCAGATGTTCGGCGAGCGCATCGTCGCCGCTTTCGAAGAGGTGAAGACCGCCTTCGATCCGCATACGCGCCTCAACCCCGGCAAGATCGTCGCGCCGCCGAAGATGGATGACCGCAGCCTGCTGCGCTATCCGCCCGGATACGCGGTGGACGAGATCCTGACGGCCTTCGACTGGTCGGCCTGGCCGGGCGCCTCCGGCGGCCTGCAGGGCGCCGTGGAGATGTGCAACAACAACGGCGCCTGCCGCAAATCGGCCGGGGCGGTGATGTGCCCGAGCTACCGGGTGACCCGCAACGAGCGCGACGTCACCCGCGGGCGGGCCAACACGCTGCGGCTGGCGATCTCGGGCCAGCTCGGCCCGGACGCGCTCGCCTCCGACGAGATGGCCGAGACGCTGAAACTGTGCGTCTCCTGCAAGGCCTGCCGCCGCGAATGCCCCACCGGCGTCGACATGGCCAAGATGAAGGCCGAGGTGCTCTACCAGCGCGGCAAGACCAACGGCTTCTCGCTGAAGGACCGGCTGATCGCCGATCTGCCGCGCTATGCGCCGGCCGCGGCCCGCATGGGCTGGCTGATGGGCCTGCGCGACCGCATCCCCGCCTTCGCGGCGCTGTCGGAGAAGATGGCCGGCTTTTCCGCCCGGCGCTCGCTGCCGGCCTTCCGCAAGGACTGGTTCCGCGATGCCGAGGGTGATGTCGCGGGCGCAGCGGCGGTCGGGGCCGAAGCAACCGCCCGTCAGGCCACGGCGGCTTCGACGGACGACATTGGCGGGGCAGGGGACGGGATCGTCCTCAACCCGGAGGGCGCCGGCGGCGACACCGCGACGACGAATGGCACGGATCGGCGCGGCGTCGAGCGCACCGGCCCGGCGCCGCATCCGGGCGGGGTGACCGGCGTCGTCCTCTTCGCCGACACCTTCGACCGCTGGTTCGACCCGCAGGTGCTGCGCGCCGCGGTCAAGGTGCTGAAGGCGGGCGGCTACCAGGTCGAGACCGCCAGCCTCGGCCGCAACGAACGGCCCCTGTGCTGCGGGCGGACCTATCTCGCCGCCGGCATGGCCGACCGCGCCAAGGCCGAGGCGCAGCGCACCATCGACGCGCTGCTGCCGCATGTGCGCGCCGGCAAGGCGATCGTCGGGCTGGAGCCCTCCTGCATCCTGACCCTGCGCGACGAGTTCCTGGCCCTGGTGCCGGGCGAAGCCGCCGAGGCGGTGGCGGCGTCGGCCATGCTGTTCGAGGAGTTCCTGGTGCGCGAGGACAAGGCCGGGCACCTGTCCCTGCCTCTCGACGGCATCGGCCGCGAGGCCTATCTGCACGGCCACTGCCACCAGAAGGCCTTCGGCGCCATGTCGGCCGTCGAGGGCGCGCTGCGGATGATCCCCGGCCTCGACCTGAAGGTGATCGAATCGTCGTGTTGTGGCATGGCGGGCGCCTTCGGCTATGATGCCGAGACCATCGACGTGTCGCTGGCCATGGGCGAGCTGTCGCTGCTGCCGGCGGTGCGCGCGGCGCCCGCAAATGCGGTGATTGTCGCCGACGGCACTTCCTGCCGGCACCAGATCGCCGACGGCGCCGCACGCCGCGCCGTGCATGTGGCGGAAGTGCTGGCGGGCGCGCTCGACGGAGCTGCGCCGTAATGGCGCCGGTTCGGGTTGGCTCCCGGCCGCCGGCGCTCGATGCGGCCCGTATCCGCGGGGCCGGTCATTCCACGACGGGACACGACGCATGAGCCTTGCCGATACCGATTTCGACGCGCCGCTCTCGCGCCCCGCGCTGGCCGTGGAACTGACCGACCGGATGCGCCGGATGATCATGGAGGGTGAACTCCAGGCCGGCGAGAAGGTGCCCGAAAAGGCGCTGACGGAGCGCTTCGGCGTCTCCCGCACGCCGGTGCGCGAGGCGCTGAAGGTGCTCGCCCACGAAGGCTTCGTGCAACTGGTGCCGAACCGCGGGGCGATCGTCTCGGGCGAGACGATGAACGAATTGACCGAGCTGTTTCCGCTGGTCGCGGCGCTGGAGGGGCTGGCCGGCGAACTGGCGGCCGAGCGCGCCTCCGAGGCCGAGATCGTGGCGATCGCCGATCTCACCCGCCGGCTCGGGGCCGCCTACGAGGCGCGCGACCGGCCAGCCTATTTCGAGATCAACCAGGCGATCCACAGCGCCATCCTTGCCGCCGCGGCCAATCCGACGCTCTCCCAGCACCATGCCATGGTGGCGCGGCGGGTCTACCGGGCGCGCTACCAGGCCAATCTGACGCCCGAGCGCTGGCTGACGGCGACCCGCGAGCACGAGGGCATCCAGGCCGCGCTGGAGGCGCGCGACGGGCCGTTGCTGGGCAACCTGATGAAGGCGCATCTGACCCACAAGCTGGAATCGCTGCTCGCCCATGCCGAGGCCGAGGCGGGCGCCGGCACCGCCGGCTAGGACGCCGTCACCGCCGCGCGGCAGGCCTGCCGGTCAGTCGCCGACGTAATCGGCGTCCGCTGCGGGCTGCGCGACCGGCCGGCGCGGCTTGCGCATGGCCAGCACTACCGCAATGACCAGGAAGCAGCCGGTCATGGTGTAGAGCCCGATCGAGATCCAGCTCGAAACGAGGATGCCAGCATCGCCGCCGGAGATCGCCAGCGCCCGCCGCAGCATGCTTTCCATCTCGCCGCCGAGCAGCAGTCCCAGCACCACGGGCACCACCGAGATCTCCAGCTTGCGCAGTACGAAGCCGAGCACGCCGAAGCCGACCATGACCTGCAGGTCGAAGGTGGAATGGCTGATCGAATAGATGCCGACGAAGGAGATCATCACCACGAAGGGCATCAGGGCCCACATCGGGATGGAGAGCATCCGGGTGAACAGGCCGACCAGCGGCAGGTTGAGGATCAACAGGAAGACGTTGGCCATGAACAGCGCCGCGATCAGCCCCCAGACGATGTCCGGCTGGTTCTGGAACAGCAGCGGCCCCGGCGTGATGTTCAGCGAGATGAGCAGCGCCAGGAGCACCGCCGTCGTGCCCGAGCCCGGCACGCCCAGCGCCAGCATCGGCACCAGCGCGCCGCCGGCGGCGGCATTGTTGCCGGCTTCCGGCGCCGCGACGCCGCGGGGATCGCCCTTGCCGAAGGTGTCGTCGTTGTTCGAATAGCGCTTTTCCAGCGTGTAGGCGATGAACGAGCCCAGCGACGCGCCGGCGCCGGGCAGGATGCCGGAGATGAAGCCGAGGCCGGAGCCGCGGAACATCGCCCCCAGCGACTTGCGGATATCGGGCCAGCGGGCGAAGGCGCGGTTGACCGGCACCGCGCCGGAATGGCCGCCGATCCCGTGTTCCAGAAGGATCAGCGCTTCGGAGATCGCGAACAGGCCGACGATGGCCACGATGGCGTGGAAGCCGTCATAGAGATGGAAGCTGCCGAAGGTGTAGCGCGGCACGGCGCTCTGCGGATCGATCCCGACCGTGCCCAGCGCCAGGCCGATGCCGGCCGCCAGCAGCGTCTTGGCCGGATTGGCGCCGGTGATGCCGCCGATCGTCGCAAAGGCCATGACATAGAGCGCGAAATACTCGGCCGGGCCGAAGCGGATGGCGAACTGCACCAGCAGCGGGGCGAACAGCACCAAGCCGATGGTTGCGGCCACGGCGCCGACGAAGGACGCGATGCCGGAGATCGCCAGCGCCTCGGGCGCCTTGCCCTGCTGGGCCATCGGATAGCCGTCGAGGCAGGTCATCATTGCCGGCTCGTCGCCGGGGATGTTGAGCATGATCGACGAGATGCGGCCGCCATACATGCAGCCGTAATAGACGCAGGCGAGCAGGATCAGCGCCGAGCCCGCGGGCAGCTGCAGCGAAAAGGCCAGCGGGATCAGGATCGCCACGCCGTTGACCGGACCGAGGCCGGGCAGCGCGCCGATGATCGTGCCGATGAAGCAGCCGAACAGCGCCAGCCCGATATTGGTCGGGGTCAGGGCGGTGGCGAAACCGTCGGCGAGAAAGCCAAGAATTTCCACATGATCTCCTTGGGCACCGGCCAGGCGGTGACTAACCGAAGAGCGGTCCCGTCGGCAGGGGCAGGCCGAAAACGCCGTCGAACAGGAAGAACAGCCCGAAACCGATCACCAGTCCGGTGATGACGGCCTGCAGCCAGCTGGCGCCGAGGATGCGCGCCAGGAGAACCGCCGCAACGCTCGTCGACAGCGGAAAGCCCGCCGGCTCGAGAATGATCGGATAGACGATGAGGACCGCCAGCATGGCGATCTGGCCCCAGACATGCGGCCAGCGGAACCAGACCGGATCGGGATCCGGCTTGACGATCAGAAAGGCCGCGAACAGCCCGAGCGGTACCGCGACCATGCGCGGAAACAGGCTCGGGCCGGCCGGATCGCCGTAGGCGACGCTGTAGCCGCCGGCGGCGATCCAGTACCAGATCGCGAGGGCGAGCAGAATCGCCCCCGCGATACGGTCACTGAGACGCAGGCTCGGGGTCGATCTAGTTGATGACACCGATGGCCTTCGAAATCTCGGCTGCCTTCTTCTCGGACTCGCGGACGAAGGTGTCGAACTCCGCACCACCGCGCCAGATCGGCGTCAGGCCGGACTCGGTCGCGGCCGTCTGCCAGCTTTCCGAATCGTAGAGCGCGTTCATCTTTTCGACCCAGAAGTCATAGGCGTCGTCGGGAACTTCGCCGCCCATGTAAAAGCCGCGCCAGTTGTAGCCGACCGCGTCGACGCCCTGCTCCTTGGCGGTGGCGATGTCCGGATAGGCCGGCAGCCGCTCGTCGGACATGACCGCGAGGGCCTTGGCGTCGCCGGACTGGATGAAGCCGCCGATCTCGCCGATGTCGGTGAGGACGACGTCGATATGACCGCCGAGGAGCTGGGTGACGGCGTCACCGCCGCCCGAGAACTCGACCCAGCGGATGTCCTTCAGCTGGTCGGTTGGAACGCCGGCTTCCTGCGCGAGGATCAGGAACCGCAGATGGTCCCAGCCGCCGATCGAGGAGGAGCCTCCGACCACGACGCCGGCCGGATCTTCCTTGACCGCGGCGAGAACGGCGTCGAGCGACTCGTACTCGGAGTCCTTGTTGACCAGCATCGTGCCGACATCGGCGCCGAGCATGCCCAGCCAGCGCATCTGATCGATACCGGCCGGATATTTGCCCTGGGCGATCTGGGTGATGCCGACGGTCGAGGTCGCGACGATCAGATTGGGGTCGTCGTTGCGCTTGGAGGCGACATTGGCGAAGGCCACCGCGCCCACGGCACCCGGCATGTTGGTCACCTGCACGGCGCCCGGCACGAGACCCTCGTCCTGCAGGATGCGGCCGACGGTGCGGCAGGTGAAGTCCCAGCCGCCGCCCGGATTGGCCGGTGCGATGCATTCGACATTCGACGGCTCGAATGCCGACGCCGGCAGCGTGACTGCGGCGAGAGCGGCAGCCATCAAGAGGCGCTTCAAGAACATGGTCATCCTCCCCGGCCCGCACAGGCACATCGGGACGATGCGATCCTCCCCCAGCGGGCGTTCTCAATTGTTTCGCACAATACGCGACAGACGCGCAGCCACTATTGGATGACGCGAAGCCTGCGCGCGGTCAAGCGATGGCGCGCGTCTATCGATGCTGCGCCGCACCCAATAATGGGCCGGTTTGGCCATGTCGCCCGCGTGTTTTACTTTTCGCCGATGCTTCGGGTAAGGACCAAGTGATCGTAAGGGAGAGGAACGAGCATGGGCCAGGATCGCAGCGTGCCGCCGGTACCGTCAGGGCAGGGAACCCGGATCAAAATCTGCGAGGTCGGTCCGCGCGACGGTTTCCAGATAGAGAAGTCCTTCATCCCGACCGCCCGCAAGATCGCGATCGTCAACGGCCTGATTGCCGCCGGCCTGAAGAAGGTGCAGGTGACCTCCTTCGTCTCGCCGCGCGCCGTGCCGCAACTTGCGGACGCTGCCGAAGTGCTGGCGGGTGTCGAACGGGGCGATGACGTCATCTTGACGGCGCTGGTTCCCAACGCCCGGGGTGCCGAACGGGCGGCCGAGACCCAGCTCGACGTGATGGGCGTGTTCTGCTCGGCGTCCGAGACCCACAGCCGCAAGAACGTCAACGCCTCGATCGACGAAACGCTGGCGCGGTTCCCCGCCGTCGTCGAGATCGCCAATGCCGTCGGCAAGCGCGTCCAGGGCGGCGTGGCGACTGCCTTTGGCTGCCCGTTCGAGGGTGATGTCGCGCTGGAAAATGTCGTCCGGATCGCCCGCTTCTACCGCGATCTCGGCATCACCGATCTCAATCTCGGCGATACGACCGGCATGGCGACGCCGACCAATGTGGCGGCGCTTCTCGCCGCTCTGCGGGACGCGGTGCCGGAGATGGCCGTCACCCTGCATTTCCACAACACCCGCGGCGTTGGGCTCGCCAATGTCATGGTCGGCCTTGCCGAGGGCGTGACCCGCTACGATTCCTCGATCGGCGGTCTGGGGGGCTGTCCCTTCGCGGCCGGCGCCAGCGGCAATATCTGTACCGAGGACCTCGTCTATCTGCTCGAGGAGAGCGGCTATGAGACCGGAATCGATCTCGACCGGCTGATCGCCGTCGCCCGTCTCACCCAGACCGAGATCGGCCGCGAACTGCCCGGTCAGGTGATGAAGGCCGGGCCGCGGCTGACGCGCCATGGCGTCGACGACGTCGCCACGGCGGCGGGCTGAGCAATATGGACCAGCCGCTCGCCGGTATCCGGGTCATCGACCTGACGCGCATCCTGTCCGGCCCGTTCTGCTCGATGCTGCTCGGCGATCTTGGCGCCGACGTCATCAAGGTTGAGGCGCCAAAGCAGGGCGACCATGTCCGCGGTCTCGGGACAATCGTCGACGGCATGTCCTGGTACTTCGCCGGCTTCAACCGCAACAAGCGCTCCCTGACGCTCGACCTGAAGAGCGACGCCGGCAAGGCGGTGCTGCGCCGGCTTCTCGCCGACGCCGACGTGCTGGTGGAAAACTACCGGCCGGGTGTTCTGGCTGCGATGGGCTTCGACCGGGAGGCCCTCGACGCCATCAATCCGCGGCTGGTCGTCGGATCGGTCAATGGCTACGGCTCGACCGGCCCCTATCGCGACCGCCCGGCCTTCGACTTCATCACCCAGGCGATGTCGGGCTTCATGTCGGTGAACGGCTCGCAGGAGAGCGGCCCGATGCGCGCCGCGCCGCCGCTGACCGACCTGATCGCCGGGCTCTACACGGCTTTCGCCATCGTCGCGGCCCTGCGCGTGCGCGATCGCGACGGCGAGGGACAGGCGGTCGAGGCCTCGATGATGGGCGGCATGATGTCGATGCTGGCCTATCTGTCGGCCGCGCAGCTGGCGACCGGCAAGACGCCGCCGGCGACCGGCAACGACCATCCCATCGCCTCGCCCTACGGGCTGTTTCGCGCCGCCGACGGCCATGTCGCCGTGGCGCCCTCGACCGCCCCGACCCTGCGCCGCTTTCTGGAGGCGATCGGGCTGATCGGGCTTCTGGACGAGCCGCGCTTCGCCACCAATGCCGATCGGGTGGCCAACCGCGCGGCGCTGAACGCCCTGATCGACGCGGCCATGTGCCACGAGACCCAGGATGCCTGGATCGCCCGGCTCAACGCGGCGGGCGTGCCCTGCGGCCGGGTCCAGACCCTTGGCGAGGTGTTTGAGGATCCGCAGGTCGCCGCGCAGGAGATGGTCCTCGATGTTCCCCATCCCGGCCACGGCACTGTGCGGATGACCGGCTTCCCGATGAAATTCGCCAAGACGCCGTCGCACGTGCGCCATCCGGCGCCCGATCTCGGGCAGGACACCGAGGCGGTGCTGGCGGAAGCCGGCTACGATGCTGCCGAAATCTCGCAATTACAGGCAGACGGCGTCGTCTGAACACCGCCCGCCGACGCGCTCGTTCGTCGCCGACGGCGAACGCTCGCCTGATCGAACAACTCTGGAGGACCATGCCATGACGACGATCCCGACAATTCCCCTGTTCAGCGGCGGACCCGAGGTGGCGCGCCTCTGCCTCGGCACGATGATGTTCGCCGACCGGACCGACGAGGCCGAGGCGGCGCGCATGCTGGACCGCTATTTCGAGGTCGGCGGCAATTTCATCGACACCGCCGATTCCTATACCGGCGGCAAGTCGGAAGAGATGCTGGGCCGACTCCTGCGGGAGCGACGTGCCGACTGTGTGCTGGCGACCAAGGTCGGCAATCCGGTCACCGATGTCGAGGGATCGGGCGGCCTGTCGCCCGAATGGATCGCCCGCGCCGCGGAGATGTCGCGCGAGCGCCTGCAGACCGAGACAATCGACCTCTACTACCTGCATCTCGACGACGAGACGACGCCGCTGGACGAGGTGATCGGCGCCCTTGGCGAACTGATCGCCAAGGGCGCCATCCGCCATTGGGGCTTTTCCAATTTCCGCGGCTGGAAGATCGCCGACATGGTCCGCATCGCCGACAAGCTGGGGGTGGCGCGGCCGGTCGTGGCGCAGCCCTACTACCACATGCTCAACCGCACGGCAGAGACCGACTATCTGCCGGCCTGCCACCATTTCGGCATCGGGGTCGTGCCCTATTCGCCGCTCGGTCGCGGCATCCTGACCGGCAAGTATCGCGGCGGTGTGCCGGACGATTCCCGCGCCGCGCGCGGCGACAAGCGCATGCTGGAGGCGGAGTTCCTGCCGGGCACGATCGAGGCGGCGAACAAAGCAGCCGATCACGCCGACAAGACCGGCCGCGATCCGGGCGCCCTGGCCGTGAACTGGCTGCTCGCCAATGCGGCGGTGTCCAGCATCCTGATGGGGCCGCGCAATGTCAGCCAGCTCGACGGCTATCTGGGAGCGGTCGACACCCGGTACGACGCGGAAGACGAGGCCGTGCTCAGCGCACTCTGTGCTTCCGGCCACACTCCGGTGGTCGGGCACAGCGATCCCCGTTACCCGTATCGCGGCCGCGTGCTGCGCTTCTGACATCCGGCCGGGGCGGGCAACTCAGGCGGCGGGCGTTTGCGCGCCGCCGCCGTCGGTCCGGTGCCGGCTTCGGCTGCGTCAAATCAGGCCGCAGCCGACCGGCGCAGCGCACCACAACGGCGCGGCGGCTGCCACGCGGCCAAGCCGGTGGCGATCGCTGCGCAGGCCAGGCCGACTGTTGCCGGCGCACCATCTCTTTCGAATTGGACAATCAGTTCGGGCGCCACGCCGAGGCGATCTGCGGCGTCGTCAGGAGAGAACCACATATGGTCCATCCACTCGCCGAATTCGTGAGCGGTCATGGAGTACCTCCAGGCTGAACATATTTATTTCGCCCATGAAGATGGTCTGCTGTCAATTACTTCGCTGCGAATAATATGGTATCGTAAGCATCGATTATATATTTGTCTCGAATCTCCTTGCGGGATGTTCGACGTGGATGATCGCGCGAGGCGGGCGGGATCGTCGCCCTGCTCCTGGCCTGCGAGACGGGCGCTTTCGTGCTTGATGCGCACCGGGCAGACTTCTAGACCAGTGGGGAGCCCGCCGCGGGGCGGCAGTCGGCGGCACGCCGGGATTCGGGAGGAATCGTCTTGGATTTTGCGCTCACCGACGAGCAGAGGCAGATCTTCACCATGGCGCGGGACTTCGCCACCGAGAAGATGGCGCCCCATGCCGCCCGCTGGGAAGACGAGAAGGCGCTGCCGCGCGAAACCCTCGTCGAACTGGCCGAGCTCGGCATGGCGGCGATCTATGTGCGCGACGACTACGGTTCCGGCCTGTCGCGGCTCGACGCGGCGCTGATCTTCGAAGCCCTGTCTTACGGCGACCCGTCGGTGTCCGCCTTCCTGTCGATCCACAACATGGTCGCCTGGATGGTCGACAGCTTCGGCAGCGAGGAGCAGCGGGCCGAATGGCTGCCCAGGCTCGCCGCGATGGACACGGTTGCGAGCTACTGCCTGACCGAGCCGGGCTCGGGCTCCGACGCCGCCGCACTGCGCACCAGCGCCAAGCCGGACGGCAACGGCTACGTCCTCAACGGCACCAAGAGCTTCATTTCCGGTGCCGGCTTCTCGGACCTTTATGTCGTGATGGCCCGCACCGGCGACGCGGGGCCGAAGGGCATTTCCGCCATTCTCGTGGAGAACGGCACCGAGGGCCTGTCCTTCGGCGCGCTGGAGAAGAAGATGGGCTGGGTCGCCCAGCCGACGGCCGAGGTGCGCCTCGACGGCTGCAGCGTGCCCGGCGGCAACCTTCTCGGCGAGGAGGGCAAGGGCTTTGCCTACGCCATGATGGGCCTCGATGGCGGCCGGCTGAACATTTCGGCCTGCGCGCTGGGCGCGGCCCAGGCGGCGCTCGACAAGTCCATCGCCTACATGCAGGACCGCCAGGCCTTCGGGAAGAGCCTCACCGAATTCCAGGCGCTGCAGTTCCGGCTGGCCGACATGGAGACCGAGCTGCAGGCGGCGCGCATCTTCCTGCGCCAGGCGGCGTGGAAGCTGGACACCAAGGCGCCCGATGCGACCAAGCATTGCGCCATGGCCAAGCGCTTCGTCACCGACACCAGCTTCAACGTCGCCAACATGGCCCTGCAGCTGCATGGGGGCTACGGCTACCTCGCCGATTACGGCATCGAAAAGATCGTGCGCGATCTCCGGGTCCACCAGATCCTGGAAGGCACCAACGAGATCATGCGGATGATCACCGCACGCGCACTCCTGGCGGAGCATTCATGAGCATCGACACCAACGCAGCCAATGACGACGTCCTGATCCGCGCCGAGGGGCGGGCGGGGCGCATAACGCTCAACCGGCCGAAATCCCTGAATGCCCTGTCCCACGCCATGTCGCTGGCGATCGAGGCGGCGATGGACGGCTGGGCCACCGATCCGGCCATCGATCTCGTGATCATGGACGCGGCCGGCGACCGGGCCTTCTGCGCCGGCGGCGACATCCAGAAGATCTATCACGACAGCCGCGCCGGGGACCTGTCGGCCGCGCGCCGCTTCTGGGCCGAGGAATACCGGCTGAACGCCAAGATCGCCCGCTATCCCAAGCCGGTCGTGGCGCTGATGGACGGCATCGTCATGGGCGGCGGCGTCGGGCTCGGCGGCCATACCAGCCACCGCGTCGTCACCGAGCGCTCGATGGTCGCCATGCCCGAATGCGCCATCGGCCTCGTGCCCGATGTCGGGGCGACGCTGATCCTCGCCAACGCCCCCGGCCGGCTCGGCGAATATCTGGCGCTGACCGGTTTCCGCATGGGGTCCGGCGAGGCGATCGCCGCCGGCTTCGCCGACACCTGCGTCCGGTCCGACGATCTCGCCGGGCTGACCGCGGCGCTGGTCGAAAGCGGCGATCCGCAGATGATCGCGCGCTTTGCCGACGCGCCGCCGCCTTCGACGCTCGCCGAGCAGACCGACGCGATCGACGCGGCGTTCTCGGGCGTCGATGCGGCCGACATCCTGCAGCGCCTCGCTCTCGACGGCGGGGAATGGGCGCAGCGCACGGCCGCGCTGATCCGCAAGGGCTCGCCGATCTCGGTCGGCGCGACGCTGGAGCTGGTGCGGGCGGCGCGGGCCGAGCCGACCATAGAGGCGGCGCTGCGCAACGAATACCGCTTCACCTACCGCTCGATCGACGAGGGCGAATTGCTGGAGGGCATTCGCGCCGCGGTGATCGACAAGGACCGCGCGCCGAAATGGTCGCCGGCGCGGATCGAGGACCTGCCCCGGGAGCGGGTCGCCGCGATGCTGGCGCCGCTGGGCGAACACGAACTGACATTCGACCAACAGGCAGGGGAGGAACGGCCATGAAGATCGGTTTCGTCGGTCTTGGCAACATGGGCGCGCCGATGGCGGCCAATCTGGCGAAGGCCGGCCATGCGGTGAGCGGCTACGACGCGGCCGGCGTCACCGCCGAGGGTGTCGCCCCCGCCGCAACGCTCGCCGAGGCCGTGACGGGCATGGAGGCGGTGATCACCATGCTGCCGAATGGCGACATCGTGCGCGCCGTCCATGCCGATATCGTGCGCCAGGCCGAAGCCGGGGCATTGCTCATCGATTGCTCGACGGTGGATGTGGACAGCGCCCGCGCCGCCCACGACATGGCGCGCGAGGCGGGCCTCCTGTCGCTGGATGCGCCGGTCTCCGGCGGCACCGGCGGCGCGGCGGCCGGCACGCTGACCTTCATGGTCGGCGGCAGCGACGAAGCCTTCGCCAAGGGCAAGGCGCTCTTCGACATCATGGGCCAGAAGGCGGTGCATTGCGGCGAGGCCGGTGCCGGCCAGGCGGCGAAGATCTGCAACAACATGATCCTCGGCATCTCGATGATCGGCGTCTGCGAGGCGTTTCACCTCGCCGACAAGCTCGGCCTCGACCGCCAGGCGATGTTTGACGTGGCCTCCACCTCGTCTGGCTCCTGCTGGTCGATCAACACCTATTGCCCGGCACCGGGCATTGGTCCGAAGAGCCCGGCCGACAACGACTACAAGCCGGGCTTTGCCGCCGATCTGATGCTCAAGGACCTCAACCTGTCGCAGACCGCCGCGGAAACCGCCGGCGCGACCACCGAACTCGGCCGCCACGCCCGCGACATCTACGCGGCCTTCGTCGAGACGGGCGGCGGCAAGGGCCGCGACTTCTCGGCGATCCTCGACAAGCTGGCGAAGCAGTAGCGCCGTAGCGCGGCAGGCCCGTCGGTCAGGCCTGCCGCGCTTGGACCTCAGGCCGGCGTCACAGCTTGAGCGTGCGCAGCCTCAGCGCGTTGCCGATCACCGAGACCGACGAGAGGCTCATCGCCGCCGCGGCGAGCATCGGCGACAGCAGCAGGCCGAAGACCGGGTAGAGGACGCCGGCCGCGACCGGCACTCCGACGGTGTTGTAGACGAAGGCGAAGAACAGGTTCTGCTTGATGTTGCGGATCGTGGCGCGGGCGAGATGCCGGGCCCGCACGATGCCGTTGAGATCGCCCTTCACCAGCGTGATGCCGGCACTTTCCACGGCGACATCCGCGCCGGTGCCCATGGCGATGCCGACATCGGCCGCCGCCAGCGCCGGCGCGTCGTTGACGCCGTCGCCGGCGACCGCGACCTTCGCACCGCCATTGCGCAGTTCCTCCACCAGCGCCTGCTTGTCCTGCGGCGACAGGCCGGCCCGCACCTCGTCGATGCCGAGCGCCGACGCGACGGCCTTGGCCGTGCGCTCATTGTCGCCGGTCGCCATGACGATCCGCATGCCGCTCTCGTGCAGGGCGCGGATGGCGGCCTCCGTCGTCGGCTTGATCGGGTCGGAGACGGCGATGAGCCCCGCGGCCCGGCCGTCGATGGCGACGAACATCACCGTCTTGCCGTCCGTCTCCAGGGTCCGGGCGTCGGCGTCGAGGGCGGCCGCATCGATGCCCTCGGCGGCGAGCATCGCCCGGTTGCCGAGAACGATGGCCGAACCGCGTACCTCGCCCCGCACGCCCTTGCCGGTAACCGCGTCGAAGCCAGTGGCCTCCGAGAGTTCGGCGCCGCGTTCCTGCGCCCCGGCGACGATCGCCTCGGCCAGCGGATGTTCCGAGCCGCGCTCGAGGCTGGCGGCAGCGGAGAGAAAGGCCGTCTCGTCACCCTCAAGCACGACCACGTCGGTCAGTTGCGGCCGGCCCTCGGTCAGCGTGCCGGTCTTGTCGACCACCAGCGTATCGACCTTGGCGAAGCGCTCCAGCGCTTCGGCGTCCTTGATCAGGACGCCGGCCGAGGCGCCGCGCCCGGTGGCCGTCATGATCGACATGGGCGTCGCGAGCCCCAGTGCGCAGGGGCAGGCGATGATCAGCACCGAGACGGCGGCGACTAGCCCGTGCACCATGGCCGGCTGCGGCCCGACCAGCGCCCACACGACGAAGGCGACGATCGCCGACAACACCACGGCCGGGACGAAATAGCCCGCGACCCGGTCGGCCAGCCCCTGGATCGGGGCGCGCGAACGCTGCGCCTTGGCGACCATCTCGACGATCCGCGACAGGGTGGTGTCGGCGCCGACCGCCTCGGCCTCCATGACGAAGCCGCCATTGCGGTTGAGCGTGCCGCCGGTGACCGTGTCGCCGGGGTTCTTTTCGACCGGCACCGGCTCGCCGGTGATCATCGATTCGTCCACCGAGGAGCGGCCCTCGACCAGCGTGCCGTCCACCGGCACGCTTTCGCCGGGCCGTACCCGCAGGCGGTCGCCGGACGCCAGGGCATCGAGCGGCACGTCTTCCTCGGTTCCGTCGGCCGCGATGCGGCGGGCGGTCTTCGGCGCCAGATCCATCAGCGCGCGGATCGCCGAGCCGGTGCGCTCGCGCGCCTTCAGCTCCAGCACCTGGCCGACGAAGATCAACGCGACGATCACCGCCGAGGCCTCGAAATAGACCGGCACGACGCCGTCCCGGCGGAAGGATGCGGGGAACAGGCCGGGCAGGAGGGTGGCCACCACGCTGTAGCCATAGGCCGCGCCGACGCCGATGGCGATCAGCGTCCACATGTTGGGCGAGCGATTGACGATCGACGCCCAGCCCCGTTTGAAGAAGGGCAGGGCCGCCCACAGCACCACCGGCGTCGCCAGCACGAATTCCAGCCAGACCGCCAGCTCCTCGCCGATCCAGTCGCGGATCGGCAGCCCGACCATCGGGCCCATCGAGACGATGAACAGCGGGATCGTACAGAGCGCGCTGACCCAGAGCCGGCGGGTGAAGTCGATCAGTTCCGGATTGGGGCCTTCCTCGCCGGTGGGCACGCCCATCGCCTCCAGCGCCATGCCGCATTTCGGGCAGTCGCCGGGATGGTCCTGGACGATCTCCGGATGCATCGGGCAGGTGTACTGCGTGCCTTCGGGCATCGGTTCGGGCGCCGGGCGGTCGCCGAGAAAGGCATCGGGATCGGCTTCGAACCGCGTCTGGCAGCCGGCCGAGCAGAAATAGAACCGCTCGCCGCCATGCTTGGCCATGTGGCGCGCATCGATGCGTTCGACGCTCATGCCGCAGACCGGGTCCGTTGCCGTCAGATAATCCTGCGGCGCGGCGACGAATCTGTCGTGGCACCCCTGCGAGCAGAAATGCACGGTTCGGCCGTCATGCTCCGCCTTCGGCTTGCCGGCCTCTGGATCGACCAGCATGCCGCAGACCGGATCGCGGGTGACGGCCCCGCTGTCTTCGTCATGGCCGTCGCCGTGGCCGTGATGCGGGTGATGACAGGCGGTGCTGGTCTCGGACATGGAGCGCTCGCTGCGAAAGGATGGCCGCCCGAAGGCGGGATGGCCGCAAGATGGAGATTCCAGCGACTGGAAGGTCAAGGGCGGCGGGCGTCCGATCGGATCCGGGATCCGTCGCCAGCGTTTGCGCCTTTCGATCCCGATGGGCATGGGGCCGCCTGATCCTGCACGCGATATTTCTGCGCGACGGTCTTTGAACGGCGCGGCGGCTTACCCACCTAGCGGCGACGCACGGTGCTCGCCGCGCGAGCGGTGACGCATGTCTGCCGCCCGCCGCAACGCCACCGGCAGCTTGCCCACGCCGGCGGACGACGTTGGCGAAAGACAATTCGAGACCGGGACACCCGACGCCCGGATAGGAACATTCTGGTGGATTCGACTGCGATTGGCGGCATGGTGGCCGAGGAAATACCGTTCTGGATCTGGGCGGCGACGATCGGCGGCATTGCCGGCCTGTTCATCTTCGATTTCCTCTCCCACGTCCGCAAGGCGCACGAGCCGAGCTTCAAGGAAGCGGCGGCCTGGTCGGTCTTCTACATCGTGCTGGCGATCCTTTTCGGATTCGGCGTCTGGTATTTCTGGGACAAGACCCACGGGGTCGAGTTCTTCGCCGGCTTCATCACCGAGAAGAGCCTGTCGGTCGACAATCTCTTCGTCTTCGTCATCATCATGAAGAGCTTCGCGGTGCCGCGGGTCCACCAGCAGAAGGCGCTGCTGATCGGCATCGTGCTGGCGCTGATCATGCGCGGCATCTTCATCGCCGTGGGCGCGGCCGCGATCGAGCGCTTCTCCTGGGTGTTCTACCTGTTCGGCGCCTTCCTCCTGTGGACGGCGTACAAGCTGGCGGTGGAGAGCTTCTCCCACAGCCACAGCACCGACGAGGAGTACGAGCCCAACGCGGTGGTGAAGTGGTTCCAGCGCAATGTGCGCACGACCACGGAGTTCGCCGGCGGCGCGCTGACGATTCGCCGCGACGGCCTGCGCTATTTCACCCCGATGTTCGTCGTCATCGTCGCCCTCGGCATGACCGACCTGCTCTTCGCCCTCGATTCGATCCCGGCGATCTACGGCCTGACCGACGCGCCCTACATCGTCTTCACAGCCAACGCCTTCGCGCTTCTGGGGCTGTTGCAGCTCTATTTCCTGCTGGGCGGGCTTCTCGACCGGCTGGTCTATCTCGGCTTCGGCCTGGCGCTCGTCCTCGGCTTCATCGGTGCCAAGCTGATCGTCCATGCGATGGAGGCCAACACGCTGGGCTTTATCAATGACGGGCAGCCCATCGAGGGGCTGCCGCATATCTCGACCAGTTTCTCGCTGGCGGTCATCGTCGGGATTCTCGTGGTCACGACCGTGGCCAGCCTGATACGCTCGGGCATGGTCGCCAATCGGGCGGCCGATCGGCCGGGCGAGGAGCATTGAGCTCGCCCGTCCGTCGCGGCTCGAACAGGGGAACGGCGTCCGATGGATGATCCGAAACAGGGCGAGGCGGACGAGCCGGCCGACGCGGCGCGGCCTGCGGTCGCAGCCGGTCCCGGCGCGGCCGATCTCGACGCCCGCAGCGCGGCGCTGGCCCGGCGTCTTGCCGAGCAGCGCCAGCGCATGCCGCAGCTGCGCGACGAGCCGGCCGACCGCACCAGCGGCATGCAGGGTGTCGCCCAGGGGCTCAAGATCGCCAGCGAGTTCGTTGCAGGCATCCTCGTGGGCGTCGGCATCGGCTATCTGATCGACCAGCTGGCCGGCACGACGCCCTTCGGCCTGATCGTCTTTCTGATGATCGGATTCGCCGCCGGCGTGCTCAATGTGATCCGTGGCGTTTCAGGCACAACGCCGCCCCATGGTCGCGGCCCGGCCTGAACCGGCACCTTCGCGTCCGTTCCACGTGCGTTTGCAGTGGTCAATCTGACAACGGGGTGTTGCGAAGCGCAGTCCGGGACGCTATGGGCAGGACGGCCCGCGCCAGGGCCTGCCACGAGATGACGAAGGACCAGTGAGTTTGGCGACGAACCCGACAGATCCAATCCACCAGTTCCAGATTTCCAACATCGTTCCGATCGAGATCGGCGGGTTGGACTTCTCGTTCACGAACTCCGCCCTGTTCATGGTGGTGACGGTCGCTGTAGCGACCGCCTTCCTGTACTATTCGACCCGTGGGCGCGGCCTTGTGCCGAGCCGCATGCAGTCGGTGAGCGAGCTCTCCTACGAGTTCGTTGCCAACATGCTGCGCGACGCGGCGGGCTCCGGCGGCATGCGGTTCTTCCCGTTCGTCTTCTCGCTGTTCATGTTCATCCTGGTCGCCAACCTGCTCGGCATGGTCCCGTATTTCTTCACGGTGACCAGCCATCTGATCGTGACCTTCGCGCTGGCCCTCCTGGTGATGGGCGTTGTCGTGGTCTACGGCCTGATGAAGCACGGCCTGCACTTCTTCAAACTCTTCGTGCCCGAGGGCGTGCCGGCCGCCGTGTTGCCGCTCGTCGTGGTGATCGAGGTGGTCTCGTTCCTGTCGCGGCCGGTGTCGCTCTCGGTTCGTCTCTTCGCCAACATGCTGGCGGGGCACATCACGCTGAAGGTCTTCGCCGGCTTCGTGGTGTCGCTGAGCGCCTTCGGTGCGCTCGGGGTTGCCGGTGCGATCCTTCCGCTGCTCATGACCGTCGCGCTGACGGCACTCGAATTCCTGGTCGCCGCACTGCAGGCCTACGTCTTTGCGGTTCTGACCTGCATGTATCTCAACGACGCGATCCATCCAGGCCACTAAGACAAGTTCCAGGATACAACGGGGCGGCGTGGAAGCCGCCGCAACCACCCGCAATCGAACAGTTTCAAAAGGAGTTTCGACATGGAAGCGGAAGCAGCAAAGTTCATCGGTGCCGGCCTCGCCTGTTTCGGTATGGGCATGACCGCCCTCGGTCTGGGCAACATGTTCGCGAACTACCTCGCCGGCGCGCTGCGCAACCCGTCGGCTGCCGACGGCCAGTTCGGCCGCCTGATCTTCGGCTTCGCCGTCACGGAAGCCCTGGGCATCTTCTCGCTGCTCATCGCCCTGCTGCTGCTCTTCGCCGTCTAATCGGCGTCCAGCGCAGGTAAGAAGACCGGCCGGCGGCAGCTTCTGTCGCCGGTCCCCTATGCCGGGAGCCCTCGATGTTCGTCACCCAAGCCTTCGCACAGGCCGATTCGCTAGATGCCGTGGAACTGCCGCCTGCGAGCGACACCGCCGAGATGCATGGCGAAACGATCCATGTAGAAGGCGAGCATGGCGGCTTCCCGCCTTTCAATGCCGAATATTTTCCGTCGCAGATCCTCTGGCTCGCGATCACCTTCGGAATCTTTTACCTGGTTCTGAAGAAGGTGATCCTGCCGCGGATCGCCGGAACGCTCGAAAACCGCCGCGACCGGATCGCTCTCGATCTGGAAGCCGCCGAGCGGATGAAGTCCGACTCGGATGAGGCCAAGGCAGCCTACGAGCAGGAGCTCGCCGAGGCCCGCGACCGCGCCCACAAGATCGGCCACGACGCCCGTGAAGCCGCGCGCAGCGACGCCGAGGCCGAGCGTCAGCGCCTCGATGCAGAGCTCGACGAGAAGCTGGAAGCCGCGCAGCTGCGCATCGCCGCCGTCCGCGACGACGCGATGAAGGATGTCGGCCAGATCGCCGAGACCACCGCCGACGCCATTCTGCGCGACGTCATTCGCCTGGAGGTCTCCCGCGAGGAGGTCGCCAGCGCCGTGACCGCCGTTCGCAGCTGAGGAGCCGACCATGGACAACTCATTCTGGGCATTTGCCGCCCTCATCATCTTCCTGGCCCTCGTCTGGTATCTGAAGGCGCCGGCGAAGGTCGGTTCCTCGCTCGACCAGCGAGCCGACCGGATCCGCAACGAGATCGAGGAAGCGCGCGAGCTGAAGGAAGAGGCCAAGCAGCAGCTGGCCGAGTATCAGCGCCGCCGCCAGGAGGCCGAGGAGGAGGCGAAGGAGATCGTCGCCGCCGCCAAGCGCGAGGCCGAGCTGATGCTTGCCGATACGCGCCGCAAGAACGAGGAATATGTCGAGCGTCGCACGGCCATGGCCGAGACGAAGATCTCGCAGGCCGAGACCGACGCCATCGCCGAAGTCCGTGCGACGGCGATCGACGTGGCGGTGGCCGCCGCTGCCAAGATCATCGCCGACCGCAATTCGGGCGGCAATGCCGGCCAGTTCACCGAATCCTCCATCGCCGAGGTTCGCAGCCGGCTCAACTGAGTCCGGCCGCGGTCCCGCTCAAGGGGCCACCATCGCGACGTAACGTTGAAAGGGCTGCCATCGGCGGCCCTTTTTCGTTGTGCGGTCCTGGGAAGGCTGAGATGAGCGCGCGGCGTCCGGCCTATTCGGCGGCGTCGAGCAGGTCGCGGCGCAGCGGGCTGAAGCTCATCCGGTGGATCGGTGTCGGGCCGAGCCTTGCGATGGCGCCGAGATGCTCGGGCGTGCCGTAGCCCATATGGCGGGAAAAGCCGTAGCCCTCATAGGCCCGGCAGGCCCGCGCCATGATCCGGTCCCGCGTCACCTTGGCGACGATCGATGCGGCCGCGATGCTGAGGCTGAGGGCGTCGCCGGAGATGACCGCCGTGCCGGCACAGCGCAACGCCGGCGGCACGTCGCGCCCGTCGACGAGGACATGGCAGGGGGCTTCCGGCAAGGCATGCAGCGCCCGCCGCATGGCGATGAGTGTAGCACCGCGGATGTTGAAGCGGTCGATCTCGTCGGCGCTGGCCGAGGCGATCCCGACCCAGCCCGTGGCGACGATCTCGGCGAACAGTCGTTCGCGGTCCTCGGCGGTGAGTTTCTTGGAATCGTTCAGCCCGTCGGGAAAGTCGCGGGTGGGAAAGATCACCGCGGCGGTGACCACCGGCCCGGCCAAGGGCCCACGCCCGGCTTCGTCGATGCCGGCGACGAAGCGCTTGCCGTCGGCCAGAAGCCCGGCCTCGCGCGAGAAGTCGGGCCCGGCCGCGGCGGCGGGGCGGCGCGCGGGTTTCTTTGCGCGAACGGGAGAATCGGAGGAACGGCGAGCCATGTTGCGGCGAGACTCGCGCATTCTCCGATTCTCCACAAGCCTCGCCGTGTTCGGGGTGGCAAACCGGCGAGACCATCCGGCCGAGGGGGAGGCCGGACGATGGGGTATCCTTGGCGTCAGAGCAGAGCGAGCTGGACGCCTGCGCCGCGCGGCGGGGTGAACAGGTCGCAGCGCAACTGCGTGCGGCTCTCGTTCAGGCCGAGCCGGCGGGCCGCCATTTCGAAGCGCCGGCGGATCTGGAAGGCATAGGGCCCGGTGCCGCGCATCCGCTTGCCCCATTCGGCGTCGTAATCCTTGCCGTCGCGCATTGAGCGCAGCAGCGACAGGACATGCCGGTAGCGGTTCGGGTAGTGACGCAGCAGCCAGTCCTTGAACAGCGGCGAGACTTCCAGCGGCATGCGCAGGAGGACATAGCCGACCTCCCGCGCGCCGGCGGTCTGCGCCGCTTCCAGGAGCCGCTCGATCTCCGAATCGGTGAGGCCGGGAATGATCGGCGCGGTCATCACCATGGTCGGCACGCCGGCCTCGCTGAGCGCCTTGACCGCCTCCAGTCGCTTGGCCGGGGTCGCCGCCCGGGGCTCCATCGCCCGCGCCAGCGTCCGGTCGAGGGTGGTCACCGACAGCGCCACCTTGGCCAGCCCCTTGGCCGCCATGCGCGACAGGATGTCGATGTCACGCAGGACCAGGCCCGACTTGGTGACGATGCCGACCGGATGGTTGGCCGCCTCCAGCACCTCGAGGATCTCGCGCATTACGCGCCAGCTCTTCTCGATCGGCTGGTAGGGATCGGTATTGGTGCCGATCGCGATCGACTTCACCTGATAGCCGGGCTTGGACAATTCGCGTTCCAGGAGTTCGGCGGCGTTCGGCTTGGCGAACAGCTTGGATTCGAAATCGAGGCCGGCGGACAGGCCCATATAGGCGTGGGACGGCCGGGCGAAGCAGTAGACGCAGCCATGCTCGCAGCCCCGATACGGATTGATCGAGCGGTCGAAGGAGATGTCCGGCGAAGTGTTGCGGCTGATGATGGTCTTGGGCTTCTCGACCTGAACGTCGGTCTTGAAGGCCGGCAGCTCGTCAAGCGTGTTCCAGCCATCGTCGACGGCCTGCCGCTTGAACGGCTCGAAGCGCCCGCTCGGGTTGAGCCCGGCGCCGCGTCCGCGCCGCCGCTCGAAGCCGATGCGCAGCCCGGCTTCGCCGATGATGTGGTTGGCGATGTCGACGCCGTCGGGCGCGGAGAAGGCGGCCTGATCGGCCTTGGCGATGTCCTGCATGACGTTGCTCTCCCCGTGTTCCGGCTGCGTTCTGTGACTGATGTCCTAAACCTGTTAAGAGAACAAGACAAGAACAAAAACGTTCCGATCTGGTCAGGGCCGATGGGCTCGGCTAGACGAAAGGGATGCTGAGCGTTTTCATCGACTGCGGACCCGAGGATCACTGGCTGGCGGCGACCCTCGCGCCGTTGATACCCGGCGCCGTGGAGGGGCTGGTGCGCGAGGTCGTGCTGGTCGATCGCGGCATGGGAGAAAATGCCCGCAAGGTTTCGGACCATGCCGGTTGCCGGATCGTCGCGGCCGAGGATTTCCGCGATGCCATCGAGACGGCGCGCGGCGACTGGCTGCTGCTGCTGGAGCCGGGCGCGCGGCTTCTGCCCGGCTGGATGGAGGCCGTGGTCGAGCATGCCGACATGGTGGGGGCGGGACGGGCGAAGACGCCCGCAGCGCGCTTCCGCCGGGCGCCGAACGATCAGCCCGGCTTCTTCGCCCGGTTGCGCCAGATCCGCACGGCGATGGCCGAAGGGTTCCTGGTGCAGAAGCGCCAGGCGATCGGGCTGTCGAAGCTCGCCTTCAGCCTCGAGGAGGTCGCCAAGGGCGTCGCGGTGACCCGGATGCGGGCCTTTATCCGCCCGGCGGTGCGAGGCCGGCCCGCGAGCTGATGGCCTGACTCAGACGGTCCGGCCGCCGCGGCGCAGATGCTCGTCCAGACGTGGCATGATCTCGACGAAATTGCAGGGCTTATGGCGATAGTCGAGCTGCGCCTTGAGAATATGATCCCAGGCATCGCGGCAGGCGCCGGGCGAGCCGGGCAGGGCGAAGACAAAGGTGGCATCGATGACGCCGCCCGTTGCCCGCGACTGGATCGTCGAAACGCCGATCTTGTCGTAGGAGATGCGGTGGAAGACCGCCGAGAAGCCGTCCATGCGCTTTTCGAACAGCGGCTCCAGCGCCTCGGGGGTCACGTCGCGGCCGGTAAAGCCGGTGCCGCCTGTGGTGATCACCACATCGACGTCGTCGCGCTTGCACCAGCCCTGAACGACCTCCTGGATCGCCGGCACGTCGTCGGTGACGATCTGCCGGTCCGCGACCCGGTGGCCGGCCTCGGTCAGCCGTTCCACCAGCAGCGACCCGGACCGGTCCTCCTCGAGGCTGCGGGTGTCTGAGACGGTGAGGATCGCGATGGACAGCGCGATGAAGGAGCGTTCGTCGCTCATGGGGCCTCCGGTGGCATGTCTGCGGGGGCGGCACGGTGCCGGGCACCGGACAGCCACCATTCGGGATGGGATGCGGCGATCCGGCCGCGGGCGCGGGCAAGCTCGGCGTCGTCCTCGAACAGCCCGTAGACGGTTGCGCCCGAGCCGGACATGCGCGCGATAAGCGCGCCTTCGCCGGCCAGCGCGTCGCGGACGGCGACGATCTGCGGTGCCAGGCCTTCCGCCGGTGCGGCGAGATCGTTGCGTGTGGTGTGAAGCCAGGCGACCAGTTCGCCGGCCGTGACGAACCCCTTGGCCGGGACGGCCGGCAACGGCGCGTTGTCGCGCCGTTCGAGCGCAGCGAAGACCGCGGGTGTCGAGACCGGCACGCCGGGATTGACCAGCAGCATGTGCAGGGCCGGCAGATGCGCGAGGGGCTGGATCTCCTCGCCGATACCGGAGATGCGCGCGGCACGACCCGCAACGCACATGGGAACGTCCGCGCCGAGCATGGTGGCCTCGGCGAGCAGGGCGTCGCGGACGGCGGGCACCGCGTCGCCGATCATGCGCAGGAGCGCCGCCGCATCGGCCGAGCCGCCGCCGATCCCGGCGGCGACGGGCAGGCGCTTGTCCAGCGTGACGGAAAGGGGCGGCAGCCGCCGGCCTGCATCGGCCAGCACCTGCCGGGCAACGGCGACGGCGCGGTGGAGGATGTTGTCGGAACCGGTGGGCAGGCCAGGACCGAAGGGCCCGGCCATGACGAGATCGTCGGCGTCCTGGGGCGCAGCAGCAACCGTCAGGACGTCGCAGGCATCGCCGGCAAAGGCGATCAGGCTTTCCAGTCGATGATAGCCGTCAGGGCGCCGCCCGACGACATGCAGGGCGAGATTGACCTTCGCCGGCGCCGTCAGACGCAGCGGCGCCGCCAGCGTGAACGCCATGTCCGCCGGGCTGTCGCTCACTCGACCTTGGTGGCGGGCGCGTCGCTCGCCGGCGCCTCGGCGGCCGCGGCCTTGCGGGTGTCGTCGCCGGCCTCCGTTTCGGCCCGTTCGTTGGCCGCCGTCAGGCCGTCCTCCAGCTTGGCGCGGATCGTCGCCTTGACGTCTTCTTCGGGTTCGGGCTGGCCGATCAGTGCCCGCTCCCACTGGAAGCGCGCCTCGCGCTGGCGGTCGACATGCCAGTAGGCATCACCGAGATGATCGTTGATGGTCGGATCCATCGGCGTGATCAGCACCGCGCGCTCCAGCTCCTGAACCGCCTCCTCGAACCGTCCCAGGCGGTAATAGGCCCAGCCGAGGGAATCGATGATGTAGCCGTCATTCGGCCGCAGCTCGACCGCCTTGCGGATCATGTCGAGACCCTCCTGGAGGTTCTCGTTCTTGTCGACCCAGGAATAGCCCAGATAGTTCAACACCTGCGGCTGGTCCGGCGACAGTTCCAGCGCCTTGCGGAAATCCTTTTCCGCCTTGTCCCACTGGTCGGTCCGCTCGAAGGCGATGCCGCGCTGATAATAGAGGTTCCAGCTGGCTTCGCCGGTCGCCTCGGTCAGTTCGATCGCCTTGTCCAGCGCCTTGGCGGCCGGCGCGTAGTCCTTGCCGGCGGCGAGCACGTCGGCCAGCGCGGTGTGCGCCTTCGGGTCCTCCGGATAGCTGCGCACGGCGCGCTCCAGATGCGCCTTGGCCTCCTCCTTCTGGTCCGAATACCAGAGATCGAGGCCGATCTGCAGCTCGGCCGTGCGGCGATAGGCGGAGTTTTCCGGAATCTCGCGGTAGAAGGCGATCGCCTGTTCCAGCCGCTCCGAGCGTTCGGCAATGCCGCCGAGCGCGGTGAGCAGCGACGGGTTCCGCGGCGCCAGCGCCCGCGCCATCTGGAAATACAGGAGCGCGACCTGCTGGCCGTCGCCGCGATTGATCGCCTGCCCGAGGATGTACAGCGTCTCGGCCGCGCCTTCCTGCACGCTGGCGACGGCCGGTTCGATGGTCTCGCCCTTCTCGATGCGGGCCTTCAGATGCAGTAGCGGGTCGTAGGTCGGCACGAGGTCGAGGCCGGTCTGGAGCGCCGCGAGCGCGGCGTCCGTCTTGCCGTCGCGCACTTCCAGGCGCGCCAGCGCCTCGGCGGCGCCGAGATAGGCGTCGGGCGAGGTGCGGGCATTGTTCTGGTCGTCAACGACGAGATGCAGCGCACGGCGGGCGACGTCCGTACGCCCGGCGACGACCGCGATCAGACCCTTCTGATAGGCGTTGAAGACCGCGAACCAGGGCGGCCCCTCTAGATCGTCGATCCGCAGCAGTGCCGCCTCGACGCGGCCCGCGCCGACATCGGCCCAGGCCATCAGCTCGCCGAGCAGCAGCGCGTCGAGGTCGCTGGGATCGACCACGTCGAATTCGGCGATCGCGGCGTCGAAGGCGCCCTTCGACAGGGCATCGACGCCCAGCGCGATCCGCGCGACCTTGCCGGCCTCGGGCACCTCGCGCAGCTTCGATGCGATATCGACGGCGTCCTTGAAGCGGCCATCGGCCAGGAAGGCGAACATCGCATCCTGCTGGAGCAGCTGCGAGGTCGGATCCATCGACAGGGCCTGGACGAAGAGATCGCTGGCCGTCGCCATGTCGCCGCCGATCTGGGCGGATTTGGCGGCCAGATAGGCGCCGGACAGGGACTGGGCAGTAATCGGCGCCGGTTCGCTCGCTGCCGTATCTGCCGCAGCCAGGGCAGGCGCCACGGTGGCACCGGCCAAGAGCGTGACGGTGAGAAGTCTCAGAAGCCGCATTCTGTGCACGTGAAATCCTCTTCCCGGGGCACGCCCGCAGACGATCGAACGCCGCGTTTCGTGGTCGAATGTGATGCCGGTCACCTGTCTGGCCGATTCGCCGAGGTGAAGCCAAGCCACACGGCAATGCAAGTCCCGCCCATTCTGGACGCAGAGATTGTCGGGAATGCGACCCGAGGCGGGAGTCTCGCCCCCGCGACGATGAGTCAGCTCACCCGGTCGATGCAGAATTCCACGACGCCCAGCATCGCGTCGCGGCTGGGGCTCTGCGGCAGGCCGCTGGCGGCGGCATAGGCGGCCTCGCCATACTGGCGGGCGCGCTGAACGGTCTCTTCGAGCGCGCCGTGCTGGTGAATCAGCGCGGTGGCGCGGGCCAGCGCCTCGTCGTCGTTGCGGCCCCCCTCCATCGCCTCGCGCCAGAACGCCTTCTCCGTGTCGTCGCCGGCCTGGAAGGCGAGGATGACGGGCAGGGTGATCTTGCCTTCGCGGAAATCGTCGCCGGTGTTCTTGCCGAGCGCGGCGGCGGTACCGCCATAATCGAGGACGTCGTCGACGAGCTGGAAGGCGAGGCCAAGGCTGCGGCCATAATCGCGCATGGCGGTGCGTTCGGCCTCGCCGGCGCCGGCGATGACCGGCCCGACTTCGGCGGCCGCCGCGAACAGCGCCGCCGTCTTGGCGTCGATCACGGCGAGATAGTCGGCCTCGCTGGTGGTCATGTGCTTGGCGGCCGACAGCTGCCAGACCTCACCCTCGGCGATCACCGAGGAGGCGGTGGACAGGATGTCGAGGGCGGTCAGCGATCCGACCTCGACCATGGTCTTGAACGCCTGACCGAGCAGGAAGTCGCCGACCAGCACGCTGGCCTGGTTGCCCCAGATGGTGCGCGCCGTCTTCTTGCCGCGCCGCAGGTCGCTCTCGTCGACCACGTCGTCGTGCAGCAGCGTCGCCGTGTGCATGAACTCGACGCTGGCGGCGAGCTTCACATGGGCGTCGCCGCGATAATCGTGAGCCAAGGCGGATGCGATGGTCAGCATCGGCCGTAGCCGCTTGCCGCCCGACGAGATCAGATGCTCGGCGATTTCCGGGATCAGCTCGACATTCGATCCGGCCATGGCGAGAATCAGGTCGTTGACGCGAGCCATGTCCGGCGCCGTGACCGCGATCATCGGCTCGATCGAGGCGCGGCTGTCGGTCCGCTCGACGGGGCTGGCCAGGCTCACAATGCTACTCCGTGGGTTTGCGTCGCTGCGCTCGCACGGGCGAGGCGGCTTGTCGAGGGCACAGATGGCGTCCCGATCGCGGTTATAAAGGCCGCGCGACGGTGCGTCGCCTGCGGCGCGGCGGCTTCGCGGTTCGAGCGCTTGCTATGGCCGGCGCTCTTCAGGCACTTAAGGGGCATTGCGGTCGTCATCGGCCGTCCCGTTCGTCGGCTTCGGTCGTCAAGATTCGCGGAGCCATTCATGCAGGAACTCATGCGGTCCAACGATGCGGTGCTGCTGTCCTTCGTCGATGCACTGCTGAAGGATGCGGACATTCCGCATTTCCTCGCAGATGTCCATATGAGTATCCTCGATGGATCGATCGGCGTCTTGCCGCGGCGCGTGCTGGTGGACATCGATCGCATGGATCAGGCCCGCCGCATCCTCAAGGATGCCGACCTTGGTCATGAACTCTCCTGAGCCGCAATCACCCGCGTCCTGCGGAGCCGACATGGCGACCCGCTGCGACCGCTTCTATGGCGGCCGCTTCGCCCTGCTGCAGCCGCAGGGCCGCGGCTATCGCTCCGGCCTCGACGCGCTGCTGCTGGCCGCGACGCTACCGGCGACCGCGACGGGGCGCCTTGCCGACATCGGCGCGGGGGCCGGCGCCGTCGGGCTGGCCGCGGCCTGCCGCAACGCCTCCGTCGACGTCACGCTGGTGGAAAACAGCCCGGTCATGGCAGATCTCGCCCGGCGCGGACTGGAGCTGCCAGCCAATGGCGGGCTGGCCGGGCGCCTGCGGCTCGTCGAGGCCGACATCCTGGCCGGCGGCACGGCGCGCGCGGCGGCGGGGCTCGGCGACAGCACCTTCGGCCATGTCCTGACCAATCCGCCCTACCATCCGCACGACCACCGGATCTCGCCCGATCCCTTGCGCGCCGCGGCGATGAGCGCGGCGGACGGCGATTTTCTCGCCCGCTGGGTGCGCGCCTGTGCCGCGCTGCTTTCCCATGGCGGCCGCTTCGCCACCATCGTGCGCACCGACGCGCTGCCGGCGCTGCTGGCGGCCTGCGACGGACGGATCGGGGCGCTGCGGCTTCTGGCGATCCATGCGCGCGCCGACGCGCCGGCGCCGCGGCTGCTGGTGCTCGGCCGCAAGGGATCGCGGGCGCCGCTGAGCCTCCTGCCGGCGCGCATCCTGCACCGGCCGGACGGTACACTGACCGAGTTCGCGATGGCGGTGGCGGGGGGGACCGCCGATCTCGGCTGCTAGTCGCGATCGGCGCCGCAGCCTTGCGTTGCGAAGCGGTGCCGGACGCTTACATGAAGGGCATCCTGTTCTGCGACAAAGGCCCATCCTCTTGGCGAACCGTCTGACCAAACTCGTTCCCGCCCGCCTGCGCCCGGATCACACGGTCATCCCCGTGGTGCGGCTCAGCGGCATGATCTCCTCGGGCGGCACGGCGCTGCGGCCGTCACTCTCGCTGGCCTCGGCCGCGCCGCTCCTGGCCAAGGCCTTCGCCCACAAGAAGGCGCCGGCGGTGGCGATCGTCGTCAATTCGCCCGGCGGATCGCCCGTCCAGTCGCGGCTGATCTACCAGCGCATCCGCGATCTGGCCGAGGAGAAGGACAAGCAGGTGCTGGTCTTCGTCGAGGACGTCGCGGCCTCCGGCGGCTACATGATCGCCTGCGCCGGCGACGAGATTATTGCCGACCCGTCCTCCATCGTCGGCTCGATCGGCGTCGTCTCCGGCTCCTTCGGCTTCGTCGAGGCGATCGCCAAACTGGGCATCGAGCGCCGCGTCCACACCGCCGGCAGCAACAAGGCGACCCTCGACCCGTTCCGGCCGGAGCGGCCGGAGGATGTCGAGCATCTGAAGACGCTGCAGCTGGAGGTGCACAAGACCTTCATCGACCTGGTCAAGGAGAGCCGTAGGACGAAGCTCGCCGAGCACGACGACCTCTTCACCGGCCTGTTCTGGTCCGGCCTGCGCGGCCTCGAGCTCGGCCTCGTCGACCGGCTGGGCGATCTGCGCGGCACGCTGCGAGCCCGCTTCGGCAAGAAGGTGAAGCTGGAACTGGTGCAGGCCAAGCGCACCCTGTTCGGGCGCCCGCAGCCGGGCGTCCATGCCGGCATGGCGGGCGGCGAGGGCATGGCCGGGATCGGCGCGGGCTTTGCCCGCGAGGTGATGGGCGTCGCCGAGGAGCGGGCGCTGTGGGCCCGTTTCGGCCTGTGAACAGGCATGGGGCGGCGCAACCTGACGATCACGGCCGCCTCGCCGCGAATGTGAAGGGCGGGCCGCTGTGATCCTGCCGCTTTCTGTTGCCAAGGTCGTGGCCACGGCGCATAATTGTCGGGGAACGGAGCGATGATCGCCTACATGCCGCAGTTACTACTTCTGGGTCTCGTGGGGGCCGCCGCGCTGTTTGGCTACAAGCAGATGAAGCGCGATGCCGAACGGGTGTCGGAGAACAATCGCCGCTCGGAGGCCGAAAGCCGCACGGGCGCGCAGGGCACGCTGGTGCGTGGCCCCGACGGCGTCTATCGCATCAAGAAGGACTGAGATCCGCGCCAGCGCGGGTCCTGGCATCTCGTGGCGCTGTCCGTCGCCGCGATGCGCGATGACGCGTCGCGGCCTTTCCTGTGCCGCCCCGGTCAGCTGATCCCATGGACCGCCGGTTGCGTAGGCGGCTGCCTATTCGCAGGCCGCTGGCGTCGGAACTTGGCCCGCTTGGCGGGGATTACCCGGTCATCCCACGAACGCGATGATCCCGGAGTTCCGCCATGAAAGCCATCACCTGGCACGGCAAGCACGACATGCGCTGCGAGACGGTGCCCGATCCCGAAATCGAGCATGGCCGCGACGCCATCATCAAGATGTCGGCCTGCGCCATCTGCGGCTCCGACCTGCATTTCTACGACGGCTTCATGCCCGGCATGGAATCCGGCGACATCGTCGGCCATGAATTCATGGGCGAGGTGGTCGAGGTCGGCAAGGACAACAAGAAGCTGGCGGTCGGCGACCGGGTCGTCGTGCCCTTCACCATCGTCTGCGGCGAATGCGACCAGTGCCGGCGCGGCAATTTCTCCGTCTGCGAACGCTCCAACCGCAATGCCGAGACGGCGGCCAAGATGTTCGGCCACACCACAGCCGGCCTGTTCGGCTATTCGCATCTGACCGGCGGCTATTCCGGCGGCCAGGCGGAATATGTGCGCGTGCCCTTCGCCGATTTCGGCCCGGTCAAGGTGCCGGAAGGCCTCAGCGACGAGGAAGTCCTGTTCCTCGGCGACATCCTGCCGACCGGCTGGCAGGGCGCCAAGAACTGCGACATCCAGCCCACCGATACGGTCGCGATCTGGGGCGCCGGTCCGGTCGGCCTCTTCGCCCTGCAGAGCGCCATCATCCAGGGCGCCAAGCAGGTGGTGGTGATCGACGAAGTGCCCGAGCGCCTGGCGATCGCCGCGCGGATGGGCGCCATCACCATCAATTTCCAGGAAGAGAGCACCGTCGAGCGGCTGAATGACCTGACTGAGGGCAAGGGCCCGGAATGCTGCATCGACTGCGTCGGCATGGAGGCCCATTCGGGCTACGAGGCCGAGCATCTGTTCGACCGCGCCAAGCAGGCGATCATGGCCGAGACCGACCGGCCGCACGTCCTGCGCGAGATGATCTATGTCTGCCGTCCGGGCGGCACGATCTCGGTGCCGGGCGTCTATGGCGGCCTCGTCGACAAGATCCCCTTCGGCGCGGCGATGAACAAGTCGCTGAGCTTCAAGATGGGCCAGACCCACGTCAACAAATGGGCCGACGACCTGCTCGGGCGCATCCAGCAGGGCCAGTTCGACACCACCTCCTTCATCTCCCATCGCGGCACGCTGGAGGACGGTCCGGAGCTCTACAAGACCTTCCGCGACAAGACCGACAACTGCACCAAGGTGGTGCTGACGCCGTAAGGCACGGACGCGGATTTCCTAGATCGAAGGCGGGGCGGATCTCGATGATCCGCCCCGTTGTCATTCAAGCCGCTGGCAACGCCTCGCCACGGCCCCGTCCGGCCCGGCAAAACGCGCCGTGCCTTGACCGCTTCGCGGCGCTCGTGGCAACTCGCGGCCAATTCCCGCTCCTTTAAGGGGCCGCAAGCCGGATTCCGCGAAATGTCTGACCTTCCCCCGCACATGGACCCGCGCCGTTCCTTCCAGGCGCTGATCCTGACGCTGCACCGCTACTGGGCCGATTACGGCTGCGTCGTGCTGCAGCCCTACGACATGGAGGTCGGGGCGGGCACCTTCCATCCGGCGACGACCCTGCGCGCGCTCGGCCCCAAGCCGTGGAACGCCGCCTATGTGCAGCCCTCGCGCCGGCCCAAGGACGGCCGCTATGGCGAGAACCCCAACCGGCTGCAGCATTATTACCAGTATCAGGTGATCCTGAAGCCGAACCCGTCCAATCTGCAGGAGCTCTATCTCGGCTCGCTTCAGGCGATCGGCATCGATACCGACCTGCACGACATCCGCTTCGTCGAGGATGACTGGGAGAGCCCAACGCTGGGCGCCTGGGGGCTTGGCTGGGAGTGCTGGTGCGACGGCATGGAAGTGTCGCAGTTCACTTATTTCCAGCAGGTCTGCGGCATCGAATGCGCCCCGGTGGCGGGCGAGCTGACCTACGGCCTCGAGCGGCTGGCCATGTATGTGCAGAATGTCGACAACGTCTACGACCTGAACTTCAACGGCCGCGAGGGCGATGAGAAGGTCACCTATGGCGACGTCTTCCTGCAGGCCGAGCAGGAATATTCCCGCTACAATTTCGAGATCGCCAACACGGCGGTGCTGTTGAAGCATTTCGAGGACGCCGAGGCCGAATGCCTGGCGGTGCTCGCCGCCGGCGCGCCGGAGGGGGCCAGCCCGCTGCATCGCTGCGTGCTGCCGGCCTACGACCAGTGCATCAAGGCCTCCCACGTCTTCAACCTGCTCGACGCGCGCGGCGTGATCTCAGTCACCGAGCGCCAGAGCTACATCCTGCGGGTGCGCACCCTCGCCAAGGCCTGCGGCGAGGCGTTCCTGCTGACCGAAGCGGGCGGGGCATTTGCGGCGATCGCCGCCGCCTGATCCTCGTTTCCGAGGTCACGCGTGTTTGGGCCCTATAGTATGCGGGAAACCGACGCCGAGGTGCTGAGGAACTGCCTGCGGCTTGCCGCCGGCTCCAGTGTGATCGAGTTGGTCGAATGGCGCCTCGCCATGGTGTCCCCGGATGAAGGCAGCTCCTGATGAGTGATCTTCTCTACGTCTTTTCCGCTCTGCTCGTGGGCGCCGGTCTGCTGGCCGTCGCCGCGATGTTCGTCGCCGGGACATGGGGCATCTGGCACCAGATGGCGGCCGACCGCCGGGCGCGTCGGCAGGGCGACGCGGAGATCCGGCGCATGGGCCGCGAGCTTCGCCTCGGCCATTGAGGCTCGGCGCGATCCGGGCTGCGAACCATCATTCTTCCGCCTGACGCTGTAACATCGCGCGCCGCGCCTTAAGTGCTCGCCTTCCATCGGACGAGAGGTCGATCGCATGCAGTGGCGCGGACGCAGGCAATCCAGCAATATCGAGGACCGGCGCGGTTCGGGCGGCGGCTTCGGCGGTCGCGGCGGCGGCATGCGCCTGCCGGTGCGGGCCGGCGGTGGCAGCACCATCGGCATCATCATCGTCGCGCTGGTCCTGTGGCTGGGCTTCGGCATCAACCCGATGCAACTGCTTGGCATGGCCGGCGGCGGCGGGGGAGGCGGCAGCGTCCAGACCACCCGGTCCGGCCCCGGCGTCGCCGGCACGGCGGACGAGACCGATGATTTCGTCGCGACGGTTCTGGCCGACACCGAGGATGTGTGGAGCCAGCGCTTCCAGGCGGCTGGCGAGACCTATCCGGCCCCGACCCTCGTTCTGTTCGAGAACCAGGTCCGCTCGGCCTGCGGCATTGCCGGCTCGGCCAGCGGCCCGTTCTACTGCCCGTCGGACCGCAAGCTCTATATCGACCTCAGCTTCTTCGACCAGCTGCGCAATCAGCTGAACGCGCCGGGCGACTTCGCCCAGGCCTATGTGATCGCCCACGAGGTCGGCCACCACATCCAGAACATCACCGGCGTGCTGCCGCGCTTCAACCAGGCCCGCCAGAACATGAGCGAGGCCGAGGCCAACGCCATGTCGGTGCGGGTCGAGCTGCAGGCCGACTGCTATGCCGGCGTCTGGGGCCACGACACGCGCCAGGCCGGCTATATCGAGGATGGCGATATCGACGAGGCGCTGAACGCGGCCCGGCAGATCGGCGACGACACGCTGCAGAAGCGCGGCCAGGGCACGGTGGTGCCCGACAGCTTCACCCACGGCACCTCCGAGCAGCGCCAGACCTGGTTCCGCCGCGGTTTCGAGACCGGCGATTTCGGCGCCTGCGACACGCTGGACGGCGCGATCTGAGGACGGCTGCGTTCGCAACTGACGGCTCGCCGCCATGGCGATGACGCGCCGCGAGGCGAAGGCGCATCGTGCGCGCCGGACCATCGCTTCGCAGACCACCGCGCTGGAGGAGCGCCTCTGGCGCGGCATCCGCCTGATCCCGGTGGAGGGAGCGCACTTCCATCGGCAGGTGGTCATCGGGCCGTATCTGGCCGACTTCGTCTCCCATCGCCTGCGTCTGGTCATAGAGGTGGACGGGGCCCAGCATGACCGTCCCGAACAGGCGGCGAAGGACGTCGTGCGCGACGATTGGCTCGCGGAATGCGGCTATCTCGTGCTGCGCTTTGCCAACAGCGCCGTGCGGGCCGATGCTGCGGCGGTGCTGGACAGCATCCGCGCAACCGTTGCGGAGCGGATGCTGCTGCCCGCCGGCGAGGAACCGCCGAAGCCGGCGCGCATCGGCAAGCCGCGTCCACGGCCGAAGCCCGGCAGCTCCTGACGGCCGCGGGTGCAGGCATTGCCATCCTTGACACGATCCGAGCCGTGGTCGAAGAGCGACGCCGAACGTGGGACGATCGGTGATCTTGCCCCCAGCCTCCTTTTGCGGGGGGCCGCGCAGGCGGCAGATGGGGACCGGTCGTTCCTGCCACCCCACCCCGGCGCACACGCGCCGACCCTCCCCATCGAGGGGAGGGCGAGGATAAGCCGAGCCCATGCCCGACCTTCTGCTCGAACTCCGCTCCGAGGAAATCCCCGCGCGCATGCAGCGCAAGGCGGCGGGCGATCTCAGGAAACTCGTCACCGACGCGCTGGTCGAGGCGGGGCTGACCTATGAGGGGGCCCGCGAATACTGGACACCGCGGCGGCTGACACTGGACGTGCGCGGCGTCGATGCCCGCTCGAGGGACGTCGTCGACGAGCGCAAGGGTCCGCGCACCGACGCGCCGGAAAAGGCCATCCAGGGCTTCCTGCGCGGCGCCGGCCTCGCCTCGATCGACGAGGCGACGATCCAGTCCGATCCCAAGAAGGGCGATTTCTACGTCGCCACCATCCGCAAGCCCGGCCGGCCGGCGGAAGAGATCATCGCCGACGTCATGCCCGGCATCGTCCGCAGCTTCCCCTGGCCGAAATCCATGCGCTGGGGCCCGGCCTCGCGTGCCCCCGGCAGCCTGCGCTGGGTGCGTCCGCTGCAGTCGATCCTCTGCACCTTCGGGCCCGAGACCGAGGAGCCGGTGGTCGTCAATTTCGAGGTCGACGGCATCCGGGCCGGCAATGTCACGCGCGGCCATCGCTTCCATGCGGCCGAGGAATTCCGCGTTCGCCGCTTCGACGACTATGTCGCCGGGCTGGAAAAGGCCTTCGTGGTCCTGGACGCCGAGCGTCGCAAGGACATGATCCGCCACGACGCCGAGAACCTGGCCTTTGCCCGCGGGCTGGAAGTGGTGCCCGATGAGGCGCTGCTGGAAGAGGTCTCCGGCCTGGTCGAATGGCCGGTGACGCTGATGGGCGAGTTCGAGGAAACCTTCCTGCAGATCCCGCCCGAGGTGATCCAGCTGACCATCAAGGTCAATCAGAAGTGCTTCGTCACCCGCCGGCAGGGCGGCGACGGCACGCTGTCGAACCAGTTCGTGCTGGTTTCCAACATCGCCGCCAGCGACGGCGGCGCCGAGATCGCCCGCGGCAACGGCAAGGTCGTTCGCGCGCGCCTCTCGGACGCGCTGTATTTCTGGCAGACCGACCAGGCCGACCTGCCGGGCCGCGACGCGCTGGCCCCCGCGGCCAAGACGTTCGGGCTCGATCTGACGAAACCGCTCGACCAGCGCATGGCCAAGCTCGACGCGCTGGGCGTGACCTTCCACGCCAGGCTGGGCACCCAGGGCGAACGCGTCGGCCGCATTGCGGCGCTGGCGCAGGAGATCGCCGGCACCGTCTATCCGGATGGCGCGACGCTCGGCGGCGCGGCGGTATCGGCCGACGAACTGAAGGCACTGGTGAAGCGCGCGGCCGTGCTCGCCAAGGCGGATCTGACCACCGAGGCGGTGGGTGAGTTTCCCGAGCTGCAGGGGCTGATGGGCCGCTATTACGCGGCGCTGCAGGGCGAGCACCCCTCGGTGCAGGCGGCGCTGGAAGAGCATTACAAACCGCTCGGTCCGACGGATTCGGTGCCCACCGATCCGGTGGCGATCTGCGTGGCGCTGGCCGACAAGCTCGACATGCTGGTCGGTTTCTGGGCGATCGACGAGAAGCCGACGGGCTCCAAGGACCCCTATGCGCTGCGCCGTGCGGCGCTGGGCGTGATCCGGCTGGTGCTGGACAACGATCTGGTCATGGCGCTCGGCGGCTTCATGCCGGCCAGCGATCTTCTCGCCTTCTTCCATGACCGGCTGAAGGTGCAGCTGCGCGAATCCGGCGCCCGCCACGATCTGGTCGATGCGGTGCTGTCCGGCGGATCGGGCGGCGATCGCGGCGACGACCTTCTCGACGTCACCCGTCGCGTGACCGCGCTCGGCGCCTTCCTCGACACCGAGGATGGCCAGAACCTTCTCGCCGGCACCCGCCGCGCCGCCAACATCCTCGCCGCCGAGGAGAAGAAGGGCACCCGCGTCGCCGAGGCGGTGTCGCTCGATCTCCTCAGCGAGCATGAGGAAAAGGTGCTGGCCGGCGCCATCGACCGGGCCGAGATGGAACTCGACGCAGCGCTGGCGGTCGAGAACTACGCCCACGCCATGACGGCGCTGGCCGAATTGCGCATCCCGGTCGATGCCTTCTTCGAGACCGTGCTGGTCAATGCCGAGGACGACGCGGTGCGCGCCAACCGTCTGGCGCTGCTCGACCGCATCCGGGCGGCAACGCGTCGCGTCGCGGACTTTTCGCGCATTTCCGGCTGATCGACTTCGCCGCTCGAGGCGGCTTCCGGCACGACACGACACCAGACGGCGTTCGCATCACCATGCGGGCGCCGTTTTGCGTTGCGCCTCGCGCTGCGCGTCATCGGGTGACCGAACTGCGGGGTTCAGGCCCCCGGGCCGGGCGCGCCCGCGCCGTTAACCCTCGGGTAAACATAAGCTTCGATAACATGAAAGCTTGTGTCAAATTGCTTGCACTCCTGCAGCAGTTCGGACAACGCGCCGCAGGCTGTAACATTTCGTGATCGGGATGCCCGGAACCTGCCAGAATTGAATGAGAAGGGTCTGACAGTGCCGATGGGCGGATTGGAGCGGATGCTCAGGGGATCGCCTCCCGGCCCATTCGACTGCAAGAGACTTCGAGGGGAAACCACCGAATGACGAAGACGAGCGCCGCCTTTGCGGCTGCCCTGAAATTCGCCTGTACTCTTGCTGCCGGCGTCATGCTGGTCAGCGCGACACCTGCGCAGGCAGAATGGAATGCGCCTTGGAAATCCGAGGACAACGCTCTCGTCATCGACGCCTACGAGTTCAATCCCATCAACTGGCAGGAACTCGCCTCCGACAAGCGCATCGCCGGCTTCATCAACAAGGCCTCCGACGGTTTGCCGCCCGAATGGAGCTGCGGCAAGTCCAGCGGTGACGATTACAAGCTCTGCAAGAACCGGTGGTGGAAGTACTCCGTCACCAAGGAACTCTACATGACCCGTCGCGAGATGGCGAAGATGAAGGGGCTCCTGTGGGGCGCCTACCATCTCGGCCGTCCGGGCAATCCGCGCGAGCAGGCCGACCATTTTGTCGACTTCGCCGAGCCGGCCGAGGACGATCTGATCGCCCTCGACATCGAGGACAACAGCGACGAGTGGATGAGCCTGTCGGACGCCGAGATCTTCGCCGACCAGATCAAGATCCGCACCGGCCGCTATCCCGTCCTCTACACCAATGGTTCGACGGCCCGTTACATCTCCCAGAACAAGGCGGAATATCCGCTGCTGTCGCGCCTGCCGCTCTGGTACGCCCGCTACCGCGAGGACATCACCGGCAAGTTCCCGGAAGAGACCTGGCCGAGCTACGCCCTGTGGCAGTTCTCCTCCATGCACAATTGCAACAGCCGGAGCTGTCCCTACCGGGTGAAGGGCGCCAAGACCGACATCGACGTCAATGTCTCGTCGCTTGACGTCGCCGGCCTGCAGGCCGCCTGGCCCTTCGCCGAACTGATCGACGAGCCGACGCAGGAGACCGATCCCGCCATGCTGGTGGCCTCGCTCGACGAGGGCACCAAGGCCGAGATCGCCAAGGCGGCCAAGCCGCGCAGCGAGGCTGCGAAGACCAATGATGCCCCGTCCGCGCCGATCGCCGGGACCGTGGCGGCTGCCTACGGGCCGAGCGAGGTCCACGCCACGCTCGATCCCTTGAAGATGCTGACCGAGGTCGCCCGCAAGGAGCATGCCGGTCCCAAGCGCGTTGTCGCCGAGCCCGGCGCTGCGCTGGCCGGTGCCGTGCCGGACACGGCCGCGGTGGAGCAGCTGGGCGACCATGTCGAGACGCTGAAGGGCGCGATCGCCTATGCCGCGAACGAGATCGACCGTCTGTTCATTGGCCGTGCCGAGGCTGCCATGCCCCCGCAAGGGGCGTCCGCACCGCAGCTCGACGAGATGCCGAACGCCGATCGCCGCGCCGGGCTCGATCCCAAGCAGCGCTCGCGCTTCCTCGCCATCGTCGAATCGGCAGCCGCCGCCCAGCGGGCGAACGCACTGCCGATGCCGGCGCGGGTTCTCTCGCAGCTTGGCCCCGACACCTCCGAGCGCGGCAGTCGCGTCGTGCCGGAATCCCAGCGCTACGCCGGCCTGGAGCGCCCCGAGCGCCGCATTCTGAGCGCGTTCGACACCACCCGTTGAGACGGGCTTCGGGCCGCCGCCCTCATCGAGGGGCGACCCGATCACCGCCAGAATCGCTGTCCGGCGCGACGCCTGACAATTTGATCCGTGCAGTGGCACGGCGCGATACCCGGCCATTCGCACAGCACCGGCGCCGCCTGATCGGGCCTGCGCCTCTTTCCTTTCCGCGCTGCTTCTGCAATCGGTCGTTTCCGTGAACACCGAACTCCTCCGCACCGATGCGCCCGATGCCGAGCGCCGTGCCGTCGCACTGCTGGCGGCGGGCGAACTCGTGGGCATTCCGACCGAAACCGTCTATGGCCTGGCCGCCGACGCGACCGATGGCGCCGCCGTTGCGCGGATCTTCGAGGCCAAGGGCCGGCCGCGCTTCAATCCGCTGATCTGTCACGTGCCGGACCTTGCCATGGCCGCGACGCTGGCCGAGATCGGCCCGGTCGCTCAGGTCCTCGCAGCCGCCTTCTGGCCCGGACCGCTGACCATGGTCCTGCCGCTGAAAGACGGCTCGCCCGTGCATCCGCTGGCAACGGCAGGCCTTGCCACCGTCGCCATCCGCGCGCCGCAGGGCATTGCCGGCCGGCTGGCCGCCGCGCTCGGACGGCCGCTTGCCGCGCCGAGTGCCAATCCGTCCGGCCGGGTCAGCCCGACCAATGCGGGCCAGGTGTTGCGCGGCCTCGACGGGCGTCTGCCGCTGATCCTCGATGGCGGCCCCTGCGAGGTTGGGGTCGAATCGACCATCGTCATGCCCGAGGCCGATCGGCTGGTCCTGCTGCGGGCCGGCGGCGTCGGCCGGGCGGAACTGGCGCGGGCGACGGGCCTGCCGGTCGTCGATCCGGCCGGCGATGCGGCGATCAACGCGCCGGGCCAGCTGACGTCGCATTATGCGCCGGCCGGCCGGGTGCGGCTCGATGCGACCGACGTGGCGCCGGGCGAATATCTCATCACCTTCGGACCGTTGCCGCCCGCCGGGCAGGACCAGGCTGCGGCGATCGTCAATCTCAGCCCTTCGGGCGATCTGCGCGAGGCGGCGGCCGGGCTTTTCGCAGCGCTCGCGGCCTTCGATGCGCCGGAGATCACCGCCATCGCCGTGGCGCCGATCCCGCACTCGGGTCTCGGCGAGGCGATCAACGACCGTCTGCGCCGGGCCGCCGCGCCGCGCGGCTGACCGCTCGACACTTCGATCCTGGCCGCCTCTGGTGCGCGGCGGCCCCGTCTCGACGGATCACGCCGTGCGGTCTATTCACAGGGCATGACCGAGATCGATAACGCCCTTCCCGAAGCCCTTCTTGTCCGGTTCGCCGCTATTGTCGGCGACGCCAACGCCTTGCGCGCGCCGGACATGGTGGCGCCCTATCTGCATGAACCCCGCGACCTGTATGCCGGCCAGACGGCGCTCGTCCTGCGTCCGGGCAGCGTCGAGGAGGTGTCGGCGATCCTGCGCCTTGCCAACGAGACCGGCACGGCGATCGTGCCGCAGGGCGGCAATACCGGCCTCGTCGGCGCTCAGTCGCCGCGCTCGAAGCGCGAGGTGCTGGTCAATCTCTCCCGGCTCGACCGGATCCGCGATGTCGACCCGGTCGGGCGGACCCTGACGGTGGAGGCCGGCGTCGTCCTCAAGCGCGCCCAGGAGGCGGCCGACGATGCCGGTCTCCTGTTCCCGCTGTCGCTCGGCTCGGAAGGCTCCTGCCAGATCGGCGGCAATCTGTCGTCCAATGCCGGCGGCACAGGGGTGCTGGCCTATGGCAATGCCCGCGAACTCTGCCTCGGTGTCGAGGCGGTGCTGGCCTCGGGCGAGGTGATTCACGGCCTGCGGCGCCTGAAGAAGGACAATCGCGGCTACGATCTGCGTCATCTGTTCATCGGCGGCGAGGGCACGCTCGGCATCATCACCGCGGCGGTGCTCAAGCTGTTTCCCAAGCCCGCCGGACGCGAAGTGGCCTATGTCGGCCTCGCCTCGCCGGCGGCGGCGCTGGACCTCCTGAAGCTCGCCGAGCGGCAGGCCGGCCAGCAGCTCACCGCCTTCGAGCTGATCCCGCGGATCGGCCTCGACTTCACACTGCGCCACACCCAGGGCGCCCGCGATCCGCTGGAATCGCAGCATCCCTGGTATGTGTTGATGGAGGTCTCCTCGGGGCGGTCGCAGGAGGAGGCGGCCACGACGCTCGAGGGTGTCCTGACCGCGGCCTTCGAGGCGGAGATCATTGCCGACGCCGCCATCGCCCAGTCGCTGGCCCAGGCCGAGAACTTCTGGATGATGCGCGAGGAGATGAGCTGGGCGCAGAAGCCGGAAGGCGGTTCGATCAAGCACGACGTCGCCGTGCCGGTGGCGAAGGTGCCGGACTTCATCGCCGCCGCCGACGCGGCCGTCCTGAACGCCATTCCCGGCGCGCGGATCGTTGCCTTCGGCCATCTCGGCGACGGCAACATCCACTACAACATCTCGCAGCCGGTCGGCGCCGACGCCGATGCCTTCCTCGCCCGCTGGCATGAGATGAACGACATCGTCCATGGCATCGTCGCCGAGATGGACGGGACGTTCTCGGCCGAGCACGGGATCGGCCAGCTGAAGCGTGACGAGCTGGCCCGCACCAAGGCGGGCGCCGAGATCGAGCTGATGCGGCGGCTCAAGACCGTCTTCGATCCTAACAACATCTTGAACCCCGGCAAGCTCGTTCAGGTTTGATTCAAGTTTTCGTCTTGGTAACCCTCGTCGGAGTGAGGAACACTTAACCGCCTTTCTTAGCGCGACTTCAAGATGCGCATCCTACTGTCGTCATATCAAAGCCGGGAGACATCGGCTGACAGGGAGAGACCGAAGCATCGGCTCTCGACAGAGGCAGAAGGCGTCAATCCATGAGCATCGCTCCGAACACAGCAGCCCGGCCCAATTGGGCCACCGTTCCGGTCCGCCTCGATCCCGCTGCCTCCGACCGTCGCCAGACGATCGAGATGGTCGAGGACGGGGAAATGGTGACCTACAAGGTCGATCGCCGGGGCGCTGTCGTCCATCGCAAGCTCGATCAGTCCGGTATTCCGGTGTCCATCGCGCTGCCGGCCCGCGCCTTCAAGGGCGTCGCGGCCCGCGCCATGGAGAATGGCGACGGCGAGGTGACCGTCACCCTCGAGCTGCATCACCACGATCCCAAATGCACCGTGCCGCTTCTGGTGGCCAGCGACCTTTACGACGTGGCCGCCGACTGGCGCGGCTGGGCCGATCTGTTCGGCCTGCCGATGCTGATGGTCGAGGCCGACGGCACCATCCAGAGTCTCGAAGAGACGCTGGGGAAGATCAAGGCGGCCGCACCGGCACCGCGTCGGCGTTCGCCGAACCGCCAGCGCCGGCCGCGGTTCCTCGCTCGCCGCAAGCCGGGCCTCGGCATCCGCATGATCGTCAGCGGCGAGGAGATCATCGCCCGCCATTGATCGTCGGCAGACGAGAGCATGAGATCGAGCGCCGCGCATCCTTCGAGGGATGCGCGGCGTGTCAGCTTGCCGGGATCGGGAAGGACAGCGACCAGAGCGCCGAGATGATCAGGCTGAAGAAAACGATCCAGCCGAAGATCGTGTTCGACTTGAACAGGCCGAGACACTGGTCCGGATCGTCGATGTCGAGGGTGCGGATCTGCCAGATCATCTGGAAGGCGCCGATCGCCAGGCCCGCATAGGCCGGCCAGCTGACCCCGCCGCCACTGGCCTGTCCGGTGGAGACGAAGGCGGCGAGGAACAGCGCCAGCGTGCCCAGATACAGGATCGTCAGCGCGCCCTTGGTGCGCTCGCCGAACAGCCTTGCGGTGGAGCGCACGCCGACCAGCGCGTCGTCCTCCTTGTCCTGATGGGCGTAGATCGTGTCGTAGCCGATCACCCACAGGATGCTGCCGGCATAGAGCAGCACCGGCGCCAGCGACAGCGTGCCCCAATAGCCGGCCCAGCCCATCAGCGCGCCCCAGGAAAACGCGAGGCCGAGGCCGAGTTGCGGCCAGTCGGTGAACCGCTTCATGAACGGATAGATCGCGACCGTGCCCAGCGACGCGATGCCGAGCAGGATGGCGAAGGAATTGAACTGGATCAGCACGATGAAGCCGACGGCGGCCTGCAGGGCGAGGAAGATCTTCGCCTGGCGCCGCGTGACCCGGCCGGAGGGCAGCGGGCGCGAGCGGGTGCGCGCGACCATGTCGTCGATCTTCTGGTCGACGAGGTCGTTATAGGTGCAGCCGGCGCCGCGCATGGCGATGGCGCCGATCAGAAACAGCGCCAGATGCCACAGGCTCGGCAGGCCCGTATGCACCGCGCCGGCTGCCACCGCCTGCGGCGCCAGCGCGGCCGACCACCAGCACGGCCACAGGAGAAGCTGCCAACCAATGGGGCGGTCCCAGCGGGCGAGCTGCGCGTATGGCCAGGCGCCGCGCGGCAGCGTGCGATAGACCCAGTTGTTCGACGGCGCGTCGGCAACGCGATCAGCCTTGTCGACGAGGGTGCCTTTAAGATTCGACATGCTCCCGACCATGTCCGCAAAAATGCCGCAGTCAAGTTTTTTCGACGATTGTCCGTGCGACTTTCTCGCGTCGGGAACTTGACCGCGGACCACGCGCAAACGTAATCGGCTTCGTCGGCCGGCAGGTGCGGCCGGGGCGGACAGATCAGTCCAAGATCAACAATCGTTCGGCTGCGGCAATATTTCGTGGGAAATCATCGCGTTCGGGTTGGGGACTTGCCGATCTCCAGCCGCGCGATCAAGGCGCTGGCAGGACTGCATGACGATCAACGTTCTTCTCATCGGATCCGGTGGCCGCGAGCACGCGCTGGCCTGGAAGATTGCCCAGTCGCCGGAGCTTGGAAAGCTGTTCGCTGCGCCCGGCAATCCCGGCGTCGCCGAACATGCCGAGATCGTCGCCCTCGACGTGGCCGATGCGGAAGCCGTCACCGGCTTTTGCCGCGACCATGAGATCGGCCTCGTCGTGGTCGGGCCGGAACAGCCGCTGGTCGACGGTCTGGCCGATGCGTTGAACGAGGCCGGCATCAAGGTGTTCGGCCCCTCGAAGGCCGCCGCGCGGCTCGAGGGCTCGAAGGGCTTCACCAAGGATCTGTGCACGCTGCACGACATCCCGACCGCCCGCTACCGGCGCTTTTCCGATGCGGCGGCGGCCCGCGACTACATCAATGCCGGCGGCGTGCCGATCGTCGTGAAGGCCGATGGCCTGGCGGCCGGCAAGGGCGTGACCGTCGCCGAGACCAAGGAAGAGGCGATCGCCGCCGTCGACGCCTGCTTCGAGGGCGATTTCGGCGGGCCGGGTGCCGAGGTGGTGGTCGAGGAATTCCTCGAGGGCGAGGAGGCGAGCCTCTTCTGCATCTGCGACGGCGAGCGGGCGCTGTTCTTCGGCACGGCCCAGGACCACAAGCGCGCCTTCGACCGCGACCGCGGCCCGAACACCGGCGGCATGGGTGCCTATTCGCCGGCCCTTCCGATGACCGACGCGGTGACGAAGCGGGTCATGCGCGAGATCGTCGAGCCGACGCTGGCCGGCATGACGGCGGCCGGGACGCCGTTCCGGGGCGTCCTCTATGTTGGCCTGATGCTGACCGAGACCGGCCCGAAGCTGATCGAATACAATGTCCGCTTCGGCGATCCCGAGTGCCAGGTGCTGATGATGCGTCTGGAAAGCGACGTCCTGCCGATCCTGCTGGCCGCCGCCGAGGGCGACGTCTCTGGCGTGCGCCCCGAATGGTCCGACGCGCGGGCGCTGACGGTGGTCATGGCCGCCGACGGCTATCCCGGCACCTATGCCAAGGGTACGGCGATCCGCAGCCTGCCGGCGCCGGACGGCTCGATGCGGGTCTTCCAGGCTGGCACGTCCCTGAGCGAGGCGGGGCTCGTAGCGACGGGTGGGCGCGTCCTCAACGTCACCGCCACCGGCGCCACGGTGAAGGAAGCGGCCCGCCGCGCCTATGAGGCGGTCGAGGCGGTGGACTGGACCGAAGGCTTCTGGCGCTCCGACATCGGCCACCGCGCCATCATGACCGAGGCCTGACGAGAGGCCGCGGCCGCCGCTGAATTTTCCCGCACATCCCGGCATCCGCCGTCGCCGCGCCTGTCAAAGGCTGTGGTGACGCGTCGCCGCGTGTCCGCATGCGGCAATGCACACGCATGGCTGGGAAACCATCGGCGCGACCATACATTAGGCGCACAGGAGTTTCGAACCGGGAGCGCACCCCATGTCCTTTCGTCAGGAAAAGCTGACGCGGCCGATCTTCAAATGGGCGAAGACGGTGATGCCGCCGATTTCGGCCACGGAACGCGAGGCCATCGACGCCGGCACCGTGTGGTGGGACGGGGAGCTCTTCACCGGCAATCCCGACTGGGACAAGCTGGTCGCCATGCCGCCGGCGCGGCTGTCGCCCGACGAGCAGGCCTTCCTCGACGGCCCGGTCAACGAACTCTGCGCCATGATCGACGAATGGAAGCTGGTCTGGGTGGACCGCGACCTGCCGCCGGAAGTCTGGGACTTCATGCGCCGCAAGAAGTTCTTCGGCATGATTATCCCGAAGGAATATGGCGGCCTCGGCTTTTCCAACACCGCCCATTCGGAAGTCGTGCGCAAGGTCTCCTCGGCCAGCGTCGTCGCCGGCGTCACGGTGATGGTGCCCAATTCGCTCGGACCGGGCGAGCTGATGCTGCATTTCGGCACGCAGGAGCAGCGTGATCACTGGCTGCCGCGGCTGGCCGACGGTCGCGAAATCCCCTGCTTCGGCCTGACCTCGCCGGAAGCCGGCTCCGACGCGGCGGCGATGACCGATCGCGGCGTCGTCGAATATGGCGAGCACGAGGGCGAGCGCAAACTCGGCATCCGGCTCAATTTCCACAAGCGCTACATCACGCTCGGCCCAGTCGCGACGGTGATGGGTCTCGCCTTCAAGATGTTCGACCCCGAGAACCATCTGGGACGCGGCGAGGATCTCGGCATCACGGTGGCGCTGATCCCGACCGATACGCCCGGGGTGCGCACCGGCGACCGGCACATTCCGGCCTTCACCTATTTCCAGAACGGCCCGCTCTACGGCGAGGACGTGTTCATTCCGCTGGATTGGATCCTCGGCGGCGCCGAGCAGATTGGCCAGGGCTGGACCATGCTGATGACGGCGCTGGCCGCCGGTCGCGGCATCTCGCTGCCGTCGCAATCGGCCGCGGCGGCTGCCTTCTGCGCCCGCACCACCGGCGCCTATGCCCGGGTGCGGACCCAGTTCAACGTGCCGATCGGCATGTTCGAGGGCATCCAGCAGCCGCTCGCCGAGATCGCCGCCAACGCCTATCTGATCGACGCCGCGCGCCGCCTGACCGTGGCGGCGCTCGACGAGGGACACAAGCCGTCGGTCGTCTCGGCGATCATGAAGGCCCACGCCACCTATCGCATGCGTGAGTCCGTCGAGCGGTCCATGGACATCCATGGCGGCAAGGGCATCATCGACGGGCCGAAGAACTATCTCGGCGCCCAGTACAAGTCGGTCCCCATCGGCATCACGGTCGAGGGCGCCAACATCCTGACCCGCAATCTGATGATCTTCGGGCAGGGCGCCATCCGTGCTCATCCCTACATGCTGAAGGAATTGCTGGCCCTGTCCGACGAGGACGAGGATCGCGGGCTGAAGGAATTCGACACGCATTTCTGGAAGCATGTCGGCCATTCGCTGACCAATGCGTTCCGCTGCTTCGTGCGCGGCTGGACCGGCGGCATGGCCGCGCCGGCACCGAAGAACGCGGCCTTCATCGGCCATTGGCGCCAGCTCTCGCGCTTCGCCTCGGCCTTCGCGCTGGTCGCCGACCTGTCGCTGCTGACGCTCGGCGGCGCATTGAAGCGCAAGGAGATGTTGTCGGCCCGGCTCGGCGACATCCTCTCCGAACTCTATCTCCTCGGCGCGGTCCTGAAGCGCTTCGAGGTCGAGGGCCGTCCGGAGGTGGACCGTCCGATCGTCGAATTCATCATGCAGAAGGGCTACAACCGGATGTCGCTCGCCTTCGAGGGCGTGCTCGACAATCTGCCGGCCCGCTGGGCCGCGGCGGTGACCCGCGTTCTGGCCTTCCCGTTGGGCGTGCCCTTCCAGGAGCCCTCGGACGAGCTGACCGGCGAGGTCGCCGCGATCTTGATGCGGCCGTCCTCGCAGCGCGATCGCCTGACCCCCGACATCTATCTCGGCGAGGGCCATGCCGAGCATCCGGTCAAGGATCTGGAACTCGCCTTCGAACTCGTCACCGAGGCGGCGCCCATCGAGAAGAAGATGCGCGAGGCGAAGATGCGCGATCCGGCCGAGGCGCGGGATGCCGGTGTGATCACCGATACCGAGTTCGATCGTCTGGCCGAGGCCAAGGCGGCGGTCGACAAGGTCGTAGCCGTCGATGCCTTCCCGATGGCCGACGTGTCCCCGATCGCGTCCCAGCACGACCGCAACCGCAGCGGAGGCGACGAAACCCACCGCGAGGCAGCCGAATAATGACCAGACCCGTCTATCTCGTCGACGGCGCGCGCACGCCCTTCATCAAGGCGCGGGGCAAGCCGGGACCGTTCTCTCCCGTCGATCTCGCGGTCCAGTGCGGGCGGCCCTTGATGCTGCGCCAGCCCTTCGGCCCGGACGCCATCGACCTTGTCATCCTCGGCTGCGTCAATGTCGTGGCCGACGAGATGAACCCGGCGCGGGTGGCCGCCCTGCGGCTCGGCCTGTCGGAAGAGATCCCGGCTTTCACCGTGCAGATCAATTGCGGCTCGGGCATGCAGTCGATCGACACGGCGTTCCGGACCATCGAGCTCGGCAAGGCCGACATGGTGCTGGCCGGCGGCGCCGAGGCGCTGAGCCATTCGCCGCTGGTGCTGCGCCGCGGTGCGGTGGACTGGTTCGCCAGGCTGAACGGTGCCCGCTCGACTACCGACCGGCTGAAGGCCTTCACCGGCCTGAAGCCCGAATTCCTGAAGCCGGTGATCGGGCTGGAGCGCGGCCTGACTGATCCGATCTCCGATCTCAACATGGGCCAGACCGCCGAGATCCTTGCGCATCTCTTCGACATCTCGCGGCGCGATGCCGACAGCTACGCCGCCGAAAGCCACAACCGGCTCGCCCACGCCACCAAGGAAGGCTGGCTGAAGGACGAGATGCTGCCGGCCTTTTCGCGCGACGGCGAGGTCTTCGATCATGACGACGGCGTGCGGCCTGGCTCCACCGCCAAGAGCCTTGCGAAGCTGAAGCCGGTCTTCGAGCGCCCCTATGGCAAGGTGACGGCAGGTAACGCCTCGCAGATCACCGATGGCGCGTCCTGGACGATCCTCGCCTCGGAAGAAGCCGTCGAGCGCCATGGCCTGACGCCGCTGGCGCGGATCGTCGATTCCGAATGGGGCGCGCTGGACCCATCGATCATGGGGCTCGGCCCGGTGGTCTCGACCGCGCCGATCCTCAAGCGGCAGGGAATGGGTGTGGCCGACGTTGATCTGTGGGAGCTGAACGAGGCCTTCGCAGCGCAGGTTCTGGCCTGCATCGCCGCCTTCGACGATCCGAAGGTCGCCGACGGCGTTCTCGGCCTCGACGGGCGCGGCGGTCGCATCGACCACGCCAACATCAATGTCGATGGCGGCGCCATCTCGCTCGGCCATCCGGTAGGCACCAGCGGCAACCGCATCACCCTGCATCTGGCCAATGCCATGCGCCGGCTCGGCCGCAGGCGCGGCATCGCCACCGAGTGCATCGGCGGTGGCCTCGGCGGCGCCATGCTTCTGGAAGCGGCCTGACCCGCCCCGCCGCCGGACCGCGAACCGGTCCGGGCGCCTGACATTCGACGAAAGACGAGAGCACACCCATGGGCAGAATGCTGAAGGCACTATCCGAACGCGCCCTCGAACTCGGGCCGGTGCGTGACGCGGAGCAGACCGGCAACTGGCGCGCCGCCACGGACGACGATTACGTCTACTGGCTGGTGCTCGACCGCCCCGGCAAGACGGTCAACACCATCGACCGCAGCGTGATCGAGGAGCTGTCGCACCACGTCGACCAGATCATCGACCAGCGCCCCTCGGCCGTCGTCATCCGCTCGGCCAAGCCATCGGGCTTTGCCGCCGGCGCCGACATTCAGCAATTTGCCGGCGCCTCGACCGGCGAGATCCGCGGCATGCTCAAGGAAGCCCATCTCGTCCTCGACCGGCTGTCGAAGGTGAAGGCCAAGACCATCGCGGTCATTCACGGCCACTGCCTCGGTGCGGGGCTTGAACTGGCGCTGGCCTGCGACCGGCGGATCGCCGTCGCCGATGCCAGCCTCGGCTTTCCCGAAGTCATGCTGGGCCTGCATCCGGGGCTTGGCGGAACCTACCGCTCGACCGCCATCGCCGATCCGGTCGAGGCGATGACCATGATGCTGACCGGCAAGTCGATGCCGGCGAAGAAGGCGAAGTCGATCGGCCTCGTTGACGCGGTGGTCGAGGAGCGCCACGTCGCCTCGGCCGTGCAGGCCGCGCTCTACAACGATCTGCCGACCGCGAGCCGCAGCCTCAAGGGACACGCCTTCTCGGTGAAGCCGGCGCGCTCGCTGGCCGCCAAGCAGATGCGCAAGAGCGCCGCCGCCAAGGCGCCGCAGGAGCACTACCCGGCGCCCTACAGGCTGATCGATCTGTGGGAGGCCCATGGCGGCGACGCCAAGGCCATGCAGGAAGGCGAGATCGACAGCTTCGCCGAGCTGATCGAGACCGACACCGCCCAGAACCTCGTGCGGGTGTTCTTCCTGCGCGAGACCATGCGCGGCCTGAAGGACGGGACATCCGGGATCCGGCACGTTCACGTGGTGGGCGCCGGCGCCATGGGCGGCGACATTGCCGCCTGGGCGGCGCGCGAGGGCTTTTCCGTGACGCTGGGCGACGTCGCCACGGCGCCGATCGGCAAGGCGATCAAGGCGGCCCAGAAGATGTTGAAGGCGACCCTGAAGGACCCGCTGAAGGTGCGCGACGCGCTCGATCGGCTGGTGCCGGACCCGATGGGCTACGGTATCGGCCGTGCCGACATCGTCATCGAGGCGGCGCCCGAGAAGATCGAGCTGAAGCGCAAGATTTACGCCGATCTCGAGCCGCAGCTGAAGGAGGGGGCGCTGCTGGCGACCAACACTTCGGCGCTGCCGCTGGCCGACCTCGCCGCCGGTCTCGCCGATTCCTCCCGCCTTGTCGGCCTGCATTTCTTCAACCCGGTCTCGCGCATGCAGCTGATCGAGATCGTCAGCCACGATGCGATCAGCTCCGAGACGGCGCGCCGGGCGACCGCCTTCGCGGTGGAGCTGTCGCGCCTGCCGGCCCCGGTCACCTCGGCGCCCGGCTTCCTCGTCAACCGCTCGCTGACGCCGTATATGGCCGAGGCGCTGATCATGGTCGACGAGGGCATTCCGAAGGAGCGCATTGACGCCTGCGCCGAACGATTCGGCATGCCTATGGGCCCTGTCGAGCTGACCGACCAGGTCGGGCTCGACATCGCCCTCGACGTCTCCGCATCGCTGCGCGAACGCCTCGACACCGCCTTTCCGGATTCGCCCGGCTGGCTGCAGACCATGGTCGAGGAGGGCCGGCTCGGCCGCAAGACGGGCGCGGGGCTCTATGCCTATGACGAGGACGGCAAGCCGCAGAAGCAGCGCCTCGACGCGCTGCCGGACGGCTCGAAGGACGATCCGGACATGCTGGACCGGCTGATCCTGCCGATGCTGAACGCGGTCGTGGCGTGCCTGCGCGAAGGCGTGGTGGAGAGCGAGGACGTCGCCGATGGCGCGATGATCTTCGGCACCGGCTTTGCACCGTTCCGCGGCGGCCCGATCCACTATGCGAAACAGCGCGGCGTCGACGAGATCGTCGCCCGGATGAACGAACTTGCCGACAAGCACGGTCCTCGCTTTGCACCGGACGAGGGCTGGCAGCGCCTGAAGAGCTGATGACGCAACGCTTCACCGAGGCCGATGCGCTGGCCGACGCGGTGATCGCGGCGGTCGGCAAGACGATCGTCCTGGCGCTGCCGCTCGGCCTCGGCAAGGCGAACCATGTCGCCAACGCGCTCTACCGCCGGGCGCTGCGCGACCCGCGGGTCGATCTGACAATCCAGACGGCCCTGTCCCTCGATCCGCCGTCGGGCGGCGAGGGGCTGGAGGGCCGATTTGCCGGGCCGCTGGCGAAACGCCTCTACGACGGGGTGACCCGGCTCGACTATGTCGCGGACCGCCGGAACGATGCGTTGCCGCCGAATGTCCGGGTGGTCGAGTTCTTCCTCCAGGCCGGCGCGCTTCTGGGCAATCGCCATGCCCAGGAGAACTACGTCACGGCGAACTACACCCATGCCGCCGGTTACATCCTGGCGAGCGGCGTCAACGTCATCGGCCAGATGGTCGCGCCGTCGGCCGACCGCAGCCAATGGTCGCTGTCCTCCAACACCGACATGACGCTCGATCTCCTGCCGGCGATCGCCGCCGCGCGCGAGCGGGGCCAACCGATCCTCTTCGTCGGTGAGGCCAATGCGAACCTGCCCTTCATGGGCGGTCCGGCGGCCCTGCCGACCGAACGCTTCGACTGTCTGCTGGAAGGCGAAGACGTCGAAGCGGCGCGCCTGTTCTCCGTGCCCAAGCAGCCGATCGGTCCGGTCGAATATGCCATCGGCCTCTACAGCGCGGCGCTGGTGAAGGATGGCGGCACTATCCAGATCGGCATCGGCGGGATCGGCGACGCGCTCACCCATGCGCTCATCCTGCGGCATCGCGATCCCGCGACGTTCCGGGCGATGCTGGCGGCCCTCGGCAACTGGCCGGACAGTCTCGAGCCCCAGACCGAGCCGTTCCGCGAAGGGCTCTACGGCCTGTCGGAGATGTTCGTCGACGGGCTGCTGGAGCTGTTCGAGGCCGGCATCCTCCGGCGCCCGGCCAGCGACGGCAAGGTCCTGCATGGCGGCTTTTTCGTCGGCCCGCAGAGTTTCTATGCCCGACTGCGGGAGATGGCGCCGGAGCGCCGGGCGCTCCTGTCGATGCGCGAGATTTCCTTCGTCAACGCAGTACCGGCCGAGGATCGTGCGACCCACGCCGCCGATCGCCGCAACGCACGCTTCTACAACGCCGCGATGCTGGCGACGCCGCTGGGCGACATCTGCTCCGACCAGCTCGACGATGGCCGGGTCGTCTCCGGTGTCGGTGGCCAGTACAATTTCGTCGCCCAGGCCTTTGAGCTGCTCGACGCCCGCTCGGTTATCGGCCTGCCGTCCACTCGCGGCGCGAACGGGCCCTCGAACATCCTCTGGGCCTATGGCCACACCACCATCCCCCGGCACCTGAAGGACATCGTCGTCACCGAATACGGCGTTGCCGACCTGCGCGGCCGTACCGACCGGGACACCGTGGCGGCGATGATCGGGCTGGCCGACGGGCGGTTCCAGGCGGGGCTGGCCAAGGCGGCGATCGCCGCGACAAAGCTGGAGGCCGGCTTCGCGCCGCCACGACGCAACACACGTGCAGGTGTGGTGGAGGCGCTGCGGCCCTATGCCGACAGGCTGCCGGCCTATCCGTTCGGCACGGCCCTCACCGCCGAGGAGCGGCGGCTCGTGCCGGCGCTGAAGCTGCTGAAGACCGCCAAGACCGATCGCCTCGCTCTGGCGCGTTTGGCGCTGGCCGGCTGGCGGATGACGCCCGATCCGCGCGAGGAGGCGGCGCTGGAACGCATGGGGCTGGACGACCCGTCGGGGTGGCGGGAGAAGGGTCTATCGGCGGTCCTTGCCGGCGCGCTGCGCGCGACGCGCGACGACCCGCTGGGCCGGCCCTGGTCGTGATGGCATCGGTTTGCGCGTCAGACCGCTACGCAGAGCGAGGACTGGCTGCCGAGACCGGTGCCGCCGACGGTGATGCGGTCGCCGGCCTTCAGGAAGCGCGGCGGGTCGTAGGACAGGCCGACGCCGCCCGGCGTGCCCGTCAGGATGATGTCGCCCGGCTCCAGCCGCATGAAGCGGGAGATGTAGGAGATCAGATAGGGCACCTTGAAGATCATGCCGGCGGAGCTCGCACTCTGCTGGCGTTCGCCGTTGACGTCGAGCCAGAGATCGATCGCGTCATGGTCGCCGATCGCATCCGGCGTCACCAGCCAGGGCCCCAGCGGCGCGAAGGTGTCGTGCGACTTGCCCTTCGACCACTGGCCGCCGCGCTGCAGCTGGAAGCTGCGCTCGGTGACGTCGTTGGCGAGGGTGAAGCCGGCGACATGCCGCATGGCCTCCTCGACGCTGACATATTTGGCGGTGCGGCCGATCACCACGGCCAGCTCGACGCCCCAGTCGACGCGGGTCGCCAGCTTCGGCAGTTCGATCCGGTCGTTCGGCCCGCAGGCCGCGGTGGCGGCCTTCAGGAACAGCGTCGGTTCGGGATTGACCTTGAAGCCGGCCTGCGCCGCCGCGTCGTGATAGTTCGGACCGACGCCGATGATCTTGCCGATGCGCCGCACGGGCTTGCACAGCCGCACGCCTTCCGCCACCAGTGGAAGCGAGGCGGGATCGAGCCGGCCGGCCGCCGCGAGGCGGTCGGGATCGAGGGACTCGCTGGTCTGGGAGGAGAGATGCTCGGAGAGGTCGCGAATACGGTCGTCGTTGTCGAGCAGACCGGGCCGTTCAGAGCCCCGGTCACCATACCGCACGAACCGCATGCAAATCTCCCTTCGAGTGATGTCAGTAGAATGGTTCGGGCGGCTTTCGGTTCCGCTCCTGTTGATTGACGATTACGTAAAAGGTAATTGCGTCGTGAGCCCTACCTCCGTCGCAATCCGCTCGGTTCGAGCATGAGGAGATCTACCATGTACAAGGCACCGGTCGATGACATCGCCTTCGCGCTGAAAAAGGTCGCGGGACTGGAAGCGGCGATGGAACAGGGCCTCCTTGGCGAACTGACCCCCGATTTGCTCGACGCCGTGCTGGAAGAGGCCGGCCGCTTCGCCGGCGAAGAGATCGCGCCGCTGGCCGATGTCGGCGACCGCGAGGGGACCTCGGTGAAGGACGGCGTGGTGAGGACGCCGACCGGCTGGAAGGCGCTCTACGAGAACTGGTCGGCCGGCGGCTGGAACGCCTTGACCGGGCCAGAGGAATATGGCGGCCAGGGCCTGCCGACCTCGCTGTCGGCTGCCGTCTTCGAGATGTGGAACTCCGCCTCGATGGGCTTTGCCATCGGGCCGACGCTGACCGTCGGCGCGGTCGAGGCGCTGGAAGCCCACGGCTCGGACGAACTGAAGGCGACCTATCTGGAGAAGCTGGTCACCGGCGCCTGGATGGGCACGATGAACCTGACCGAGCCCCAGGCCGGTTCGGACCTCTCGGCACTGAAGACCAAGGCCGAACGCGCCGATGACGGCAGCTATCGGATCTTCGGGCAGAAGATCTACATCACCTATGGCGAGCACGATTTCACCGACAACATCGTCCACCTGGTGCTGGCACGCCTGCCCGACGCACCGGCCGGCGTGAAGGGCATTTCGCTGTTCCTAGTGCCGAAGTTCCTGGTCAACGCCGACGGCTCGCTCGGGCGCCGCAACGACGCCTTCTGCCATTCGGTCGAGCACAAGCTCGGCATTCACGGTTCGCCGACCTGCACGATGATCTACGGCGACGGCAGCGTCGACGGCGAGGAGGCCGGCGCGGTCGGCTATCTGATCGGCGAGGAGAACCGCGGTCTCGCCTGCATGTTCACGATGATGAACAACGCTCGGCTGCTGGTCGGCGTGCAGGGCATCGGCGTCGCCGAAGCCGCCTTCCAGAAAGCGCTCGACTATGCCCGCGAGCGTCGCCAGGGCCGTGCGACCCGGCTGGCGAAGAACCCCGAGGCCGGCGGCCAGATGAGCCCGATCCTCGACCATCCCGACGTCGCCCGGATGCTGCTGACGATGAAGTCGCTGACCGGCGCGGTGCGGGCGATCACCTATGCCTGCGGCCATGCGACCGACATGGCGAAGGCACATCGCGGCGACGCCGAGGCGTCAGCGGCGTGGAAGGAGCGCGCCAACCTCCTGACGCCGATCGCCAAGGCGTTCTCCACCGATGTCGGCGTCGAGGTCGCCTCGCTCGGTATCCAAGTGCATGGCGGCATGGGCTTCGTCGAGGAGACCGGCGCCGCCCGGCTGCTGCGCGACGCCCGCATCGCGCCGATCTACGAGGGGACCAACGGCATCCAGGCGATCGATCTCGTCGCCCGCAAGATCGGCCAGTCCGGCGGCGAGGCGGTGCGCCGCTATTTCGCCGAGCTGGACGAGACGATCGAGGCGGTGCGCGGCCAGAACGAGGCGGCTTTCGGCGAAACCGGCGACGCGCTTGCCGCGGCGATGGCCGATCTGCGCGAGACGACGGAGTTCCTGTCGAACGCCACGGCCGCCAAGGACATGGACACCGCCCTTGCCGGTGCGACGCCCTATCTGCGGCTGTTCGGCCTGACCGCCGGCGCGGTCTATCTCGCCAAGGCGGCGCTGGCCGACACGGCCCGCACCGAGCGCGCCCATCTCGCCCGCTTCATGGCCGAGAACCTCCTGTCGGAGACCGGTGCCCTGAAGCGGCAAGTCGTCGGCGGCGCCGCCAGCCTCGCGGCTGCCCATTCGATCCTGCAGTAGGACTGCGACCATGACCTACCTGATCCAGACGACGACCGAAAACGGCGTCCTGACCATCCGGCTGAACCGGCCGGACAAGAAGAACGCCATCACGCTGGACATGTACCGCACGATCACCGCCGCGCTTCAGGGCGCGGCCGGCGACGAGGCGGTGCGGGTGATCCTGATCTGCGGCGTGCCCGGCGCCTTTTCCGCCGGCAACGACATCAAGGACTTCCTGACGCTGGCGCAGGGCGGGCTGCAGCGCACCGAGATCCACGAGTTCCTGACGACGGTCGCGACCGCGCCCAAGCCGATGATCGCCGCGGTGGACGGTCTGGCGATCGGTATCGGTACGACGCTGCTGATGCATTGCGACATGGCCTTCGCCTCGTCGCGCTCGGTCTTCCGCACGCCCTTCATCGATCTCGGCCTGACGCCGGAGGCCGGGTCCAGCCTGATCGGCCCGCGCATCATGGGCGACCAGCGGGCCTTCGCGCTGCTGGCGCTGGGCGACACCTTCGATGCCGAAGCCGCCCGCGAGGCGGGGATCGTCTACAAGGTCGTGGAGGACGACGTCGAGGCGGTGGCGCGGGAGACCGCCGAACGGCTGGCCCAGAAGCCGCCCAAGGCCGTGGCCATCGCGCGCGAGCTTCTGCGCGGCGATCGCAAGGACATCGTGGCGCGGATCGAGCGGGAAATCGAGCATTTCTCCGAGCGGCTGACCTCGGACGAGGCCCGCGCCGCCTTCATGGCCTTCATGTCGCGCTGACGGGTCGGCGCCCGCCGGGCGGGGCGTAGCCGCGGGTCCTGTCAGGATTTGCCGCGGAGCGAGGCATCGTCGGTGGCGCCGGCGTCTTCGGGCGGCGTCTCGTCATCCTCTTCGGCAAACAGGAACTTGTAGGTTCCCACCATGCCGATGACGCAGACGAGCGCCGCGATCACGAAGATCGGCCAGGTCGAATAGGCCTCGAAGAAATGCCGGAAGGCCGAGCCGAACAGAAAGGCGCCGGCGCCGTAGGCGGCGCTCCACAGGGCGGCGCTGATGCAGTTGTAGAACAGGAAGATCGGCCAGCTCATCCGCATCGTACCGGCGACGAAGCCGTTGAGCTGGCGCAGGATGATGACGAAGCGGGCGACCAGCACGACGGCGAAGCCGTAATTCTTGAACCGCTCCTCGACCATGGCGAAGCGCTTTTCGCCGAGGCCGAAGCGCGAGCCCCAGCGCACGACGATCCGCCGCCCGTAGCGCCGGCCGACGACATAGCCGAGATTGTCGCCGACGATCGATCCGGCGAAGGCGGCGAACAGCACCGCCCAGATGTTCAGCGATCCTTCGCCGGCCAGCATGCCGGAGGCGACCAGAATGCTCTCGCCCGGCAGCGGGATGCCGGTGGATTCGAACAGCACGACCACGAACAGGAAGGCGTAGCCATACTGGGTGAGATATCCGGTCATGGCAGGGGCTTAGTCGCTCGGTCGCGGAGAATCAAAGGGATCGCTGCGGCGCCGGACCGGTCAGCGCTCCAGCAGCGCGACCGCCTCGACATGGCGCGACCACAGGAACTGGTCCACCGGCGTCACCTCGACGAGGCGGAAGCCGCCATCGACGAGAATGCGCAGGTCGCGGGCCATCGTGACCGGGTTGCAGGACACGGCGGCGACGCGGCTGATCTTCGACGCCGCGATCTCCTGCGACACCGCTTCGGCGCCGGCGCGCGGCGGATCGAAGACGAGGCCGTCATAGGCCTTCAGTTCCTTCGCCGGGATCGGCCGGCGATAGAGGTCGCGGCGTTCGGTCGTCAGCGGCTTCAGGCCGGGACGGGTGCGCCAGGCCGCGGTCATGGCGGCAAGTGGCGCGGCTTCCGATTCGACGGCATGGACACGCGACTGGACCGCAAGTCTCAGCGCGAAGGTGCCGGAGCCCGAGAAGAGATCGGCGACGTGCCTGGCGCCGGCCAGATGCTTCGTCACCCGCGACGCCATCGCGGCTTCGGCCGCGGCCACGGCCTGGACGAAGGCGCCGGGCGGCAGCTCGACGGTGATGCCGTCGAAGGCGATCGAGGGCGGCCGCGTCATGACGAGGATCTCGCCATCGACGGTGAGCCGCGCGAAGCCTTCGCTGACGGCCAGCGCGATGGCCTGACGCCGCTTGCCTTCGGCCAGCTTGGGCGCCGCGGTCGCGGCGACGTCGAGACCGGTGTCGGTCACGGTCACGGTGAGCTTCAGCGGTGTCTTGCGATCGACCAGGAGAGCGGCAAGCCGCTGCAGCGCCGGGAAGGCCCGCTGAATGGCGGGCAGGGCGATCGGGCAGACCTCGATCGGCACGATCTGGTCCGAATGAGCCGCATTGAAGCCGAGCAGCACGGATTTGCCGGCGCGCATCGCCGACAGTGCCACCCGGCGACGCGAGGCCGGCGGGCAGGCCACCAGCGGCGCGATCTCGGTGTCGAGGCCGACGCGCGCCAAGGCGTCGACCACCACGTCGCGCTTGAAGGCGGTGTAGAGCGCATCGTCGGCATGCTGCAGGTCGCAGCCGCCGCATGTGCCGAAATGCGGGCAGGGCGGCGTCTGGCGCTGCGGCGAGGCGGTGAGGACCGTGTCGAGCTGGAAGCGGCGCCCGGCTTCGGTCGCTTCCACCCGCTCACCCGGCAGGGTGAACGGCACGAAGGCCGACCCGGATGCCGTGTCGGCGACCCCATCGCCCTGCGCCCCGAGCCGGTCGATGGTCAGTTCGACGCTCATGATTTCTCGGCGATCAGCAGGAATTCGTGATTGCCGTCGCCGCCGGGGATCGGCGAGGGCGCGAGCCCCTTCACCTGCCAGTCGGGCTGGGCGGCGAGCCAGTCGCGCACGGCTTCGGCCACCTGCGGCGCGCTGTCGGGATCGCGCAAGAGACCGTTCTTGGCAATCGCCTCGCGCCCGGCCTCGAATTGCGGCTTCACCAGGAAGACACCGGTGGTGCCGGGCTCGGCCAGTTCCAGCGCCGGCGGCAGCGCCAGCCGCAGGGTGATGAAGCTGACATCGGCGACCAGCAGATCGAAGGTGCGGCCGCCGATATCCTCGCGGGTCAGGTCGCGGGCGTTCAGGCCCTCGATCGGGGTGACGCGCGGATCGGCGGCGATACGCGGATGCATCTGGCCGTGGCCGACATCGATGGACACCACATGGGCGACGCCGCGGCGCAGTAGCGCTTCGGTGAAACCACCGGTCGAGGCGCCGAGGTCGACGGCCGTGCGGCCTTCGACGGGGATGGCGAACTGGTCGAGCGCGGCTTCAAGCTTCAGCCCGGCGCGCGAGACATAGTCGGCGGCCGGGTCGTCCAGCGTGATCTCGCTTTCGGGCGGCACGTTGAGGCTCGGCTTGGTGACGGTCTGCCCGTCGACCTTGACGTGACCGCGCATGATCGCGTCGCGCGCACGGGCGCGGCTGGCGGCAAGACCGCGGTCACTGACGAGGACGTCGAGCCGGACGCGCGACAGATGTTGTTCTTCGGTGGAGGCCATTGGCAGGTCATGCGGCCAGCGGCGGCAAATGGCAAGCAGTAACGCGCGCGAAGCCCTTTATCGAGAAGGAGGTTACGCCTGCAGGACGCGGCTGGCTTCGGTGCCGAGGGCGCGGAAGACGGTGTCGACGATGCCCTGCCGGTCGAGTGCCGCCTGGCGGATCATCGTATCCGGTGCGGCGTGGTCGAGGAAGCGGTCGGGCATGATCAGCGGCCGGATCTTCAGGCCGTGGTCGAGCAGGCCGCGGGCCGCCAGATGCTCCAGCACCTGCGAGGCGAAGCCGCCGCTGGCGCCTTCCTCGACGGTGATCAGCACTTCGTGATTGCGGGCAAGGCGTCCGATCAGCTCGGCGTCGAGGGGCTTGGCGAAACGCGCGTCGGCAACGGTCGTCGACAGGCCGAAGGTTTCCAGCTCTTCGGCCGCGGCGACGCTGTCGGCGAGGCGCGTGCCGAAGGACAGGATGGCGACCTTGGTGCCCTCCCTGACGATGCGGCCCTTGCCGATTTCCAGCGCCTCGCCGCGTTCCGGCATGTCGACGCCGGTGCCGTTGCCACGCGGATAGCGGAAGGAGATCGGGCCGTCGTCATAGACGGCGGCGGTGCGCACCATGTGGCGCAGCTCGGCCTCGTCGGCAGCGGCCATCACCACCATGCCCGGCAGCGGGCACAGGAAGCCGGTGTCGAAGGAACCAGCATGGGTCGGTCCGTCGGCGCCGACATAGCCGGCCCGGTCGATGGCAAAACGCACCGGCAATTTCTGGATCGCCACGTCGTGGACGATCTGGTCGTAGGCGCGCTGCAGGAAGGTCGAGTAGATCGCGGCGAAGGGCTTGTAGCCCTCGCTGGCGAGCCCGGCGCAGAAGGTGACCGCGTGCTGCTCGGCGATGCCGACGTCGAAGGTGCGCTTGGGGAAGATCTCGCCGAACTTGTCGAGGCCGGTGCCGTTGGGCATGGCGGCGTTGACGGCGACGATCCTGTCGTCGTCCTGCGCTTCCTGGATCAGGCTGTCTGCGAAGACGCCGGTATAGCTCGGCGCATTGCCCTTGGACTTGGCCTGGGCGCCGGTGATGACGTCGAACTTGGAGACGCCATGATACTTGTCGGCGGAGTTCTCGGCCGGGCCATAGCCCTTGCCCTTCTTGGTGACGACATGGACGAGGATCGGCCCGGTCTTGGCGTCGCGGACATTCTTGAGAACGGGCAGGAGATGGTCGAGGTCGTGGCCATCGATCGGCCCGACATAGTAGAAGCCGAGCTCCTCGAACATCGTGCCGCCGGTGAAGAAGCCGCGGGTATATTCCTCGGTCCGCCGGGCGCCCTCCCGGAAGAAGCCGGGCAGGTGCTGGCTGATCGACTTCGCCTGATCGCGCAGGCTGCGATAGGTCTTGCCGGACACGAGACGAGCCAGATAGGCGCTCATCGCGCCGGTCGGCGGGGCGATCGACATGTCGTTGTCGTTGAGAATGACGATCAGCCGCGCGTCGAGCGCGCCGGCGTTGTTCATCGCCTCATAGGCCATGCCGGCGCTCATCGCGCCGTCGCCGATCACCGCGATGACATTGTTCTTGCCCCCCGACAGGTCGCGCGCCACGGCCATGCCGAGGCCGGCGGAGATCGAGGTCGAGGAATGGCCGGCGCCGAACGGGTCGTATTCGCTCTCGGTGCGCTTGGCGAAGCCCGACAGGCCGCCTTCCTGGCGCACGGTGCGCATGCCGTCGCGGCGGCCGGTGAGGAGCTTGTGGGGATAGGCCTGGTGGCCGACATCCCAGATCAGCCGGTCGTCGGGCGTGTTGAAGACGTGATGGATCGCCACGGTCAGTTCGACGACGCCGAGGCCTGCGCCCAGATGCCCGCCGGTCTTGGAGACCGCGTCGATCAGGTCGGTGCGCAGCTCGTCGGCCACCTGCCGGAGCTGGCTTTCCTTCAGGGTCCGCAGGTCGGCGGGGGAGGAAATCTGGTCGAGCAGTGGCGTTACCGACTTCGAAGACACTGGCGGGACCTTTCACTGCCTGTCAGATGCACGCGCCAGCGGCGCGAAACACTTTACATCGGTTCCAAAACGCGAGGTTCAACCCGCTGGCCGCAAACACGAACGGACAACGGCCGGAGGGAACGTCCGGTTGCCTTGCCCTTTGGTGGAGCGTCTCAATCGGGGTCGAGCGGCTCCGTGCCGACCGGCTTGCCGGCGCGGTTGAGCTTGATCTTCTCGACCTTGTCCTCGGCCACGGAGAGCAGCCGGTCGCAATGGTTCTTCAGCTTCTCGCCGCGCTCGTAGATGCGGATCGATCGGTCCAGCGGCACATCGCCGCGTTCGAGATCCGAGACGATCCGCTCCAGTGCCGCGAGGGCATTCTCGAAGCTCATCTCAGCGATGTCGGAATCGTCGGTCGGGAGCGGGGCGTCGTCGCGTTCGGGCATGGTGTCCGTCTGTCTGGTGTTTCCGAATGTCCGGTGCCGGGCCTCTTGTTGAAGAGGTCGTGGTCAGCCGGTCATCATCCGCTTGACATGGGCGGTCGTGGAGACCGCGAGGCCGTGCAGGTCGTAACCGCCTTCGAGAAGGCTCACAAGCCGGCCGTCGCAGGCCCGGTCGGCCAGCGCCATCAGTTCGGCGGTGGCCCAGTCGAAATCCGCTTCGGTCAGTTGCAGATTGGCCAGCGGATCGCGGTGATGGGCGTCGAAGCCGGCCGAGATGATGACGAGGTCGGGGTGGAAGTCGCGCAGCGCCGGCAGCACCCGCGAGCGGAACGCGTCCTTGAAGACGTCGCTGCCGTCGCCGGCCGACAGCGGTGCGTTGACGATGTTGCCCTGGCCGGTCTCGCCCTTGGCGCCGGTCCCCGGATAGAGCGGCATCTGGTGGGTCGAGCAGTACATCACCGACGGGTCCGACCAGAAGATGTCCTGGGTGCCGTTGCCGTGGTGGACGTCCCAGTCGACGATGGCGACGCGGTCGAGGCCGTGGACCGTCTGGGCGTGGCGCGCGGCGATGGCGGCGTTGTTGAACAGGCAGAAGCCCATTGCCGTCTGGCGCTCGGCATGGTGGCCTGGCGGGCGGGCGGCGACGAAGACATTGTCGCATTCGTCCGTCATCACGTCGTCGACGGCCGCCGTCGCCGCGCCGACGCCGTGAAGCGCGGCGGTGAAGCTCTTCGGGCTGACGATGGTGTCGTTGTCGACGCGCACCAGCCCTTCCTCGGGAATCGTCGTCGCGACCTTGCGGACGTAATCCTCCGGATGGCAGCGATAGATCGCCTCCAGCGCGCCCTCCGGCGCCTCGGCCCGGTCGAGATGCTGGAACGCCTCGTCCTCGAGCGCGGCGGTGACCGCCTGCATGCGCTCGGGGCGCTCGGGATGGCCGGGACCGGTCAGATGCTCGGCGAAGATGGGGTGATGGTAGAGACGTGTCCGCATGGGGCGACCTTAGCGTCCTCGCGGACCTGTTCAACGATTTGTTTGACGATCCGGCCCGTGCCGGAGGCGGGGAGGGGCGTCAGCCCCGTCCGGTCTGGCCGCGATGGCGCAGATAATGGTCGGCCACCGTACAGGCGACCATCGCCTCGCCGATCGGCACGGCGCGGATGCCGACGCAGGGATCGTGGCGGCCCTTGGTCATCACGTCGACCTCCTGGCCGTCCGCATCGACCGAGCGGGTCGGGGTGAGGATCGACGAGGTCGGCTTGACGGCGAAGCGCGCCACGACCGGCTGGCCGGTGGAGATGCCGCCCAGAATGCCGCCGGCATGGTTGGTCAGGAATTGCGGCGCGCCGTCGGGCCCGATGCGGATCTCGTCGGCATTCGCCTCGCCCGACAGGGTGGCGGCGGCGAAGCCGTCGCCGATCTCGACGCCCTTCACGGCGTTGATCGACATCAGATTGGCGGCGATGTCGCCATCGAGCTTGGCGTAGATCGGCGCGCCGAGGCCGCCGGGCACGCCCTCGGCGACCACCTCGACGATGGCGCCGACCGACGAGCCGCTCTTGCGCACGGCGTCCAGATGCTCGGCCCAGCGTTCGGCGGTCTGGGCATCGGGGCAGAAGAACGGGTTGCGGTCGACCTCCTCCCAGTCCCAGCGGCTGCGGTCGATGGCGATGGTGCCGATCTGGACGAGCGCCGCGCGGACCGTCAGGCCCGGCACGATCTGCCGGGCGATGGCGCCGGCTGCCACACGGGTCGCGGTTTCGCGGGCCGAGGAGCGGCCGCCGCCGCGATAGTCCCGCACGCCGTATTTCATGTCGTAGGTGATGTCGGCATGGCCCGGCCGGTAGCGCCGGGCGATGTCGGAATAGTCCTTCGAGCGCTGATCCGTGTTCTGGATCTCCAGCGCGATCGGCGTGCCGGTGGCGACAAGTTCGCCCTCGGCCTCGCCCGGCATGACGCCGGACAGCACCCGCACCTGATCGGGCTCCTGGCGCTGGGTGGTGTAGCGCGACTGGCCGGGCCGACGCTTGTCGAGAAAGGCCTGGATGCCGGCTTCCGAGAACCGGGTTCCCGGCGGCGTCCCGTCGACCACGCAGCCGATCGCGATCCCGTGGCTCTCGCCCCAGGTGGTGACGCGAAAGAGATGACCGAAGCTGTTGTGGGACATGGAATTCCGCCGAAAGGAGAAGAGGCCTGGAGGAAGCCTCGCTTACGTTAGCTTAACCAAATCCGTCAAATGCAACGGATCGAAACGAATTGTAATTTTCGCGCACGAGAATTGACACAATCGGGGCCAAACATCGCAGCTGACAGACGCCCCGGAGAGGGGCAGCGAGAACGCCGCGTGCCATGATGGCGGTCGCGGCGAAGGTGGAAGGACCATACAGTGACCAGGCAGATTCTCGCATTCTTCGCGACGTCCTTTCTCACCGTGGCGATGACGATCCCGGCCATGGCGGAAGAGGTCGACGGCACCATCGAGGCGATCGACCGCGAGCGCGCCCAGTTGCGGCTCAGCGACGGCGTCACCTACCGCCTGCCGGAGAACTTCGACTACGACGTTGTCGAACCCGGCATGGATGTCGTGCTGATCTTCGGCGAGACCGAGACCCTGCGCATCGTCGAGGCCGGCTGAGGCTCGCTCAGACCCAGGTCAGCCCGCCATCGAGCCAATGCAGGACCCGGTCCTGCGCGATGTCGCCGCGCGCCGCCGCGCGGTCGTCGAAGCCGCCATACATCCGCAGGACGCAGCGCGACACGCCGCCATGGGCCGTCATGATGGTCGGCCGCGACAACGCCTCGAAGACCGGCCGCACGCGTTCGGCAAGGAGCGCGTAGGATTCGGCGCGCGCGCCCGGCGGTACGAAGTTCCATTTGTCGGCCTTGCGGGTCTTCGGACCCTCAGGGTCCGTCGCGCGGACCTCGTCCAGCGTCGATCCCTGCCAGTCGCCGAAATGCAGTTCCACAAGGCGCGGATCGGTCTCGAAACCGTCAGGAGCAAGGTCCAGTTCGGCGCGGATGATCCGCATCGTCTCGACGGCACGGCCGAGCGGGCTGGAGACGAAGTCGAAGCCCGGCGCGCCAGCGCCCAGAAGGTTGCGCAGGCACTGGCCATTGCGTCGCGCCTGCTGGCGACCGAGGGCGTTGAGGGGAATGTCTTCCTGGCCCTGCAGCCGGCCCTCGGCATTCCAGTCGGTCTGACCGTGACGGCACAGATAGAGCTCGGTGGAAATCATCGCAGCATCCGCCGTCGGTACAGGAAGGGGCAGCTTACGGAAGGTCCTTGACCACCGAGATGTCCGGGGCGTCGACGGCCTTCATGCCGACGACGTGGTAGCCCGAATCGGCATGGTGGATCTCACCGGTCACCGAACGCGACAGATCCGACAGGAAGTAGAGGCCGACATCGCCGACTTCCTCGATCGTCACGGTCCGGCGCAGCGGCGCATTGTATTCGTTCCACTTGAGGATGTAGCGGAAGTC
>Ga0189290_100090_pt1 | contig 80195 bp, 88 predicted proteins | sample UW140minimetaG_FD_130318 | JGI IMG/M metagenome (GOLD analysis project Ga0189290, IMG submission 130318) | Marine microbial communities from the Costa Rica Dome - UW140 mini metaG | ecosystem: Environmental > Aquatic > Marine > Oceanic > Photic zone | place: Costa Rica: the Eastern Pacific...
CGCACGGTACTCGCCGAAGTACTTCGTGATCGCCGCCGTCAGCGACGTCTTGCCATGGTCAACGTGACCGATCGTGCCGATGTTCACATGCGGCTTGTTGCGCTCGAATTTGCTCTTGGCCATTGTCGGCTCCCAACTTAGCGGATGCGTGAGTCCGGGCGCGACATAACGAGTGCGGCGGGCGATGACAAGCGCTGTGGAAGTCTGCTGAAGCGAAACGCCCTACACGACCCGGGCGACGGCGCGGCAGAGACAGCTCAGCTTGGAGTGGGGTCTGGAGCGGGTAGCGGGAATCGAACCCGCATATTCAGCTTGGAAGGCTGCTGCTCTACCATTGAGCTATACCCGCGCCTTCGCATCAGCGTTCGACCGGCAGTGGTGGAGGGAGTTGGATTTGAACCAACGTAGGCATAGCCAACGGATTTACAGTCCGTCCCCTTTAACCACTCGGGCACCCCTCCGGACTGCCGTCGAAGCATGCAGGCGCTTGGCCTGGCTGTCAGAAGCGTTCGGCGCGGGACCGACCGTTTCCGAGCGGCCTTATGATGGCCTTGGCGCGATCTGTCAACGCCGAATGGCACTGCAAATCGCATCGAATTTCACCCGGCGCCGATCGTGGCTGCGCGAAAACGGTTGTCCGGCCCGTTGCGCCCCCTGCGACGCAAGCCGGGCCGCGCCGGGATCGCCGCTTTCTTCGCATCGCCGGGTGGGATAGAGAGACCACATGAGCGACGATACGCCTTCGGGCACCCCCAAGGATACCCATTACGCCACTCTCAGGCGTGCCCACCGCGACCGCAAGCGCGCCGACGGCGGCGCGGCGCCGGCGGGCGCCCCCAGGCGGCGGCCGCAGCCGGGACGCCCGGCGCCTGCCGGACGTGTGCGCCTCTACGGCATCCATACGGTCGCGGCGGCCCTGAACAACCCCCGCCGCAAGCTTCACTCCCTCCTGGTGACGCGCAATGCCCTCGCCCGCCTGGAGATCGCCGAAGACGCGATTCGCTGCCCGGTCGAGATCGTCGAGCCGAAACGCCTCGATGCCGAACTCGGCGGCGAGGCCGTGCATCAGGGCGTCATGCTGGAAACCGAGCCGCTGCCGGCGATTCGCCTGAGCGACCTCGGCACGGCCCGGCTCGTCATCGTCCTCGACCAGGTGACCGACCCGCACAATGTCGGCGCGATCCTGCGCTCGGCGACGGCTTTCGGCGCCGATGCGCTGGTGACCACGGCGCGTCACTCGCCGCAGGAAAGCGGCGTCCTCGCCAAGGCCGCCTCGGGCGCGCTCGAACACGTCACCCAGATCGAGGTGGTCAATCTCGCCGATGCGCTCAGCGCGCTGTCGAAGCAGGGCTTCCGCACCATCGGTCTCGATTCGGACGGCCCGGAATCCTTCGAGGAGAGCCTGTCCGGCGAGCGCATTGCCATCGTTCTCGGCGCCGAGGGCAAGGGCCTGCGCCAGAAGACGCAGGCCACCGTCGATGCCCTTGCCCGGCTGGAAATGCCCGGCGCGATCCGCTCGCTGAACGTCTCCAACGCCGCCGCCATCGCGCTCTACGCAACACGGCGGCATCTCGGCTGAAGGCGGAGCGACCGGAAGTTTTTCTGAGGATAGGGATGGTGCCGGATGAGGGGATTGAACCCCCGACCTTCGGTTTACAAATTGGATGAATACCCCTGTGGCGCAAGGGCTTCCGCCGCCTATGTCGCATTCATGTCGCGTCAGCCTGTCATCCAAGCGGAGGCAGATGCCAGTTCCGACCCATCATCATCGCTTGGAAACAGGTGCGAATATCGGTCCATCGTGAGCGCGATCGTCGAGTGCCCCATGCGCTCCTGAACGAGCTTTGCAGGAAGGCCGAGACCGCCCTCCTCTTTTCGATTGATGCACCACGAGGCGTAGAAGTGGCGGAGCGAATGCATCCCGCCGTACTTGGCCTTCGCCTGGCCGTCGTCACCAGGGACCGTCACACCGGCTGCAATCCACGTCGGTCGCAATCCGCGGCGCAGGATGTTCGTCAGCTCTTCGACCTTCCCTGCGCCGTTCGGGAACACGAGGTCGAGATCGCCTGCCGGGCACGCCAGCTTCCATTCCTTCAGAGCGTTGATCGCCATCGGCGGCGCCGGGATCGTGCGCTCGCCAGATGCTGACTTCGGCGCGCCGATCTCGTTGAAGCGGTCGGCCCGCTGGTGAACCCGCACTTCGCGCTTCGCCATGTCGACATCGCTCCAGCGCAGGCCTCGCAGCTCTGACGCCCGCAGGCCACAGAAGATCGCCACGAGCAGGAACGGCCGCCACCGGCCATCAGCCGCGTCCACGAGCGCCTTGACCTCCTCCCGGGTCGGAATGTCGACGCCGATCTTCAGGCGGCCCTTGTGGCGCTTCTCTTGACGTTCGTCCCGGCCCCCTCGCCTGCCCCGCAGATCGCGGACGATATTGCGCCGGACCAGGCCACGCTCCTGCGCGTCGGCGAGCATCGTGCCCAAGCTGACCACGACGCGCCTCGTCATCGCGGCCGAGCGCCCCTTCTGGCGCAGCTCGTCTTCGAAGCTCCGCAGCATGGGAATCGTCAGTGCTGAGATCTTCGCCGTACCGAGGATGGGAATGATGTGCAGGCGAAGGTGCTGTTCGTAGCTGGCGATCGTGGATCTCTCCAAGCCGGCGGCCATCGCGCTGGCGATCCACAGCTTGCCGGCGGTCTCGACCGTGGCGCTCGCGCTATCGGCTACGTGGGTTCCCTCGCGGACCTCGACATGCGCTGTGGCCGAGAACCCGTCCGCATCCTTCTTCTTCGCGAAGGTCTTCATCCGGCGCTTGCCGGTGCCGTCGGTGTAATCGACCACCCAGGCAGATCGCTCGACGCCCCTCGTCGTCCAGGTACGCTTGCGGACGGACATCAGTCTCGACCCTCGATCGGCGAACGGATCCGCATCGGCTTCCGAAGCTTCTCGCGGAGTGCGTGAAGTTCGGCGAGCGGGTCATCCTCCGAAAGGATCGACTCGACAAAGCCGATCTGCAGGCCGCGAAAGAATGCATCGTCGGCAATTTTCGCGACCAGTCCACCGTCAAGAGAGTCCTCTAATCGGTCGATAATTTCCGCCGTCATTGACCGATTGTTCTCTTCAGACGCCTCGCGAAGGCGGTCTCGCAGATCGTCGGGCAAGCGAAGCATGAACTTGAATGATTCTCGGCCGGTCTTCGCCATTTCAATTAATCCCCAACTCTATCTGTCACTGAGACAGATCGCGATTGACGTCAATATGTCTCGGTGACATACGTAATGGTGCACCGATTAACGGAGGCCTAAGAGAAATGCCCACCACCACCGAAACTCTCGATCTCGTTTGGGGGATCGCAGCGATCGCAAAGATGATCGGCCGGAACGAGCGCCAGACGTACGACATGCTCGCGTCAGGTCATCTGCCTGCAAAACAGGTCGGCACGCGCTGGGTCGCCGAGCGCGGCAAGCTGCGCGCCTTCTTCGAGGAGGTCGCATGACCACCCAAAGGAAAGGCTCGGGGGACGGCCATCCCACCGAGCCAACGTCATCCACAAATTCCCGGAAAGGAAAGCCGATGAACGGCACGACACATAGCACCGCCGGCGGCAACGCGCCAGACGACTGCAACAACCTGCCCGATGCTGTCGGCGATCTGTTCGGCCCACTGTGGGACGCCACCATGGCAGCCGGCGTCGCGAGCTTCCTCACCGAGAAGATGCTCGGCCAGCGAGAGATCATAAACTGCGAAGAGGTCTTCATCGTTTCATCGGAGCACGGCGAGCTCCTCACGTGGGCAACCTACAAGAGCGAGGACGCGATCAAGGCCGCGAATGCGGCCTGGGAAGAGGTCAATTCCCTGGCGTTCAAAATGCGGAGGGCGTCATGACCGACACCGCCCGCGGCGATACCTTCAAAGACGCCATGTTCGAAATCGAGACGCCGATCTTCGAAGCCAAGGACCGAGCGAACGCGCTTCAGTGTCTCTGTGAACTCACCCTCATCGAGAACGGCCACGAGCTCTCCGAGGAACAGAAGGACGCTTTCGTCTTCCTCATTGGTGAGGTTTGGGACGTCAGTGGCAAGGTCACCACCGCTTGGTCCGAAGGATGGAACGCAGCCGTGCTGCGGGACTACGCCGTGCCGGCGCAGGATCCGATGCTGGCACTGGTCTGCGAGTACCGGAAAGGGGTGGCCACCTACGACGCCTCTCGTGACCTGACGGACGAAGAGAACGAGGCCTTGGCGGCGGCCACCTGGCGAGCGTCCTATGAGCGGCTCTGCCAAGCGCCGCCCGCACCGACAACCAACATCGGTGCGATCGAGGCTGTCCGTCTCGTCTCGCATGAATCCATCCATGGCGGCTACCAGCCTGCTTTGATCGAGAACGTCCTGGCGGCCGTGGCCACCTTCCTCGAAGGGAGGGCCGCAGCATGAACGTCGCCCTCCCGCTCGCCCTCCCTCATCAACGAACCCGAAGCCGAGGTGCCTGCATGGCGAACCGCATTCTCCGCATCGACGCGGTCCTCGATCGGACGGGGCTGACCCGTCGGACGCTCTATGCCGAAATCAGCGCCGGCCGGTTCCCCCGGTCGATCTCGATCACTTCACGCTGTGTCGGCTGGTCCGAGGACGCCGTCCAGGCATGGATCGACGCGAAGATCGCGGCCACCGAAGGGAGGGTCGCATGAGCAACGTCGTAGCCTTCAAGGCCGCGCATGTCCTTATCGAGTCCGGTCGCTGCACCGGGGGCGATTACCCCAATCTCGTCGGCCGGTGGGTCCACATGGTCGCCTACGTCGATGCGGACGGAGGCATTGTCCACGACTACGTCGGCATCGATCGTGCGAAGGCCGACGAAGCAGCCGTCACCTGGGCCCGGAATGCGGGCTGCCGGATCGTCGACCGTTCCGAAGAGGAGCCGGCACAATGAGCTTAAAGAAGCGCCGGCCCCAGCGGGGCGATCCGATTGCCAAGGATGCGAGCGAGAGGGACATCGCCGCCATCACCGGCATGTCCAGGCGCAAGATCTGGCAAGCGAAGAAGATCGCCGAAATCCCCGAGGAGGAATTCGAGCGGATGGTCGAGAGTGACAATCCGCCGACGGTCACCGGCCTTCTCGACGTGGCTCACCAGCGAGCCGGGTCGAGCCGCCGCGAGCAGAAGACCTGCCCACATTGCGGGGGTGACCTATGAGCACCATCCCCGTCGGCGGCTCCACCGGCCACTGTCACGAGAGCACCGCTGCGATCGACGAGGCCGCCACCTGGCTCGCCGCGCAGGAGAAGGCACCTCACCCGGTGGTGCCTTCCCTCCGGCAGCGGTTCGGCCTGAGCACCCTCGACGCCTGCAAGGCGACCGCCGAGGCCGCAGCGATCCGTAGGAGGCGCGCATGAGCAAATCGACGCTGCGCGTCGGCCGCTGCATCCTGGCGGAGAAACCGCGGCGGTACCGAAAGGACGCCGCGTTCTCCAAGGAAATGGCCCGGCTGCGCGAGATCGAGAAATTAATCAGGGAGCGGCACGGCCAGTTCGTGCCGGATCCGGCGGACACGGACGATCGGGACACATGCCTTGGCTACATCCGCGCTGCCGCCTTTTCGAAGTCCGGGCAAGACATGGAAGGGTGGTGTCGTCGCTGGGCGCCATGGGCGCGACCGTCCGATAGTCTGAGCATAGAAGCCGAAGCGGGGAAACGGCGGCGCATGATGAAGGCCGATGGTGTCGCCGGTCTGTTGCACGTCACGATGGCCGAGCGGGATCGCTTGGGACTGAAGACTATCGGCGCGTGCGACCTGTCCCACGAAGACCGGATCGAGCTCGTCCGGGAGCGCAAACGCGAACGGGATCGTGAGGCAAAGCGAGAACGACGCCGGCTCGAGGGTCGGAAAGATCGCCAGTCCTATGAGGGCCAGTCCCTGTCCCACGCGAGACCATGGGCGGCAGAAGGGGTATCCCGCCGCACATGGTACCGCAGGCGTGGCACAGGTCCGGCGCGAGTAGATAGTAATATCAGTGGCGACACACTTGTGCCAAGCGCAGCCGCGGCAAGTGAAGTCCTGCCATTTCCTCCTTCTCCAAAGCGGGTTGGACGCGAAGCGGCCAGCCTTGGGGTTCGGGGGTCTCGCCCCCGACGGGGGTGCCAGGGGGCGGAGCCTCATGGGACGAGCGCCAGACCAGTGGAGGCACGATCATGAAAGGACAGCAGATGGACCTCCTCGCTTGGAAAAGGCCGACCGCAGTGATCCTGTCCTTCCCCATCGACCGCGAAACCCGACTGATCCGTGACACGGCCCGGCAGCTCGATCGACGCAGTGGCAAGTCAGCAGAGAAGTTCTGGCGAACGGAGTGCAACCGCCTTCACGGTCGTCTCCAGGCAAGGGGCATGGCACGGTCGGAAATTGAGGCTGAGGTGGACCGGTTCGCGCGTGCTGTGAGCATGGAACTGGAACGGGGCGCATGGCTGGCCGAGACAGGAGGCGACGCAGCATGACCGCCTCACCCGCATATCCTAACTAACGGCAGCGCTCATCCTTCCGGCGGAACTGCTGCGCGATCACTCGTTCGATCATGCTGCTCGCAGGGTTCTGACCCAACCTATTGCTGATGAAACGCTTTTGCTGGTCAGTGCGCCCATAAACGTAGCGGTTCGCAGCATCGATGATCTGTCGGTTCGTTTCGCGGACGATCTTTTCGATCGGCTGCTTGTTCAAAAATTGGAGGAATCTCAACGAGCGTGCAGCGATAAAGAGCTTCCGCGGACCGATCGGTAACGCCACGTGTCCGGATTGTCCGGCGAAATTTGAGCTGATAATCACAGGATTATCGCAGGTCAGGAACTCAATGGACCCCTTAGGAACATTCAGTACGGCCTTAGGCATCGTATCAATATCGGCCACAGAAGGGATATCTCGTATCAAGCTGACGAGAGTGCTAAATAGACCAGTCTCAAAACTGACATCGATGTAGCGCACGATTCTGTCGCCTTTGGCATCGGGAGTGCCCCATCCCAGCGTCTCTAGATCTTTTAGATGTTGCTTGATGAAATGCAGCTTCTCTTCCTCATAGAACGCTCTCATTGCTGTAAGGTCGCGAGGGCTTCTCGTGAGAAGGGAATGCAGGAATTCGCTGAAGGCAGACGTCTGCTCGAGCGAAAGATCATCAGCGTGGGCGTTCCGGATCATTGAAGCGAGCGCTTCGCTGGCTCTACTATCTAACGTGCCGAAAAAGATCTCTTCCATAGTCTGAGCTACGTCATCCGGAAAACTCCGCAGCTCATACAGCCGCTTTACGTATCCGGTTCCTCCAGGTGCCGTCGATCGTGCGTTCAGCCCCTTCCTCGGAACGTGACTGAACTCAACAAGCTTCCCGTCCGGCCCTGCCCATTGTTTCGTGTAGAACTCTGGGAGGAAGTGGTGCTTCTTCGGCGATCGTTGCGACTTAGACTGGGTCACGTCGCGGCAAACGCCGCCGCCGGGAAATGTTCTATACTCTCGGCGCCGGCCACGCTGCGATCCTCCTAAATGTGGTTCATCCTTGCCTGTTGACCGCCATCCATACAACCTGCCCCTACAAAGGGAGCGATCAGCATGGACATCAAGGAATTCGTCTCGCGAACTCTCGCCGAGATCGTCGACGGGGTGAAAGAGGCGCAGGCTGGCGATGATGGTATGCTGGTCAATGCTGCGATCAGTCACGGTGAAGCACGAGGGGAGCCTGGCGGTCACCTCTTCCAAGGGCAATTCGGCACCTTCACCCGGATTGATTTCGATCTTGCCGTAACCGTCGAGGCGAAAGACACCAAGGAGGGTGGAGGCAAGCTCTCCGTCGTCGGCATAGGCGTCGGCGGCAAGGCCGGCCGCGAGAACGCTGTCACCAGTGTCAGCCGTGTTGCCTTCAGTGTTCCGGTGCAGCTCCCAGACGGTGATCAGAGCCGTCTGCAGGAGTACGTCGACCGGTCCAAGGAGGAGAGCAAGCAGCGAGATGAGAGGATGCGAGCTGCGCAGAACCGGAGGACCGGTGAATTTCCCTAGTGCCAGGCCCCATTTTTGAAACACCAAAACGACCCTTTTTTCCCGCCGCTCAGATCCCGTGTTTTCGCTAGCCCGCTCAACTTCAGATCGACCACTGAAACCGTCCGGCACGGGATCTTGTGTCACCCACAACGAACGTTGACATTAGACACGGTGTCGATATCTTGGTCTCGAACAAGCGAGGCCGCCATGAAGAGCTACGTCATCTACACCCGCGTCAGCACCGCCGAGCAGGGCCGCAGCGGTCTCGGCCTAGAGGCGCAGGAACGCGACATCGATCTGTTCCTCACGACCTTCTCCGAAGTGCCATACGAGATCCTCGGCCGCTTCCAAGACCTCCAATCCGGCAGCGAGGATGATCGCCCGCAGCTTGCCCTTGCCCTGAAGATGGCGCGTGAGAGCGGGGCGGCGCTTCTGGTGGCCAAGCTCGATCGCCTCAGCCGCAAGGTGTCCTTCATCGCCGGGCTCATGGATGACAAGCGGCTGAAGCTCCGGGTTGCCCAGATGCCCTATGCCGACAAGTTCCAGCTCCACATCTACGCAGCTCTGGCCGAACAGGAACGGACGTTCATCAGCGAGCGCACCAAGGCCGCCCTGAAGGCCGCCAAGGCCCGCGGCGTGAAGCTCGGTGGTGCCCGTGACAAGACGATGCGCCGCAACGTGGCGGTCCAACAGAAGGCCAAGGCTGAGGCTGGGCAAGCGATGAAGGTGATCGGCCCTCTGAAGGCCGGGGGCGCGTCCCTGAACGCCATAGCGGCCAGCCTGAACGATATGGGCGTGTCGACGTCCAGGGGCGGCCAGTGGACGGCCAAGCAGGTGTCACGGGTGATGGAACGAGCAGCGGTTTAAGTGAATGTGCTGGCCACGAGAGCAATGGCTTGGTTTCGTCAACAGCGTGGGGACAAGCTCATGACGAAGCGCCCGCCATGGCCCGAGTGCCTGACCGTGGAAGAGCGGTTCGATATTGCCAGAGCCCGAACCGACAGGCTCGTCGACCACTTCCGCTACCTCATCGCCATGAACGAGGCGAACGCGCTAGTGCTCTATGGCCCGACGTTGTCAGAACAGATCCCGCGATCCTATGCGGCACGAGCGTTCAACCAGTTTCGGAACAGCATGGGCATGTTCGAGATCGTACGCTTGGCTGCTTCCTGGGATGGTCCGGCGCAGGATCGGGTAAGCGTTCCTACAGTGATCGCGCTGGTCAATTCCCGAAAGGTAGTCAGGCACGCGGCAAAGCGGGAGGGACGGCGTGTAGCGGCCTATCCGGTTCCGGCTGCTATCAACCCCGATGGGATTCAAGGCATGGAGAAGTGGGCTGCTGAACAGCATCAGGCGGCCGTAGAGAAGCGCAAGACGGATGTGGGTGAAGCCCTTGCAGAGGCCATTGAACTATCACGCCAATATGCCGCTTCGCCCGAAATGACAGCGCTGCAGGATGCCCGGAATCGCTTCATCGCTCACAACCTGGATCTCTCCGACGAGGTCACAGAGTTTCGGCATGGGACTGAGGAGGTGCTCCTGAACGCTGGTCTGGAGGTAGTCGCCAAGCTTTCGTACGCTCTATCCGCCTCCGACTTTGCTTGGGACGACGCACGCCGTCAGGCTAGGCGGGATGCGGAGCAGCTTTGGACCAACTGCCGGTTCTCACTTCCCGCCCCGCCAGCCGCCGACGGAGATCAATCCACAGGCCTGCGAAAATAAATATCATACCATCGTCTTGCGCAGCTAAGCGCGTGTAGATGCGACGACATGCAACGGGTGAAGTAGCGCAAGTCTAGCCCCCGTAACCGCCATTGAAGTGCTGGCGAAATCGGTTCATTTCTTCGGTCATGGACACGATTGCACCATCGTTCGCAGGCCGATCCTCCGCCGCTCGTGCTGCGGTATCGAATGGAACGCGGCTACTTTCCGGAGTGGACGGCCGGAGCGCATCCGCCCGCCGCTTCCGAGACCTGGTGCGTTCCCTCTCCGACGAGCTTGGGGGCGAAGCTTCCCTCACCGAACCGCAGCGGGCGATGGTCCGTCACGCGGCCGGCGTGATGATCCAGGCCGAGCGGATGCAGTCCGCCATCGTCAGGGGCGAGCCGGTCGACGCAGAGCAGCTCGTTCGGCTGTCGAACACCCTCGCCCGCATGATGAAGGACATCGGCGTGAAGGCGCAGGCTTCCAAGCCGAAGGCACCGGACCTCGCCAGCTACCTCGGCGGGAGGGTCGCCGTTTGAGCGCCCTGATCACCATGCGGGAAGCTCTGGCCGATCCTCAGCTCCTTGGGAGCGTGATGCCCGGCGACACGTGGAAGGCGTGGCGGGCCCTCCTCATCGCCATCATGGGCGAGCGCCTCGACGACGAAGAGCGGGCGATCTTCACAGCCCTCACCGGGCGCGAGGTCGAGCCCATGGAGATGGTCGAGGAGTTCTGGGCTGTGGTTGGCCGTCGTGGCGGCAAGACGCGCGCTGCGGCCGTCCTGGCGACCTACTTCGGATCCTTCGTCGACCACTCTCAGAAGCTGGCCCAGGGCGAGCGCGGGGTAATCCCCTTCATGGCGGCGTCCACCCGTCAGGCAGCGGTCGCCTATGGGTATGCCGCCGGCATCTTCGAAACCGTCCCCATGCTCGCCGGGCTGGTGACGAACAAGACCGCCGAGACGATCAGCCTGAGCACCGGCGTCGATCTGGAGGTCCGGCCGGCCAGCTACAGGACCGCTCGCGGCATCACCGCGGTGGCGGCGATCGGCGACGAGGCGGCCTTCTGGAGGTCCGACAACTCGGCCAATCCCGACACCGAGATCCTGAACGCCATCCGGCCGGCCCTGGCCACCACCGGCGGCCCGCTGATCGTGATCTCGTCGCCCTACGCCCGCCGTGGCGAGGTCTACACCAACTGGCGCCGACACTACGGGCCGAAGGGCGATCCGCTCATCCTCGTGGCGCAGGCGCCGTCCCGCACGCTGAACCCGTCATTGCCGCAGAAGGTGGTCGACCGGGCAATGGAGCGAGACGAGTCCTCGGCCCGTGCTGAGTACCTGGCCGAATTCCGGACGGACATCGAAGCCTTCGTCACCAGGGAGGTGGTCGAGGCGTGCGTGTCGCTCGGCGTCTACGAGCGGGCGCCCCTGTCGACGGTCCATTACAAGGCCTTCGTCGATCCGTCCGGCGGCAGCGCCGACAGCTTCACGCTCGCCATCGGACACCTGGAAGGAACCGGGTCCAAAAAGATCGCCATCCTCGACGCCGTGCGGGAGACCAAGCCGCCCTTCAGCCCGGAGGCGGTCGTCGCTGAATACGCCGAGCTCCTGAAGCGCTACCGCGTCCACACGATCGTCGGAGACCGGTACGCCGGCGAGTGGCCCCGCGAGTCCTTCCGGAACCATCAGATCACCTATGAGCCGTCGGCCAGTCCGAAGTCGGACATGTACCGGGATCTCCTGCCGTACCTGAACAGTGGCGAGGTCGACCTCCTTGAGAACGATCGGATCGTCTCGCAGATCGTCGGGCTTGAGCGTCGGACGTCGCGGTCGGGCAAGGATTCGATCGACCACGCGCCGGGCGGGCATGACGACGTCGCCAACGCGGTGGCGGGAGTGCTTTCGACGCTGAAAACCAAGGGCACCGGCTACACCCTCGACAATGTTGGCACCTCCGAGGACATCAATCGGCTTTGGCGCATGCAGCAGGGAGCGTCGTGGTGATGCTCGCCTTCAACACAACCTCGAATCCAAAGGAGGCCCCCGTGGTCGTCATCACTGATGAAATGCAGAAGCGTGCGGCGCCGGTCGATCCGGAGCGCACGGTGGCCCTCAATCTCTCCGGCTTCACCAAGGCCGGCATCGAGGATGCGCTGACAAAGCTCGTCGCGATCGAGCACACCAGCCCGCTTGCCCTGGTCGAACAGATGATTGCCGAACGCGGCCGCGCCGCCGGGATCGACGTGCCGAAGACGAACTATGAGCGCAACGCTGAGGTCGCGGCCACCATCAAGGCGAAGCAGGCCCAGCGCGCCAAGGGCGAGGAGATGGCCTGATGGGCAAGCTTTTGAGCGAACGCATCCAGGCCGCGATCAAGGCCGGCAAGAGCGAGGGCATCGAGCCCTTGATCTTCGAAGCCGAGGCCGCATCGAAGCAAGCCGTCGAAGACCATGACGCGGCCCGGGAGCGCGCGCTCGATCCGCTCTTGTCGGACGATGAGATCGCTGCGTCCCGGAAGGCCATGGAAGATGCCAGCTTCGTCCAGGAGCGCATGGCGAAGGCCGCTGCAGTGCTGCGCGAGAAGCTGAGCGAGTTCCGCTCCGACGAGGAGCAGGCTGTCCTTCTGAAAATCTACAATGCGGCGATCGCCAAGCGGAACTTCGCATCGGCCCGGCTGAAGGCAGAATACAGGGATTTGGCGAACAGGCTGGGGGATGTCCTTGCCGATGTCGCCGCCGCTGATCGCGAGGTCGAGGCATCGAACCGCCGGCTCCCTGCCGGTGCAAATCGGATCATGGATGTCGAGCAGCACGCTCGCCCCGGAACCAGCGCTATGACACGGCGCCTGGTGCGGATGGACATTCCTGCTTTCTCACCTTCCGGCCGCCGCGAAATGATCTGGGGATCCGATGGTTCGCTTGCCGCGACCCGGGTCTACATCCCCGAAACCACGAATGCGGAGAAGGTGAATCTAACACCGAAGCCGCGTCCAGGACCGGCGAGGTCTCCGGATGCGCTCGCCTCGCCGGTCGGCAATTCCAAGAACGAGGAGGCCGCCTGATGGCCGAGAAATGTACATGCACTGGTGCGGTCTGCACATGCGGAGCTCTGGGCATCGTGAAAGATGGCTCCGGCGTCCGAGTGTCCGGCCTGATGATGGATTCCGCCGGTGGCGCCGACAACGGCCAGGCCAGCTACGAACAGCGCATCGCCGACGGGTGGAAGCGAACCGAAGAGGCCCGGTCTCAGATGATCGCGGACATGGCTGTGGCCTATCGGGGCGACACTGGGACCAGTCGGACTTCCGTCGCCGACAGCATCAAGGATGCGGCCGACCACGCCTATGCACAGGCTTTCGCCGATGCCAAGGCCGCCGGCATGGACGATGACGCGGCGCGGAACGAGGCGTCCTATCAGGCGATGTGCAGCCGCACGTCGAATGCCTGGAAGGCCTGATCGATGCTGTTCATGGACGCCGCATCCCTAGATGACTGGCGCGTGTCCCGCGACGGATACCTCGTCGCAGACGTGAAAGTCGCGAGGCAGGGCGTCTACCAGTATGCCGGTCACGAGATCGGCCGTCCGGACTTGGCAATGGTCAACGTCTACCGGCCGCCCGCCGAGGTGTTCGACGCGAGGGCGATGCGGTCCTTTGCCCTGCGTCCCGCGACGGTCGGGCACCCGCCCGAAGGCGTCTCGGCCGCGACATGGCGTCAGCATGCGGTCGGCCACCTTGGCGAGGAGATCCGCAGGGATGGCGACTTCATGCGGGCCACCCTGATCATCTCCGACGGCGTCGCCATCGACACCATCAAATCCGGCACCCGGGAGCTGAGCGCCGGCTACCTCTCTTCGCTGACGTGGCAGGACACCACCACGCCGGAGGGGGAGATCGCCCAAGCCGTCATGGGAGGCATCCGCGGAAATCACGTCGCGATCGTAGCCAAGGGGCGCGCAGGCCCCCACTGCAGGATTGGAGGCTGAGATGCCCGCGCTTCTGATGCCGTCCGACACTCCGATCGATGATCTGAAGCTCCTCGGGGGCGAGTATGCCGCCATGCGGCCCGCCACCCGGAAGGAGATGAAGCGCCTGAAGCTCGGCCGCCGACGGGCGGGCTATGCCACCGTCGTGAAGGCGTGCGCCGGCATCGAGGTCATCGTGGTTCCGACGACAGCCCGGAAGACCTTCGATCCCGGCATGATCGACGCCCTGATGCTGTTCTTCTCCCGGCAGAAGCTCGGCGGCGTGGTCGTCAGCAAGGCCGCCGTCGTGATGCATCTGGCCGGCGGAGCTTTCCCTTCGACCGAGACCCTGCTTCGCGATCGCCGCCCGACGACCGGGCCGTGTCCAGGCTGCACCTGCATGTGGAAGCCCGACAGCTACCTCACTCCGAATTCTCACGACCGGCTCGCGCTCGCGGCGGACACGCTGGCATCTCAGGAAAGGGCTGCCTGATGGGCGCTTTGGAAGAACTGGTCGTTGCCCTCGGCTTCGATTATCGGGGCGATGGCGATGCCCGCCGCTTTCAACAGGAGCTGAAGAGGACGGAAAGCGGGCTGCAGAGCTTCGCGGCCAATGCCGGCAAGATTGCCGCTGCCGCAGGTGCCGCGCTCGCGACGGCCTTCACCGGACTGTCGGTATCGGCCGGACGTGCCGCGATCGACTTCGAAGACCAGATGACGGAGATCCAGAAGAAGGCTGGCGCGACGGCCGAACAGATGGCCAAGGTCCGTGACCAGATCCTGACCCTCGCGGAGGGTGGCGAGGTCGCCAGCTCCATCGAAGAGATCTCTGCAGCGTTCGAGCGAGGCGCCGCCGCTGGCCTGCCACTGGATGGCCTGCGCGACTTCGCCCTCCTCTCGACGAAGGCCGCCGATGCCTTTGGAATGTCGGCCGAGCAAGTCGGCAACGCCTTCGCCGGCTTCGAAAAGGTGCTCGGAGTCCCGCGTGCCGAACTCGAGCGGGTCGCCGATCTCATCAATCACCTGGCCGACAGCGGCATCGCTGACGAGTCCGACATCGTAACCTTCATGGACTCGGTCGGCGCCATGGCGAAGACGGTCGGCCTGTCGGTCGAGGAGACGGCAGCTTTCGGCGCAGCGCTCGCGAACCTCAAGGTCCCGGCCGGTGAGGCCGCCACGGCGATGAACGCCATCCTGACCAAGCTGGTGGCCCCGGAGGCGCTGTCGGGCAAGGCGACCGGCGCCATGAAGGATCTGGTCGGAGACGTAGACGCCTTCGCCCGCGCCCTCTCTGAAGATGCTGACACGGCAATCCTCGGCTTGATCGATCGGCTCAAGGGGCTGGACGCCGCGGAGCGTGCCGGCACCATCGCGAACATCTTCGGCATGGAGCATGTCGATGTCGTCTCGCAGATGGTCGAGGGCAGCGGCGAGTTGCGGCGGAACCTGCATGAGGCAGGGGAAGAGTCGCTGTGGCTGGGCTCGCTGCAGAAGAGCTACAACCTGAAGCTCGACGACACGTCATCGAAGATGAAGATCTTCTGGAACGGCCTGAAGGGTTGGTTGATCTCGATCGGCGATCGCGGGCTTCCGATCCTCAACCGGGCACTCGACACGGTTCGCGACTTAATGACCCGGCTGCGCCGCGACGGGACGCTCGACAAGGTTGCCGACGGCTTCGAGAGCATTTGGCTCACGGCTGAGCACCTGGCGATCCAGTCCTACCGGATCGGGCGCGGCTTCTACTACGCTGCCGATGGCGTGGCGGCTCTACTGGCAAAGGCCACCGGACTGCCGAAGGCTCTCGCGGGCGTGGCGGCCGGTGCCGGCGCGCTGGGGATGACCAAGATCGGCCGCAGCCTGATGATGGGGGCGATCGGCCAGTTGGCCCGCAAGTCGCCGCTGATCATGGCCGCCCTCGCTATCGACGACATCGTGAGCGAGTTGAACGGCGACGAGAGCTACATCGGCGAGTTGGAGGGCGGCAAGGAAGCGGTCGCGGCGATCAAGAAGAACTTCGAGGATGCCCGCCGTGCTGCCGATGGGCTGGCCGGCACCATCAACGACGTGTTCGGCTTCGGGAGAGAGGCAGGACAGACGCAGATCGATGCGCTCCTGGCGGGGATCAAGAGCTTCGCGCAGGGCGAGTACGTCAAGGCCGTCGAGGACCTGGCCGGCGCAGTCCAAGGTCTCGCCGACAACCTACGCACCATCTCGGATGTGCTGAAGAACCCGGAGGCCGCCTTCCAGCGGTTCGCCGATGCCGCCATTGCCCAGATCGATCGGATCATCGCCTATCTCGACAACCGCTTCGGTGGCGCACTGTCGGCGCTCCAGCTTCGGCCGACCAATGAAGGCGAGATCGTCGGGTCGGATGGGACCGTCTTCAAGGATGGCGGCGTTGGGGAGAAGCAGAGCCGGAAGGCTCTCAGCCTGCGAGAGTCTATCGTAGGAAGGGCCTTCCTCGGCGATCCTGAAGACCCGGCGACATCCCGCGTTTCGGGAGGATGGGACGCCACGAAGGGCAACGGCAGCGCCTCGGCAAGCGTCACGCCGGGCAACCTGATGGAGTTGGGCGATCGCGTCATCACCACCATCAAGGTCCTGCCGGATATCATTCGCACCCTCCTCGGCAGCGCCCCTCGCGTGGACTCGTCGTTCAATGCCGAACAGATGGCGCAGGGCCTGGAGAACATTCGGGCCAGGCTGGAATCGATGAATGGCACGCAGGCCTCACAATCGATCCAGTCGACCATCGCGCCCCAGGACAATCGCCAGTTCCCGGTCACGGTGAACTCGACGGTCAATCAGACGATCCAGCAGTCGACCCAGGCGCCGGCGGCCGCGGCCCGAGCCGTTGCAGCGGCGATCGCCCAAGCCTCTACGCCAGCCCGAATCCGAGGCGGAGCTGCTGCGCCGGTCCCAGCCCGCTTGCAGGGGAGTGCAGGGACGCCATGATCGCGCCGATGTTGCGGAGGGTGGTCTGATGCCTCTGCGACCGACCATCAAGCTGATCAGGAAGAGGCCCGGCCGGGTGAAGGCGGCACTGGCCTCGATCCGGAGCCTGTCCAATGGTCCCGACCGGGTGAAAATCGGCTGGCCCTCCGGTACGGACACCGACATCGTTGCCAGAGCGACGCATAATGAATTCGGGACTCGTGGCGGAGCATCCGGTGGCGGCTGGGGTGGCCCGGTGCCAGAACGCCCCATGCTTCGAAGCACCATGAGGGCGAACCGCGGGAAGTACCAGCACGCCATGAAGGCCGAGATGCGCGGCATCGTAAGGGCGATCGTAGCAGGGCAGCGGATGGACCCTGAGGGCATCCTGTCGCGTCTCGGTATCCTCGCCCAGGGAGACGTGCAGAGCACGATCACCTCCCTCTCGAGCCCGCCGAACAGCCCCGTGACGATCCGTCTGAAAGGAAGCTCGTCGCCACTCATCGACACTGGAGAGATGCGCGCCCGGGTCTCCTATTCGGTCGAGAAGAGCGGCGGTGGTCTCCTGTCGAGCGTGGCCCGTTCTGTGTTCCGATAGGCCGACCCCGAATCCTTCATGTGAGGCCCTGCCCTATGGACCCGACGCTGATCATCCTCGCCGCTGCCCTCGTCGCCTTGTTCTTCACCGTCGCCATCCCCGTGGTGGCGATGATGGTGCTTGGCGTCGTGGCCTTTTTCATTGGCTTCATGTTCGCCGCTGGCGTGCCCTTGGTCACCTCTGTCGGCTTCTATCCCCTCGTCGGCATGGCTCCGATGATAATAGGCCTGTTCATGATCGGCTTCGCCCGATGGGCCATGCAGCGGCAGTAGGCGCACCTTGCACGTTGCCGAGATCTCAGGACCGCGATAAGAAAACTTGATGGGATAGGCGGAGTGTCCATGGAAAATCTTATCGTTGCATCCGTCGCCCCCGCCTCCCCTCGCTCCCGGCCGAAGGGCCGCCTCGATGTCCTGGCGGATCAGCTCGGCATCCGGATCATTCCGACCTGGCGCCGGCGGGGACCGAACGAGACCCATGCCCGCGGTGCCTTCAAGGCGATCGTCGCCGAGCATGGCGAAGGGCACCTCGTCACCGTCATCAGGTGCATCCGGGAGACCCGGGCCAACCGCGATGAGATGTGGAGCGAGACCATCCTTGCCATCAGCGACATCCTGGCGGCGCGGCCGGACTGGCGGGATGTCGGCGGGGGTCTGCTCGACGCCTTCGACGCGATCCCGCTCAGGAGTCTCAGGGAGAGCGCTGTGGCGCTTCGACCGTGGCCGGTGCGGCATACCTTGCGCGGACTCATCTACGCTCGTCTGGAGGCAGCCATGGCAATCCGTGAGGCAGCATAGTTAGGGGATAAGACCTATGCGCCCGAAGGCGCCTCCACCCGAAACACCTCGGTTCAATCTGCGGTACAGTCCGAGTGAGTAACTCTCATCGCACGCAATCGTGACGAGATCATCGACGGCGCAAGCAACAGTGTGTCTCGGAAGGCATATCGACCCACGGAAGCCTCACGCATAAGTGGTGAACAGAAATCAGCGGGGACTCAACATGCGCACCTACCTTCTCTCGATCCTCACGGCCTCCACCGCCCTGACCTTCGCGACCTATGCCCAAGCCGCCGACGTGATGTATGAAGAGCCGATGGCTCCGGCTCCGATGGAGATAAGCCCGGTCGCGTCCGGCTGGACTGGCATCTATCTCGGCGTCCAGGGCGGCGGCGCATTCAACCCTGAGGATCCCGACAATGTTGGCCTGCGCGCCAACGGCTTCGCCATCGGCGGCTCAGCGCTTCCGGGCGCCTTCGGCTCGAACTTCGATTCGAATGTCGACTCCAGCTTCCTCGGCGGCGCGCATATCGGTTACGACTACCAGATGGACAGCGTCGTCTTCGGTGTCCTCGCCGACATTAACGCCATCGACCTCACCCGCTCGTCCAACGCCGATTCCTCGACGCCGGCCTTCTACCGGACGGACCGCGAGCTGAACTATCTGGGCACCGTGCGCGCCCGCGTCGGTTACCTCGTGACCCCGGGCGCCCTCGCCTATGTCACCGGTGGCCTGGCCTATGGTGACGTCGACTATTCGTTCTCGACCAACTCCCCGGCCGTGACCGGCGCGACGCCGGCCGTCGTTTCCGAGGACGAGGACAGCTTCGGCTACACCGTCGGCGGCGGCATGGAAGTGAAGTTCACCGACAACATGTCCTTCGGTGCCGAGTATCTCTACACCAACCTCGGTGGTTCGGGTTACACGCGCCTGAATGGCGGCCCGTTCGCCGGCGGCGCCGGTGGCTCGACCGATTTCGTCGTCGATGACGATTTCGACTTCCACACGGTGACCGCCAAGATCTCCTACAAGTTCAACTGAACAACCGGCAGTTTCGCCCTCAACTGCTGATACCAAGATTGGACAAGCCGGCGCAGTTAGCGCCGGCTTTTCATTTCCCTGGATCATGATTTGATGCCAAGCAGGTTCTCCAGACTTATTTCCCTTTGCGGCTTCACTTAGCACGAAGCCGCGGAGTACCTCGGCCTCGCGCATAAGACGGTCTCAATGAAGTCAGCCGGCATGCGGAAGATCTCCGATGACGAGGAACACCAGTTGGCGTCGCTCTGGTTGCTCATTTCTGACCCGGGTCAGCCTCTTCCTGAGGACCTTCCAAGGGGCGGACAAGAAAGGCGAAGAGCAATCAGCGAAGCCCTCAGTCTGATTGATCAGCGCTGATGCTAATCGGTCTGGCGCTAGATCTCCCGCGTGACCGCACTTCTCATCGCGCGTCGTTCACCGCGTCAACGGCTTTTGAGCAAGCTGACGCCAACCGTCGCGCTGGTTGACGCCGTCGTAGCGCTGACCGTCGTTGCAATCCGTCGTCAATCGACAGCGTACATATTTTCTACGATGTCGCTGCCCGCCGGTTGGTCGGACGCGAACCGTCGCACGGCAACTTCGGCAATCACGCATCGATTTCTACCAGCCCGTTTGGCGTCGTAAAGCGCCCGATCGGCCGCCTGGAAAAGATCGTGAATGTCGATATTCTCGCCGCTCGCAGCGGCGACACCAATGCTCACGGTAATACCGGTCATGCCAAGTCGCCGAGGGATGGCTTCCGTCTGCACGGCCGTCCGAATCCGCTCGGCGACCGCCAGCGCATCGTGCTCCATTGTGTCGGGCAGGAGGACGGCGATCTCCTCACCACCGTAGCGGGCCGCCACGTCCTCTTCGCGAATGGCTGAAGTGATTGCCTTTGCGGCGTTGCAGAGGACGCGATCTCCAGCGTCATGTCCCCACCGATCATTCACCTGCTTGAAGTGATCGAGGTCAATCATCAGCAGGGCAACGGATCGGCTTTGAGTCCTCGCAGTTCCCGCTAAGTCTGAGGCAGCCGCGTCGAACGCGCGCCGGTTGGGCAATCCGGTAAGCACATCCGTGGCAGCTTCCTTCTCCAGCCGACGCGTTGCGTGACGTCGCCGACCCTCCGCCGAAAGGAAGCTCCCTAGGACGACGATGCCGATCGAATTCAACATGCAGAGCGGCACCAGCGATCCGACGAGCCCCGGAACCGGGATGAACGCGAGGACCAGGAGCACCGAGAACCCATGTAGAGAGCCGAAGACAGAGAGGAGGAGCAACTGGCGGAGTGTGTAAGCGCCCCGGTTGAGCGGCGCGAAACGGGCAAACGCAATGCCGACAACGGTTGCGACGAGAATCGTCACGCACCCGATCGGTGCCCCAGCTCCACCAAGCCAGAGGCGGTACGCTATCGCGCAAGTAGCCGAAATTGCTGCCGCGGTGACCCCGCCGAATGGTCCCGCCAGCGTCAGGATAACGCCTCGGGCATCGATGAAGACGCCCTCCTGCATCACGATGGGATCTGCCATTGCCGAGATGGCGCCAAGACCGAACGTCAAGCCAACCGCGACCCCTCGCGACAGGACAGATGAGACTGTTCGCGCCATGAACCCGTACGTGATCGACACGAGCGCGAGCATGGCAAGGCCATGTATCAGCGTAAGGGGATTGGAAAGTGCCTGCACAGCTGCGCGTTCCGGGATCAGATCAACCGGACGACTTTGGCATCTTTAGCTGAAGGCTCCGTAAACCCGGTCAACGTCATGCACGCACGCATCACTTACGGGCGTCCGCTAGCCGCTCTGCCTGGCCAGCTTCAAACTCTCTCGCGCGATCGGCCTACTCCTGCCACTTCTCACGCGACTCCTGATGCCGCAGCCGCTGATTCTCAGTCCCGGCATTCTCGACTTCGGCCTCGTCGGCGTCCGCCCTCGCCTGATTGCGTTCGCGGTTCATCGCAAACCCTCCCTCGGATAGCTCGAGCCGATAAGCCTACCATCCCTGCCATGTCACGTTTCATGTCGCGTGGAGTAGCCGAGGCTATCGGGAAACCCCTGCGAATCAAGGCAACTGGCTGCAACATGAATGCGACATGGAATTGGGCAATCCTGTCGCTAAGTAATTGAAATTATTGGTGCCGGATGAGGGGATTGAACCCCCGACCTTCGGTTTACAAAACCGCTGCTCTACCGCTGAGCTAATCCGGCGCGGCTGCGCCATAGCATATCGATTTCTGATTTGCAGCGGATATTTGCGCCGCGTTGCCGCTCAGCCCGCCTTGGCCTGTGGCGCTGGACCGGGTACGTCCAGAAGAACCCGCCTGCCCTGCCCGCCTCAAGTCTCTGGAAGTGCCGATTCCATCGATGCAACGCCTGCCCCAGTCCCTTAGCTTTCTGGCCAGCGAGACCGAACCGGCGCAGGAAGCGGCTCAGCGTCTGTCCGCGCTCTACGGCAATGATCGCCCGGAGACGGCCGAGATCATCGTAGCGCTCGGCGGCGATGGCTTCATGCTGCAGACCCTCCACCGGTTCATGAACACCGGCATTCCGATCTACGGCATGAACAAGGGCACGATCGGTTTCCTGATGAATGACTACAGGGAAACCGGTCTGCGCGAACGGCTCGCCGAAGCCGTCGAAAACACCATCCATCCGCTGACCATGACGGCGATCGATGCCGAGGGAGCGACGCACAGGGCGCTGGCGATCAACGAAGTCGCCCTGTTCCGCCAGTCCTATCAGGCCGCCAAGCTGCAGATCTCCATCGACGGCCAGGTGCGGCTGGAAGAACTTGTCTGTGACGGCGTGATGGTGGCGACTCCGATTGGCTCGACCGCCTACAATCTGTCGGCGCAAGGACCGATCATTCCGGTGGACGCGCCGCTGCTGGCCCTCACGCCCGTCAGCGCGTTCCGTCCGCGCCGCTGGCGCGGGGCGCTGCTGCCCAACCATCAAACGGTCGAGATCACGGTGCTGGAGCCGGAGAAACGGCCGGTCAACGCCGTGGCGGATGCTACCGAAGTCAAATCCGTCCGCCGCATCACCATCTGCGAATCGATCGACGATACCGGGCTGATCCTGTTTGACTCGGACCATTCCTGGGACGAGCGCATTCTCGCCGAGCAATTTCGCTACTGACGGTGCGCCCGCGTTTTTCGCAGTAGGGCTATGCCGCGAGTTGACGCGCGTGCTGGCGCGCCGCTTCCCGGCTGGTTTCGCCCGCGAGGCGATGCAGGAACCGCATGATCTCGTCGAAGCCCGAATCGCCACGGGTTTCGACCAGAACGCCGGCGACACGCTGCATGACGAGTTGCGGCACATCTTCGGCCGCGGCCGACAATCGCCCGCTGGCCAGATCGCGCCAGATCGCCACCGCGGAGCCGAACAAGGGTGCCGAAGCGCTCGGCAAGCCTGCTGCCGTAATCAGGGTGCGGACCGCGTTCTGTCTGCCGTCGGCCAGGATCGAACGCACCCGCCGGTCGGACATTGCCGACAGGCGCACCAGCGCGGCGGCGAAAAGATCTATATTGCCGGCGCAAACGGTGCGCAGAAGAAAGGCGACATTGAGCTGACCACTGGCGCGCAGATGCTCGATCAGGGCTGGCACCTCGGCTTCGCAGACCGTGTCGGCCAGCAATGCCGTTGCCCGTTCGCAGGCTTCCAGGGCCAGGCGGTCAGCGCGGGGGCCGCCGACGAGATTGCGCAGCATCGGCAGCTCGGCCAGCGCCTGCCCGGTTCGCAGAATCAGGGTCTGACGCACCGTCGACGGTAGATCGTCGCGCGCCAGCAGCGCTCCACGGACGGCGGCGACGTCGGCCTGTCGCTCGGCAATGCGACGGTAGCTTATGCTGGCGATCCCTGCCCCGGGATTGGACAGAAGGGCGACGCAGGTGTCCGACTCGGCGAGCTCGGCCAAAGCGGCGGCAACGCGGGCCGATACGAGCCGCCGATCGGCGATGGCACCGCGCAGCGTCTCCGAGCCGGTGGCCACGAAATCGATCAGATCATCATCGGACAGGAGCGGCGAGCGGCTGGCGACGATGCAGGCGATGCTGTCATTGTCTTCGCACAGCGCCCGCAGCACGGCGCGTGGCGCAGCCCGGCCGTCTGCCAGTTCCAGCGCCATGGCCTGACGAACCTTCGGGGACGGATCGTCGAGCAGGAGCATCAGCGCTGCGTCAGCAGCCGGACGGTCCGCCGCGGTGATCCGGCCTTCAACCAGGGCCCGTGACAAGATGGCCGCACCTTCTGCACGCTGCGAGCTTGTGGCCGTATCGCACCATTTGACGAACCGCTCGACCACCATGAATTCCCCGCCCCTTGCACCATCACCGACTGTTGCGGACGATCGTGGCAGGCAAAGGTTTAGGTTTCGTTCACCATGTTCGGCGAGGGCGCATCGAACCGGGGCATTATCGCCGGGCCCGCGAACAGCAGATGCCGGAAGGGTCTTCCTGGTCCTCAGGCGTCAGCAGCGTCGTCTCGGGCAGGCCGCCGCATCTGGAAAACGTCACCGGTGACCGCGTAGTCGAGATAACCCAGACGCGACAACGGCCGTGTCAGCCCCATGTCGAGCATCCCGTCGCGCAGGATCGCCGTGTCGATGTGGATGCCGACAACCTGTCCGATGACCATCACCCAGTCCGACGGCTTGCCATCGAGATCGAGCGGCTGGAAGGATTGGGTGACCCTGCACTCGAGCGCCGCCGGGCTTTCTGCCACGCGTGGTGCCGCGACCAGGCGACATGGCGCCTCGGTGAGGCCGGCCAACTCGAACTCGCTGCGACCGCGCGGTGCCGGCGCCGAAGTCCGGTTCACCGCCTGTGCCAGATCACCGGTCGCCAGATTCGCCACGAACTCACCGGTTTCAATGGCCAGATTGGCCGAATCCTTGAAGCCGGCGGAGGCAAACATCACCAGCTTGGGGTGGTCGCTGATCGCGTTGAAGAAACTGTAGGGGGCGAGATTGGCAACTCCGTCCTTCGCGCGGGTCGATATCCAACCTATGGGCCGCGGCGAGACAATGGCCTTGAACGGGTCGTGCGGCAGTCCGTGATCATCGCGCTCGGGTTCATAGAACAGCATCAGCTCGCATCCCTTGCCCATGCCTCGGTGACAATGTCGGCGAGTTCGGGCCGCGGCCGCTCCACCGGCGGCTCTTGGGGCGTGCCGACATGGACGAAGCCGACGACCTTCTCGTCCGCTGCGATGCCAAGAATGGCTTTGGCGTCGTCGTCATAGGCGATCCATTCCGTCACCCAATTGGCGCCGTAGCCATGGGCGTGGACCGCACTCACGAGATTCATCGCCACGGCACCGGCCGACAGCACCTGCTCCCACACCGGGATCTTCACATGCTCGCGCGCCGTCGAGATGACGCCGATGACGAGCGGGCTGCGGCTTATACGAGTCGCTTCGGCGCGTTGGCGCGATTCGCTCAGCGGCGCGGCATCGCGGGACTGCGCCAGTTCGGCGAGCGCCTCACCGAGATCCGCCGCAGCGGCACCGCGGTAAAGGATGAAGCGCCAGGGCGCGAGCTTGCCGTGGTCGGGCACCCGCGAAGCGATCCGCAGAATGGCCTCGAGTTCGGCCCCTTCGGGCGCCGGGGCTGCGAGCAGCGGAATCGGGATCGATCGGCGGGTGGCCAGGAATGTGGTCGTATCGGTCAAGGCAGCGTCCTCTGGTGATAACGCGTTCAGCTAGCTCCTGCCGGCCTGCAGATCAAACCTGGGATCGCGCCAAAACCATGATCGCCTGCGGCAATTCCGGCCTGACGCGGCCATCTGCCTTGAATTCGTCCATCATCTGAGGGCATGAGAGATGGGGCGTGTGGAGAGTAGGGGTCTGGTTCGTGGCGGTCGATCTCCGTCTTGTAGCGATCATCAGTGGCGTATTGGTCGCGACGGGGCCGGGGCTGGCGCAGGACATTCCGATTCCGTCGCTGCTCGACCGCGATGGTGGCGGCTTGTTCGGTCGCGAGCCTCGCAGGCCGGGCGCCTATGTCTCGCCCTCCGCCAATGAACTGCTGCCCAACGCGAGCGACGTTGGAGCCGCGCCGACACGCGGGCTGCAGCGCTTCGACCCGATTGCCCTGCCCGTCTTGCCCGGCAATCCGAAGGCACCGAAGATCGAGCTACCCGGCCTGCCCGCCTATGCGCCGCAGAACATGCCGAGCCAAGACATCATCCGGACGCGCGCAACGCTCACCCTCATGGCTCGCCTCACTGATGACGGCGAACCGATTCCCAATGGCTTGGTCTGGCGGCTGTTCTCCGCAATCCCTGCCATCGATGGGCGCGCGACGCTGATCGCCTCCTCCCAGAGCAGCGAAGCGAACTTCGAGGTGCCCGCGGGTTCATACATCCTGCATGTGGGCTTCGGTCGCGCCGGCATCGTTAAGCGAATCGACTTCACGGGGGTGAAGACAAAGGAAATCGTGACGTTGAACGCTGGGGGCCTGCGGCTCGACGCCATGGTCGGCGATGGCCAGACAATCGATCCGAGCCGCCTGTCCTTCGACGTCTATAGCGACGCCGAGAACGAGAGCGAACGCGATCTGATCGCCAGCGACGTGCCGCCGAACAAGGTGCTGCGCCTGAATGCCGGCACGTATCACATCGTCTCCAGCTACGGCTCGGTGAACGCGTCCGTGCGTGCCGACATCCGTGTCGAACCCGGCAAGGTCACCGACGCCACACTGCAGCACCGCGCTGCGCTGCTGACCATGAAGCTGGTACGCGAGCCCGGCGGCGAGGCGATCGCCGACACGGCATGGTCGGTGACCACGGCCTCGGGCGACCCGGTCCGCGAAAGCGTCGGCGCCTTCCCATCGATGGTGCTGGCTTCCGGCGACTACGTCATCGTCGCGCGCAACAACGAGAAGGTCTATCAGCGGGCCTTCGTCGTCGAGGCCGGCAAGAACACCGATGTGGAAGTCCTGACGTCGGATCTGGCCGAGTCCGTAGCGGACCCCCTCGCAGGCTCCGGCGACTAGATCGGCATGAGCCCTGGTGCGCGTCGCAAGAAATGCGACGCTGTGGCGGGTCAGGCGGCGACCGCCTCGAGCATGCGGCCGCGTAGCCGGGCCGGCCGCGACAGAGCAAAGACCGCCTCTCGCAAATGCTCGGTCAGCATGCGTCGGTCGCAGATCGCCGACAATTCCTCGAACGGAATCATCTGGCCGATGCTGAGATCGATAGCGCCACCGTATTTGCGGCGGAACTCTCCGATCAGCAGCCCCACCCGCAGCGTCATCGACCAGCGGCTGACAATGTGGAACAGTGGACCGTTCTGACCGTCGAAATGAACCGGCAGAACGGCGGCGCCGCCGGACTTGATCAGCCGCGCGGTGAACTGCTTCCATGGCAGATCGTCCGCTTCTCCGAACATGCGCGGCGCGGTCGCCACGGCGCCGGCGGGAAAGACGACGATCGTCGTGCCCTCGGCCAGAAGACGGATAGCCTCGACACGGGTCGCCATATTGGCGGCCATGGCCTCGCGCGTCTCCTCGAAGGAGACCGGCAGGCCGTAGGCCGCCATTTCGGGGATCTTCATCAGATCGGCATTGATGAGAATGCGGAACGGCCGGCCGAGCTGTTCGGCAAGGGCCAGCATCGCGACTCCGTCGCCGATACCGAAGGGATGGTTGGCGACCATGACAAGCCGCTCCGGCAGGCTCGCCGGGTCGGGCAGCTGGCCGCGAGTACGCAGGCGGATATGCATGAGATCGAGCATCATGCCAAAGGCCGGAACGTTACCGGATGCGACCTGACGCTGCCAAATGGCATAGAGCCGGGCGAGCCGGCGGCGACCGGAGAGCTCCTCCATGGAGCGAATCGCGAGCCGGCGGACAAGCTTGTCGGAGGGCCTTGCATAGGTCAGATGTGTCGTGGGTCGCATCGTCAGGCCATAGGCAGTTTTCCTGTCCATAGCTGCAGATCGATGACGCCCCGATGACAACAACGGGGCCCTGACGACGCCAGGACCCCGTGTGTTCAACGCCTCAGGCCGCCTTGCGGCGTGCCTCCTGCCGACGCTTGAGATCCGGCGGCACCGCCTCGGCGGCCAGCGCGGTGACCGCCTCGTCGAGCGTCATCGGCGTCTGCTCACGGGCACCCAGGCGGCGAATATTGACCGTCCGCTCCTCTGCCTCCCGCTTGCCGCAGACCATGATCACCGGGACCTTGGCCATGGAGTGCTCCCGGACCTTGTAGTTGATCTTCTCGTTGCGAAGATCGGTCTCGACCTGCAGCCCGGCCTGACGCAGCTCGTCGGCGACCTGCAGCGCATACTCGTCGGCTTCGGAGGTGATCGTCGCGACCACGACCTGCAGGGGCGACAGCCACAGCGGCAGATGGCCGGCGCAGTTCTCGATCAGAATGCCGATGAAGCGCTCGACCGAGCCCAGCATCGCGCGATGCAGCATCACCGGCGTCTTCTTCTCCGAATCGCGATCGATGTAGAACGCGCCGAAGCGACCCGGCAGGTTGAAGTCCACCTGGTTGGTGCCGACCTGCCACTGCCGGCCGATCGCGTCGCGCAGGGTGTACTCGTATTTCGGGCCGTAGAACGCCCCATCGCCCTCGGCGACCGCCGTGGTGATGCGGCCCTCGCCCTGCTCCTCGATAATGGCGAGAACATCGCGCATCGAAGCTTCCGCCTTGTCCCACAGTTCGTCGGACCCGACGCGCTTCTCGGGGCGCGTGGACAGTTTCACCAGCACGTCCTCGAAGCCGAAGTCGCGATAGATCGACAGGATCAGGTCGTTGATCTTCAGGCTTTCGGCGGTGATCTGCTCCTCGGTGCAGAAGACGTGGGCGTCATCCTGCGTGAAGGCGCGCACGCGCATCAGCCCGTGCAGCGCGCCGGACGGCTCGTAGCGATGCACGGCGCCGAACTCGGCGATCTTCAGCGGCAGGTCGCGATAGCTCTTCAGCCCGTGCTTGAAGATCTGCACGTGCCCCGGGCAGTTCATCGGCTTCAGCGCGAAGACCCGCTCGTCCTCCGTCTCGGTGACGAACATGTCCTCGTGATATTTTTCCCAGTGTCCCGAGGTCTCCCAGAGCGAGCGCTCGAGGAGCTGCGGCGCGTTCACCTCCTGATAGCCCTCGGCCTCCTGGCGCCGGCGCACATAGGAGACCAGCGTCTGGTAGAGACGCCAGCCCTTGGGATGCCAGAACACCGTGCCCGGCGCGTCCTCCTGGAAGTGGAACAGGTCCATCTCGCGGCCGAGCCGCCGGTGGTCGCGCTTCTCGGCCTCTTCCAGCATGTGAAGGTAGGCCGCGAGCTGCTCCTTGGTGGCCCAGGCGGTGCCGTAGATGCGCGTCAGCATCGGATTGTTGGAATCGCCGCGCCAGTAGGCGCCGGCCACCTTCATCAGCTTGAAGGCGTCGCCGATCTGGCCGGTCGCCGCCATGTGCGGACCGCGGCAGAGGTCGAACCAGTCGCCCTGGCTGTAGATCTTCAGGTCCTGGCCTTCGGGAATCGCGTCGACGAGCTCGACCTTGTAGGCCTCGCCCTTCTCGGCGAAGACCGCCTTCGCCTTGTCGCGCGACCAGACCTCCTTGGTGAAGGGCGCGTTGCGGCGGATGATCTCCGTCATCTTCTTCTCGATGACCGGCAGGTCGTCCGGCGTGAACGGCGTGTCGCGGGCGAAATCGTAGAAGAAGCCGTTCTCGATCACCGGGCCGATCGTGACCTGGGTGCCCGGCCACAATTCCTGCACCGCCTCGGCCATGACGTGCGCCGCATCGTGGCGGATCAGCTCCAGGGCGCGCGGGTCGTCGCGGGTGATGATTTCGATCGCCCCGGCGCGGCCGACCGGGTCGGCCAGGTCGCGGACCTCGCCGTCGAGCGCATAGGCGACGGATTTCTTGAGAAGAGATTTGGAAATGCCGCCCGCGATGTCACGGCCGCTCGTGTCGGCCTCGTATTCGCGCACGGATCCATCGGGGAAGGTCAGGGAAACGGCGTTCGCCATCATGTATCTCTTTCGTTCCAGTCCCGCCTACGATCGCGGGTGGTTGCTGTGACCGGCAACGGCCGGCCGAACGGTGGCAGTCGGGTACGATTGCTCAAGGGGTTCGGGCGGGATATATTTGGATGCGGCGTTCCGATGCAAGGGAGCCAGTTCGATGAACATCGAAATCCTGCAGCCGAAGCCTTTCGATCTTGTCGGAAGCCGGATCCTGATCGCCGGTAACGCGGTGGGTTTCGAGGGGCATCTGTCGATCCTGATCGGCGAAGGCCATGACGAGGTTTCCGCCTCCGCCACGGCCGGCTCGACATCGATCCGCCAGTTCCAGGCGGCGGTGGACATTCCCGACGGAACGGCCTTCACCCTCAACCGGCTGTTCGTGACAGTTTCCGACGACAGCGGCGGCGGCGACGGGGTACCTCCCCCGACCGTGACGGTTCCGGTTCTCTACGGTCCGCTGATCCTGCCGGGCTTTTCCGGCTACTGGCTGCACCAGGTGGTCGCCGGCGACACGTTGTCGAAGCTGGCGCTGCGCTATTTCGACGACGCCACGAAGTTCCCGATCATCCATCAGGCGAACCAGCACATCGTTGCCAATCCGAGCCTGATCTTTCCCGGTCAGGTGCTGCGGATCCCCCGCGCCTTCTGAGCGCCGGTCAGACTGGGCGGGTCGCTACTCTGGAGTGCGCTCGGCCGGGCGGCCCAGCCGCAGCAATCGCCACGGCGCCCACCAGCGGTGCCGCGCCGGCAAGGCCACGGGAACATTGTCGATGCCGCTGGTGCCGAACGGGCCGCAGCGGCCGACCCGAAAGAGCGACAGCCAGCCGCCGCTCCACAGACCGTGGCGCGCGACCGCCTCATAAGCATATTCCGAGCAGGTCGGCAGATGCCGGCAATGGCTGCCAATCAGCGGCGACAGGGTCAGCTGGTAGAAGCGCACGAGACCGAGGCCCAGATAACGGCCGGGCGTTGCCCGCCACGGGCCAGAATAGTTGCGCCCGGCTACAATGCCAGCGTCGGCGGCACGGTCTGGAGGGGCATCTGCGTCATCGGTGCGGTGGTCGCACATGGGTCTAGTGCCCGGCCCGGACCGACGGCGCGTACCGGCCGCTCAGGGTCACGCCGCGGCGCTCTTGTCCCGTGCGGCGATCTTGTCCAGCGCATCGACCACGGCATCGAAGGTCAGCATGGTCGAGGCGTGGCGCGCCTTGTACTCGCGCACCGGCTCCAGATATTTCAGATCGGCGAAGCGGCCTTCCGGCGGCGCGCCGTTCTCCTTGAGCATCCGCCGCATGGTCTCGCGGGTTGAGCGCAATTCTTCCGGCGTCGCCCCGACGACGTGGCTGGCCATCACCGAGGACGAGGCCTGGCCGAGGGCGCAGGCCTTCACCTCGTGGGCGAAGTCGGCGACGACGCCATCGGCAAGTTTCAGGTCGATCGTCACGGTCGAGCCACACAGCTTGGAATGCGCCGTGGCGCTGGCATCCGGGGCCTCCAGCCGCCCGATCCGGGGGATGTTTCCGGCCAGTTCCAGTATCCGCGCGTTGTAGACGTCGTCGATCACATGCACACCAATCCATCGCGCAAATGCCGATGGCCCTGTCATTTCGTTCGGTCGGAAATTATATAGGACGCGTGGCACCGGTTCGAAAGTCGCCGTCAGGTCGGCTTCGACATCAAGCGGCCCCTGGCGGCCACCGAAGATAGAGATGAGCGTGACGAAGATTTCGATTGCGGGCCGGGCCGGCCATCCGGCCAAGAATCCCGACCATCATTCGCAGTGGATCGCAGCGCGCATTCCCACGGCACCGGAGCGCAACGACATGGAATCCGTCGTCAAGAAATTCCCCGAAGCAGCCGACGAGCGCACGGACGACCGGCCGAGCCGGGCCGAGGCGGAGGCTGCCGTCAAGACGCTGCTGCGCTGGATCGGCGAGGATCCGTCGCGCGAGGGCCTGCTGGAGACCCCTGCCCGCGTGGTGAAGGCGTATGAGGAACTCTTCGGCGGCTACAAGCTCGAAGCCGGCGACGTTCTCGGCCGCACCTTCCAGGACGTCTCGGGCTATGACGACATGGTCCTCGTCCGCGACATCGACTTCCACTCCCATTGCGAGCACCACATGGTGCCGATCATCGGCAAGGCGCATGTCGCCTATGTGCCGGACGGTCGCGTGCTGGGCCTGTCGAAGATCGCCCGCGTCGTCGACATCTATGGTCGCCGTCTCCAGACGCAGGAATCCATGACCGCGCAGATCGCCTCGGCCATCGCCGGCATGCTGGTTCCCAAGGGGATCGCCGTGATGATCGAGGCCGAACACATGTGCATGTCCATGCGCGGCATCCGCTCCAAGGGCTCGATGACCATCACTTCGGCCTTCCAGGGCGTCTTCGCCGAGGACGGCGAGTTCAAGTCCCGCTTCCTCGCGCAGGCCAGCAGCCGCTCGTGACCGCCGACCTGTCGCCTGCCCCGCTCTTCGCGGCTGCCTCCCCTGATCACCACGAACAGGAAGAGGGCGCGGTCCTGCGTCCGCGTTTCGATGCCGCCGGGCTCGTGACCGCCGTCGTCACCGACGTGGCGTCCGGCGATCTCCTGATGGTCGCGCACATGAACGCCGACGCGCTCGACCGGACGCTGGCCACGGGCATTGCCCATTACTGGTCGCGCTCGCGCCAGGCGCTGTGGAAGAAGGGCGAAACCTCCGGCGCCCTGCAGAGCGTCGCCGAGATCCGCATCGACTGCGACCAGGACGCGGTGTGGCTCAAGGTCGCCGTCGCCAAGCCCGAGGACACCTGCCACACGGGCCGCGACACCTGTTTCTATCGCCGTGTGGACGCCGACGGCCGCACGCTTAACGCCTTGCCGGGCCAGGACTCCGACGCCAGTTCATCCTTAAGCAGTTGATCAAACTTTAGGCGCATCATGATCCATTGATCGTGATTGCCAGCCGGAGTGACGCGGATGCTCGATCGGGTTTTCAGTCGCCGAGAAGGACCGCCGATGGACGCCGCGCCGGTCCGGTCCGAGACCTCCAGGAAGCAGCCGGGTATTGCCCTGGCGCTGGGCGGCGGGGCAGCGCGCGGCTGGGCCCATATCGGCGTCCTGCGGGCCTTCGACGAAGCCGGCATTCCCATCTCGATGATCGCCGGCACTTCGATCGGCGCGCTCGTCGGCGGTTGCTACCTCGCCGGCAAGCTCGATGAGCTCGAATCCTTCGCCCTGTCCCTGACACGCCGGGGCCTGATCCGCTTTCTCGACTTCCGTTTCGGTGCCGGCGGCCTGATCGGCGGCATGCGGCTCAGCCGGAAGCTCTCGGAGGCGCTCTCGGACCTGCGGATCGAGGATCTCGACCGGCCGCTGGTCTGCGTGGCGACCGAAGCGCGCAGCGGTCACGAAGTGTGGATCGATCAGGGCTCGCTGGTGCTGGCCATGCGCGCCTCCTACGCCCTACCCGGCGTCTTCGAGCCGCTCGACTGTGGCGGACGCAGCCTGATGGACGGCGCGCTGGTCAATCCGGTGCCGGTCAGCGTTTGCCGCGTCTACGAAGAACGCTTCGTCGTGGCGGTGAACCTGCATTACGACCTGTTCGGGCGCGCGGCGGTCATGCGCATGCGCGCCGACCCGCCGCATGGCGTCGACCAGGCCAACGCTCTGACCAACCAGGCAGCGAACCGAGCGCCGCTCGACGATCTGGCCCAGCGACGCGAGAAGATTGGCATGGCGCGCTCCATGGTGGATGCCTTCAACATCATCCAGGACCGGATCTCGCGGGCACGGCTTGCCGGGGATCCGCCGGATCTGTCGCTGCAGCCGCGTGTCCGCGACATCGGCCTATCGGAGTTCTACCGCGCCCGGGAAGCCATCGATCATGGCTACGAGGCGACCATCAGCCGAATCGCCGAGATCCGCCGCATGAGCGAGCACCCGGCGGACGCCGCCCGCTAGGGCGTCGCATCCGAAGGGCGCAGTGCCGGCCTTAACCGGCGGCTATATACTCGCGCATCTCGGTGGCCTCGCGCTCGACCTCCTCAATGCGCTGCTTGACCACGTCACCGATCGAAATGATGCCGACGAGGCGATCGTTCTCGCACACCGGCAGGTGGCGGAAGCGCCCCGTGCTCATGATCTCCATGGCTTCGTTCACCGTCGTCGCCTCGGTGCAGGTGCGCACATCCGCGGTCATGACGTTCTTCACGCTTTTGGTCAGGAGTTCGACGCCTGTGGTGCCCAGAACCCGCACCACGTCGCGCTCCGAGATGATGCCCACGACGGCGCCCTCGTCGTCGGTCAGCACGATCGCCCCGATCCGCCGGCCTGACAGCACCTGCATCGCCTCTTCGAGCGTGGCGTCCGGCCTGAGGGTTACAACCTCCCGGCCCTTGGCTTCCAGTATGTGCCGCACGTTCATGGCTGGTCCTCCGCTACATGCCCGGTAGGAATGGTGTGCCACTCGCACGCTTACGGCAAGAGGCCCATGTCAGTGCCGGTTCGGCCGGGACAACGGATCGAACATGCTGAACAGCAGGAAGCCGAAGGCAAACCCGCCGAGATGCGCTTCCCAAGCCACTGCGCCGCCGCCCATCGCACCGGCGACGCCGCTGCCGATCAGCAGATTTGTACCGAAGAAAACGGCGATGAAAATCAACACGGTCCGGTTCGCCAGCGACTCGCCGATCGTCACCAAGGGCGCGTCGGGCCGACCGGGCGCCAGCGACATGCGGCCGCCAAAGGCGAAGCGGCACGCCCCCCCCATCAGGGCCGACACGATGCCGGAGGCCCCGATGACCGGCACGATGAGTGTCGGGTTGACGACGTAGAACGTTGCCGCACCGGCAATCGCACCGGTGGTGCAGAAGGCCAGAAACCGCGTCATGCTCAAACGTCGGGCAACCGGCGTACCGAAGGCCAGCAGCCAGATGGCATTCGCCCCGAAGTGCGTCCAGTCGCCATGGAGAAACGCGTAACTGAGCGGCGACCAGAGATCGGCGCCAGGCGTACGGAATGCACAGACCTGGTCGAGATCCCCGTAACATCCCGGAATGAAGGCGAGATCGAGCAAAGCCTGTGCCGTGGCAACGGGGCCGAGGAGATAGACACGCACCGCATGGACGAGCGCGAAAATCACGATCAGGACGAGAATGATCCCAGGAACGTTGAAGGCCGGCGGATGGGTCCGCCCTCTCCGAGCGTCGGTATACGGCTCACCGGCATCGTCTGATCTCACGCCTGTTGCTCCCGTCGTCGCGACTGTGCCGGCGGCCAAAGCGTGCCGGATCTGTTCGCGTTCCCTGTGGTGCTGTTTCGCAAATGGTGCAGAGCTGTCTTGTGACAGCGTCCACGCGACAAGCCGGCAAGAAAAAACCGCCCTGCGCAACGCAGGGCGGTTCGAAATGCGGTTGCCGTGACTGGAGGGCCAGGAACCCGATGTTTGCTGCTGTCAAACAGGACCGGATACGTCCTGATTGGTGCTAACCCGCACGGCAAACGCCCGCAATTCGATTTCTCCGCTACAGTTAATGCCGCGCCACCTTTCTCGCCAAGCCTTACCGTTCATTAAGCTTCCGGGGCTATGAGGGATATGTTGCGGAAATCCCCGCCGACGCCTCTAGAAATGGTCGTAGCGATGTCAGCCACAGCCCAGGCGCCCCGTCCGGAGCCCGTCGAACGCAGCAATTTCAGCCGCGTGCAGATCGACCTGCTTGGCCGGTTCATGCGCGAGGATCGCACAGAATTTCCGTGTCGCGCCGAAAAGATGTCGCCGGGCGACGTCTCGGTGACCGCCTCGGTGGTGCCGAACGAGAACGAACGCATCATCGTCTATATCGACCATATCGGTCGCCTCGAAGGCGCGGTTTCCCGTGTGTTTGAAGGCGGGTTCGAACTGGCCTTCCAGTCGACGCCGCGCAAGCGCGACAAACTGGCGGCGCAGCTGACCTGGTTCGCCAATCGGCACGAGCTATCGCTGCCGGAAGACCGCCGCCACGAACGTAACGCGCCCGAGAATCCGTTCGTCGACATGGTGCTGGAGGACGGACGCCGCTATCCTGCGCAGATCGTCGACCTGTCGCTGTCCGGCGCTGCGGTGACCAGCAGCATCCGCCCTGCAGTCGGTTCGCGGATCACGCTCGGTACCACGACGGGTCGGATCGTGCGCCATATCGAGGACGGCTTCGCCGTAGAATTCAGCGCCGAACGCGCGAAGCACGCGCCGAACATGATCTGACGGCCGTCGCCGGCGACCACTGCGCGCGATTGCCGACAAAGACACATCCCTCTCGATCGCCCAAGGCGCGGTTTTTTGCGTCCCGTCTCAACGGCCCGCCCCTTGGTTGGAGCCGCCACTCGAAGCGGCTTGCGATCCCCCGACGTCGTCACGCCGCTACACACAGCGCGTACGTCTCCGGCCGATGGAACGCTCGGCCCTTCCGGCCATTGCTGAATCACGTCCTCACCGCGGCGTGATGGGCTGGCGGAAGACGGCATGACCGTAGACGCGTACCTGCGAGAGGAGTCAGGATGGCCGAGCCTGCTACCCCCACCCGTCCTCATTCCGATACCGAATTCGGGCGGCCAGCCAAGCTGACGCGTATGCCATGGCATACTGTGATGACGGCCCTGCTCTCCGTCATTGCCATCATTCTCGTCGGCTGGGCCCTGCAAGCGATGACGTCGGTCGTCGTGCCTTTCATCTTTTCGCTTCTCGTCGCGCTGGTTGTCTCGCCGGTGGACAGCGCGGTGAAAGCACGCTTGCCGCGAAGGTTCAGCTGGCTGGGCCATATCGCTGCGATGGGCGTGATCCTCGTCATCCTGTTCGTTTTCCTCGGCGGAATCTGGATATCCGCACAGCGAATCTCGGCAGCATTCCCCCAAGTCTCAGAGGAGATTCGCTCGCTCGCGCCGATGATCGGCGGTGCAGCCGGATCCGAGGAACCTGCCGAGGCAGCCGAAGGCCAAGCGGATGCCCCCGACACGGGCGCGCTTGGACTATCCGGCGGGTCGACCGACATCTACGCAAGTGTCGCCGACCAGATCCGCGGCGCCAGTGGGCAGTTGGGCAGCACCATCGCCGAATATGCGTCCAGTTACGCCAGTTCGATTTTGAGTTCCGCCGGCTCGGCGCTGGCGGCCATGGTCCTGATCTTCTTCTTCACCCTGCTGATGCTGATCGAGGCGCCACGATGGCGTGCCAAGGTCTGCGCCGTGATCGATCCACAGCAGCGTTCCAGCGTGTTCGAATCCCTCGACGTCATTGCCCGGCAGTTGCGCCGCTATCTTCTGATTCGCGTCGTGCTGGGCATCTTGACCGGCGGCCTCTACGCGATCTGGCTGTCGATCTTCGGTGTGGACCTGTTGATCGTCTGGGCGATCCTGGCCTTTCTTCTCAATTTTATTCCCACCGTCGGTTCGCTGATCGCGGGCGTCCTGCCTGTCATCCATGTCTATGTGCAGCAGGATTTCCGGACCGCCGCCATCATTGGAATCGGGATTCTCGTCATCGAACAGATCATGGGCAACTATGTCGATCCGCGGGTGCAGGGGAAACAATTGTCGGTGTCGCCGCTGGTCATTCTGCTCGTCCTTCTGGTCTGGGGCTGGGTCTGGGGTGTGGCCGGCGCACTGCTGGCGGTGCCGGTCACGATCGGCATCATCGTCACCTGCGCACATTTGCCCCGGCTTCGCCCGATCGCCCTGTTCCTCAGCGATGAGACGAGCATGGACGATCTCGACAGGTTCGTGAGCGCCAAATGAAACCGCGTCCCGGCTGACATATCCCTGTCAGGAAGCGCTGGCATTTGTCCCCCGATGACACATATCAATTCCTGTCAGCGTGGTTCGGCTACGCTGCCTTCGACGTTTCGTGAAAAAGGACTTTCGCGATGAGCATGCATCGACAGTTGCAGGACGTTTCCACGAACCGCGCCGTGCCGGGTACCGACACTGTGTCGGTCCGCAACCGCTGGCTTGATGGTTGGAAGGGTGAACCGATGCTGGCGGAAATGCTCGACGACCCGATCGTCCAGATCCTCATGTCCCATGACCGCGTCAGCCGCGAGGAGATCGAGACGATCGCCTCGCGCCACGCCGCCTAGGGCAGGATCACCGCTGTCGCGAACCGGGGCAAAAACACAGATCAGTCGACCAGACAACGACCCGCCATTCTGCACAGCAGGGTGGCGGTTTTCCGTTTACGGGCGACCGTCGGATCGGCTTCAAGCCTTTCGGAAGTCAGCCGACGTCACCGTCCGGCTGGACCCAGGCAGTGACCAGTGGCTCGGTGATATCGTCCACGATCGCCGCATCGAGGGGCGGCAAGTTCGTTCCGATACTGGCGACGTCGGTCAGCGACGCAGCCAGCCAACCTGCCTGGATGTGCAGGGCTTCGACCGGCCCCGAACATTGGGCCAGCGCCCGCATCGCCTTGGCATCCGTGTGCAGGCGATTGCCGAGTGCGTCCAGCCTCTCGGCGGCGAGACGGAGGCTCGCCCGCCAGGCTCTCTCGCCGACGTCAAACATCGTATGCCAAGGCTGAAGCTGCAGAAACGCCAGCTCGGCAGGGGTCGGCCAGAGATTCCGGCCAATATCTGCAGTTGCGGTCTCCATATCGCTTCTCCACAGCGTTGGAGGCAGGATGATCAGACGCGGTCGCGCTCAGAGCGGCCCGACCTTCCTGACCTGATAGGTATGGGTTTCGCTGCCCCGCCGGATCGAGACATATTCGCCCGGGACGAACCGCTCCTGATCGAAATGGAAGCCGATCTCGTCATCCTCCGGGCCGTCATGATAGTCGAAATACCAGGTGCCGCCCGGTTTGCGCCGCAGCCGCCCGATCAGATCCGGAAGGCCCTGCTGAAAGTGGCGAACGCGACAAGCCGCCTGATGGCTCTTCCAAAGCGCCGGGTCGATCCTCGCCTCATCATCGAGCGGCAGCAGCAGATCGTAGCCGAAGCGTGTGTCGCCCCCCGGGTGATCCGTCTCGCGCGCGAGCTCCAGCCGGACATGGCGGAACGAGGGCGGAAAGTCCTGCGCGGCAGATGGGGCGTGGGTCTCGGTGCTCATGAAATGCTCCTTCGATCCCGTGAGCCTAACGCCAGATCGGTGATGGGCCTTGATCCGGATCAAGCCGAAACCGCGATCGTTCCACCGGGAAAGCCCGGCCGTTGCGCGCGATGGACAGTTCGCGAAGTGCGCCATCAGTCGCTAAGGCTGCCCGCCGCGCCGGCTATCGGACTGAAGCCGAGCAATGGTCCGGCGCGCGGTCTCGGCCACGCTCGCCGGCTCTCCCGCCCCGTCGATCCGCTTCCAGTCGATGAGACCGGGATCGCGGGCAAGCTGGCGCCGGACGACGGCCTCGGTGGCGTCGGATGGATCGCCAGTCCGCGCGGCAACCCGGCGCAGCATCTCCGTCGCCCCGACGTCGAGCCAGAGACCACAGAACGAAACGCCCGCGCGACGGCCGGCAGCCGCGATGCGAACGCGGTCGGCGGGCCGCTCGAAGGTTGCGTCGGCGACGACACCCTGGCCGAGGCCGAGAAGCCGAATGGCCTCGTCGGCCATCGCCTCATAGACCAGGTCCGACATGGCCGGCGTATAGGCACCGGCGCCCAGAGGGGTTTCCGGCAACACGCCGCACAGGCGCTTGCGGATGCGATCACTGGACAGGTGACAAGCGCCGGGCGCTCGGCCGATCTGCGGTGCCAGTGCGGCCGCGACCGTCGATTTACCGGAGCCCGACAGGCCGCCAATGGCCACGAGACGCGCCGGGCGCGGACTGAGAAGCTCCTGCGCCAACGCAAAATAACTCCGCGCTTCTTCTCGCACGGCGGCACGACGCGGACCGGCACTGGACAGTCGCGCTGCCGCGACATGCGCGCGAACCGCCGCCCTTACGGCCATGAAGAAGGACAGGGCGGGCAAGCCATCCTTTTCCTCGGTGAGATCGAGATAGCGGTTCAGGACCGAATTGGCGAACTCTTCCAGCCCGCGATGCCAGAGGTCCATCAAGAGGAATGCAAGATCGTAGAGCACGTCCGTCGTGCCCAATGACTCGTCGAACTCCAGGCAGTCGAACAGCACCGGTTCATCGTCGATGGTACAGATGTTGCGTAAATGCAGGTCGCCATGACAGCGTCGCACTCGGCCGGCCCGCGCCCTGGCGTCGAGCAGTGGTGCCAGACGCGACAAGGCCTGGCGGAAGCGCGCATTGAAGACAGACATCTCCTCGCGGGGGAAAAGGTCGGTCGCCGCGAAGCCTGCCTCGTTGATCAACAGCACAGCTGCCATCCGGTCGGCGCCATTCGGCGCGTCCACGGGGGGAATGGCAACATGGAAGTCCGCAATGCCGCGCGCCAGCCGCGCCATCAACGGCGCGGTGAGTGTACCCTCCAAGGCCCGTCGGTCGAAGAGCCCTTCGGCATCGAAACGGCGCATCTCGACCACGGCATCGACCAGTTCACCAGAGCCGTCGAGGGTCAGGCGGCCGCTCTGTTCACGCGTCACGCGTCGCACGCCGCGGTAAATCTGCGGCGCGGTGCGACGGTTGAGTTCGAGCTCGCGTTCGCAAGCGGCGAGGCGCATTGCGGCTGTCGAGAAGTCGACATAGGGCAGTTTAACCGGCCGCTTCAGCTTGACCGCGACGTCCCCGCCCAGAAGGACGATGGAGATATGCGTGGTGATGGTTTCGATCAAAGCATCTGCCACCGCGCCGAAGAGCCCAGCCTTCAAACACGCCAGAACCGCGTCGTCCGCTTCCTGCATGACGCCTGCCCCGCTTCCGGCCCAAGCGGCCGTCTTCGCTGATCTAGCCGGCAAAACATCGCGCCACCTTGATCGGCGTCAAGGCGGTCCTCCCGATGTCTCGGTCAACTGCCGTCGAGAGCGGTGCAAGCAAGGAGATGGCGATGAACAGGTTCGAACGAGTACGCCTGCCGCAGACAATATTGGTGTTGAGCCTCACCGTCATGGCGGCCAGCGCCAGTGCCCAGAACCTCGCCGACATGGCAAACGGCCAACGCTTTCTGGAAGCCAATTGCGCTCGCTGCCATGCGATCGGCCGCAAGGGAACGAGCCTGCATCCCGACGCGCCGGCCTTCCGCACCCTCTCGCAGAACTATCCGATTGCCAACCTCGAGGAGGCTCTGGTCGAAGGACTGTGGACCGGCCATCCCGACATGCCGGAATTCATCTTCGGTCCCGGGCAGGCCCGCGCGATCATCACCTATATCGAGAGCATCCAGGACTAGGCCGGCGAAACGGGCGTCTGACGGCGCCATCCGCAGCGGACCGCCTCAGCTGTCGGCGCCTCGGTCGAACTCGATGGTGACATGCGCGGTTTCGGAGAAGTCTTCCGTCCTGTCGGCACGGAAACCGAGGTCGCGGGCCATCTGCAGCATGGTGACGTTTTCGCGTAGCACCTCGCCATAGACGCGGTGCAGGCCGCGCTTGCGGCCATAGGCGAGGATCTCCGACAGGAGCCGGTAGCCGAGGCCCCGCCCCTTCATGTCCGAGCGCACCAGCACGGCGAATTCGGCGGCCTCGTTCTCCGGGTCGGAGACAAGGCGCGCCACGCCGTAGATCGGCCCCTGCCCGTAAGCGCTGCCCGGCTCGACTGCGACCAGCGCCATCTCGCGGTGGTAGTCGATCTGCGAGAACCGCGCCGCCGTCTGGTGTGGCAGCGCCTTCATCGGGGCCATGAAGCGCAGCCGCAGATCCTCCTGCGTACAGCGCGCGACCATCTCGACCAGCGGCTCCTCGTCCTCCGGCCGGATCGGCCGCAGCACGAAGCGTTCGCCGTTGCGCAGTTCGACGGCGCGTTCCAGCTCGCGCGGATAGGGCCGGATCGATGGCGCGACCCGCGCCGTGCCCGCCGCGTGCAGCGAGATGCGGGCGTCGAGCGCCATGACACCCTCGCCGTCGGCGAGCAGCGGATTGATGTCGAGTTCGGCGACGTCGGGCAGATGCACCGCCAGTTCGGACAGGCGCACCAGAACGTCGGCCAGGGCATCGAAGGCGACCGGCGCCACGTCACGATACCCTTCGAGCAGCTTCGAAATCCGGGTGGCGCGGATCATCTCGCGCGCCAGGACGGAATTGAGCGGCGGCAGGCCGATGGCACGATCGCCGATCACCTCCGCCGCCTTGCCGCCGCGACCGAACAGGATCACCGGGCCAAAGGTCGGGTCCGGCGCGATGCCGGCGATCAGTTCGTAGGCGTTGTCGCGCACGATCATCGGCTGCACGGTGAAGCCGTCGATGCGGGCATGCGGGGCGTATGCGCGCACGGCCTCCAGCATGGCTTCGGCGCTCTCGCGCATCTCCCCGGCCGAGCCGATATTCAGGCGCACCCCGCCGGCATCGGATTTGTGGGAAATCTCGGCCGAGACGATCTTCAGGACGGCGGGTGCCCCGATCGCCTCGAAACAGGCGACGGCGCCGTTCACATCGCTCGCCATGCGGGTGGTCACGGTCGGGATGCCGAAGGTCGCCAGCAGCCGCTTGGCCTCGTACTCGCTCAGGATCGTCCGGCCATCCTGGCGGACGGTCTCGATCAGCGCCTGCGCGCTCGCGATATCCTCGTGGCCGATGGCAACGCCGGCCGACGGGGTCTCCAGGAGAAGCTCCTGGTTGCGCTTGTATTCGACGAGATGGGTGAAGGCCCGGATCGCCTTTTCGGGGCTGTCGAAGGTCGCGACCTTCTCGGCGGCGAAGAGGTCGCGCACCGGGGCCGCGGAGGTTCCGCCGAGCCAGTTGGTGAGCACGGGAAACCGCGGACGCCGCTTGGCAATCGCGGCGACCCGGCGGCCGGCCTCCATGCCGTCGGCAACGGCGGTCGGGCAATTGATGACGAGGATCGCGTCGCTCTCGCGCTCCTTCATCAGGATATCGAGGGCGGCGCCGTAGCGCTCGGGGGTGGCATCGCCGATAATGTCCACCGGGTTGGCACGCGACCAGGTCGGCGGCAGCACGCCGTCGAGCGCGGCAATCCCCGCGTCGCTCAGTCTCGCCAGCCGCCCGCCGTCGGATTCCAGCGCGTCGACGGCCAGAACGCCAGCGCCGCCGCCATTGGTCAGGATGGTCAGCCGATCACCCGAAATGCGTACGCCGCTGGCGAGCGTCGCGGCAGCCTCGAACAGCTCTTCGATTTCACGCACGCGCAGCACCCCCGCGCGGCGGAAGGCGGCATCGTAGACGACATCCGAGCCGGCCAGTGCGCCGGTGTGGGACTGCGCGGCCCGCGCGCCCGCCGCGCTGCGCCCGGCCTTGATTACCAGCACCGGCATGGAGCGGGCCGCCAGCCGGGCAGCCGACAGGAATTTCTGCGCTTCGGTGACATTCTCGACATAGAGCAGGATCGAGCGGGTCGTCCGGTCGGTCGCCAGATAGTCCAGCATGTCGCCGAAATCGACGTCGGACATGTCACCGACAGACAGGAGATGGGAGAAGCCGATGCGGCGCTCGTCGGCCCAGTCGATGACCGAGGTCAGCATGGCGCCGGACTGGCTGACCAGCGCGATGTCGCCGGCCCGCGGCATGAGATGGGCGAAGCTGGCGTTGATGCCGGCGGCCGGCGAGATCAGGCCGAGGCAGTTCGGCCCGACGATACGCATGAGATGGGGGCGCGCGGCGTCCAGCACCTGCTGGCGCAGGGTGGCGCCGTCAACCGTCTCGCCGAGGCCGGCCGAAATGACGATGGCGGCGCAGCAACCGCGCTCGCCCAGCGCCGCGATGATGCCGGGCACCGTGCGCGCCGGCGTGGCGATCACGGCGAGGTCCGGCACCTCGGGGAGCGTCTCCACCGAGCGATGGCATTTGCGGCCGTGGATCTCGCGCGCGTGTGGATTGACCAGCATGATCCGGCCGACAAAGCCGCCGGAGACCAGATTGTCGACCAGCACCGAACCGACCGATCCCGGCTCGTTGCTGGCGCCGATCAGCGCGATCGAACGCGGCGCGAACAGCGCGTCGAAATTGCGGATGCTCATGCGGCGCCGCTCGTCAGCGCGCCTCGGGTCTGGGTCATGATCGTCCGTCCCTGTGCCGCCAAACTCGCGTCAACGGCGAGGAACATACCATGCCGGAGCCATCGCTTCTAAGGCTGGATGGCGACCTTCAGGACGCCGTCGCGCTGATGCGAGAAGAGATCGTAGGCCTCCTCGATCTCGTCGAGCTTGTAACGATGGGTCACCAGGGGCGTCGTGTCGAGGCGCTGCGACGCGATGACATCCATCAGCCGGCGCATGCGCTCCTTGCCGCCCGGGCACAGGGTCGTAACGATCTTGTTGTCGCCGATGCCTGCGCTGAAGGCGTCGAGCGGGATGGTGAGATCGTTGGAATAGACACCGAGCGAGGACAAGGTGCCACCCGGCCGCAGAACCCTCAGCGCGGCCTCGAAGGTCTCCTGCCGGCCGAGGGCCTCGATCGCCACGTCGACGCCGCGGCCATCGGTCAGCCTCATGATCTCGGCGACGACGTCGCTCTTGGTGAAGTCGACGACGTGGTCGGCGCCCATCTTGCGGGCGATCTCCATGCGCTCGGGCACGGAGTCCACCCCGATGATCGTGGTGGCACCCATCAGCCGCGCGCCGGCCGTGGCGCAGAGGCCGATCGGCCCCTGGGCGAAGACGGCAACGATGTCGCCGATCCGCACGGTCCCGCTTTCGGCGCCCGAGAAGCCCGTCGACATGATGTCGGGACACATCAGGACCTGTTCGTCGGTGAGGCCGTCCGGGATCGGCGCCAGATTGACCATGGCGTCGGGCACCAGCAGATATTCGGCCTGGGCGCCGTCGATGGTGTTGCCGAAGCGCCAGCCGCCCATCGGCTGGAACCCGTGCTTGGTGCCGGGACCATCCTGTGAATGGCAGCCGCACAGGCAGGCATTGCTGTAGCCGCTGGGCGAGATCGCACCGGCGATGACCCGCTGGCCTTCGCGATAACCCTGCACGGCGGAGCCGAGCTTCTCGATCACCCCCACCGGCTCGTGGCCAATCGTCAGCCCGCGTTCGACCGGATATTCGCCCTTGAGGATATGCACGTCGGTGCCGCAGATCGTCGTGGTGGTGATTCGCACCAGCGCGTCGAGCGGGCCGACATCGGGAATCGGCTTTTCATCCAGCACGATCCGGTTCGGTTCGACGAAGATCGCCGCTTTCATCCTGGCCATCGGTCTCAACCTTGCATGCGTTGCGGGAACTGCTTGTGTCGGACGAAACCGCCTGCCGGGCGGTCAGCCCATGGCGCGACCGGGGCCGGCCGCGGCCGGCGACGGGGTCACGATCCGGGCGGGGAGAGCTGCCGCGTGACGGGGCCGCTCGACCTTCAGCCTCACGGCCTGCCCGAGCCGCGTCACGCGCTCGGCATCGGCGAAGGCCGAACGCAGGGCGTCCAGCCGACGGTGGAACCGGCCGTGTGGCGAATGGCAGAAACTGACCTGCCAGCCCTCGCCGCACGGCTCGATGCTGTATTCCAGGTGACCGTAATGCATCGCGCGTCTCCGGAGGGATCGTCAGCGTGACAGGAGCAGCGGGACGTCGCAGCGGGTCAGAAGCTCGCGCGTCACACCGCCCAGCAGCATCTCGCGCAGGCGGGAATGACCATAGGCGCCGACGACGATCAGATCCGCGGCGAGGCTTTCCGCCTCCTTCATCAGGGCATCGGCGGGATGGCGCCAGTTCGGCAGTTCGCGGGTCTCCACCGTCACGCCGTGGCGATCGAGATGGCGGGCCATGTCGGCCATCGGCTCCAGGTGCCGCTGCTCGGTCGCGCCATCCTCCACCACACTCGCCAGCACGACCAGCTTGGCCTGCTTCAGGAAGGGCAGCGCCGCCGCGACGGCATGGGCGCATTCGGGCGAATCCCGCCAGCCGACGATGACCGTCTCCGGGGCTGCGAAGCTGCGCTTGGGCGCGGGCGGCACGACCAGCGCCGCCGCGCGTGCGTTGAACAGGATCGCTTCGACCACCTGCCCGCTGAGAGCATGCTTGCCGCTCTGCTGAACCAGAACGAACAGATCCGTCGTGCCGGCAAGCCGTTCGGCAGCGGCCGACAGATGACCGAAGCTGCCGTCCGAGCGCCGCAGGCCATAGGGGACAGCGACCCGTTCCAGTCGCTGGCGCAGCTTCTGCTCTGCGGCATCACCATTGTCCTTGCCCACCTTGAAGAGCTCGGCAACCAGCATGTCGGAGCCGGGCCCGGCCGGCACACCGGTGATCTGGATATGGTTGGCCAGCATGCATTCCAGATGGGCGCCGAAAGCGCTGGCGATCGTTTCGGCATAGTCGATGGCGACTTCGTCCGACGGCGATCCGTCGAGATAGACTGCCAGGTCCGCGATGGGGGATTTGTGCATGGGACGACCCTTTGCCCGAGTTGCGATCGCGACGGCGTTCGACATGCCGTCAGAGTGCCGGCCGGGCGCAGTCCCCGCCTTGATCGAGGTCAAAGCCTTGAACAGGTCTGCGCCCGGCTGCAATTCGGCGCTGCCCGCCTCTCGAAATCAAGCGGCATGACGCCAGGTCTGGCGAATGAAGATCGCCAGTTTCAACATCAACGGGGTCAATGGCCGCCTGCCCGTGCTGCTGCGCTGGCTCGCCGAGGCCGAACCCGACGCGGTCTGCCTGCAGGAACTGAAGGCGCCGGACGAGAAGTTTCCGATCGACGCCATCCGCGAGGCCGGCTACGGCGCGATCTGGCACGGGCAGAAAAGCTGGAATGGCGTCGCCATCCTCGCCCGTGGCACCGACCCGCTCGAGACGCGACGCGGCCTGCCCGGCGCCGACGACGACCATCAGAGCCGCTATCTGGAAGCGGCGGTGAAAGGCGTTCTGATCGGCTGCCTGTATCTGCCCAATGGCAACCCGGCACCGGGCCCGAAATTCGACTACAAGCTGCGCTGGCTGGAGCGCTTCGCAAGCCATGCCGCCGAGCTCATGGCGACCGGCGCGCCGGTGGTGCTGGCCGGCGACTACAACGTCATCCCGACCGAACTGGACGTCTACAAGCCTGAGCGCTGGGTGGACGACGCGCTGTTTAGGCCGGAGGTGCGCGAAGCGTTCCACCGCCTTCCCGATGCGGGCTGGGCCGACGCGATCCGCAGCCTGCACCCGGAGGCCACCATCTATACCTTCTGGGACTATCTGCGGAACGCCTGGGGCCGCGATGCCGGCCTGCGGCTGGACCACCTGCTGCTGAGCCCCAGCCTTGCCCCACGATTGCTAGCCGCCGGCGTCGACCGCGACGTGCGCGGCTGGGAAAAGGCCAGCGACCACGCGCCGGTCTGGATCGAGATCACCGATGCGGAGGCCGGCACCAAACGAACGGCAACGCGTTCATCGAAACGCCGGGCGAAGGAGTGACGATGTGACGGAAGACGACCCCGACGATCTGGAGCGCTTCGTGGCCGCGCAGGCGCCGGTCTACGCGCAGGCGCTCGGCGAATTGCAGGCAGGGCGCAAGCGCAGTCACTGGATGTGGTTCGTGTTTCCGCAATTGCAGGGTCTCGGCCATTCCGACATGGCCCGGCATTTCGGCATTGCTTCGCTCGACCAGGCCCGCGCCTATCTCCGCCATCCCGTGCTCGGACCACGGCTGGTCGACTGCACCAAGGCGGTTCTGGCGCATGGCGACCGGTCACTCGGCGCGATCTTCGGCGCGCCTGACGACATGAAGTTCGGCTCCTCGATGACCCTGTTCGCCCATGCGGCGGGCGGCGACCCATCCGTCTTCCGGGACGCCCTCGCCCTGTTCTGCAATGGCCGCGAGGACCAGGCGACGCTGCGGCTGCTGGGGATCGCCGGCTGACACGCGTCCGGCTTGGCCTTCAGCGTTCGCCGCGCCGGTAGGGCTGCATCAGCGCCTGCGGCACGCGGGCGCGCCGCGCCATCACCACCAGCGCCACGATCGACAGGAGATACGGCATCATCAGGAACATCTGATACGGGATCGCCTTGCCGAACTCGGTTTGCAGCCGCAGCTGATAGGCATCGAAGAGGGCGAAGAGAATGGCGCCCAGCAAGGCCCGTCCCGGCCGCCAGGTGGCGAAGACGACGAGCGCGATGCAGATCCAGCCGCGTCCCTGGATCATGGTCGGGAAGAAGCTGTTGAAGGCCGAGAGGGTCAGGAACGCGCCGCCCCCCCCCATCAGCGCACTGCCGGCCACCACCGCACCGATGCGGATGGCGATCGGGTCGACGCCCTGCGCTTCGGCCGCATGCGGGTTCTCGCCGGTCATGCGGATCGCCAGGCCGAGCGGAGTCCGGGCCAGCACATAGGCCATCACCGCCGCCACCAGCAGCGCCAGATAGGTGGGCGCCGTCTGGGTGAAGAGCGCGTCGCCGACGATCGGCAGGTCGGAGAGCACCGGCACGTGCAGCGGCTGGAACGGCTCGATGGTGGGTGGCGTGCCCTGCAGCGGCACGACCAGCCGGAAGATGAAATAGCTGAGGCTCGACGCCAGCAGCGTGATGCCGAGCCCGGTGACGTGCTGGGACAGGCCCAGCGGCACCGTCATCAGCGCGTGCAGGAGGCCAAAGGCCGCGCCGCCCAGCGCCGCCACGAACAACCCCATCCACAGATTGCCGCCCTCGAAGACCGTCAACCAGCCGATCATGGCGCCGAAGCTCATGATGCCCTCGATGCCGAGATTGAGCACGCCGGCGCGCTCGCACAGGAGCGCGCCCAGGGTGCCGAAGATCAGCGGCGTCGCGATGCGCAGCACCGCTTCCCACATGCCGGCGGAGGCGAAGATGTCGAGCGCGGCACTCATCGGCGGATCCGGTAGGCGGTGAAGAGCAGCGCGACCAGCATGGTCAGCAGCGACAGGGCGACGGTCACATCGGCGATGAAGCTGGGCACGCCGAGCGCCCGGCTCATGGAGTCGGAGCCGACGAACATCATCGCCGCAAAGAGCGCGGCGGCGACCACGGCCAGCGGCTGGAGATTGGCGAGCATCGCCACGATGATGCCGGCATAGCCGTAGCCGGGCGACAGGTCGGTCGTGACGTAGCCCTTCACGCCGATCACCTCGATCGCCCCGGCCAGCCCGGCGAGCCCGCCCGACCAGCAGGCGACCTTCACCAAGGTGCGTCCGAGCGGCACGCCGGCAAAGCGCGCGGCGGCGGGGTTGAGACCGGCCGCCCGCGATTCCAGCCCGTAAGCGGTGCGCGACTGAACGACATGGACGACAATGGCGACGACGACGGCGATCAGCAAACCGACATGCAGACGCGACCGCTCCAGCAGCTTTGGCAACTGGGCCTCGGTGACCACCGGGACCGATTGCGGCCAGCCGAAGGCCAGCGGGTCCTTCATCGGCCCCTCGATCATCATCGACACGAACAGCAGAACGACGAAGTTGAGGAGCAGCGTCGTCACCACTTCGTCGACGCCGAAGCGCAGCCGGAGCGCGAGCGGCACGAGGAGCAGCACCATGCCCGCCAGCGCGCCGGCGATCATCACCGCCGGGATCAGGGCGATACTGGGGAGGCCGGCGAGACCGAGCTGCGAGCCGAGGAAGGCGGCGGTCAGCGCGCCGACATAGAGCTGGCCCTCGGCGCCGATGTTCCAGACCTTGGCGCGAAAGGCGACCGCGACGGCGAGGCCGGTGAGGATCAGCGGTGTCGTCCGCGTCAGCGTCTCGGTCAGCGCGAGGCGCGAGCCGAAGGCCCCCTGCACGATGCGGGCATAGGCTTCCAGCACCGGCGCTCCGGCCAATGCGATCAGCACGCCGGATAGCGCGAGCGCGACCAGCACGGCGAGAATCGGCGCGACCACCATGAGGGTCGCGGGACGGCTGTCCCGACGTTCCAGACGCATCAGGCGGCCTCGTGCGGGGCGACAGCCCATTCACCGGCCATCATCAGGCCGAGACGCCGGGCGTCGAGGGATTCGATCGGTACCGGCTCCGACAGGCGCCCGCCGACGATGGCCTGCACCCGGTCGGCCAGCGCCAGCACTTCGTCGAGATCTTCCGAGATCAGCAGCACACCCGCTCCCGCGTCCCGGGCGGCGAGGATCTCGCCATGCACGGCCGCAATGGCCCCCTCGTCCAGACCACGTGTGGGCTGGGCCGCGACCAGAACCCTGGGGGACCCGGCCAGATTGCGGCCGAAGATCAGCTTCTGCATGTTGCCGCCGGACAGGAGCCGCGTGCGGCTGTCCGCCGATCCGCCACGAATGTCGAAACGGTCAATGACGTCGGCCGCAAAGGCGCGCGCCGTCGATTGCCGGACGAAGCCGCCCTTCGAGAACGGGACGTCACGCACACGTTCGAGAATCGCGTTCTCCCAGATCGCCAGTTCGCCGATAGCGCCTTCGGTGTTGCGATCCTCGGGAATGCGGCCGACGCCGCGGCGCACGAGGTCGCGCGGCAACAGCGTGGACGTCTCCTCGCCCAGTACGGACAGACCGCCGGCATCCGGCGCGACGAGCCCGGACACCAGATGGGCGAGCGTCGCCTGGCCGTTGCCGGAGACGCCGATGATGCCCAGCGTCTCGCGCTCGCGCAGGTGAAAGCTGACATTGGAGAGGCGTTTCGCGCCACTCACCGTAACGCTGACGTTGCGTGCCGCCAGCACCGTTTCGCCCGGCACCGCAGCGGCGCGAACCGGACGCGTCACGCGGCGCCCGACCATAAGCTCGGCCAGTTCCTCCTTGGAGGTCGCGGCGGTGGCCCGCTCAGCGACCATCCGCCCGGCGCGCAGCACCAGCACGCGGTCAGCGGCCGCCATCACCTCGTGCAGCTTGTGAGAGATGAAGATCAGCGACAGCCCTTCAGCCGCCATCACCCTGAGCGTCTTGAAGAGGGTCTCCGCCTCCGGCCGGGTCAGCACCGCCGTCGGTTCGTCGAGGATCAGGATCTTCGCGTCGTTATAAAGCGCCTTCAGGATCTCCACGCGCTGCTGCTCGCCGACGGACAGATCGCCGACACGCTTGTCCGGATCGACGACAAGGCCGAAACGCTCGGCGAGGCTTGCCAGCTTGCGCCGCGCGGCAGCCTTCCCCGAGCGCCAGCGCAGCAGCGGCTCGGTGCCGGTCATGACGTTTTCGAGGACGGTAAGATTCGGCGCCAGGGTGAAATGCTGGTGCACCATGCCGACGCCGGCGGCGATGGCGGCGCGCGGCCGGCCGAGCGGCAGTTCCTCGTCCGCCACGAGGACGCGCCCGGCATCCGGCACATAGTGACCGAACAGGATGTTCATCAGCGTTGTCTTGCCGGCGCCGTTCTCGCCGAGCAGCGCGACCAGTTCGCCGCGGCGAAGGGGCAGGCTGACGTCGTCATTGGCCGCGAAGTCGCCGAAGCGCTTGGTGATGTGTTCGAGGGACAGGACGACGGTCATACGGTCTCACTCCCGCCGTTCCGCAATGACCGGCCATCCGACGGATGCCGGCCGGCCGCGCGGACAAAACCACGGGGACCGGCCGGATCGTCGGGGCCGTCGCAGATCGGCGAACGGGCTGGCATGCGTTTTCGCAGATCAGGTCGGCTCGGTGAAGTCGATGACCACTTCGAACTCGCCGGCCTTGATCGCGGCGCGGCGCTCTTCCATCGCCGCGACCGCGTCGGCCGGGACCATGGACTCGGCGAAGACGATGTCGTTCCCGCCTTCCTGCATCATGCTGTAGGGCGTGTAGTTCTTGCCGGTGCCGTTCTTGGCCTCGGTGTCGGCAATGGCCGCGTCGAGGATCGGCCGGAAGTACCACATGGCGTTGGCGAAGACGGTGTCAGGGTAGCGCTCGGTGTAGTCGGTCAGCGACCCGATCGCCTTGATGCCGCGCTCCTTGGCGGCGTCGGCCGTGCCGATGCGCTCGCCGAACAGGATGTCGGCGCCGGCGTCGATCTGGGCGAGGCCCGCCTCGCGCGCCTTCGGCGGATCGAAGAAGGTGCCGATGAAGCCGATCAGGTGCTTGGCATCCGGACGCACCGAATCAACGCCGGCCCGGAAGCCATTGATCAGCATGTTGACTTCGGGGATCGGGATCGCCCCGACCGCGCCGAAGATGCCGCTCTCGCTCATCTTGCCGGCGAGCATGCCGGCGAGATAGGCGCCCTCGTGATTCCACGTGCCGAAGGTGCCGAAATTGTCGCCGGTCGGCTCGCCGCTGGAGCCCATCAGGAACATGGTGTCGGGATAGTCCGCCGCGACCTGCCGCGCCTCGGTCTCCACCGCATAGGCCTCGCCGACGATCAGCTGGGCGCCCTGCTCGGCATATTCGCGCATGGCACGGGCGTAGTCGGTGCCGCTGACGCCTTCGGAGAACACATACTCGATGGCGCCGTCCTCGGCGGCCTGGACCATTGCCGCATGCAGGCGCGAGTTCCAGGCATTCTCCACCGGCGAGGCATGGATGCCCGCCACCTTCAGCGGCGTCTGCGCGAAGGCGCGCGGCATGCTCAGGGCAAGGCCGACACCGGCGCTGCCCAACAGAAAACCGCGCCGACCGATCCGACCTGACTTCAGCATGAAATTCCCCAACGATCCCGAATGAAACAGGCCGCAATTTGACGACCTGCACAATTCCTTGTCAACCGCGCAGCCCGCCCAGCAAACAATCAGCCAACAGATGAATCGCCCTGCGGCGCGTAAGCCGCCGGGTCGACCGTCACCGCGCGGCCAGGCAGCGCCAGCTGGCTCAGGCGCGGCTGCGCCCGCGCGATCACCTTGCCGCCGCGCACCACGGCGAGCCGGGTCGCCTTGAGCCGGATCGCCTCGATCGGGTCGGCCGCCTGCAGCAGCACGCAATCGGCCCGGTTGCCGACCGCCAGCCCGTAGCCCTCCAGCCCCATGATCTGCGCGGAATTGACCGTGACCGCGTCGAAGCAGGCGCGGATGGCGTTGCGCGAGGTCATCTGGCCGACATGGACCGCCATATGCGCCACCTCCAGCATGTCGCCCGAGCCGAGCGAGTACCAGGGGTCCATCACGCAGTCATGGCCGAAGCCGACATTGATTCCCGCAGCCATCAGCTCGGGCACCCGGGTCATGCCGCGGCGCTTGGGATAGGTGTCGTGGCGCCCCTGCAGCGTGATGTTGATCAGCGGATTGGGGATCACGTGCAGGCCGGATTCGGCGATCAGCGCGATCAGCTTGGAGACATAGTAATTGTCCATCGAATGCATCGAGGTCAGATGCGAGCCGGCGACCCGCCCCTGAAGGCCATGGCGCACCGTCTCGGCCGCCAGCGTCTCGACATGGCGCGACAGCGGGTCGTCGGATTCGTCGCAATGCATGTCGACCCGCAGGCCGCGCTCGGCAGCGATGCGGCAGAGCGCGGCGACCGATTCCGTGCCGTCGGCCATGGTGCGTTCGAAATGCGGAATGCCGCCGACGATGTCGACGCCCATGTCCAGTGCCCGTTCGAGGGACGCGGCACCGCCCGGCGTGCGCAGATAGCCGTCCTGCGGAAAGGCGACGAGTTGCAGGTCGATATAGGGCTTCACCCGATCGCGCACCTCCAGCAGCGCCTCGGCGGTGACGAGCCGCGGATCTGAGGTGTCGACATGGCTGCGGATCGCCAGAAGGCCCTGCGAGACCGCGAGATCGCAATAGCGCATCGCCCGCTCGACCAGCGCGTCCTTGGTCAGAAGCGGCTTCAGCTCGCCCCAGAGCGCGATGCCCTCCAGAAGCGTGCCCGAGCGGTTCATGCGTGGCAGCCCCAGCGACAGGGTCGCGTCCATGTGAAAATGTGGATCGACGAAGGGCGGCGACACCAGCCGTCCGCCGGCGTCGATCACCTCGGCCGCCTCGCCGGCGATCGCGGGTTCGATGGCGGCGATCCGGTCGCCCTTCACGGCGATGTCGACGCCGGTGCGGCCGTCGGGCAGATGGGCATTGCGGATGATCAGATCGAACATCGGGCGGCGGATCCTTTCGCTTCGTCCTGGCGCCCGTTTTGCTGCCAGCGGGCCGGGATGTCGATGGGGGCAGAGGCGGCTTGCTGTACGAAACCCACAGGCTAGGCTAACAATGCCGGACAGACGCCCGGCCGGAACCCGCGCGCCGGCAGCTTGCAGGCGCCGCGGCGCTCCGGAAGCCTTGCGGAGACCGTGGCGGATGCGGAGTCATGATGTGCCGATGACGCCGCCATGAACGTTCCCAACATCGTCGTCCTGATCGCCACGCTCGTTGCCTTCGGTGCCCTGGCGCGGCCGCTGGCCACACGGCTGCGGCTGCCGGTCTCGATCCTGCTGGCGCTGGGCGGCGCCAGCCTCGGCTTTGCCAGCCTCTATTCCCTCGATCATCCCGGCACGCTGCTGCCGGCCGACCTTGCCGCGCTGATCACCGACCTGCCGGTGGGCTCCAGCCTGTTTCTCTACGTCCTCCTGCCGACGCTGATCTTCCAGAGCGCGCTGGTGGTGGATATGCAGCGGGTCCGCGAGGATCTGCTGCCGATCGTCCTCCTCGCCCTCGTCGCGGTCCTGGCGGCGACCTTCGGCGTGGCGCTGGCCCTGTGGCCGATCGCCGGCATGCCGCTCCTCGCCTGCCTGCTGCTGGCCTCTCTCGTCGCCACGACCGATCCCGTGGCGGTCATCGCTATCTTCCGCGATGTCGGCGCGCCGGACCGCCTGACGCGGCTGGTCGAGGGCGAGAGCCTGTTCAACGACGCGCTGGCGATCTCGCTCTTCCTGATCTTCTCCGCCGCGATCGTCGCGCCCGGCTCGGTGACGGTCACCGGCGCGGCACTGAACCTTCTGCTGCTGCCGATCGGTGGCGGGCTGTTCGGCTATCTGATGGCGCGCCTGTATCTCCAGCTGCTCCGGCTGATCGGCGACGATCAGGTGACGGCCGTCTCGCTCAGCCTCGCCCTGCCCTACCTGTCGTTCTGGATCGCCGAGCATGTCCTGCAGGTCTCGGGCATCATCGCCGTCGCGACCGCCGGCGTTGCGCTTGCCAGCCTGTCGCCGGCGCGGGTCACCCGCGAGCTCTGGCGCCATCTCGACGATACCTGGCAGCAGCTGGCCTCCTGGGCGGCGATTCTGGTCTTCGTGCTCACCTCGCTGCTCGTGCCGCAGATGATGACGGACCTGTCGCCCTTCGATTTCCTCCTGATGCTCGTCATCTTCGCCGCGACGCTCGCCACGCGGGCCATGGTGCTGTTCGGTCTGATGCCGCTGCTCAGCCATTACGGGCTGTCGTCCAGGGTCTCGCGGCCCTATCGGCTGGTGGTGCTGTGGGGCGGCCTGCGCGGCTCGATGACCCTGACCTTGGCACTTGCGGTCAGCGAGAACGACGCCGTGCCTCGCCCCGTCGCCGCCTTCGTGGTGACGCTGGCCACCGGCTATACGCTGATGACGCTGTTCGTGCAGGGCACTACTCTCAGGCCGCTGATCCGGGGGCTGGGCCTCGACCGGCTGTCGGGCATCGACCGGGCAATCCGCGACCTTGCACTCAGCGTCACCTCGGCACGGGTGGCGCGCTTTGCCGGCGAGATGTCGCAGCGCTTCGGCGGCACCGACGCAGCGAGCGATGCCCAAAGCGTCGGTTCGACCGTCGCCACGGCCGAGCCTGCCGCGACAAGCCCGTCGGATACCCTGTCCCTCGACGGGCGCACGGCCATCGCCCTCGTCTCGCTGACCGCGCGCGAGCGTGAAATGGTCCTCGACCATTTCGCCAACGGCATGCTGGCGCCGCGGATCGCCCGGCGTCTGACCTCCGACACGCGGCGGCGGCTGGAAATGACGCGCCATGGCGGCGTCGAAGGCTATCGCGCGGCCAATGCCGAGGAGACACGCTTCCTGTGGTCGGACCGGGTGGCGTTCCTGGTCCAGCGCCGGCTCGGTCGCAGCCGGATGTTGTCGAAACGCCTGGCCCTCCGCTTCGAGAAACTGGTCGAAATCTCGCTGGTGTTGGGCAGTCTGCGCGCATTCGCGACCAGCGAGTTGCAGCCGGTTCTCGGGGAGGAGACGATTGCCGACGTCATGGCAGTCCTCGACGAGCGGCAGGCGCGGACCGACAGGGAGATCGACGCGGTCCGCCTGCAATATCCCGCCTATGTGGCCGAGCTCGAACGCTGCTTCGTCCTGCGGGCCGCCCGGGCCATCGAGATCACCGAGATCCGGCGACTGCGGCAGTCCGGTGTTATCAGCAAGGAGATCGAGCGCGACGTGTATCGCAGCGTCGCCCGGCGCCCCGACCTGACGACGCTCAGCCCGCCGCTGGATCTCGGGCTCGACACCCGCCGGCTGATCGACCGCACCGAGATTTTCGCAGCCCTCGGCGACCGCGAGCGCGACGATCTGGCAAGGCTGATGACGCCGTTTCTCGCCGCGCCCGGCATGCGGATCCTCTCGCGCGGCGAAGTCGGCGACGCGGCCTATTTCATCTCCTCGGGTGCGGTCGAGGTCGATACCGGCACGCATATCGTCCGGCTCGGTCGCGGCGACATCTTCGGCGAGATGGCGCTGATCCTCGACATGCGGCGGCAAGCCGACGTGACGGCGATCGCCTACAGCACGATGCTGCGCCTGGCGCGCACCGATTTCGCGCGCTTCGTGTCCTTGCACCCGAAACTGCGGGCGCGGATCGAGGCGATCGCCCGCAGCCGGCATGCCGACAATGCGAAAGACTGACCACTTCGGCGGGGGCCATGCGCGGCGGAACCTTCGGCCCGCCGGACGTGATCGCTGCGAGCTTTTCTCGGTAGCCGGTTCCGTATCGGCGAACGATCGCACGGGGGCCATCGTTCATGTTTCCCGCCCGCGGCCCCGCGGCGGCAACGATCTCAACAAGGAACACGAACCGTGAGCGAAGTCCTGTCGACGACCCTGCCCGACGATCTGGAAGAGCGGGTGAAGACCCTTCTGCAGCGCGCCTGCGACCGATCATTGACGATCGCGACCGCAGAAAGCTGCACCGGCGGCCTTTTGGCCTCGGTATTCACCGACGTGGAGGGCTGCTCGCGGGCCTTCGACAGCGGCTTCGTCACCTATACCGACGAGGCCAAGATCCGGATGCTGGGCCTGCCGCGCCAGCTTCTCGAGGAGAACAACGCCGTCTGCCGCCCGGTCGCTGTGGCCATGGCCGAGGGGGCACTGGACAAGTCCCTCGCCGACATCACTGTTTCCACCACGGGCTTTGCCGGCCCGGCCGGCGAGGATGACGAACCGGGGCTCGTGCATTTCGCCTGTGCCCGACGCGGGCGCGAGACGCGGCACCGCGAAGAGCATTTTGGCGATATCGGCCGTGGACCGACCCGCATTGCTTGCTTACGAACGGCACTGGATATGCTCGAGGAGATTATGGATTGAGTTTGCAAAGCCTTCGAGACCGTTCCTTCTATGCGCTGCACCGGCACGGCTTCGTCCGCGTCGGTGTCGCGACGCCCGGCGTCTTCATCGCCGATCCGGCCCGCAATGCCGCGGCGACGATCCGCGCGGCGGAAGACGCGGACAGGGAGGGCGTCGATCTCCTGGTGTTCCCGGAGCTCGGCCTCTCTGCCTATGCGATCGACGACCTGCATCTGCAGGATGCCCTGCTCGACGGCGTCGAAGCCGCCATTGCCACCGTCTGCGAGCGCAGCCGCGACCTGCGCAGCGTGCTCCTCGTTGGCGCGCCGCTACGGCGCAACGGCCGGCTCTACAATTGTGCCGTCGCCATCGCCCGGGGCCGCATTCTGGGCGTCGTGCCGAAGCTCTTCCTGCCCAATTACCGGGAATATTACGAGAAGCGCTGGTTCGCCTCGGGCGCCGGCATGACCGGCCGCGACATCACCGTCGCGGGCCAGGAGGCTCCGTTCGGCATCGACCTCCTGTTCGAAGCCTCGGACCTGCCCGGCTTCGTCTTCCACACCGAGATCTGCGAGGATTACTGGGCGCCGACGCCGCCCTCGACGGACGGAGCGCTGGCCGGCGCCCGTATCCTCTGCAATCTCTCGGCCTCCAACATCGTCGTCGGCAAGTCCGCCGACCGGCATCTGCTCTCGGCATCGCAGTCGATGCGCTGCGTCGCCGCCTATGTCTATTCGGCCGCCGGGCGCGGCGAGAGCACCACCGATCTCGCCTGGGACGGCCAGGGCTCGATCTACGAACTGGGCGATCTCCTCGCCGAGTCCGAACGCTTCGCCGATGCCGGACAGCTGATCGTAGCCGACGTCGATGTCGGGCGCATCGGCCAGGAGCGGCTGGGCACCCCCACCTTCAACGACGCGGCTGCGCTCCGCGGCCATCCGGAGACGGCGTTCCGGACGGTGCGCTTCGCCCATGCGCCGGCCTTCGAGGATCTCGGCCTGCGCCGCCCGGTCCGGCGCTTCCCCTATGTGCCGAACAATCCCGAACGACTGCATCAGGATTGCTACGAGGCCTTCAACATCCAGGTCGAGGGCCTGCGCCGGCGCTTTGAGGCGACGCCCGGCGACCACATGGTCATCGGCGTGTCCGGCGGGCTGGATTCCACCCATGCGCTGATCGTGGCGGCCAAGGCCTGCGACCAGATGGGCCTGCCGCGCTCGACGATTCTCGGCTTCACCATGCCGGGCTTTGCCACCGGCGACGCGACCAAGGCGAATGCGCTGGCGCTGATGAAGGCCCTCGGCACGGGCTGCGAGGAGATCGACATCCGTCCCGCCGCGCGGCAGATGCTCGGCGACATGGGCCATCCCTTCGCGGGTGGCGAGCCGGTCTACGACGTGACCTTCGAGAACGTGCAGGCGGGCCTGCGCACCGACTATCTCTTCCGCCTCGCCAACCAGCGCAGTGGCTTCGTCATCGGCACCGGCGATCTTTCCGAGCTGGCGCTCGGCTGGTGCACCTATGGCGTCGGCGACCAAATGAGCCACTACTCGGTCAATCCGGGCGTGCCGAAGACGCTGATCCAGTATCTGATCCGCTGGGTCGTGCGCACCGAGCAGTTCGATGCCGAAACCGGCAAGCTCCTGACCGCGATCCTCGACACCGAGATCTCGCCCGAACTGGTGCCGGCGGATGCCGAGGGCGGGATGCAGAGCACGCAGGACAAGATCGGCCCCTACGAGCTGCACGATTTCTTCCTGTTCCACACGATGCGCTACGGGCGGGCGCCGTCGAAGACCGCGTTCCTTGCCTGGCATGCCTGGAAGCAGGCCGATGCGGGCCTCTGGCCGATCGAGTTTCCGGTCGAAGCGCGCAACCAGTACGACCTGGCGACGATCGCAAAATGGCTGGAGAGCTTCCTGTTCCGCTTCTTCCAGACGTCGCAGTTCAAGCGGTCGGCCATGCCAAACGGGCCGAAGGTCTCGGCCGGCGGCAGCCTGTCGCCGCGCGGCGACTGGCGGGCGCCCTCCGACGGAACGGCGGATGCCTGGATCGCAGAACTCAAGGCATCCTTGCCGCAGGATCTGCGCTGAAGGCAACGGTGCCGACGCGACGACCCGGACAGAGAAACGGCCGCATCCTCGGATGCGGCCGTTCTGTCATCTGTCGAAGGCGATAGGTCAGGCCTCGGGAGTGACGTCGACGCCCTCGCCCGCGCTGATGTTGTTCAGATGCGCATGACCCTCGCCGCGTTCCGGATGGGGCGACACATTGATGTCGGCACCTTCCAGCCACCGGCCGGAGACATCGCCCTGGCCCGGCACGATGCGCCAGCGGGTTCCGTCACTGAGTTCGATGATCCCGTCGGTGCTGGCGAGTTTGAGCAGAGCCATGGTCGGACCTTTCACGTTCGTTCGGCTGCTTAGCCTTGGTGTCAGGCAATGCCGCGCGTGCGAGAGGGTTCCAGTCCGCGCTACCGCGCTTCGCCATCCTCGGGCAGATCCAGCATGAACCGGACCTCGTCCTCCGTGAAACCAGCAGACAGAGCGAGATCGACGTCCGGCCTGTGGCCGATCGATTTGCGCCGTTTCTTGGCCGCCGGGGCCGTATGGTCCGTGGTCTTGGTCTCGGAACGTTCGTTGCTCATGCCCCAATGTTGCATCCGCAACGATCGGCGTCATTAAAGCACTATAAGTTGTCTGCTCGGCTGAAATTCAGTGGGCGTGCTTTTCTTCGAGGAATGCGCGCTGCTCCAGCGTCAGGCCACGCGGATCGAGGCCACGGGTCAGGATCGCCAGACGCGCCGTCTCCTCCAGCTCTTCCATGGCGAAAACCGTGGCCGCCAGCTCGGTTCCGGCAACGACCGGCCCGTGGTTGGCGAGGAGCACCGCAGAGCGCTTGCCGGCAAGGCCGCGCACCGCCTCGCCCATCGCCGGATCGCCAGGCATGAAATACGGCAGCAGCTTCACCCGGCCGAGCTTCATCACCGAATAGGCGGTCAGCGGCGGCAGGGCGTCGTCGGGGTCGGTGTCGGGCAGGATCGACAGCGCCACCGAATGGGTGCTGTGGAGATGCACCACCGCCCCGGTCGTCGCCCGCCGTGTTTCGTAGAAGGCGCTGTGGAGCGGAATTTCCTTGGTCGGCTTGTCGCCGGACAAGTGCCGGAACTCCTCGTCGAGCCGGGAGATCCGAGCCGGGTCAAGGAAGCCGAAGGACGCATTGGTCGGGGTGACGAGGATCGTGCCGTCGCCGAGCCGCGCCGAGATGTTGCCGCTGGAGCCGCAGGTCAGGCCGCGGTCGAACATCGACTTGGCGAAGCGGCAGATGTCCTCGCGGAGCCGGGCCTCCTCGCTCATGCCTCGCCTCCCAGACGGGCCGCTGCCTTGGCGAAGAAGTCGTCAGCGCCGAAATTGCCGGACTTCAGCGCCAGCGCCAGTTCGCGGCCCTCGACACGCACCGCGGGAACGCCGGGATCGATCTCCGGGCCGATCTCCAGCGATTGGACGTCGAGCCCGGTCACCACGGCGCCGGAGGTCTCGCCGCCGGCGGACACCAGCCGGGTGATGCCGGCCTCGACCAGCGCCGCGGCGGTGGCGGCAAACAGCCGTTCGATCGCGGTGGCGACCGCTTCCTTGCCATGGCGCTGCTGGGCTGCGGCGACCGTCTCCGGGTCGGCCGAGGAATAGATCAGCGGCACGCCGGACTGCTTGAGAACCCATTCGGTGAGCGAGGCAGCGGTCACCTCGCCTGCCATAACGGCATCAGCGCCCAGCTCGAAAGTCGGGTGACCCGCATCGCGATGGACGGCGACCTGGCGGCGGGTGGCGGTCGAGACCGAGCCAGCGAGTGCCGCCGCGCGGCCGACGACGCCGGTCCAGGCGGAGGTCGACGAGCCGATCAGCCCCTGCGCACGAAAATTCTCCGGCAGGCCGAGGGCGATGCCGGAGCCGCCGGTGATCAGCGGGAGGTCGCACGCCGCGTGTCCGGTGGCGTGGAGATCGGCGTCGAGCACGGCATCGGTGACGACGAAGCAGAGACCGTCGGCGCCGGCCTGGCGAAGCGCGTCGGCGATCGCGTTCTCCCCTTTCGCGACGATGCCGTAGGGCACGTGCGACACCGGAGCACTGGTCTGGCGCGCCAGCACCCGGCGCAGATCGGCGTCGCGCATCGGCGTCAGCGGATGATTCTCCATGCCCGATTCCGACAGCAGCCGGTCGTTCACGAAGAGATGGCCCTGATAGACCGTGCGGCCGGTCGCCGGAAATGCCGGGCAGACGATGACCGCACCGGCACCCAGTTCCCTGGCGATCGCTTCGCCGACCGGGCCGATATTGCCCTCGTCGGTCGAATCGAAGGTCGAGCAATATTTAAAGAAGAACTGCCGGCAGCCCTGGCTGCGCAGCCATTGAAGCGCGTCGAGCGACTGGCGAACGGCCTCCGCAACCGGGATCGTGCGCGACTTCAGCGCGACCACGCCGGCTTCCACGTCCGGCGCGGCATCGCCCGTCGGGACACCGCTGTACTGGACCGTCCGCATGCCGCCCTTGGCGAGCGTGTTGGCGAGGTCGGAGGAGCCTGTGAAGTCGTCGCCGATACAGCCGAGGATCATGGAATAACTGCCCGCTTGATGTCTGACGGGTTCCTGCATGCAGATGCACGAACCGGGGAATGGCCGCTCCATAGCATTCCGACGCCGAAACGACACCTCCCGCCGCGCCGGATCGCCAACGGCTACCTTCCGGCCTCGCATCCGGATCGCCGAGGTGCCGACCGTTGCCGGCAAAGCCCCCCGCGCGGATCATCTCCCCGCGGCACCTTCACCGGAAACCGGAATCATTCCCTGCGCTTGGACCGCCATGTTGAAGCGTATTTTGAGCCGTAAGACGCTGGGAAGACAGGGAACAGCCGGTGTCGGCTGTCAGCCGAGATCCGGCAGCCGCCCCTCGATCTCTTCACGTCTTGATTCAAGAAACGGCGGCAAGCGCAGGCCCCGGCCGAGGTCCTCTAGCCCTTCGTCGATCGCGAATCCCGGTACGTCGGTGGCGATCTCGAAGAGGACATGCCCCGGCTCCCGGAAATAGACCGAACGGAAATAATTGCGGTCCTTCTGCTCGGTGGCGGCGATGCCGTGGTTCTCGGCCAGCTTGCGCACCATCTCGGCCTGCTGTGCGTCGTCGGCTGCGCGAAAGGCGACGTGATGGACCGATCCGGCGCCAACACGCGGCTTCAGGAAGCCGCCGACAGCACGCAGATCGATGATCCGGCCGAAAGTCGCATCGCAGACGAAGCGAATGAGCGATTCCTCGCGGCCCATCTCGCGGAAACCGAGGATTCCGGTGAGGATCGCCGCGGTCGCCTCGGCCTCTTCCAGGAGCAGGCTGATGCTGTGAAAGCCGCGGATCGCGTGTTCGGCCGGAATGTCGGGGGTCGCGCGGCCCGGCAGCAGGTCATCGCCGGCGCGGGCGACGAAGGCGAGGCGCAGGCCGTCGGGATCGCGGAAGGCCAGCACGGTCTCGCCGAAACGCTTGACCAGCGAATCGTGCGGCACGCCCTTCTCGATCAGCCGATGGCTCCAGAAGCCGATCGCCCCTTCCGGCACGCAGAAGACGATCTCCTGGGTCTCGCCGACACCAAGCCGTCCCGGTGCCGCATGGTCCCAGGGAAAGAACGTCAGGATCGTGCCGGGCTGCCCGGTCTCGTCGCCGTAATAGAGGTGATAGGTGCCGGGGTCGTCGAAATTGACGGTCTTCTTGACCAGCCGGAGCCCGAGCGTGCGGGTGTAGAAGTCGAGATTGCGGGCCGCGCGTCCCGCAATCGCCGTCACATGATGAATGCCGTTCACGACCATGCCCCTTCTCCCGCTCTACTGCCGGATCAACGGGGCACAGGTTAGGGCGGGCGCCGATCCGGCGCACGCGGAATCACGTGCCCCGGGGTCTGGGCGAAGTGGACGGTGTGTCAGCCGAGCTGGAGCGGAACGATCTTGCCGTTCTCAAGCGTGATCGCCCGGTCCATGCGGGCTGCCAGCTCGTGATTGTGGGTGGCGATCAGCGCCGCGACACCCGACTGGCGCACCAGGGCGGTCAGCGCGTCAAAGACATAGCCCGACGTGGTAGGGTCGAGATTGCCGGTCGGCTCGTCGGCCAGGAGGACATGCGGCGCGTTGGCCACGGCCCGGGCGATGGCGACGCGCTGCTGCTCGCCGCCCGACAGTTCGGCCGGTCGATGCGCCGCGCGCTTGCCGATCCGCATATATTCGAGCAGTTCCCGCGCCCGCTCGGCAGCCGCAGACCGCGACTGTCCGAGGATCATCTGCGGCATCATGACGTTCTCAAGGGCCGAGAACTCCGGCAGCAGGTGATGGAACTGATAGACGAAGCCGATCGCCCGGCGGCGCATCTCGGTGCGCCGGTCGTCGCCCAGCGTGCCGCAGGGCTGGCCGCCGACAAGGACCTCGCCGGTATCCGGCCGTTCCAGGAGCCCGGCGATATGGAGCAGCGTCGACTTGCCGGCTCCCGACGGGGCGACGAGCGCCACCATCTCGCCGGCGGCGACGCCGACGGCCGCGTCGTCGAGGATCGTCAGACGGTCCTCGCCCTGGTCGAAATGCCGTCCGACCCCGGTGAGCTGAAGTGCGTAAGTCTCTGTCATCATTCGTACCGCAGCGCCTCGACCGGATCGAGTCGCGAGGCCTGCCAGGACGGCAGGATCGTCGCGAGGAAAGACAGGCCGATGGCCATCAGGACGACCAGCACGACCTCGCCGGAATCGATCTCGGCCGGCAACTGGCTGAGGAAATAGAATTCCGGATTGAAGAGGATCGTGCCCGACAGCCAGGAGAAGAACTGGCGGATGTTCTCGATGTTGAGGCAGAAGACGACGCCCAGGATCAGGCCGGCCAGCGTGCCGGCGAAGCCGATCGACGCGCCGGTGATCAGGAAGACGCGCATCACCGCGCCCCGGGTGGCCCCCATGGTGCGCAGGATGGCGATGTCTCGGCCCTTGTCCTTCACCAGCATGAACAGGCCGGAGATGATGTTGAGGGCGGCCACCAGCACGATCAGCGTCAGGATGATGAACATGACGTTGCGCTCGACTTCCAGCGCCGAGAAGAAGGACTGGTTCTGGGTCTGCCAGGTCACCGTGTAGTTCGGACGCCCCGCCGCGGTCTCGATCGTGCGCTGCAGGTCCTGCACCCGGTCGGGATCATCGACGAAGATCTCCACCGACTGGGCGAGCCCCTCATGGTTGAAGAAGAGCTGGGCTTCGGCGAGCGGCATGTAGACGTAGGACGCGTCGTATTCGGACAGGCCGATCTCGAAGATCGCCGCCACCGGATAGGCCTTGACCCGCGGAGTCGTGCCGAGCGGCGTCACGTCGCCGTCGGGCGAGACCAGCGTGATGTTGTCGCCGAGCCGCAGGCCCAGCGCTTCCGCCAGCCGGCTGCCGATGGCCAGCCCGCCGCCCTCGCTGAAACCGTCGAGCGTGCCCTGCTTGATGTTCTCCGAGACCGGCTTCAGGTCCGCGAGGTCCTCGCCGCGCACGCCCTTGACCAGCGCGCCCGTGCTGCTGCTGGCAAGGCCCGAGGCCAGGACCTGCCCCTGCACCAGCGGCATCGCGAAGGCGACGCCCGGCACCGTTTCGACGGCGGCGGTCACATCCGAGAAATCGTCGAGCGGCCGGTCGATCGGGTACATGACGACATGGCCGTTGACGCCGAGAATGCGGGTCAGCAGCTCGCCGCGAAAGCCGTTCATCACCGACATGACGATGATCAGCGCAGCGACGCCCAGCATGATGCCGAGAAAGGAGAAGCCGGCGATGACCGACACGCCGGCATCGCGGCGCCGCGAGCGCAGATAACGGCCCGCCAGCATCCATTCGAAGCGCGCGAAGGGCCGCGTCGAATGGCGGGCCCCGGCCGACGGTGCGGCGGCCGCGCTGGCTTCGCTCATGCCTGCACCCGGGCGAGAACCGACGACAGCGGCAGCGATTCCCGCTCGCCGGTGGCGCGCAGCTTGATCTCGGCCTCGCCGGCCTTGGCGCCGCGCGGCCCGACGATGACCTGCATGGGCAGGCCGATCAGGTCCATCGAGGCGAACTTGGCGCCGGCGCGGGTGTCCTGGTCGTCGTAGAGAACGTCGATGCCCGCCGCCTGCATCTGTCGGTAGAGGTCCTCGCAGGCCGCGTCGCAGTCTGCGTCGCCCGGCTTCATGTTGATCAGGCCGACATCGAAGGGCGCGACGGATTTCGGCCAGATGATGCCGTTCTCGTCGTGGGAGGCCTCGATGATCGCGGCCAGAAGCCGGCTCGGGCCGATGCCGTAGGAGCCCATATGCACCGGCACGTCCTTGCCGTCGGGCCCGGTGACGACCGCCTTCATGGGCTCGGAATATTTCGTCCCGAAATGGAAGATGTGGCCGACCTCGATGCCGCGCGCAGCGACCTTGTCGTCCTCCGCAAGCTGGTCCCAGGTCGCGGTCTCGTGCATCTCGTCCGTTGCCGCATAGGGCGTCGTCCAGTCCTTGACGATCTCGGCGAGGCCCGCGGCATCGTCGAAATCGACGCCCTCGCCCGGCACGGCCAGATCGAGATAGTCGCGATGGCAGAAGACCTCGCTCTCGCCGGTCGAGGCGAGGACGATGAATTCGTGGCTGAGCTCGCCGCCGATCGGGCCGGTATCGGCGCGCATGGGAATGGCCTTCAGGCCGCAGCGCTCGAAGGTCCGCAGATAGGCGACGAACATCCGGTCATAGGCGATCTTGGAGTTGTCGTAGTCCAGATCGAAGGAATAGGCGTCCTTCATCAGGAACTCGCGCGAGCGCATCACGCCGAAACGCGGCCGGACCTCGTCGCGGAACTTCCACTGCAGATGGTAGAGGTTGAGCGGCAGGTCCTTGTAGGTGCGCACATAGGAACGGAAGATGTCGGTGATCATCTCCTCGTTGGTCGGACCGTAGAGGAGATCGCGACCGTGGCGGTCCTCGATCCGCAGCATCTCCTTGCCGTAATCCTCGTAGCGCCCGCTCTCGCGCCACAGATCGGCCGACTGGATGGTCGGCATCAGAAGCTCGATGGCGCCGGAGCGGTTCTGCTCCTCGCGGATGATCGCGCAAACCTTGTCGAGCACCCGCTTGCCGAGCGGCAGGAAGGAATAGAGCCCGGCCGCCTGCTGGCGAATCATGCCGGCACGCAGCATCAGCCGATGGGAAACGATCTCCGCTTCCTTCGGGGTCTCTTTGAGAATGGGCAGAAAATATCGCGACAGGCGCATGGGACGTCCGATGAATGCGGGGTTCGACTGGCGCAGAGGCGCTTTTGCGCGTCTTAACCGCTCCCCGGGCGATTGGAAAGTCGGCGACGCGCGCGTTAGCAAGCTCCGCGCCAATTTGCACCGGCGGGCCGCGCCGAGGACGGCGTGGCAGAATAATGACACGGCCCCGGAAAAACGCGTGACATTGCGAATTCGGCTGGATACGCTCGCGACCATAACAAAAGGCGCCGGCAGGTGCGATTTCTGCGGTCTAGTCTTGGGAGGACGCGATTTCCGGCGCGGCAGTTGCCGCAGCCCCGATCAACGTCATCGGAGCGAAATCCAGACACGCGACTTTGGATGCAAGGCGAAAGCCTTGCATTTTTTTTGCCTTGCGATCGCCTTTCGACGACGCCGTCGAAGATCCGCCGGCACCTCAGGTCACGATATTCGCCTGCCCGTCAGCTGCCTGATCGAGCGAGGCGGCCAGTCGCTTCGCGCTCGCAACGGCAGCATCGCCATGCAGCGGCCAACTCTGCATCAGACCATCCAGAATGAGCGTGACATCGATCTCGCAGCCCGCGAGATCCGCAACCGCGACCGCCTCTCTCGCCACTTCCCGCTTGTGATGGGCGAGCAGGCCGCGCAGGCGTTCGTCGTGTGGCGCAGCGGCGACCGCCGCATGGAACAGGCAGCCATGGCTCGCCTCGCGGTCCATCCACCGAGCGACTCGATCGATGATCGTGGCCAGGGTCCCCTCGCCGCTCTGCGGCAGATCGGTAAACACCAGCGCCATGTAGCGTTCGTGACGATGGTCCAGAGCCGCCAGCACCATGTCGTGCCGCGACGGCGCATACTTGTAGAGCGTGCGCAGGCTGACCCCCGCGGCATCGCGCAGGTCCTCGACGCTGGGTTCGGCGAAGCCGTTTGCCGCAAAAGCTCGTTCGAGCCCGCCGGCAATCCTTCTCATCATATCCGTCATGCTTGACGCTGTAGAATGCTCCCTCTACCTGTGCAAGTAGAGTAATTATTCTACCCAATCAGGAGAGACAACGATGCCGATACCCGCGACGATGCAGGCGATGGTGCTGACCGGCCATGGCGGTCTCGACCGGCTGGAATGGCGAGAGGATGTTCCGGTCCCCTCGCCGGCCCGCGACGAGGTTCTGATCCGGGTCGGCGCCTCGGCGGTCAACAACACCGACATCAACACCCGCACCGGTTGGTATTCGAAGAGCGTACGCGGCGACACGGCATCGGGCGCATCCGGCGGCTACGGGGCCGCTTCAGAGGCCGATGGCGGCTGGTCGGGCAGCCTGTCCTTTCCCCGTATCCAGGGCGCCGATTGCTGCGGCGAGATCGTCTCGGTCGGCGAAGGGGTCGATGCGGCGCGGATCGGCGAACGCGTCATCGTGCGCACCATACAGTCGCGCGGACCCTTGGGCTCCAAAGATTCGCTTGTGACGCTCGGATCGGAAAGCGACGGCGCCTTCGCGCAGTATCTGACGGTGACGGCCGGCGATGCGATCCGCGTGGAATCGCCGCTCTCCGACCTCGAGCTTGCGTCGTTCCCCTGCGCCTTCTCGACCGCGGAGGGCATGATCCAGCGCTCCGGCCTCGGCACCGAGCGTGTGCTGATCACCGGTGCATCCGGCGGCGTTGGATCGGCGGCAATCCAGCTCGCCAAACGCCGGGGCGCGCATGTGACGGCGATGACCAGTCCGGCGAAGGCCGATGCGCTTCTCGACCTTGGTGCCGACGCGATTCTTGCCCGCGAAGCCGATCTGCCGGATCGCGCGTTCGACGTCGTTCTCGACTTGGTCGGCGGGCCGCGCTGGCCGCAGCTTCTGGAAACCCTGTGCGATGGTGGGCGCTACGTGACGTCGGGTGCCATCGCGGGTCCGATCGTAGAACTCGATCTGCGGACACTGTATCTGCGCGATCTGACTCTGTTTGGCAGCACCTATCAGCCGCCGGAAATCTTCACGGATCTCATCGGCTATATCGCGGCGGGCGAGATTCGCCCGGTCATCGCCGAGGCATTCGCCTTGCGAGATCTCAAGGCGGCACAGGAGGCGTTCTTGACCAAATCCCATATCGGCAAGATCGCCATCCGAATCGGCGAATGACCACATCGAAGCGAAGCCTGCCGGACACGGCGGCTGTCTACGTCCGGCAGCGAGGCCGGGTGGTCCGGCCGGCGCTTGCTAGGTACCGGGAATCATCTTCGGGAAGTCGTCCGGGCTCAGCCCGTAGACCTGAGTGACCACGTAGAAGGCGGCGAAGACGACGCAGGCGAGGATTGTCGTCTGCAGAAGCTTCCAGCCCATGCGGTGCTGGGCCGGTGCGCTGTGGGTCGTGCCGAGGGTGATGTCGTCAGCGTCGGCCTGGCTGCGCTGGCCGAGCGGCAGGATGACGAAGAGCGACGTCCACCAGATGATGAAATAGATCGCCAGTCCCGAGACCCAGCCCATCCTATACCTCCTCGAGTTCGGTCAGCGTCCCGAACATGTCGCCCGGATGGATGAACACCACCGGGCGGCCATGGGCGCCGATTTTCGGTTCGCCGTCGCCGAGCACTCGCGCGCCCGCCGCCACCAGCCGGTCGCGGGCCGCGACGATGTCGGTCACCTCGTAGCAGACATGGTGCATGCCGCCCTTCGGGTTCTTGGCGAGGAAGGCGGTGATCGGCGAGCCTTCGCCCAGCGGTTCGAGAAGCTCGATCTTGGTGTTGTCGAGCTCCACGAAGACGACGGTGACGCCGTGCTCGAGAAGCGCCTGCGGCTCGGACACCGTCGCGCCCAGCATGTCGCGATAGCGCGCGACGGCGTCGGCAAGCGCCGGCACCGCCAGGGCCACATGGTTCAACCTGCCGAGCACCGGCGCCTCCCCCGTTCGATCAGGACCGCGTCACGAAGACGGTCGCGATGGGCTTCTTGCCCCAGGCCTCGAAGGCCGCTCCGCGCACGGCACGCCGCACTGCTTCGCTGACCTTGTCGAGATCCTTGCGGCGCTTCAGCGGGATGCTCTCCACCGCGCCGGCGGCCGCGTCGATCAGGATCTCCTCCATCTCGTCGCCCGCCGCGTCGTCCTCGGGCAAACCGAGCGCCACGACGTCCGGATCTTCGCGCAGTTCCAGCTTGGCGTCCAACTCGACCAGCACCGACACATGGCCGACGAAGGACAGGCGGCGACGCTCGTTGACGCCCATCGCCTCGGCGGTGCCGATGAGGCGACCGTCCTTGAACAGGCGACCGACCGGGACATCGGCGATAACGCTCGCGGCGCCCGGCGCCAGCTGCACCATTTTGCCGTTGCGGGCCGGCACGACCTGCTTGACGCCGAGTTCGCGCGCCAGCTTGGCATGGGCGCTTAGATGCGCCGCCTCGCCATGGGCCGGCACGGCAATCGTCGGGCGGACCCATTCATACATCTGGCGCAGCTCGCTGCGACGGGGATGGCCCGACACATGGACCAGCTTCTCGCCGTCCTCGAGGATCTGCACGCCGCGCTCGATGAGCGCGTTCTTGATGTCGATGATCAGCTTCTCGTTGCCGGGGATCGCTCGCGACGAGAAGATGACGAGATCGCCCTGCGACAGTGCCACGGTCGGGTGCTCGTCGCGCGACAGCCGCGCCAGCGCCGCACGGGTCTCGCCCTGGCTGCCGGTCAGGATGATGACGGCCTTCTCCGGCGGGATGTAGCCGAAATCCTGCTCGCCGAGGAACGGCGGGATGCCGTCCATGTAGCCGAGCTCGGTCGACACATCGACGACGCGCCGCATGGAGCGACCCATCAGCAGCACCTGGCGTCCGGCATCGCGCGCCGCCGCAGCAATCGAGCGGATGCGGCCGACATTCGAGGAGAAGGTCGTGACAGCGACGCGGCCCTTGGCCCCGCGGATGATCTCTGCCAGCGAGGCCGAGACCTCGCTCTCGCTCGGGCTGACGCCTTCACGCAGCGCATTTGTCGAATCGCAGATCATGGCGAGAACGCCTTCGTCGCCAATCTCGCGTAGACGCTTCTCGTCGGTCGGCGCGCCCAACGCCGGAGTGGGGTCGATCTTCCAGTCGCCGGTGTGGACGACGGTGCCCGCCGGGCTGCGGATCGCCAGGGCGACCGGCTCGGGGATCGAGTGGGTGACGTTGATCGCCTCGATCTCGAAGGGACCGACCTTGAAGCGGTCGCCCGCCGAGAACTGTGTCACCGGGATCTTGGGTGCGCCGGGTTCGCCCTCGCGCTTGGCCGCGAGCATGGCCGCAGTAAACGCAGTGGCATGGACCGGGACCTTCATCTTCGGCCAAAGGTCGAGCAAGGCGCCGTAATGGTCCTCATGGGCATGGGTGATGACAATGCCCTTCAGCTTGTCGCCCAGTTCCTCGATGAAGCGGATGTCCGGGAAGACCAGGTCGACGCCGGGGAAATCGGCGCCCGCGAAGGAGATGCCGACATCGACGGCGATCCACTCGCGCGCATGTTCCGGGCCATAGCCGTAGAGGGCGAGATTCATACCGATCTCACCGATGCCGCCGAGCGGCACGAACAACAATTGGTTCAAGTTCAGACTTCTTTCCTGGGTGGGCCGCCCGCGCATTGGCGGGGCGGCATCGTTTCGTTCTTCAGTTCACATTCGTCGTCGGGTGCGCTGATTCACGCAGCGCCGGAGCCGGACGGCGCCACGCGCTCGTCCCGCTCCAGAAAAAACAGATCGCCAGCCGAAACCGCGGTCACGCGTCCGGCCGCGTCCCGCAGCAACAGGAGGCCGTGTTCGTCGAGGGCCTCGAACCGTCCCGTCAGGACCGCGTCGGCAAGATTGACCCGGCAGGGCTGACCGACGCCAACGGCATGGGCCAGCCATTCGTTGCGTATGGCCAAGAAACCGCGTCCGCCGGCGAAGATCCCCAGAACGCGCTCCGTCTCGGCCGCCACGGCGCCGAACACCGCCTCCAGATCGTGCGTCGCGCCTTCCAGCGCAAGGCTGGTCACCGGATAGGGCGTGTCGTCGGGCACATGGGCGACATTGATGCCGCATCCGATGACCACTGCCATGCGGCCATCCGGCAGACGTTCGCTTTCCAACAGGATGCCGACCGTCTTGCGGCCCCTTATGAGAACGTCGTTCGGCCATTTGACCGCAACGGTGTCGCTCTCGGCAACAAGCCGCGCCAGACCATTGCGGACACCAAGCGACGCCACCAGCGGCAGGTTCGACAATTGCGTCAGCGGCGCCGGGTCGATCAGAAGCCAGCTCGCATAGAGATTGCCGCGTTCCGACACCCAGTTGCGACCACGGCGGCCGCGCCCGGCCGACTGCCGTTCGGCCGTCACCCACAGGGGCCCGGGATCACCGGCGCGCGCGGCTTCGAGCGCGACGGTGTTGGTCGACGAGACCTCGCCCAGAGTCAGCCGTCGCCGGCGTGCCGAGGCGCCGAGGGCCACCGTCAGAAAAAGGTCCGGGCTGCCGCCTCCGCCGCCGCGAAGATCGGGCCGCCGACAAGGAGATAGACCGGAAAGATGAACAGCGCGGCAGCGCCGAGCACCACCCGCAGCTCGGTGGCCATGGGCACGAACTCGCTGGACGGCTGGTCGTCGAACCACATCACCTTGACGATGCGCAGGTAGTAGAACAGGCCGACGACGCTGGCGAGAACGCCGATCACCGCGAGACCGTAGAGCCCGGCCTGCACCGCCGCCATGAAGACGAAGTACTTGGCGAAGAAGCCGGCCAGCGGCGGCAGGCCCGCGAGCGACAGCATCAGCATGGTCAGCATCAGCGCCATGATCGGATTGGTCTTCGACAGGCCGGCGAGATCGTCGATCTCCTCGACCACGCCGTCCTTGCGCCGCATGGCGAGGATGACGGCGAAGGTGCCCAGGGTCATGGCGAGATAGATCGCCATGTAGAGGAGAACGCCGCGCACGCCGGAGAAATTGGCGGCGGCGAGGCCGACCAGCGCGAAGCCCATATGGCCGATCGAGGAATAGGCCATCAGCCGCTTGATGTTGCGCTGGCCAATGGCGGCGAAGGCACCGAGCGCCATCGAGGCGATCGAGATGAAGATGATGACCTGCTGCCAGTCGACCGCCAGCGGCTCGAAGCCCTGCACGGTGAAGCGGGTGATCAGCGCGATCGCGGCGACCTTCGGCGCACCGGCCAGGAAGGCGGTGATCGGCGTCGGGGCGCCCTCGTAGACGTCCGGCGTCCACATGTGGAACGGCACGGCGGAGATCTTGAAGGCCAGGCCGCACAGGACGAAGACAAGGCCGACGACGATGCCGATCGAACGCTCGCTGGTGGCGACCACCTCGGCGATGGCGGTGTACTCGATCTGGCCGGTGAAGCCGTAAACCAGCGACGCGCCGTAGAGCAGCATGCCCGAGGAGAGCGCGCCAAGGACGAAGTATTTCAGGCCGGCTTCGGTCGAGCGGACCGAGTCACGGTTGATGGCGGCGAGGACGTAGATCGACAGGGACTGCAGTTCGAGGCCGAGATACAGCGCGATCATGTCGCCGGAGGAGACCATGACCATCATGCCGGTGGTCGACAGCAGCACGAGAACCGGGAACTCGAAGCGGTTGAAGCGCTCGCTCTCGGCGTAGCCGACCGACATGATGACGGCCGCCGCCGCACCGATCAGCACCAGCACCTTCATGAAGCCGGCGAACGGGTCGAGGACGAAGGAGCCGCCGAAAGCCACGCCATAAGGCGTGACGAACACCATCCACAGCCCCGCAATGATGATCAGCGCCACCGACAGGCCGGTGACGGTCTGCGCGCTCTTCTCGCCCAGAAAGACGCCGATCATCAGAAGGACCATCGAGCCGACCGCAAGGATCAGCTCGGGACCGATGATCGGAAGGCTCGATGCGAGCATGTTCGAATACATTGGCGTGCGATCCCGAGCTTATTGTGCCAGAGCGACCGAGGAGGCCGCCTCGATGGCTGCGGTGTAGCGGTTGACCATGGATTCCACGGAGGCGGCGGTCACGTCGAAGACCGGCATCGGATAAACGCCGAAGAAGATGACCAGCACGATCAGCGGGTAGAGCAGGATCTTCTCGCGGCCCGACAGGTCGAGGATCGACCGCAGGCTCTCCTTCTCCAGCGCGCCGAAGACGACGCGGCGGTAGAGCCACAGCGCGTAGGCTGCCGACAGGATGACGCCGGTTGCCGCGAAGATCGCCACCCAGCTGTTGACCTGGAAGACGCCGATGAGGGTCAGGAACTCGCCGACGAAGCCCGACGTGCCCGGCAGGCCGACATTGGCCATGGTGAAGATCAGCATCGCGGCGGCGTAATGCGGCATGCGGTTCACCAGACCGCCATAGGCGGAGATCTCGCGGGTGTGCATACGGTCGTAGACGACGCCGACGCACAGGAACAGCGCGCCCGACACCAGGCCGTGGGACAGCATCTGGAAGATCGCGCCTTCGACGCCCTGCTGGTTGGCGGCGAAGATGCCCATGGTCACGAAGCCCATATGGGCGACGGAGGAATAGGCGATCAGCTTCTTGATGTCCTGCTGCATCAGCGCGACCAGCGAGGTGTAGATGATCGCCACGACCGACAGGGTGAAGACCAGCGGCGCGAATTCGGCCGAGGCCAGCGGGAACATCGGCAAGGAGAAGCGCAGGAAGCCGTAGCCGCCGAGCTTCAGGAGGATGCCCGCCAGGATGACGGAGCCGGCGGTCGGTGCCTCGACGTGCGCGTCGGGCAGCCAGGTGTGCACCGGCCACATCGGCATCTTCACCGCGAAGCTGGCGAAGAAGGCGAACCACAGCCAGGTCTGCATCGAGGCCGGGAAATCGTAGGCCAGAAGCTCGGGGATCGAGCTCGTGCCCGCAGTCCAGAACATCGCCATGATGGCGACGAGCATCAGCACCGAGCCGAGGAAGGTGTAGAGGAAGAACTTGTAGCTGGCGTAGATGCGCCGCTTGCCGCCCCACACGCCGATGATCAGGAACATCGGGATCAGGCCACCTTCGAAGAAGATGTAGAACAGCACGATATCTAGGGCGCAGAACACGCCGACGACCAGCGTTTCCAGCACCAGGAACGCGATCATGTATTCCTTCACGCGGCTCTGCACGGACTCGAAGCTGGCGAGAATGCAGAAAGGCATGAGGAAGGTCGTCAGGATGACGAACAGCATGGAGATGCCGTCGACACCCATGTGATAGGTGATGCCGCCGCCCAGCCAGTCGAGGCGCTCGACCATTTGGAAGCCGGCGTCGCTGTTGTCGAAATCGATCCAGATCCACAGCGAGACGACGAAGGTGAACAGCGTCGTCAGCAGCGCGACATTACGGATGTTGCGGCGCGCGAGCTCGCTGTCGTCCCGGATGAACAGGATGAGCAGAGCCCCGACCAGCGGCAGGAAGGTGACGGTCGAGAGGATCGGCCATTCGGTCATCAGTTCACGCCCCCGAGCATCATCCAGGTGACCAGCGCCGCGACGCCGATCAGCATCACAAAGGCATAGTGATAGAGGTAACCGGTCTGCAGCCGGACAACGCGGTTGGTGACGTCCACGACGCGGGCGGAGATGCCGTCCGGGCCGAGCCCGTCGATCACCCTGCCGTCACCGGTCTTCCAGAGGAAGGTGCCGATCGCCTTGGCCGGGCGGACGAAGAGGAAGTCGTACAGCTCGTCGAAGTACCACTTGTTCAGGAAGAACTGGTACAGGCCGCGATGGCGGGCAGCCACCTGCCCCGGCAGCGACGGGTTGCGGATGTAGAAGGCCCAGGCGATGGCAAAGCCCAGCGCCATCATCACCGTCGGGATGATCGCGATCCCGAAGGCCACCTCGTGAAGATCGTGCAGGACGTGGTTGTCCGGGCCGGTGAACAGCGAGGCGCCCCAGAACTCAGCATATTCGTGACCGACGAAGAAGCCTTCGAAGACGATGCCGGCGAACAGCGCGCCCACCGACAGGATCAGCAGCGGCGCCAGCATGACCATCGGTGATTCATGCACGTGGTGCATGACGTCGGCCGACGCGCGCGGCTTGCCGTGGAAGGTCAGGAAGATCAGGCGCCAGGAATAGAAACTGGTCAGGAGCGCCGAGATCACCGTCAGGCCCCAGCCATACATGGCGAAGGAATTGTGCCCGACGAACGCCGCCTCGATGACCGCGTCCTTGGAGAAGTAACCGGCGGTGAACGGGAAACCGGTCAGGGCCAGCGTGCCGATGACCATGGTCCAATAGGTGACCGGGATGTGCTTGCGCAGCCCGCCCATGCGCCGCATGTCCTGCTCGTCCGACACCGAGTGGATCACCGAGCCGGCGCCCAGGAACAGCAGCGCCTTGAAAAAGGCATGGGTGAACAGGTGGAAGATCGCCACGCCATAGGCGCCGACGCCGAGCGCGACGAACATGTAGCCGAGCTGCGAACAGGTCGAATAGGCGATGACGCGCTTGATGTCGTTCTGGACGAGGCCAACCGTCGCAGCGAACAGCGCGGTGGTGGCGCCGACGAAGGTCACGACGGTCAGCGCGGTGTGGCTGAGCTCGAAGATCGGCGACATGCGGGCCAGCATGAAGACGCCGGCGGTGACCATGGTCGCGGCGTGAATGAGCGCCGAGACCGGGGTCGGGCCTTCCATGGCGTCCGGCAGCCAGGTGTGCAGGCCGAGCTGGGCCGACTTGCCCATGGCGCCGAGGAACAGGAGCAGGCAGACGGCGGTCAGCGCACCCGCCATGGGCAGCGCGTAGCCGGCGAAGTTCAGGACCGGGGCACCGGCACCGGCGGCAGCCTCTGCGCCCTCGCCGCCCATCTGGCCGGCGATATCGGCGGCACCGGCGAAGATGGTGTCGAAATTGACCGAGCCGAACAGCACGAAGACGCCGAAGATGCCGAGGATGAAGCCGAAATCACCGACGCGGTTGACGATGAAGGCCTTCATGGCAGCGGCATTGGCCGACGGCTTCTTGTACCAGAAACCGATCAGCAGATAGGACGCCAGGCCGACGCCCTCCCAGCCGAAGAACATCTGCACGAGGTTGTTCGACGTCACCAGCATCAGCATGGCGAAGGTGAACAGCGACAGATAGGCGAAGAAGCGCGGCCGATGCGGATCGTGGTGCATGTAGCCGATCGAATAGATGTGGACCAGCGACGAGACCGTGTTCACGACGACCAGCATGACCAGCGTCAGCCGGTCGATGCGCAGCGACCACGACACGTCCAGACCACCCGACTGCATCCACTGGAACAGCGTGATGCGCAGGGTCTCGGACTCGCCGAAGCCGAAACTGATGAAGGCGATCCACGACAGGACCGCGGCAGCCACAAGGAAGGCCGAAGTCGTATATTCGGACGCCTTGGCGCCGATCGCGTTGCCGAACAGGCCGGCGATCAGGAAGCCGGCGAGCGGCAGGAGAACGATGGTCTGATACACGCCCGATCAGCCTTTCATCGTGTTGACGTCGTCGACGGCGATGGAGCCGCGATTGCGGAAGAAGACCACCAGGATGGCCAGGCCGATCGCCGCCTCGGCAGCCGCGACCGTCAGCACGAAGAGCGCGAAGATCTGGCCGACAAGGTCGTTCAGGAAGGCCGAGAAGGCCACGAAGTTGATGTTCACGGCCAGAAGGATCAGCTCGACCGACATGAGGATCGTGATGATGTTCTTCCGGTTCATGAAGATGCCGAAGACGCCCGTGACGAACAGGATCGCCCCGACGGTAAGGTAGTGTCCGAGACCGACTTCCATCGTATCCGTTCCTTTCGCTCTCAGATGCCCTTGCCGCTCTCGACCTTGCGGATCTCCACCGCGGTCGCGGGCGTACGCCCCACCTGCTGCGGGATCGACTGGCGCTTCAAGCCTTCCTTGTGGCGCAGCGTCAGGACGATCGCTCCGACCATGGCGACGAAGAGGATCAGGCCGGCCAGCTGGAAGAACAGGATGTAGCGGGTGTAGAGGACGCTGCCGAGCGCCTCGATGTTGGAGACGACCTCCAGCGGCGGAATCGGCATGGACGTCGCCACCGCCATCTGCGGGTCGTAGTAATTGCCGGTAGCGGCGATGACCAGCTCGGCCAGAAGGACGACGCCGATGATCACGCCGATCGGCGCGTATTTCAGCGTGTCCCGCTTCACCCGTCCGAAGTCGATGTCGAGCATCATGACGACGAAGAGGAAAAGGATCGCCACGGCGCCGACATAGACGACGATCAGGATCAGCGCGAGGAACTCGGCGCCGGCCAGAAGGAAGAGACCTGCCGCCGCCACGAAGGTGAGGATCAGGAACAGTACCGAATGCACGGGGTTGCGCGCCAGCACGACCATCAGGCCCGAGCCGACGGCGACCAGCGCAAACAGATAGAAGAAGACTGCCTGAAGGCCCAGCATCCTCGGGCTCCTTTTGCTGGCGGACACGGCGGCTGAAGGTGCCGCGTGCCTGCCCTGAACGTCATGTCGAAGACCGGTCCGGCGCTCTTACGAAGCAGCGGAACCGGCGATTCTCAGCCGCCGAAAACTCTGCGCCCGATTACCGGTAAGGCGCGTCGAGCGCAATGTTGCGCGCGATCTCGCGCTCCCAGCGATCGCCGTTATCGAGCAGTTTCTGCTTGTCGTAATAGAGTTCCTCACGGGTCTCCGTGGAGAACTCGAAATTCGGCCCCTCGACGATGGCGTCGACCGGGCAGGCTTCCTGGCAGAAGCCGCAATAGATGCACTTCACCATGTCGAGGTCGTAGCGCACCGTGCGGCGGGTGCCGTCGTTGCGGCGCGGACCGGCCTCGATGGTGATCGCCTGGGCCGGACAGATCGCCTCGCACAGCTTGCAGGCGATGCAGCGCTCCTGGCCGTTGGGGTAGCGGCGAAGGGCATGCTCGCCGCGGAAGCGCGGGCTCTGCGGGTTCTTTTCGAAAGGGTAGTTTACCGTTGCCTTGGGCGCGAAGAAGTACCGCATCGACAGGCCCATGGCCTTGACGAATTCGACGAGGAACAGCGACCGGACGGTCTGTGCAATGGCACTCATAAGGCTCTAGCCTCCCAGATTCGAGGCGATGATCGGCGCGGCGAACCAGCCGACGACCGGAAACAGAACAAGCTGCGAATAGCGCGCGACGTTGAGGGCAAGACCTGCGGGATCCCCCTTTCCGCCATGCGGGCGGTCCCGGCGGTTGCGGACATAGCCGAGGATCATGAAATCGACGATCCCCAGCACCAGTCCGGCCAGCGCACCGATGAGCGCGGGCTCCATCATACGGCCGCCGCGCCCCAGCCCATCACCTGCAGCACGAAGGCGACCAGCACCACCATGCCCAGCGAGATCGGCAGGAAGACCTTCCAGCCCAGACGCATGAGCTGATCGTAGCGGTAGCGCGGCACGAAGGCCTTGACCATGGCGAACATGAAGAAGGCCAGCGCGACCTTGGCCAGGAACCAGACAACGCCCGGCACCCAGGTGAAGGGCGCGAAGTTTGCCGGCGGCAGCCAGCCACCCATGAACAGGATGGTCATCAGGCAGCACATCAGGGTGATGGCCGCATACTCGCCGAGCATGAACATCATGTACGGGGTAGAGCCGTACTCGACCATGAAGCCGGCGACGAGTTCGGATTCGGCTTCCGGCAGATCGAAGGGCGGCCGGTTCGTCTCGGCCAGCGCCGAGATGAAGAAAATCACGAACATCGGGAACAGCCCGAGCCAGTGCCAGTCGAGGAAGGTGTTGGGCAGGCCGATCATGGTGCCGAGGCCGGTCTGCTGGGCCAGCACGATGTCGGTGAGGTTCAGCGAGCCGACGCACAGCAGCACGGTCACGATGACGAAGCCGATCGACACCTCGTAGGAGACCATCTGCGCCGCCGAGCGGAGCGCGCCGAGGAAGGCGTATTTCGAGTTCGACGCCCAGCCGCCCATGATCACGCCATAGACCTCGAGCGAGGAGATCGCGAAGACGTAGAGAATGCCGATATTGATGTCGGCGATCACCCAGCCATCGGCGACCGGAACGACCGCGAAGGTCGCCAGCGCCAGCGTCACCGCGACCAGCGGGGCGAGCAGGAAGACGATCTTGTCGGAGCTGGCCGGCACGACCGGCTCCTTGAGAACGAACTTCAGGAGATCGGCAAAGGACTGGAACAGGCCCCAGGGACCAACGACGTTGGGACCGCGGCGCATCTGCACCGCTGCCCAGATCTTGCGGTCGGCCAAAAGGATGTAGGCCACCAGAACCAGCAGCACGACCAGGAACAGGAGGCTCTGCCCGAGAATGATCAGGCCCGGCCAGAGATAGAGGGAGGTGAAATCAGCCACTGCCAGCCGTCCTTATTCCGCTGCTTCCAGATGCTCGGCCTTGGCGAGCTGCGAGCACTCGGCCATGACCTTCGACGCACGGGCGATGGGGTTCGTCAGGTAGAAGTTGCCGATATTGGAGGCGAAGCTGCCACCGTTCAGCGTTCCGGCACGGTCGGCCAGACGGGTGATGGCCGCCGCGTCCGCCGGCTCGATCCGGTCGGTCCGCATCCAGGGATGCGACTGGTAGATCTCGCTGCGCAATGCGCCGAGGGAATCGAAGCCGAGCGTATGGCCGAGAACGGCCGAGAGGGCACGGATGATGGCCCAGTCCTCGCGGGCGTCGCCCGGCGGGAAGCCGGGGCGGCTGCCGGTCTGGGCCCGGCCCTCGACATTCACCCAGGTGCCGGACTTCTCCGTATAGGCGGCGCCCGGCAGGATGACGTCGGCGCGATGGGCGCCGCGGTCGCCATGGGTGCCGATATAGACGACGAAGGCACCCGGCGCGATCTCGACCTCGTCGGCACCGAGATTGAACAGGACGTCGACCGCTCCGTTCGTCATCTCGGCGACGTTGCGACCGCCCTCCCCCGGCACGAAGCCGATGTCGAGGCCGCCGACGCGCGAGGCTGCCGAGTGCAGGACGTTGAAGCCGTTCCAGCCATCGGTGACCGCGCCGATCTCGCGCGACAGAGCCGCAAGCGAGGCCAGCAGCTCCGCGCCATTGTCGCCGGCAAGCGCGCCCTGCCCGACAATGATCATCGGCCGTTCGGCATTCTTCAGCGCGTCGAAGAAGCCCTGGCTGGCGCCTTCGAGGTTCGACAGCGTCTCGGCGCCGGCGCCCAGATAGGTGTAGTCGTAGCGCAGATCGGCATTCTCGCCGACGACGCCGATCGGAAAGCCTCCCATGCGCCAGCGCTTGCGGATGCGGGCATTCAGCACCGACGCCTCGAAGCGCGGATTGGAGCCGACGATCAGCAGCGCGTCCGCATCCTCGATGCCGGCAATGGTGGTGTTGAAGAGGTAGGAGGCCCGACCGTCCGCCGGATCGAGCTTCGCCCCGTCCTGGCGGCAATCGACGCTTGTCGAGCCGAGCTCGGCCATCAGGCGCTTGAGCGCCCACATCTCTTCCACCGCGGCCAGATCGCCGGCGATGGCGCCGATGCGGTCAGCGGCGGCACCATCGACCTTCGTCTTGATCGCGGCGAAGGCTTCCTGCCAGCTGGCGGGCCGCAGACGGCCGTTCTCGCGGACATAGGGCTTATCGAGGCGCTGGGTGCGCAGGCCGTCCCAGATGAAGCGGGTCTTGTCGGAGATCCACTCCTCGTTGATCTCCTCATTGATGCGCGGAAGAATGCGCATCACTTCGCGGCCGCGGGTGTCGACACGGATGTTGGAACCGACGGCGTCCATGACGTCGATGCTCTCGGTCTTGGACAGCTCCCACGGGCGCGCTTGGAAGGCATAGGGCCGCGAGGTCAGCGCGCC
>Ga0189290_100091_pt1 | contig 79896 bp, 81 predicted proteins | sample UW140minimetaG_FD_130318 | JGI IMG/M metagenome (GOLD analysis project Ga0189290, IMG submission 130318) | Marine microbial communities from the Costa Rica Dome - UW140 mini metaG | ecosystem: Environmental > Aquatic > Marine > Oceanic > Photic zone | place: Costa Rica: the Eastern Pacific...
GGCCTGGCCGTTGCAGCATTCACCGCGATCGAAAGCTCAACATCGACGCTGACATCCGAAGCAGCGGCCGTTCTGAATGCCGCTGACGCCACAACCGATCCGATCAACTAATAACTTTGCCTCAGCTAACGCTGAAATCAGAGCGGGTGCCCTTTCTAAGAGTCCGCTCTGAATCACCGGAGCGCTGCCACATTTGGCTCCATCAGGAGAAATTCCATGCTTAAAGCCCTCAAAAACCTCCGCAATGACGAAGCCGGTGCCGTGACTGTAGACTGGGTCGTTCTGACCGCAGCTGTTGTTGGTCTGGCCGTTGCTGCCTTTGCCGCGATTGAATCTGCGACCACCGCGCCTGTTGCTGCAGCCGCTGTTGTTCTCGACACTGCAGACGCAACCTCCCCAGAAGTGACCTTCTAAAGTCACCGCACCTAAAAAACTAGGTCCACAGGCGCTCTGAACGAGTCGCCTGTTTACTCATGTGAATAAGCCTTTGACTGCACCAGTGCAGATGTGCCGAAACGCCCAGAAAACAGCAGTTTGCTTCCCACAATTCGCCACATTTGAGGTCCACCCTAGACGGTGAAACATCCCGCCCGGAATTGCCGGGTGGCGAAGACAAAAGAGGTCGATCATGCGAGCGATTTTTGCAGCAGTCGTGGTTGTGGGTCTGGGGATCGCCGGATTCGCAGTCTATATGGCGCAGAACTACATTGAGGGTTACGAAAGCGCACTGGAGAAGCAGCGCTCGCAAAACCCGACAGTCGAACTGGTGGACGGATTTGTGGTGAAGCGTCCAATGAAATTTGGCGAAAAACTCTCCCTCAAAGACGTGCGCCGCGTGCGTTGGCCCAAGGCGGCCGCTCCAGCAGGGATGTTCACCGACGCTGAGGTTCTGTTTCCTGACGCAGACAACAAAAAACGCGTCATCCTGCGTTCCATGGAAGAGGGCGAGATCCTGCTGGCCGCCAAACTGACCGAACCCGGTGAAGAGGCCGGCATTACATCGCGCCTGAAGAACGGCGAACGGGCTTTCACCATCAAAGTCGATGTCACCAGCGGCGTGTCCGGCCATTTGCGCCCTGGTGACCGTGTTGACATCTATTGGACCGGGCGCTTGGAACGCGATGAAACCAACCGTGGCGAGTTCACCAAACTGATCCAGGCCAACGTTCAATTGGTCGCGGTAGACCAATCCGTGAACGAAGAGCAGGCAGAAGCAAAGATCGCGCGTACAGTTACCTTAGCCGCAAGTGCGGATCAGGTGCCTGCCCTAACCCAAGCACAGAGCTCTGGTCGCCTGTCCCTGTCTCTCGTTGGAGCCAATGACAACACGGTTGCAGAAGTCATCGAAGTGGATCAGCGCATTTTGCTGGGTATTGAAGACGAAGTGGCAGCCCCGGTGGTAGAACGCATTGTGCAGGTCGAACAACCGAAAGTCTGCACCATCAAGAACCGCAAAGGCGGACAGGTGATGGAAATTCCAATCCCCTGCACCAACTAACGACAAATTTATCCATCTTGTCGAAACCAGTTTCAAACAGGCGTCCGGGGCATCGGGCGCCTGTGTCGTTTGAGATTTCGCGTCAAATGGCGTGGAAGGCTGTGACACGAGAAACACAGCCGCGCGGATCAAAGTCCAGCCTGAACCCATTGATTCTTGCAATATTTCGCCAACTGGCGCACAGTGATCGGAAATGTGGGCACAAGACCCGCGAACCGAGGCGTGATCGAGAGGCAGGTCACATGACATTTGGAAGTATTTTTGGGGCGGTCCTTTTGGGTGTCGCCATTGGAGTTTTGCCAATGATGGCAACTCCGTCTTACGCGGAATCTCTGCGTGTTGTGCGAAGTGGAACGTCCTCTTCGCTCAGTGTGCCAATGAACCGCGCGGTTGTGGTGGAAAGTGACGTCCCCTTCGCGGAACTGTCGATCGCCAACCCGGCGATTGCGGATATTTCGTCGCTGTCGGACCGCACGATTTATGTGCTGGGTAAATCGCCTGGCTTGACCACGCTGACTTTGCTGGATGCAACCGGCAAGTTGATCACCAACGTCGATGTCCGCGTGGCTCCAGATCTGTCAGAATTCAAGGAACGCTTGAAGCAGATCCTGCCAAATGAAAAAATCGACGTGCGTTCTGCCAACGATGGCATTGTCATGTCAGGAACGGTGTCCTCTGCCCAACGCTTACAACGGGCGCTGGATTTGGCCGAACGTTACGCCCCAGAACGTGTCTCCAACCTAATGGTTGTTGGCGGCGTGCAGCAGGTTATGCTGAAAGTGCGTTTTGCAGAAATGCAGCGCAGTGTTTCCAAGGCACTGACCACCGACCTGGAAATCACAAACAATCTCAACCGGATTGCGACTGGCTTTTTCAACCAGACACCGGATCCGACCACAGGCGCGCGTGCCCTGAATCCTGACACGCGTGGCACTGGCTTCTTCAACCTCAACGCTGGCGCATTTGAAATCAATGTCATGCTGCAAGCGCTGGAGAAAAAGGGGATGGTGCGCACCTTGGCAGAGCCAAACCTTTCTGCGCTGTCCGGCCAGGAAGCGAAGTTTCTTGCAGGGGGCGAATACCCCATTCCTGTCGCACAGGACGGCGGGGAGATCACCGTTGAATTCAAACCGTTCGGCGTGGAGTTGAACTTTGTGCCCCGCGTGGTTGACGGCGACCTGATAAACTTGGAATTGGCCACGGCTGTTTCCGCATTGGACGAAGCCAATGGCTTCACAAACGGCACCCTGAACATTCCAGCGTTTAGCCGCCGGGAAGCATCGACAACCGTTGAGATGCGAGATGGCGAGAGCTTTGCAATTGCTGGTTTGTTGCAAGACAACTTCCTAGACAACAACGAGCAATTGCCCTGGCTTGGCGACGTGCCTGTACTCGGGGCCTTGTTCCGCAGCGCCGATTACTCGCGTTCGCAATCGGAATTGGTTGTGATTGTCACCGCACATTTGGTGACCCCAACACGCGGCGAAGCACTGGCCCTGCCAACAGACCGGGTCAAACCGCCATCAGAGCAGGATTTGTTCTTGTTTGGCCATGTGTCAGGCAATGCGAAAAAACAACGTGGCGCGGCAGGTGAAGTCGCAAAACAGGACTTCACCGGCTCTTACGGCTACGTGATGGACTAAGGAAAGGCAGAGACATGTTGAAAAAACTCGCCGCACTTGCCCTGCTAATCGTCTCCGCCTGCTCTGATGGCGGCGGAAGCGTCGCACCTTCCTGGGTGCGTGAATCCGGCTCCGTTGTTGATAACGGGACCTTTGGGTCCGCCACGGCCAATAACGTGGGTATCCAAAACGGTGATCGGTCCTACGTCCTGAGCCTTGCTAACCGTTTTGCCGAAGAAGTGCCCACTATGGTTAACTTCGACTTCGACAGCTCAGTTCTGGATCAAAACGCCCGCACCGTGCTGCGACAGCAGGCCCAGTGGATCCGCCAGTTCCCGGAAGTCCGGTTCAAAGTTTATGGCCATACCGACGCTGTGGGAAGCAACGCATATAACAAGTCACTTGGGATGCGCAGAGCCCGGGCGGTGGTATCTTATCTGTCGTCGCAGGGCATTGGCCGAGACCGTTTGGAAGCCTTGGTATCCCTTGGCAAGACACAACCTTTGGTGGCAACCCAGAACCGGGAGCGTCGCAACCGCCGCACTGTGACCGAGGTCACCGGATTTGTTTCCAATCATCCAAACATCTTGGATGGCCGATATGCAGCCGTTGTGTATCGCGAATACGTGGCAAGTGCTGTGCCAGCGCCTGGCATCACAGGTTTGTCCGTCGCCGGAGGCGAATAGCCCCACAAAATCAAACGATTAACTTAAAGCCAGCCTCCGGGCTGGCTTTTTTGTTTTTCGAAACGATCCGCCATTTTCTCTGAGATCGTCGCACAATACCGCACAATTTCGGCTTTTTGGCCCCAATGTTGCCCAAGTTCGAGGTGATCTTCATTCCCGAGGCAAACTGTGTCTGGCGTGAGTCGGACCGCCATCAATCGGGGTGATTGATCGGTTGTCGCCAACAAGAGGTGGGCACCTCTGCACAACAACAGGCGCCAATTGCGCCAGAGGAACTTGAGGCTGAAGATGAGTAGCGAAGCGCTGCAGACCGAGCAAAATCCTATCCTGGCATGTACCATTTGTCGGGATGTGCAGAATTTTGAGCTTCTGATTGTAGACATGGAAGAGGCTCTTGGCGAACAGTGGGGTGATCTGGGGTTTGAAGATGCCATTCCCTTTATGGCGCAGCCCGAGGCAGAAAATCTGGAATTCATTGCGATCGCAATAGACGACATGGATGAAGAGTCTCTGGACGAGCTGACAGAGATCATTACCGAGGCCCGCAATCGCAACATTCGCACACTTTTGATTGCTGAAGATGTGACACCTGCGTCGCTGCATACCTTGCTGCGTCACGGCGCGGACGAATTTATCCCCTATCCGTTACCGCCCGGCGAGCTGCAGGCGGCCATCGACAAAATCAGGGCCGCAGCCAAAGCCGCAGAAATCCCTGCGACGGCCAAGGTGAAACTCGCCGCATCCGAGGAATCTCATGAAGGTGTACTGATCGCAGTACACGGGCTGGCTGGCGGCACTGGCGCCACAACACTCGCCACCAACCTTGGTTGGGAGCTGGCCACCACAGGTAAGGAACCGCCAAGTGTGTGCCTTGTCGATTTGGATCTGCAGTTTGGCACCATGTCGACCTATTTGGATCTGCACCGTCCGGACGCCGTTTTCGAGTTGTTGACTGACACCGAAAGCATGGACAGCGAAAGCTTTGGATTGGCACTGCAGACCTATGAGGACAAATTGCATGTTCTGACAGCGCCGGCGGAGATCATCCCCCTGGACCTTGTGAGCCCAGAGGACATTGACCGGATGTTGCAAATGGCGCGCAGGCACTACGATTATGTGATCGTCGATATGCCCTCGACCCTGGTGCAGTGGTCGGAGGTCGTGCTTCAAGCGGCACACGTCTATTTCGCCACGATGGAAATCGACATGCGCTCTGCTCAAAACGCAATGCGCCTGAAACGAGCCCTGCAGGCCGAAGACCTTCCATTTGAGAAACTGCGTTACATTATGAACCGTGCGCCAAAGTTCACAGACCTAGCTGGGAAAAGTCGTGTCAAACGGCTGGCCGAAAGTCTGGGCATCTCGATTGACCTGAACATGCCGGATGGCGGCAAGCAGGTCACCCAATCGTCAGATCACGGACAACCGCTGGCGCTTGGCGCTGCCAAAAACCCGTTGCGTAAAGAGATTGCCAAATTGGCTGCCAGCCTGCACGCGCTGGATCAGGCCAGCGAAAAAGCAGCATAAAAAAGGACCGGAGCTATGTTTTCCCGCTATAAGAAGTCAGACGCCAAGCCTGGTCCCGCTGTTGCCGAAAAAGCAGTAAAGACCGAGGAAACCAAAGCCGCCTCCGCAACAGCCGCCGCCTCTACCGCGACACCAGCGCCTAAGAAGGTCATGCGTCGCCCCGTTACGGAACAGGTTGCGGGTGTGGTTGCTCCTGGCGACAAAGAACGCCGCCGCAAGGAGCGCCTGGGTGAAATCAAGCTGGAACTGCACCGCGAGCTTCTGGACAACCTGAACTTGGCGGCATTGGACAAGGCGTCAGAACGTGAGTTGCGGGCCGAAATCACGGCGATTGCGACGGAAGTTCTTCAGGAAAAGGCAATTGTCCTTAATCGTGAAGAGCGTACTACGCTGTTTCAAGAGCTGTATGATGAGGTCACAGGCCTCGGCCCGCTGGAAACGCTGCTTCAGGACGAAACCGTCAACGATATTCTCGTGAACGGCCCCAAACAGATTTTTGTGGAACGCGCCGGTAAGCTAGAGCTCACCGATATTGTGTTCAAAGATGAAAAGCATCTACTGCGCATCATTGACAAAATCGTTTCCGCAGTAGGCCGCCGAGTGGACGAATCCAACCCCTATGTGGACGCCCGTTTGGGTGACGGTTCACGTTTCAACGCCATGGTGTCACCGATTGCGGTGGACGGCTCTCTGGTCTCCATTCGTAAGTTTAAGAAAGACAAGCTGGGCATTGACGACCTGGTGAAGTTTGGCGCGTTTTCCGAGGAAATAGCCGCCTACCTTCAGGCTGCTGTCTCCACCCGTCTGAATGTGATTGTGTCCGGGGGTACCGGTTCTGGTAAAACCACCACGCTCAACGCTCTCAGCTCTTTCATCGACAATGCCGAACGCATCCTGACCATTGAGGATACGGCCGAACTTCAACTGCAACAGACGCATGTTGGCCGAATGGAAAGCCGCCCACCAAACGTGGAAGGCAAAGGCGAGGTTTCCCCACGCGACTGTCTGAAAAACGCACTGCGGATGCGCCCGGACCGCATCATCGTGGGCGAGACGCGTGGCGAAGAAGTGATCGACATGTTGCAGGCCATGAACACTGGCCACGATGGGTCTATGACCACAATTCACGCCAACAACGCGCGCGATGGTATTTCGCGCCTGGAAAACATGATTGCAATGGCAGGGATCGAGATGCCGCTGAAGGCGGTACGGTCCCAAATCTCCTCGGCTGTGAACCTGATTGTACAAGCCTCTCGCTTGCAGGATGGCTCACGCCGCATGACCTCAATAACGGAGATCACAGGCATGGAAGGCGATGTAATTTCCATGCAGGAACTCTTCCGTTTTCAGCGCACAGGTTTGACGCCGGAGAACAAGATTATCGGCCACTTCACCGCCACCGGCGTGCGTTCGCATTATTCCGAGCGTTTCCGCCTCTGGGGTTACGATTTGCCACCTGAAATCTACGAACCGTCTGCGGGGTAATCAGACATGCCATTTTCGCCCGAACTCATTGTCTATGGCCTTATCTTTGTCGGCGTTTTCGTTCTGGTTGAGGGCGTCTATCTGACTGTCTTTGGCAAATCCATCAGCCTCAACAGCCGCGTAAACCGTCGATTGGAGATGTTGGACAAAGGCGCCAAACGTGAAGAAGTGTTAGATCAACTCCGTAAGGAGATGAAACAGCACAGCGAGAACAAAGGTATCCCGCTTTACTCCATGCTGGCTGAAAAGGCCCAGAAAGCGGCCATCGCGTTTTCCCCTATTCAGTTAATCATGATGATGGCGGTTGTGACCGTACTTGCCTTTGTCGGACTGACGATCGGCACCCAGTCCGGTGCCATAACACGTGCCGCAATCGCCCTTATGATGGGCGTTGGAGGTGTCTACACTTGGGTCTCAATGAAAGCTGGCAAACGCATCAAGATGATTGAGGAGCAGCTGCCAGACGCCATCGAACTCATGGTGCGTTCACTGCGTGTTGGGCATCCGTTCTCCGCAGCCATCCAAATTGTCTCCAAGGAAATCGAAGATCCGCTCGCCACCGAATTTGGCGTGATTGCTGATGAAGCCGCTTATGGTCGGGATCTTGGGGAAGCTCTGAAAGACATGGCGGAACGGCTGGACATGCAGGATATGCGCTTCCTGTCGGTTGCCGTGACGATCCAAGCACAATCCGGTGGTAACCTCGCCGAAATTTTGGCCGGTCTGTCCAAAGTGATCCGGGCCCGTTTCCGCCTGTTCCGTCGCGTAAAAGCCATCACAGCAGAAGCGAAGTGGTCCGGAAAATTTCTATCCTCTTTTCCGGTCCTGGCCTTGATTGTGATCAACCTTATGGACCCGAACTACTATGACGAAGTTAAAGAACACTGGCTCTACATACCTGGATGTATCGCCGTGGGTGTGTTTCTGGGATTGAACCTGATCGTCATGAAAATTCTGACCAACATCAAAGTGTAAGGAGATCCTGCTATGACCATTTTGGAAGCCCTAAACTTGATGTTGACCGACATTCTTGGCCCGCGTGGCCCATTCATTGCGGTCCTTGTTCTAGCCCTTTTCTTTGTCCTTCTGGTCGCAGCAGGAATGATGGCGCGTCAGGATGATCCAATTGCGAAACTCAAAAAGACGCAAGAGCAGAAATCGGCCACGCGGTCGACAAAAGAAGACCGCCTGCGCCGCAAAGCCGCGAACGCCAAACTGGACAAATACAAGGCTTTTCTGGAACCGCAAAGCGAAGCAGAGCTCAGCTCTGTCCGGCTTAAGCTCATGCAGGCCGGCTACCCATCTCGCGATGCGGTGCGCGCCTACTATCTCTCCCAGATGCTGCTGGGTCTTGGCGGTTTGGCTTTGGGCGTGAGCTACTTCATTTTTGTGGCACAAACCGACGAGTCGACAACGTCTGATATGCTGTTCTGGATTCTCGGACCGGGCGGCGCTGGATATTTCTTGCCTAAATACTGGGTCACCCGTCGCGTGGGCGAACGCAAGGACGAGATCACATCTGGCTTTCCCGACAGTCTCGACATGATGCTCGTCTGTGTGGAAGCGGGCCAGTCCTTGGATCAATCTATTGTCCGTGTTGCCGGTGAGCTGCGCGCCTCTTACCCGGCCTTGGCCCAAGAATTTGAAATCGTCGCCCATGAGATGAAAGCCGGCAAGGACAAATCTCAGGTCCTCTCGGATATGGGAGAGCGATGTGGCGTACAGGATGTGTCATCTTTCGTTACAGTGCTAATCCAGTCGGCCACCTTTGGTACATCAATTGCAGAGGCCCTGCGGGTCTATGCCGGAGAAATGCGTGACAAACGTGTGATGCGCGCAGAGGAGGCGGCAAACAAGTTGCCAACGAAGATGACTTTGGCCACTATGATGCTTACTGTGCCACCGCTGTTGATCATCTTGGTCAGCCCTTCTGTCATTGGGATCACCGCGCTCGGCCAGTGAGGCAAAACGAGCAATAAAGCACACCAAATGACACACTTCCGGGCCGTCGCCCTGATGACTTTAAGCTTTGCTATTGCCGCCTGTGATACAGGCGGCTTTGGTGTATCTGATGACAGCCCTTACGCCCCCGCTGTGGACCACAATGAAGTGGCCGTAGATGGTCTGGTTGTCGGCTGGCGTTTGATGGACGCGGGCGAATATGATCTGGCAATGGACGCCTTTGTGCGGGCGGGCGTTGAACAGGGCCGCACCTCAGACGTATTGGCCGCCGTGGGAACCGCCAATCTGGTGATGGGGCGCTTGGGACAAGCCGAGAGCATTCTGCGCGAGGCGTTAGACGCAGATGACACGCACCCAGAGACCTGGAATAACCTTGGTATAGTGTTGATGGAGCGCGGCGAATACGCCGAAGCCGAGCAAATCCTGAGACGCGCTTATGCGCTGGACAATGGCGAAAGTGACGCAATCCGAGATAATTTGCGCTTAGCGCTCGCAAATTCGAATCAACCGGTCTATGGTGACGAAAACCAACAAGAATATAAATTGGTGCGGCGAGGTAGCAGCGATTACGTGATCCGCCAGACGCCATGAATTGAGAGCAAGAGCAGCAAAGGACGCAAACAATGCGCCATCCTGTTTTGGGGACAATTTGTGTGGCCGGGCTTGTCGCATTGACAGCCTGTTCCGACAAAGGTGATGAAAGCGTCGAGCGCGCTATTCAAGACGTGAACGCGGTTGATGAGACCAACCTGTCAGATGTGATGCTGACAGTAGCCGATCCCAACGAAGGCATTTCCTACTTCCAGCGTACGCTCAAGGACAACCCCGGCCGGATCGACATCCAGCGCGGACTGGCGGTGTCGTATGTCCGTGCGAAACGCTACACCGAAGCCGTGCCAGCGTGGAAAACCGTCAGCAAACACAAAGACAGCACTGCCAACGACCGGGTGGATCTGGCGGATTCTCAAATTCGTGCGGGCCTGTGGGATGATGCGGAAAAAACACTGGATGGCATCCCTCCTACGCATGAGACCTTCAAAAGGTACCGCCTGGAAGCCATGATTGCGGACAGCAACAAAGAGTGGAACCGGGCAGATAGTTTTTACGAAATCGCAGTAGGTCTTACCACTCGCCCCGCAGGTGTGATGAACAACTGGGGCTACTCTAAGTTGACGCGCGGTGACTACTCAGAAGCAGAGCGCCTGTTTGGCGAAGCCGTGCGTCAGGACAACACCCTGTTTACCGCCAAGAACAACATGGTTTTGGCCCGCGGAGCACAACGTCAGTACACGCTGCCGGTGATCCCTATGGTACAAACCGAGCGGGCGCAGCTGTTACATACGTTGGCACTTTCCGCGATAAAGCAAGGCGACACCGAAACCGGAAAAGTGCTCCTGCGTGAGGCGGTTGAAACCCATCCGCAGCACTTTGAAGCTGCAGTGCGTGCCTTGGATGCGCTCGAGAACGGCTAAGGGTCAAGATGCAGGTCTCTAGCACATTTGCGCTTTGGGCTTTGATCCCAGCAGCCCCTCTTTGTGTCTACATCTTCTGGATGGACATGAAGCACAAAAAAATCAGCAATCGGTCCGTCTGGGCGCTTTTTGCGATCTTTGTAGTCGTGGGACTTGCGACGTTGCCGTTCATGGATTTTGCTTGGCGGTTTGCCAACTACGGCGTTGTTTTTGCAGTACTCCTTCTCATGTGGATGGCACGGCAAGTTGGAGCTGGAGACGTAAAGATGGCAGCGGTAGCTGCGCTTTATGTCGAAAGGGCGGATACCAGCTATATGCTAATCATCACCTTTGGATCGATCATTGTTGCCGTATTGGCCACGTTGATCATTCGGGCGACGCCTTTGCGGAACCTGGCGCCAGATTGGGCCGCTTGGAAACTCAAAGCCTCCGAAAATGACATCAATGTCGGCAAGGGCGATCAAATGACCATTCCAATGGGCACAGGCATTGGATTGGCGCTTTGCACCTATCTCATCCTCGGCATAGTGCACGGCCAATAAATCGCATCCTCCACGATGCCGGCCCGAAGCGGCCCAAAAAACGCCACCTTTTGATTGTTTATCGGATGGAAACAGACCGGGGGCTTTGCGGCCCTCACTCAGGAGTGTTGCGTCATGAACATGCAAACCACAAGCGTAATGGCCCCACCGCCTCCAAAGCGGATTGAGGAAATGAAACTGCCCGTGGTGATGATGCGGGACATCCTATTGAAAACCATGTTCCGTAAAAACGTTGACATGGTGGGAGACATCTCCAAAGCCATCTGCCTGCCCCGCGCGGTGACACAAGAGCTGGTTGACATGGCCCGCGAACAACGCCTGCTTGAGGCGACCGGCACGCTCAACGCAAACTCCGGCGACGAGATGGGTTATCAGTTGACTGATGCTGGCAAAGGCCGCGCGCAAGACGCTTTGGCACAGTCCGAGTACTTTGGCGCCATGCCGGTGCCGCTAGATGTGTACCGCGAGCAGGTCAAACGTCAATCGATCCGCAACATTCAAATCACTCGCGACCAACTCACCGGCGCGATGGGTCATTTGATCCTGCCGCCTGACCTGCTGGACCAACTTGGCCCTGCCGTGGGATCCGGCCGCTCAATCCTGATGTATGGCCCGCCCGGCAACGGTAAATCCTCAATTTCCAACGGCATCCGCGATGCGATGGGCGACAAGGTCTATGTGCCGCACGCCATCGAATACGCCGGTCAGGTGATCACTGTTTATGACCCTATTGTGCACTCCGCTGCTGAGGCGGACGAACAAGATGAGAATAGCCTGCGCCGCACCGCGCGATTTGACAGCCGGTATGTGAAATGTGACCGACCTACGGTGATCACCGGTGGTGAGCTGTCGCTCAACATGCTCGATCTGGTCTACAATCCGACCGCGCGCACCTATCAGGCGCCGCTGCAACTCAAATCCACCGGCGGCATCTTCATCGTGGACGACTTGGGACGTCAGGAAGAACCCCCACAGGCACTGGTCAACCGCTGGATTGTGCCACTGGAAGAAAGCAAAGACATTCTCGCCCTGCAGTCTGGTGAGAAGTTCGAGGTACCGTTTGATACGCTGGTGATTTTCTCCACCAACTTCCACCCAAACGAAATCTTTGACCAAGCAGCCCTGCGCCGGATTTTCTACAAGATCAAAATCGACGGACCTAGCCAGGAAAACTTCCTGAAAATCTTCGCCCTTGTGGCCAAGAAAAAGGGACTCCCGCTGGATGAGACCTCGCTCATTCACCTGCTCAAAACCAAATACCCGACGATCGACAACACCTACGCCAACTATCAGCCGGTATTCCTGATCGATCAGATCATCTCGATCTGCGAATTTGAGGGTATCCCTTACCAAATGCGCCCCGACCTGATTGATCGCGCCTGGGCCAATATGTTTGTGAAAGACGAGCACATCGTGAAGTGATCCAAAGGGCCGCATTACGCGGCCTTTTTTATGCGTCCTGTTTCGCCTACATAGTCCCTATGTCACCGCTTGCTCATATCGCCGCCCTGCCCGTCCGGGCCTACCGTTTGATTTTTAGTCCGTGGGTTGGGCACAATTGCCGCTTTCAACCAACCTGCTCCGCCTATGCGCTGGAGGCGCTGGAAAAACATGGTGCCATCAAAGGCAGCTGGCTGACTCTGCGCCGCCTTGGCCGTTGCCACCCCTTCGGCAGCAGCGGTTATGATCCCGTGCCGCCATGCTGTGGAAGCAACGATGACGCATCCGGCGACACGCCAAGCTGCAAAAGCTGACTGGACACCACTCAAGGGAGTGCTAGCCTAAGCGCATTCAATTGTCTTTACAGGAGATTTCCCATGCGCCTTTCCCACATCCTGGCCACAACGGCCGCATTGGCCATATCCAGCACCGCAGTATTGGCGGACAAATTTGTCGGCTATGGCGCCGTGGACGGCTGGAACGTTCATATCGACACCGAAAAAGGTACTTGTCTGGTGGAAACCAAAGATGACTTTGACAATGTCATCCAGATGGGCCTGACCAAAGACCGCGCTATTGGATACATCGGCGTTTTCACGAAAGACGAAACCAACATCCGTACCGATAAAAAACAGGATGTTGCCCTGCTGATTGGTGAAAATCTTTACGTGGGAGAGGCCACTGGTATGCGTGGCAACATCACTAAAGGCTACAGTGGTGGCTATGTGCTGACTGACAACCCCGCCGTTTACGAAGACATCCGCCGCGCGCGCACAATGACGGTTTTCCCAGAGGAGGAATACTCCTTCATCGTAAATCTAGCCGGCACCGCCAAAGCACTGGATTTGGCCAAAAAGTGCAACGAAGACCAGCTTAACTAACGGCCCCAACGATCTGTCCGGGGAAGGCGCCCGTCGGCCCCGGACAGGAACCAACGCCCGCGAAACACTATATTTCCAAAACAGCCACAGCGGCTTTCGCTCACAGTCGCGTGAACATCACGTCTAAACGCCTTCCATTGTGCCCCTAACCAAATGCAAAGCCCCAATAAAAAAGGGGTTTTATGTCAGCCGGCGACACATTTCTCATCCCCCACCCCCGTATAAATGCCCTGTGCCCGAAATCACACGGTTCAGGTTTTCCTTACGAGCGCTTGTGGTCAGCCCCCAACCTGTGGATATCCTTGGGGATAGATTGACCTTGGATGGTCCCCCGCATAAGGCACGGCATGTTAGACGATCTCAATGATATCCACCCCCTGTTTCAGGACGCGCCTTCTTCGACCAATTTCAATAAGTTGCGCAAACGAATCGTGCGTCAAACGCGTGAGGCGATTGAACAGTACGGTATGATCGAACGCGGTGCGAAGTGGTTGGTGTGCCTCTCCGGAGGTAAGGATTCCTATACCCTACTGGCTGTTTTACATGAGCTAAAATGGCGCGGCCTACTGCCTGTTGAGCTTTTAGCCTGCAATCTTGATCAGGGCCAACCAAATTTTCCAGCCACGGTCCTGCCGGCGTTTCTGGAGAAAATGGGTGTTCCGCACCGTATCGAGTATCAGGACACCTATTCGATTGTGAAAGACAAGGTTCCGGCGGGCCGTACTTATTGCGCACTCTGCTCGCGCCTGCGCCGTGGCAACCTTTACCGGATCGCGCGCGAGGAGGGTTGCAGCGCCGTTGTGCTTGGCCATCACCGTGATGACATCCTCGAGACCTTCTTCATGAACCTTTTCCATGGCGGGCGTCTGGCCACCATGCCCCCAAAGCTTGTTAACGAAGAAGGCGATCTTTTTGTGTACCGTCCATTGGCACACGTGGCGGAAGAGGATTGTGAAAAATTCTCCAAGGCCATGAACTACCCCATCATCCCCTGTGACCTCTGCGGTTCGCAGGACGGCCTGCAACGTCAACAAGTCAAACAGATTTTGGACCAATGGGAGGCCAACAGCCCGGGCCGTCGCCAGGTGATGTTCAAGGCCCTGACCAATGTCAGACCCAGCCACATGATGGACCCAAAGCTGTTCGATTTCGTCGGCTTAGCTCGAGATTCACTAAAATTTGAGCAAAATTCAGATACGATCCCTAAGCTACGTTAACTGATCACTTAAGAGAATCGATGACACTAGACTGAGATTTACGCGTCACAGGACACCTCATATGCAGTCGCGACTTGACACACTTTTGGCTTCACTCCGGGCGTTTAGCACCCGTGAATCCTCTGTGCGTCGGTTTGTTCCTCTGCTGTTTCCCGCGGTGACCCTGGCCGCCTGGTTTGCTTTCGGAGAACTAGGGCTTCTGGTTTGTGCTTTCTTGCTTCCGCTGCCTTTTCTTGTGTTCTCTCCTTTTACCACCTCCAAACGGCGCAAAAAAAGCGAAGTCGACGGGCTCACTGGTCTGCTTTCTCCGGCGGGGTTTGAGCGCCAGATGCAGGAAAAGATGTCCGCGCTGGAAGAGGATGGGCGCACCACGGCCTGTTTTTCCATCAAGATCGACAACTTTGCGCGCCTGCGCGAAAACCACGGTGACCAAGCCGCCGAAGAGGTGTTGCGCTATGTGGCTGAACGCATGAAAAGCGCGCTCAGAACGGGGGATCTGGTTGCGCGATCTGGCGATGCGGCCTTCTGTGTTGCACTTGAACCTATTGCCTTTTTCGATGTCGAAAGCGGCATTCAGATGGCAACCCGTTTTCAAACCGCCATTGAAGAGCCTGTGCCTCTGCAAATGGCCTCTATTTATGTCAGCTGCTCAATCGGTTTCTGCCTGTCCTCGCGCCTTAATCGCCCATCGGCTACGGCGATGGTCCAAGCCGCGGATATGGCAATGTGCGAAGCCCAACTCACCGGTGACAGCAACATCCGCGCCTATTCCACGGACATGGGCCGCAAGGTAATTTCCCGTCGCAAAACCCAAAGCGAAGCGGCCCGGACATTGCAGCGCGACCAAATTCGCGCTTGGTTTCAACCACAGGTATCAACAGACACGGGCCAAGTGACTGGTTTTGAGGCGCTGGCCCGCTGGGAACACCCAGAACGTGGTATTCTGGCACCCATCCAATTCCTCGATGTGCTGCATCAAACCGGACAAATGGGACAGTTGGCGGACCTTATGTTGCGTCAATCCCTGGATGCCGTCCGCGCCTGGGATGATGCAGGGTTCAACGTACCAATGGTCGGCGTGAACTTTGCTGGTGAAGAACTGCGGAGCCCAACTCTGGTGGAACGCATTCAATGGGAGCTGGACCGCACCGAGCTGGACGCCAAACGTCTTGGCATCGAGGTGCTGGAAAGCGTGGTTGCCGGGACTCCGGATGATATGGTGGTGCGTAACGTTGAAGCCATCAGCGCACTGGGTTGTGAAATTGATTTGGATGATTTTGGCACTGGCCATGCTTCGATATCGTCGATCCGCCGCCTCCCGGTCAAACGCATTAAGATTGACCGCTCCTTTGTGACCAACATCGACAAAGACCCAGAGCAGCAACGCATGATCGCTGCGATTGTCACCATGGCAGAGCGGCTTGGCTTGGAAACTCTGGCAGAAGGTGTTGAAAACCCAGCGGAACACGCAATGCTGGCACAGCTTGGCTGCTCTCATGTGCAAGGCTATGGCATCGCTCGCCCGATGCCGTTCTATGAGACGATCAAGTGGATGACCGAGCACCAAGAGAAAATTGGTCCGGCGCTTCAGATCGGCAACAAACCAAGCTGACCGCCACGCTGAACTTGGCACCTTCTTCTCCCGACATGCAACGAACCGCTGCCTTTCCGGCAAATTGGGTCGAATCCCCTTGACCTTTGGCTGTCACCTCTGTTGAACCTCACCATCCTTTTTAATGACAGATGGCTTGCGGCAATGGACGATCAGAACAAGAACCTCATCCTCGCGACGGCGCTCAGCTTTGGCGTCATCCTGATTTGGTTCCTCCTGTTTCCCCCCCCTGAGGCGAGCCAGGACCCCAACGCTCCAACCGCCGTTGTTGAGGGCACGGACGCGGTCACCCCGTCTACTGCACCTGCGACAGCATCTGCTGACTCCGGCGCGGCCACCTCTGTCGAGCCTTCCGAAGTTGCGGATGCACCGCGTGTGGATATCGACACCGCGCGCCTGTCCGGCTCCGTCTCTCTGCTGGGCGGCCGTCTGGACGACCTGAAGCTCAACGACTACCGCGAAACACAGGACGAAGATTCACCCATCGTGACCTTCCTGTCGCCAAATGGGGAGCCTCATGCTTACTACGCTCTGTATGGCTGGGCACCGGGCGCTGGACTGTCCTTGGACCAAGTGCCAGGTTCCAACACGCTTTGGGCTGTAGAGTCCGGCGAAACCCTCACAGCTGAGACTCCGATCACCCTGAAATGGGACAATGGCGCAGGCCTGATCTTCCGCCGCTCGATTTCCGTCGACAAAGACTACATGTTCTCGGTTGAGCAAACTGTGGAAAACACCGGCGCAGGCACCGTCTCTTTGGCGCCTTACGGTGTGCTCGCGCGATACGGTCAGCCGGACGATCTGAAGAACTTCTTCATCCTGCACGAAGGCCTGATCTCTATGGCCGACGGCGAGCTGACCGAAACTGACTATGACGGTATGACCGACTACACTTTCGATCAGCGCGAAGGCGCGCCAGCGGAAGTCTCCCAGGTGGAAGCCAACGGTTGGATCGGTTTCACCGACCACTACTGGATGGCGACATTGATCCCCGAACAAGGTAAGCCATTCAAATCCGTGGCAAAATACGACGCGTCGCGCGACATCTACCAAACCGAAGCCGTGATGCAGACCATGCAGGTGGCCGAAGGTGAAACGGCAACTGCCAATTCGCGTCTGTTTGCAGGCTCCAAGGACTGGGGCAAAATCCGCAACTATCAGAACGAAGAAGGCGTTGAAGGTCTGCTGGAGTCCATCGACTGGGGCTGGTTCTCCTTCCTGACCAAGCCGATTATGTGGCTCCTGATGTGGCTCTATGGTTTCATCGGCAACATGGGCTGGGCGATCATCGCGCTGACCGTAGTTCTGAAAATCATCGTCTTCCCGCTGGCGTATAAATCTTATGCCTCCATGGCGAAAATGAAAGAGCTTCAGCCGCAAATGGAGAAGCTTAAGGAAAACGCCGGCGACGACCGTCAAAAGATGCAGCAGGCGATGATGGAGCTGTACAAGAAGGAAAAGGTCAATCCGGCAGCAGGCTGTCTTCCAATCCTGATCCAGATCCCGATCTTCTTCTCGCTCTACAAAGTGATCTTTGTGACCAAGGAACTGCGGCACGCGCCATGGTTTGGTTGGATCACCGACCTCTCCGCGCCGGATCCAAGCTCGATCTTCAACCTGTTTGGCATCCTGCCATACGGTGTGCCAGAGCTGGGCTTCTTTGAGATCTTCAGCCTCGGTATTCTGCCAATCCTGCTGGGTATCTCCATGTGGCTGCAGCAGAAACTGAACCCGGCCCCAACCGATCCAACGCAAAAGATGATCTTTGCCTGGATGCCATGGGTCTTCATGTTCATGCTCGGCAGCTTTGCGTCCGGACTTGTGATCTACTGGATCACCAACAACGTGATCACCTTCATCCAGCAGTACGGCATCATGCGGCAGCACGGCTATAAGCCCGACGTGTTTGGCAACATCAAATCGAGTTTCAAAAAGAAACCCGAGGAGGACGCTAAATAATGGGAAACGTCTCCGCTCTTTGGCGACACCCGATCAAGGCCCACGGACGCGAGTCCGTGGGTCATGTCTCTTTGGTGGAGGGGCAAACCTTCCCTTGGGATCGTCGCTACGCAGTTGCTCATGAGCGCGCCAAAACCGAAGGTGGCGAATGGGCACGTTGCGTCAATTTCTCCCGCGCGGCCGGGGCGCCTTCGCTGCAGGCCATCACCGCCAAGGTTGACGAAGCCAGTGGTAAGATCACCTTGCAACACCCGGACCTCTGGGAACTGACTATTGATCCGGAAACCCAAGGCGACAAGCTGATTGATTGGGTGCGTCCCATCATGCCCAAGGACCGCGCTGCCAGTGCCAAACTGGTGCCCGCCGGTGAATTTGGCATGACCGACAGCCCCTTCCCGTCCATTGCCATTCACACCACCGCCAGCCACCGTGCCATTGAAGGCCGCTTAGGCCGAAAACTCACCACCGAACGCTGGCGCGGCAACATCTGGCTCGACGGCTTCGCGCCATGGGAAGAATTTGACTGGATTGGCAAGACACTCCGCATTGGCGGCACAGAGATCGAGGTGCGTGAACGCATTACGCGCTGCAAAGCAACCACCGCCAACACGGACACCGGTGTCCGTGACGCAGACACACTGGGCGTTTTGAACGAAGCCTTTGGCCATCAGGACTTTGGCGTCTACGGTGTGGTGACCAAATCCGGCGACATTGCCGTCGGCGACACAGCAGAGGTGCTCTGATGCAGCTTCCCTTCCCATTTGTCGAAGACCCCGAACCCATCGCATTTGAGCGCGGCCGCAAGCTTTTTGATGGCTCCAACTCCGACTTCCTCAAAGGTGTGGTTGCCATGGATGGCCTGCCTGCGGGGGACCGTGTTGAGGTCTGTTTCGCCGGCCGCTCCAACGTGGGGAAATCCACGTTGATCAACGCGCTGACCAACCGCAGCCGACTGGCGCGCGCCTCCAACACCCCGGGACGAACGCAAGAGATCAACTTCTTCACGCTGACCGAAAGCCACTATCTCGTCGACTTGCCGGGCTATGGCTATGCCAACGCGCCTTTGGCAGTGGTGGAGAAATGGCAGCGCCTGCTGAAACAATATCTCTCCGGCCGCGCCAACCTGCGCCGCGCTTTTGTGTTGATCGACACTCGTCACGGCATCAAAGACGTGGATGAGGAGATCATGTCTCTAATGGACAGCTCTGCGCTGACCTTTCAGGTGGTGATGACCAAAGCCGACAAGGTGAAAGAGAAAGACCGCGAGAAGGTGTTCAAGCAAGTACGCGAGAAACTCTCCAAGCACCCGGCGGCTTTCCCGGAGATTGTGCTTACCAGCTCCGAAAAGGGCGACGGCATTGCCACTCTGCGCTCCATCATTGCTGGCCTCGAATAATCCATGCGCCTGCTGACGTCTTTGGTGCTTCTGGTGGCCGTGATGGCCTCCGCACTCATCCCGACGGGATGGATGCCCAAGACGTTTGCCGGTGGCCATATGGTGCTCGTCATCTGTACCGGTGACGAATTTGTTGAAATGCTTGTGGACGAGACCGGGGCGCCGGTGCCGTTGCATGAGCAGACCGAAGACAAGCGCAGCCCTTGCGCCTTTTCCGCGGTTGCCGATGTCGTTCCGGTTATGAACGGCCCCTTCCCGTTGCCGCTTGATTCGTCCCTGACTGACCGCTGGCAACATCGGGACTTCACCCACAATAGCGCCGGCTTCTACCGCCGCTACGACGCGCGCGGTCCCCCGGCACTCTCCTGAATTCCCCTTAAAATCAAACACAAAACAAGCTGCCTTGGAGACACAAGGTGGCCCTTCAGGAGATGTTCCTTCATGGCTCAGGACAGCCAATTTGCCGACGTGCGCGCAGAGCAATCCAGCGCAATGTCTCTCTCTCAAAAACTCTATTTCGCCGCCTGGCGCTGGCATTTCTATGCCGCGCTTTATGTGGTGCCTTTTATGATCATGCTCGCCGTGACCGGTATGATGATGATGTTCATCACCCAATTTGACGGCCGCGACGGTGAAAAGATCGCGGTCACGCCACAACGCACCGTGTTGAGTGTAACCGATCAGGCTGCCGCCGCCACAACCGCGGTGCCCGGCACAGTGGTCGAATACATTGGCCCGAAATCAGATGCGCTCGCCACAGTCTTCCGTATCAATACCGGCGACACCCACCAGATGGTCGCCGTCGATCCCTACACCGGCGCTGTGCTCGGCAACTGGGACCGTCGCGCGGGATGGTATGATCTGGCCGACAACATACACGGCTCGCTGTTGCTTGGCGACACAGGCGACCGGCTGATTGAAATCGCTGCGGGCCTTGGCCTCGTGCTGGTGTTGACCGGTCTTTACCTGTGGTGGCCGCGCGGCGGCGACACGTCTGTTTTCATTCCCAACTTAAAAGCGCGCGGTCGTGCCTTGTGGAAAAGCCTGCATGCCGTCACTGGCTTCTGGATTTCCGCCCTTTTGGTGATATTCCTGATCTCCGGCCTCGCGTGGGCAGGCATCTGGGGCGGTAAATTTGTGCAGGCCTGGTCCACTTTCCCAGCGGAAAAGTGGAGTGACGTGCCGCTGTCTGACAGCATCCACGCCAGCATGAACCACGGCAACCAGAACGATGTGCCATGGGCGCTGGAACAGACCCCAATGCCTGCCTCCGGGTCAATTGTGGGCGTCACCGGAACCACCGCAGGCGCACCAGTGGACATCAACAGCCTGGTGGCCTTGGGGCGGGACTTGGGTCTTGAGGGCCGTTTTCGCGTGGCCTATCCGCGTGACGAATTTGGCGTCTGGACCATCAACCAAGACAGCATGAGCGGCGACAGCACCACTCCAACCGTCGACGCCACCATTCACGTTGACCAATACACCGGCAAAATCCTCGCCGAGGTACGCTATGCGGATTATTCGGTCGCAGGTAAATCCATGGCGTTGGGCATCCCTTTCCACATGGGTCTAATGGGACTCTGGAATCTGCTCCTGAACACAGTGTTCTGTCTGATGGTGATTTTTGTGAGTGTATCTGGCGTGGTGATGTGGCTCAAACGCCGCCCGTCCAAAGCCTTGCGCCTGGCAGCCCCACCTGCACCAAAGGAAATGCCGCTCTTTAAGGGAGTTTTGCTGATTGCCGCGCTTGTTTCGGTCGCCTTCCCCTTGGTGGGTGTGACCCTGCTGGCCGTGCTGGCCTTTGACGTGTTAATCGTGAGCAACATTCCCGCGCTGAAACGCGCCTTATCATAACCTATCCGCCCCGCCCGCACCGGCGGGCGGGGCTTTTTGAGGATTTTGGATGCAGCTCACAGGAATTGGTGTCGCCGGATGCGGCCGCATGGGTGGGCCTATGCTGTCCGCACTGCGTAATATCGGGTTTGACGCCTTTGGCTACGACGTCCGACCGGCAGCAGAATTCGAGGATCTTGCGCCCCAAATGCGATCTCTGGATGACTTTCGCCAAGACCTGCAAATCTTGATCACAGTCGTGCGCAACATTGCCCAAACCGATGACGTGCTGTTTGGTGCGCAGAACCTGATCGAAACCGCCCACAGTCTTCAAACGGTGATCCTCTCCTCTACCCTATCGCCCAAATACGTCCGAGCTTTGCGCCACCGCGTGCCAGATCACATCACCCTGATCGATGCCCCGATGTCCGGCGCAGCCATTGCCGCAGAAGAGGCTCGCCTATCATTTATGCTGGGCGGTGACACAGATGCGCTGCAACAACATCAGCCCCTGTTTGACGCTATGGGCGCGCATTTTCATCACATGGGCGACTACGGCGCAGGTATGCAGGCCAAAGTGCTCAACAACCTGCTGGCGGGCGTCCAACACGGCCATGACCCGTCTTGTGCTCGACTGGGCCGATCAAACAGGCATCGACGAAGACGCGCTCCTGAACCTGATCCACACCTCCTCGGGGCAAAACTGGCTCGCCTCTGGTTTCAACGCCATCGAATTTGCCCGCGACGGTTGGGAAGAGGACAACACCATTGGCATTCTGACCAAAGATGTTGCCTCCGCGCTGGACGCCGCACCGGAGGGTGCTGACACCACCCTGCCGGAAACGGTGCGTCAGGCGATCTTTGCGCTCAAACCACGCCATTAACCATCCGATAAGACACACTGCACAGCCGTTGCACTCTGCACGCAATTCCGGCAAGACATCTTTATGAGTATTCGAGCCCTTGCCCTTTCCGTCCATTTCTTCACCGCCACCGGTGCCGTCTTTGCCATGTTGGCCATGCTGGCCGCGGTGGATGGCAAGTGGAGCCTGATGTTCCTGTGGCTGGTCGTGGCCTTTATCGTGGATGGGATCGACGGGCCTTTGGCGCGCCACTACCACGTGAAGCAAAACGCGCCGGAGTTTGATGGCGTCTTGCTCGACCTGATCATTGACTACCTCACCTACGTCTTCATCCCGGCTTATGCGCTGTTTAAATCGGGACTGATGGACGGTTGGACTGGCTGGTTTGCTATCATCATCATCACCTTCGCCTCCGCACTCTATTTCGCGGATACGCGCATGAAAACCAAGGATAATTCCTTCTCCGGCTTCCCGGGATGCTGGAATATGGTGGTGATTGTGATCTTTGCAGTGGAGCCAAACTTCTGGGTCAGCCTCGCGCTAGTGACCGTGCTTGCTATCACCATGTTCCTACCAATCAAATTTGTGCACCCCACCCGCACCGAGCGCTGGCGTTTAGTGACTTTCCCAATGGCGCTGGCCTGGACGTTCTTTGCCGGCTGGGCGGCCTGGGTCGATTTCCACCCGGAAAGCTGGGCACATTGGGGGCTTGTTGCCACCTCGGTTTACCTCACCGTCGCAGGTGCTGCGCAACAGCTTATCTACCGCGAGACTCTCTAATCAAATCAACAGACCACCGGCCCGCTCATGTTTGAGCAGCCAGACTTTGGTCTCCACGCCACCCAGCCCGGAAAACCCACCCAGACCATTTGCGCCGAGCACACGGTGACAGGGAATAATCACCGGGATCGGATTGCCGCCACAGCCTTGCCCAATCGCCTGCGCCGGTACTCCGAGATCTTTGGACAGCTCTCCATAGGTGCGGGTTTCACCCAGCGGGATCGCCAACATTGCGTCACACACCCGCTGCTGAAAGTCTGACGCCTCTACCTTCAGTGGCAAATCAAACCCCTGCGCCGGGTCGTCAAAATACGCCACCAATTGCGCAGCAGCCTCGCGCAACAACGGTGTGTCATCCGCGCCGTCCTCCTCCCATTCCGCGCGCACAATAGCGCCATCCTGTTCGGTGAGCGTCATTGGGCCGGTGGGTGTGTCTACGGTCAATCTCAACATGACGCCACACTGCCCAAGCAAAAGGCGCCCCGCAAGCGGGACGCCTCAAAATGCGCATCATTTGGAGCGCAAATTAGCTCAGCGGGTAGCCCATCTCTTCCAAAGCGTCGCTGCAACGTTTGCAAACGCCCGGATATTTGTGCTGACCAACATCTGGCAGGATCTTCCAGCTGCGCTGACATTTCTGCCCCTGCGCTTTCTCAAAGACCACGCCAACACCTTCGACCTCCGGCATGCGGAAAGCTTCGGCAGGCATCGGATCACTGGTCACCGAGATGTCAGACGTGATGCAGACATCGGCAAACTCAACCGTCTTGAGAGACGCAACCACATCCGCGTCACGAACGTGCACAACAGGAGCCGCTTCAAGCGAGGCACCAATCACCTTGTTCGTCCGCTGGATTTCCAAGGCGGCGGTCACAACGCGGCGCACTTCGCGCAACTTGGCCCATTTCGCGGCCAGTGGCTCGTCGATCCAATCCGCTGGTGTGTCCGGGAAATCCACGAGGTGCACGGAGCTACCCTCACCCGGGAACCGCTCGAGCCAAACCTCTTCCATGGTGAACACCAGAACAGGCGACAGCCAGGTGGTCAAGCGGTGGAACAGGATGTCCAGAACGGTACGCGCGGAGCGGCGACGCAGCGTGTTGCCATCACAATAGAGTGCATCCTTGCGGATATCGAAGTAGAAAGACGACAGCTCCACAGTGGCAAAGTTGAACACTGCAGAAACAACGCCCTGGAAGTTGAACTCCGCGTAGCCTTTGCGCACCTGGTGATCCAGCTCCGCCAGACGATGCAGCACCCAACGCTCCAGCTCCGGCATATCCGCCGGATCCACACGATCCGCCTCGGTGAAGTCGCTGAGCGAGCCCATCATGAAGCGCATGGTGTTGCGCAGGCGGCGATAGCTGTCCGCCACACCTTTCAGGATCTCTGGCCCAATGCGCTGATCGGCGGTGTAGTCGGTCTGCGCCACCCACAGGCGCAGGATATCCGCGCCATACTGTTGCACAACTTTCTCAGGCACGATGGTATTGCCGAGCGATTTGGACATCTTGTTGCCCTTCTCGTCCAGCGTGAAACCGTGCGTCACCACATTGCGGTACGGTGCACGGCCTTTCGTGCCACAGGCTTGCAACAGCGAGCTGTGGAACCAGCCACGGTGCTGGTCGGTGCCTTCCATGTAGACGTCGGCAATACCATCGGCCACGCCATCTTCTCGATCGCGCAGCACAAAGGCGTGGGTTGAGCCAGAGTCAAACCACACGTCGAGCACGTCAAACACCTGCTCCCACTCATCCGCGTTGTACTTGTCGCCTAGGAAGCGCTGTTTCGCGCCATCCATGTACCAGCAATCCGCGCCCTCTTCTTCAAAGGCGGCTTTCACCCGGGCGTTCACCTCTGGATCACGCAGCAAGAAGCCTTCGTCGGTTGGCAACAGGCCCTTTTTGACAAAGCAGGTCAGCGGTACACCCCAGGCACGCTGGCGGGACAGCACCCAATCAGGGCGATCTTCGATCATCGAGAACAGACGGTTGCGGCCTTTCTGCGGAGTCCATTTCACCAGCTCATCGATGGAGCGCAGCGCACGTTCGCGGATGCTGTCGCCCATTTCGTTCTGGCCGTCATCCAGCTTACGATCCACAGAGGCAAACCACTGCGGCGTGTTGCGATAGATGATCGGGGCTTTGGAACGCCAGCTGTGTGGATAGCTGTGCTTGATCTTGCCACGCGCCAGCAAACCGCCCACTTCGACCAGTTTGTCGATGATCTTCTTGTTGGCGTCGCCTTCCTTGCCCTTGCGGTTCAAGATGTAGGTGCCGCCAAAGAACGGCAGGTCGGCGCGGAAGCCACCGTCATCCATGACGTTATAGGTGAGCATCTGCTCCAGCATGCCAAGGTCACGGTAGAGTTCAAATTCCTCCATACCGTGGGACGGCGCACAATGCACAAAGCCGGTACCTTCGGTGTCTGTTACAAATGGCGCCGCGCGGAAATCGCGCAGGCCGTCCCATTCACCTTCACCACCCTCGGCACCATGCAGCGGGTGCTTCAGCTCCAGCCCAGCAAGCTCATCCGCAGGGACGTCGCGCACCCGTGTCCACATGCCATCATCCAACCGCGCACGTGTCATCACGTCAGCGGCTAGCTTGTCAGCCAGCAGAAAGCGGTCACCCACGTTGGCCCAGCTTTCCTCGGGCGTCCCGGTCACTTCGTAGAGGCCGTAGGCAATATCGGCACCATAAACGACCGCTTTGTTGGACGGGATGGTCCATGGCGTTGTGGTCCAGATCACAACCTGTGCGTCTTTCAGATCGCTGCCTTCATTAGCCACTTTAAACTTCACCCAGATCGTGAAGCTCTCTTTGTCGTGGTATTCCACCTCGGCCTCGGCCAGCGCGGTCTTTTCAACCGGCGACCACATCACAGGCTTACTGCCCTGATACAGCGTGCCGTTCATCAGGAACTTCATGAACTCATCCGCGATCACAGCCTCGGCGTGATAATCCATGGTGATATAGGGATCAGGCCAGTTGCCGGTGATGCCCAGACGTTTGAATTCCTCGCGCTGGATGTCGATCCAGCCCTCGGCAAACTTGCGGCATTCATGACGGAACTCCACCACGTCCACGGCATCTTTGTCTTTGCCCTTCTTGCGGTACTGCTCTTCGATCTTCCACTCGATCGGCAGGCCATGACAGTCCCAGCCCGGCACATAGCGCGCGTCTTTGCCCATCATCTGATGGGAGCGCACGATCATGTCCTTGATGGTTTTGTTCAGCGCGTGGCCAATGTGCAGGTGACCGTTGGCATAGGGCGGCCCGTCGTGCAGGATAAACGGCTCGCGGCCTTCTTTCTCGCGCAGACGGTCATACACGCCCATCTTCTCCCAACGCTCCAGCCACGCAGGCTCGCGCTTGGGCAGGCCAGCGCGCATTGGGAAGTCGGTTTTCGGGAGGTTCAGCGTATCTTTGTAGTCAGGTGTTTCGGCACACATGTGTCCGGTCCTTTTCAGGCGTCGTATCTGGAATGGTCTAGGGTCGGCGCGGTCTTCCATACGCCTTGTCCCGGCGGCTCGAACAGTTAGAGCGCCGGGCTGATAATTCGAATAATAATTGCGAATATCTGCGTCATAGCCGCCTTATAGGCCGCTGGACGTGTGGGGTAAAGCCATACTCGCCTAGGCCTAAATAGCAATAGAGGGCACGCAGGCGCACCCTCTTGATGTCTTAATCTGGCTGGCTGGACCTGGCGACGTCGCTGGCAATACTGCTGGCTGCGAAGCTGGACCTGGCGTGCTAAAACCTTTTACGCCGCTTGACCTTCAAAGCTGCCGCACCAGTCTGTGGTTTTCACAAGCGGCCAATGGGCGGCACCTGCCTTTTCCTCTTCGGTGAGGAAAGTCGGCGCATTGAAACGACACAGTCCACCGGTTTCATTTGCTGAGGTTTCTTTCACAGCTTCGTTGTCAAAAAACGCGCATACGTTGCAAGCTTTGTCAGTCATGGCTCTCTCCATTTTGGCTAAAGGATCTGGCTGCGTGGCTGGCGTCTGGCTGGCTGCGTCGCTGATCTTACGGCTTTCGGAAACATCATGTTCCCGTATCTTGTTGGTGTTCAAAACTTAGGTCGATGAGATTTCGACTTCAAGTCTTTTTTTGTTTATTTTCAGTTACTTGACTGATTTACTCAGCCTTCAAATCTGAGCATTTTACTTCCGCAGAAGTCGACAAAAACGCTCACCTGCGACTGTCTTGCAGTTGCAACTCCCTCAGGTGAATTTTACCTAGTAAAAAAAGGAGTTCGCCGCATGGCCACCTTGCCACCCAAATTTGATGTGACCCGCGATGACATCACTCGCGTCGTGGGTGCATTCTACGAACTGATCCGTCAACATCCCGGATTGGGGCCAGTGTTTGCGGTGCACGTCGATGATTGGCCCAAGCACGAAGCTAAAATTGTCGACTTCTGGGCCAATGCGATTCTACATGAACGCTCCTACGATGCGAATCCCCTCAAGGTGCATCGTGACGCAGGCAACGTGCGCCCTGGCATGTTTGAAACGTGGTTGGCGCTTTTTGATCTGACCCTGCGCGAAGAATTGCGCGCGGATCAGGCCGCGGCCTGGTCAGCACTGGCCCATCGCATTGGCCGCAGCCTGCGCGCCGGTGTTGTTGAAAAGATGAAAGGTCCCGGCGGCGTGCCTATCCTGCGCTGAGTGCGCTTAGCCCTCTTTAGAGAACAACCCGGTCAACGCGCGTTTCACCAACCCGGCAACACTTGGGCCTCGCCCCGCGCCAAATGGCAAAGGACGACAGACGTCCATCGCCGCCACGCCCACCCGTGCCGTCAACGCGCCATTGACCAAGCCCTCACCAAAGCGGCGGCTTACCTTGGCCAAGGCCCCACCTCCTGCAATTGTGCCAATCAGGTCGTCGCCAGCGGCGACAGCGCCGGTGGCCACCAGATGGGTCATCACCGCCCGGAACAAGCGCCAACTGCCCAACGTCCCCGAACGACCACCATAGATCTCGGCGATCCGCCGGATCATACGGATGTTGGATGTGAGCGCCGCCGCGACATCCGCCAAGGCCAAAGGCACCAACGCCGTCACCGCCGCAACTTGCCGCGCCGCTGCTTCAACTTCGCGCTGTGCGGCCTTGTCCAGCGGCAGCATCAACTCGCGCTCTGCCAAGGCCATCAAAGCGTCTGCGTCCAGCACCTCATTGCGCTGCTTGGCGAGACTGTCCCGCCCCCAGGCCAAGTCCTCCCGCCCACGATAAAACCGCAGCAACTCATCCACGGTGTCCCGCGCCTGCCCCATCTCGTGACTCTGCGTCGCCGTATCCGCCCGCACCTTTAATCCATCCACGCGCTTTAGCCGCGCCAGACCAGCCAGTTCCTTCAAAATGATCAACAGCGCCAACAAAAGCGCCGCGCTGCCAATCGCGGTCACTGCCCAGCCAAGGTATTGATTGCGCGCCACCAGTCCCGTGGCAAAGTCCCAGGCCGCCATCGACACAGCGGCGCTCAAAAACATGCCCACCAGCGCCCAGAACCACCGCGTCAACCGCGACGGCTTGCGCGCCGCCAATTGCGCGGCCACCTGCATGGCTTGCCCATTTGGCGCTGGCGCATGCATCTCCGGCACCGGTGCGGCTTCTGCCACCTCAGGTGCCGCCTCGTCTTCGAGTTCGATCAAAACCGGTCCGTTGGTCATTGGCTGATCTCCTGCACCCTGCGCCACACAAATCTTATGTCCGGCAATTTCTCATCATTGCCAGCCCCATCGGTAAGCTCCTCGGCCACAAAGCCGTGACGCTCGTAAAACCGGCGCGCCCCTTCATTGCTTTGAAAGCACCAAAGCTGAAGCGCATCACACCCCGCCTTGGCCTCCGCCAACAATGCCGCGCCCATCCCACGCTCCCGCGCGTCTGGTGCCAAGTACAAAGCGGTCACCCAGCCCTTGTCCCGCGCCAGAAAACCAGCCACCTGCCCCATATCCTCAGCCACCATGCAATCCGTTGTCTTGGTGAGGTGCCCACAGAAGGCTTCAGTGTCGGCCAAGGTATGCAACACCGGCATCCAAGACGTGTCCTCCAACCAGCCTTGCAAAATCATCGCCATCGCTTTTGCATCACCGTCCTCAGCTTTGCGTAACACAACGCTCACAACACATCCCCAATCAAAAACTGTGCCGCGCGATCCATGCGGATATGCGGAGGGCCATCACCGGGCCGCAAGGTATTGGCGGCGGGTGCAAATTTCATCACCTGATAGTCCTGCTCCAACCAGCGCTTCGCCCCTGCCTTGGCTGGATTTAGCAATGCGCTGGCGTCCTGCGGCAAGGTACCTGGATAAAACGCCGCCTGCCGCCCGTCTTCCAACAAGCGCCCCCGCACGCAGTCGAGCTTACGCCCCTCGTGGGTCACCGACTCTTCTACCGTTGCCCGCAAAGACGCCAATGAAAGCGCCGCTGTCTTGGCTCCGGCAAACTGTGCCCGATCCGCCGCTTCTCTCGTCAACCCCTGCATGATGTTGGTCAGTTGCGGATGCTGATTGTGATGCAAGTGATCTGCCTTGGTGGCCGCAAACAGGATTTTTTCCACGCGCTTGCCCATCAGCAAACGCGTTAAAAACGCATTCCGTCCCGGTCGGAACGTTGCCAGTGTATCCGCCAGCCCGCCGCGCATGTCCTCTACTGCGCGCGGCCCGGCGTGAATCGCGCCCAGCACATCCACCAAAACCACCTGTCGATCGATCCGTGCAAAATGATCGCGGAAAAACGGCTTCACCACCTGAGCCTTATAGGCCTCAAACCGCTTTTCAAATGTCCGCCACATCGAGCGCCGCCCCGGCTTCTCCACCGCCGCCATCGGCGCAAAGGTCAACACAGGAGAACCCGCCAAGTCCCCGGGCAAAAGAAACCGACCCGGAGTACAATCGGAATATCCCGCACCCCGCGCGGCGTGCAGGTATTCGGTAAAGGCCGCTGCCAGCGCCTGCGCTTTTGGCTCATCCAGCTCTGCAGCGCCATCCATGGCCGACACAAGCCCCAAATACTCTGCGGCTTGCTCGCGTCCAGCAATGCGGTCCAAGACCTCCGCGCTCCATTGAGCAAAGCTCTTGTCCATCAAGCCAAGGTCCAGCAGCCACTCTCCCGGATAGTCCACAATATCCAGATGCACCGTGCGTGCGCCTTGAAAACCGGACAACAACCCATTGGGCCGCACCCGCAACGAAACCCGCAACTCACTAATAGCCCGCGTGCTGTCCGGCCACTGCGGCGCAGGCCCTGTCATCGCCGCCAGATGGGTCTCAAAATCAAACCGCGGCACCAGATCATCGGGCTGCGGCTGCAAAAACGCCGCCTCAATGCGCCCTTCGGCATTGGCCACCAACTGCGGCATGCGCCCACGATCCAGCAGGTTCGCAACCAGCGAGGTGATAAACACCGTCTTGCCGGAGCGCGCCAACCCGGTCACGCCCAGCCGTACCACCGGCTCAAACACGCCTGTGACGGCATCAGACGCCGCTTCAATCTGACGGGCCACGCCGTCCGCAAGTGAGGAAATGACCAAGCTTTTGGCCCCTTTACATGGTTCGTCTCCAACCTATGCGCGCCCTCGGGCCATTTCCAGTGGGCAGAAAGGCTTCAAATTCCCCGCCCAATGGGCTATCGCACGCGCCATGCCCAGATACGCTTTGCAAGTTGAATACCACGGAGCCCCTTTTGCCGGATGGCAAAGGCAGGCGGACCAGCCTTCTGTGCAAGGCGCGGTTGAGGACGCTTTAGCCAAGCTGGAGCGTCGTGAACACACCATCGCAGCCGCAGGGCGCACAGATGCAGGCGTGCATGGGCTTGCGCAAGTGGCCCATTGCGACATGGAAAAAGACTGGGACCCGTTCCGCTTGTCAGAAGCACTGAACTTCCAACTCAAACCGGCCCCCGTGGCGATAACCAACTGCGCCAAAGTGGCAGATGACTGGCACGCGCGCTTTTCAGCCACCGAGCGCCGCTACCTGTTCCGCATTTTGATGCGACGTGCCCCCGCCACGCATCAGGCGGGCTTGGTCTGGCAGGTCAAACATGAGCTGGACCCAGAAGCCATGCAGGCTGGGGCCGACCGCCTGATCGGAAACCACGACTTCACCACTTTTCGCAGCTCTATCTGTCAGGCCGCCAGCCCACAGAAAACACTCGACGAGTTGCGCATCGACCAGGTCGAAACCATTGGCGGCCCGGAAATCCACTTCCACGTCCGCGCTCGCTCCTTCCTACACAATCAGGTCCGCAGCTTTGTCGGCACATTGGAACGTGTGGGCGCAGGCGCCTGGGCGCCCGATGACGTCACCACCGCGCTTGAAGCCAAAAACCGTGCCGCCTGCGGCCCGGTCTGCCCGCCACAGGGGCTTTATCTGGCCGGCGTCACCTATCCGGACGCGCCGTTCTAAACGTTTGCCGGGCTGGCCTCCCTCAGGCGCAGCCCTGTCATTAGTGCAGCACCAAACACCACGTCGATCCCGGCAAAAACCAACAACAGTGGCTGCCCCGTCTGCACAAACGCCCATGTAAGCGTAGCCGCCACAAAGAACCGTAACCCGCCTTCGAACACCCCAATCTCGCGTGAGACATTGCGCCACCGCCACACCGTCCACCCGGTGCCAATCAACCCCAAAAGCTGCACCATCATCAACTGAATCGGGTCAAACACCGGCCAAAAATCTCCGCCCAACACCGCGTTGACCTGCCCCATGGTCGCCAAATGCTGCGCATTCACAAGCGGCAGCGCGAATGGCAGCAACGCCAGCACATCATAAACGCACACGGTTTTTTGTAGGGTCACATATCGGCTTGGTGTCATATCTCTTATCCTGTCTTTCACCTGCTTTGGCATCACCTTCCGGTGGCCAGCAACCGCAGGTTTCTGTATTGAACTCACACCTGCCACTAGCCCGTTGTTTTCCCTCAAAGAACGACACGCCACGCACAGGCTGACCGTTTTCCAACACCAAGAGCCAACCGTGTCCGAAAAATCGCCAGATCGCCGCATTGCCCGTACACAGAACGCTCTTTGGACTGCGCTCCAGGGCCTGCTGCAAAGCTACAGTTGGGACGACATCCCAGTTAAGATGATCTGCGAGAGCGCGGATGTAGCGCGTTCCTCTTTCTATGCGCATTTCGGAACCAAGCTTGATCTACTCGACTTTGGCTTCTCGACGGTTCTGGCAGAACTAATCCCGCAGGCGGAAGCCAACTCCACCTCCTCTGGCACTTTCATCACCACAAACTGGATGGTGGACCACATCCTGGAGAATCCCGGCTTCTTCATGCGTGTGTCGCGCAGCCAGTCAGACGTGGTGCTGTTTTCCCGCTTCACCAAAGCCCTCGAAGGTCTGCTGGCCCACGAACTCACCGCCATGGGCACCACCGCGCCGCCCACAACAGTGACATTCTGCATCGGCGGCGCCTTCGCTGTTGTGCGCAACCACATCGAAACCCGCGCGTCCACACCGCCCGCCACCCTCAAAACCCTTCTTGCGGATCAGGTTCACAAGGCACTGCCTTAACCCACCTTCTCATTCTCCAATAATCTCGGGCGTGCGCTTGCAACCGCAAGCGTTTGGGCTATGCCCCTCATCCTTCCGTCAATCAGCAAAACAAGGCCGAACCCCAACATGCCCTAGGGGAAACTCTTGACCTTTTGGCGCAAATAACGCCTAGCTGCGCCCCACCAGAACTTAGTGAGGCCCAGTATGTTTCAGCCTGCCATCACCGGCACCGGTGTTTTCACCCCCGAGCAGATCATCACCAACGACGAGCTTGTGGAAGCCTTCAACGCATACGCCGACAAGATGAACGCCCAAAACGCCGAGGCGATTGCCGCGGGCGAAATGGAGCCGCTGCAACATTCCTCCAGCGAGTTTATCTTCAAAGCTTCCGGGATCGAGCAACGCCATGTTCTGGACAAAGAGGGCGTGCTGAACCCCGACGTGATGCACCCTCTGCTGCGCCAGCGCAGCGACGATGAGCCTGGCGTGATGACCGAAATGGCGCTGGATGCCTGCAGCAAAGCGCTGGCCCAGGCCAAGGTGGACGCGTCCGAAATCGATCTGGTGATCTGCGCCGCCTCCAACATGGAGCGCGCCTATCCCGCGGTAGCGATTGAAATTCAAAAAGAACTGGGCGCGGGTGGCTTTGCCTTTGACATGAACGTCGCCTGTTCGTCGGCCACTTTTGGCCTGCAGGCAGCTGCCGACATGATCCGCTCTGGCTCCGTGTGCAAAGCCATTGTTGTGAACCCGGAAATCTGTTCCGGCCACCTGGAATGGCGCGACCGCGATTGTCACTTCATCTTTGGTGACGTCTGCACCGCCACCGTGATCGAGCGCGCAGAGGATGCCCAAGGCGCCTATTTCGAAATCATCTCGACTCGCTGCGCGACGCAATTCTCCAACAACATCCGCAACAACAACGGCTTCCTGCGCCGCTCACGCCCGGATGGCGTTGTCGATCGACGCGACATGCAGTTCATGCAAAACGGTCGTAAGGTCTTTAAAGAGGTGGTGCCGATGGTTTCCACACACATGCTGGCGCATATTGAGGCCGAAGGCGTAGCGCCTGACAATCTGCGTCGTCTGTGGCTGCATCAGGCCAACAAGTCGATGAACGATTTCATTGGCAAAAAGGTTCTAGGCCGTACACCGGATGCCGGTGAACAACCCAACATCCTGCAGGATTACGCAAATACCTCTTCCGCTGGCTCGATCATCGCCTTCTCAAAGTACTCTGCTGACTTACAACCCGGGGATTTTGGCGTGATCTGCTCCTTTGGAGCGGGCTACTCCGTTGGATCGGTCTTGGTGAAACGCCACTAACGCGCCAACGATTCGCAAAATTTGACATATCACCGTGAGAGACCTGTACTTTTTGACAGTTTAAATCGAAAAAACTAGCAAAATTTGCACCCGAAGTAACGATCCTTGCCAAGTGGTAAACGACAGACATGGTCCGGTTTATCCGCTAACATCATCCATGGAGGGAGCCGTTGTCTCGCTGTAACGCTTCCCCAGGTGTTCTGAGGCAATGGGTTCGTGAGGTGATAGTTTGCTGATCACCTTCTGCTCTGCGCTGTCCCGTGCGGAGGTTAGTATGCACACCCGTGCACATTTTCCTTGTATGTCTTTTCATGACGAAAGGGTGGTTCAGTTCTCTGATCCACCCTTATTTATATCAGGATTTGTCCCGGTACCGGTACCGCGTGGTCGCAGGAACCCCCATTTCCACCAACACTCCGCCGTCCTCTCTGCTCATGCGATTAAGCGGATCGTCCACCAATCCAGCACTCATTGCCAATGCGGCCAATTCCGCACGATTTGACAAACTCGTCTTGTTCAAAAGATTCTTCATCCTCTGACGTACGGCGGACACCGTAACTCCCAAGCGTTCCGCGATCACTTTGTCTTGTAAGCCGGAACCAATCATCTCCAACAATTCACGCTGCTTGTCAGAAATTCGGTTCCGCGTCGTAAACTCCGCGGAAAAGTGAGACAAGTAAGCCTGATGCCCCGCCATTGCCACGGCTTGCAAAACCCAACCATGTGTTTGAATTATATGCTTCATTTCTCTCCGACTATGATCCCCGCAAAAGGTGATCAGCGCCGCCTGCGGTGGTGCATGAGAGCGCAACGGGATTGAAAACCCCGCACGAATTCCGCGTCGCGCAGCCTCTTCGAGCACCGCGTAACGCGCCTGAGGCATATGGTGGAACTCCTCAATAAATTCGAGACCAACCGCGATCGGCGTGAGATGATTCACCGCATGGGCGCGGAAATAACTCCATTTGGCAATGTCGGGGTCTTCATTGAAATTGTTGAGCCACGTGCTGTCATAAGACGTGCGGATAAACAGCGTCTTTTTCCAGTCTTCAAAGTTGCTCGCACTGATGAAGTCAATGAAAGGCAGATTCAGCGTCCGCCCAACATCAACAATCAACGCCCAAACCTCCGCCGAGTTTTGCGTGGCTTCCAGATCAACCAGAAACTCTTGCAATACTTCCGGAATGTGGCGCTCCGCTTGCAAAAGCGGTCGGCGCCCGGTGCGGCCTCGCATCTCTTAGACAGATTCCTCTTCAAGGTGCAGTTTCATATCCACAAGCACCTGCTGCAACGCAACCGTTTCCCGCAACAGCCGCTTGGCTTCGGTCATGGTTATGATGCCATCTTCGATGGACTGGTTGTATTCCGCCATCAACATCGCAAACCGCTGGCTCAGCGCGATCACATCTGAATTGATCCCGCCTTTTTCAGCAGAGTTCCGTCGCCCATTTTCATGGTTCAAAGAATTGCCCTTTAACTCCGCCAGGGCCGCTGTGACATGGGGGTAAGAGGCCGCCTCCTCCAGCGCCGCCACCGCATCAATTGGCATAAATCGATCCGCATGTTCATCATGCGAAGAATAGTACCGCCCCAGCGTGGCTTTGGATTTTCCGGTCAGCTCACAGGCCGCTTCAATTCCAACATCTTTTACCAAGGCCTCGGAGTGTTTCTTTAAGTAGCTATGCACCACGCTCATGTATCGTCCCCAAACCGTATACTCATTAGACCTCCCCTCAAAACACGGTCTGACGTCTCCAAGGGGAAAGCGGTCAATCTTTTCCCATATATCGCTTAACCTGAATTTGGCATTTGAGAAAGACCGGATGCATTACATCCGACTGTGAGTGAATCGGGTACTTATCCGAAAGTATTAGTTTCCGGCGGGTGGGGCCGGACCAAAGGAAAACGGTGTGTGGACTGTCACCCACATATTGTTGGCCATTTCGGCCACGCGACCCGGCACATCGTCCCCATGGCTTTGCCACGATGCGACGGGTCGCGTTTCACATTTAAGACCGACGCAGCGCGCCTCCAATATGACGCTTCAAATTTTCTGTACTCTTCTGCGCAACGCGTTCTTGATCCCCGTGCCCATTGCAGCCTATCACGCCGCCATGGCCAAGCTTTACTTCAACTACTCCACCATGAATGCCGGCAAATCCACCGTGTTACTGCAAGCGTCTCATAACTACCGCGAACGGGGCATGCAGACCTATCTGTTGACCGCGCAACTAGATCGACGCGCCGGAGAAGGCCGCATCGCCTCCCGTATTGGTATTTCTGACAAAGCCGACACGTTTGACTCTGCCTCAAACCTATTGGAAATGCTCAAAACCCGCCTTTCGGCTGGTCCCCTGGCGTGTGTGTTCATTGATGAGGCCCAGTTCCTAAACGAGGATCAAGTTTGGCAATTGGCTCGCGCGGTGGATGACTTGAAAGTCCCAGTGATGTGTTACGGGCTGCGTGTCGATTTTCAGGGCAAGCTCTTTCCGGGTTCCGCCGCACTTTTGGCGCTGGCAGACGAAATGCGCGAAGTCCGTACCATTTGCCATTGCGGCAAAAAAGCCACCATGGTGGTGCGTCAAGACGAACAGGGAACTGTGCTCAAAGATGGTGCGCAAGTACAGATCGGCGGCAATGAAACCTATGTGTCTCTCTGCCGCCGTCACTGGCGTGAGGCTATGGGCGATTGCCCTGAAGACTAAAAGGAAGTTGGAAGCCGCCGCCTCCGTCTTCGCGGGCCTCACCCAGAAAACTTCGGGCCAAATGAAACCGCGCTACACCAGATTTGGTGGGGTTTCGCCCTGTTCATAGGCCAACAAGTTGTCTACCGCCATCAGGCCCATCTGCGTGCGGATTTCCAAAGCCGCCGTGCCAAGATGCGGCAACAAAGTCACATTGTCGAGCTTGCGCAGCGAATCCGGTACTCGTGGCTCAAATTCGTAAACATCCAACCCAGCGCCACCAATTTCGTTGTTTTGTAAGGTCGCAATCAGGGCGCTTTCCTTCACCACTTCGCCACGGGAAATGTTGATGAAATGCGCATGGCTCTGCATCGCACCAAAGACCTCGGCATTGAAGAGATGCTGTGTTTCTGCGCCACCCGGCACCGCCGCTACAAGAATATCCACCTGCGCAGCCAGCGCAGTCAGGTCCTCGATCCGCTCAGCTGCGTAGGGCAATTCCTTTTCTGAGCGGTTCAAGTACTTCACAGACATGCCAAAACCATAGTGACACCTCTGCGCAATCGCCTGCCCAATGCGCCCCATGCCGGCAATGCCCACGGTTTTGCCCGTCACATGCAGCCCCAGCATTTGTGTGGGATGCCAGCCTTTCCACTGCCCCGCACGCACCAGCCGCTCACCCTCGCCAGCGCGTCGCGCACTCATCAAGATCAGCGTCATCGCCACATCCGCCGTCGCGTCAGTCACCGCGCCGGGGGTATTGCTCACCAACACATTGGCCTTGGCCGCCGCCTCCACGTCGATGTGGTTGTATCCCACGCCAAAGTTTGCCAGCAGCTTGCAACGTGGCGCGGACACATCTGTAAAAACCTCTGAACCAAACGCATCACCCAAAGACGGCAGCACCATATCAAAGTTGCGCAACGCATCGCGCAACTCATCGCTTTGCATGGGCATGTTATTCAGACGCACGGTGGTCTGAAAGGAGGCACGGGCCTTATCCAAAACCTCGTCAGGCAGAGGTCGTGTGATCAAAAGGCTTTTCAATGTAGGCGCCCTCCATTTGGGACTGGCCCGTCCGGGCCTATCAATGTGATGTCGCCGGTCTCATCCGGCAGGCCCAGCACCAGCACCTCGGACATAAATTTTCCGATTTGACGCGGTGAAAAATTCACCACAGCCAGCACCTGTTTGCCCAGCAAAGAGGCTGGGTCGTAATGGGCGGTGATCTGCGCAGAGGTCTTGCGCGTGCCCAGATCCTCACCAAAATCAATCCAAAGCTTGATCGCAGGCTTGCGCGCCTCGGGATACGGTTCCGCTTGCACAACCGTGCCCACACGCACGTCGACCTTTAGAAAGTCGTCAAAATCGATTTGCTCAGCCATTGCCCAGCTCCCGGCTGCGGTCGGCCGCCGCACCCACTGTTTTTATCATTAACGGTGGCAGACCATCTGAGGTGTCCATCAACACCTCAAGACCGGCCTGCGTTGTGCCATTAGGGCTGGTCACATTCACCCGCAACTGCGCTGGCGTTTCCTCCGCCGTTTCCGCCAGGGCACCTGCGCCCGCGACCGTGGCTTTGGCCAGCGCCATGGACAACTCCGGCGACAGGCCCTGCGCCTCGCCCGCCGCTGCCATACATTCGATCATGTGGAACACATAAGCAGGGCCGGAACCACTCAGCCCCGTAACCGCATCCATCTGGCCTTCGTTCTCAAGCCGCACGACCTGCCCGACAGCCTTCAGCAGCCCCTCTGAGGCGTCCAGCCCAGCATCGCCTGCCGGGCCATTGCCGACAATCGCGGTGATGCCCTTGCCCACCGCCGCCGGCGTGTTTGGCATCGCCCGCACAATCGGAGTCTGCACGCCCAACATCTCTTCGTAAGCGGCAATGGAAACGCCCGCCGCAACCGAGACAAACAGTGTCTCACCATTGCCCATCGCCGCCAGAACCGGCAGCGCATCCGCCATCATCTGTGGTTTCACCGCAATCAACACCACCGCAGGTGCGTCTGGCAAATCGGCGTTTACATGCACGCCACTGCCTTTTACCCATTCACTGGGAAACGGATCCTGTACCCAAACGCTGCTTGTGGGCAACCCGTCCGCCAGCCAGCCTTGCAGCATGGCAGATCCCATCTTGCCACATCCCAGCAGCACCAGGCCGCGTTTGGCCACATCGTTGATGTTCATGATTGCCCCCTCTGGTGGTTTTGGGGGCAAGTGTTACGCCCGCCCGTAAGCCTCTGCAATGGCAACTTGCATCGCATCTTTCACAGTTCGTTCGCCCCACACCACAAGCTGGAACGCCGGATAAAACCGCTCTGCGTTTTGCAACGCCCCGCGGATCAACGTGTCAATCTGATCCGGGCTGGCCATCTGCCCGCCAGTCAGCACAAGGCCATAGCGGAAAATCATCAGCTTTTGTTTGTCCCAATAGGTGAAGGCCCCCGCCCAGCACTCATCATTCACCGCATTGAGTGTCTCATAGAGCGCGGGCAGCTTTTCCGCTGGTGGCTCTGCTTCATAAGAACACACCAACTTCAGCGTTTCGTCATATGCAGACCAAGCCAGCGTGATGGAATACGTCTTCCACTGACCTTCCACCTCCATCGCGATCTGATCATCGGCGATACGGTCAAAATTCCAGTGTCGCACCTCGGCGATGTGCTCGACGATGTCGATCGGGTGCAAGTCTTCTTCGAGAAACTGCTCAGATAATGCCATAGCGCCACCTCGTTTTTGTATCGCGCCGAGGGAGTGGCAGCTCCCTAAGGCTTGGTGCCTGCTCTAGGACCTGTGGATAACTCCACCGCCCTTACAAGATATGGTGCTGCGTTAGGTTGAGTGTGTAAAGCAAAATATCTGTGGATAACGCAATAAGTTGTGGATTAAACTGTGTTAAGCACAAGTCTTCGACTATTGGTCGCAGGCCCAAGGAGAGACTTGCTCGCACCGCCCTCACTCTTATAATTTTGCTATGACCAGTGTTTTCCCCTTCGCCCAAGTAGATGTATTTTCCCAGCAGGCCAGTTACGGCAATCCGCTCGCCGTGGTGGCAGACGCCGAGCGGCTGGAGCAAAGTCAAATGGCGCAGCTGGCCCATTGGACCAACCTCAGCGAGACCTGCTTTCTCCTGCATCCCACCGACGACAGGGCCGACTACCGCGTGCGAATTTTCACGCCCCTGCAAGAGCTGCCTTTTGCTGGGCACCCAACCCTCGGTGCCTGTCATGTCTGGCTATCCCAGGGCGGCCAACCACAGGGCGAGGACGTGGTGCAACAGTGTGGGGCGGGCCTGATCCAAATCCGACGTGACAATGGACGCCTTTACTTCTGCGCCCCACCTTTACGGCGCAGCGGCCCGCTGGACGCGGACATGATCACCCGCATCGCGGCCGCACTTGGTTTGCAAGACACATTGGTGGAGGCCGCCGCATGGGTCGACAACGGCCCCGGCTGGGCCGCGCTCCTGCTCAAAGACCGCGAAACGCTGCTGCAAGCCAAACCGGACTACGCCGCTCTTAAAGGCATGCGCATCGGCCTGATCGCCCCGGTGGGGGAAGCCGGGCATGGGTTTGACTTTGAAGTGCGGGCCTTCTCGGCAGGTGGCTTTGAAGACCCTGTCACTGGCAGCCTCAACGCAGGCATTGCCCAGTGGCTATTGGCGGACGGCATCGCCACGGGCGACTATATCGCAGCGCAAGGCACACTTCTGGGCCGCAAAGGCCGCGTGCATGTTCTGCAAGATGGGGCCGACGTCTGGGTCGGGGGCGCCGTGCAAGACGGCATCACCGGCAGCTTAAAATTCTGACACCAAGGCCGTTATAGACAAAAAAAGGCCAACCCCAAGGTCAGCCTTTCTCACATCAACATGTCAGCGCGCCTTAACCCGCCTTGCCTTCCAGCGCCTCAATCCGCGCTTTCAGGGCTTCGTTCTCTTCGCGGGCCTTCTGTGCCATGCCACGCACCGCATCAAATTCCTCGCGGGTGACAAAATCGCGATCCGCCAGCCAACGATCCAGCATCGACTTCATTGCGTTGTCGGCCTCGTCCTTGGCGCCCTGAGCCACGCCCATGGCATTGGTCATCAGCTGAGACATGTCGTCCATGAACTTGTTCCGGGTTTGCATCGCTCTCTCCGCTTTCTTGATCCTGACTGCTTATATGGGCACCAATCCGCCCAGACACAAGGTTGACTTTGTCGCAAGGGAAAGGCCACTTGTGGCGCAAACAATCGCGCATGGAGCAGTCCCATTCAGTTCCCAAATATTTCGCCGGAAATCTTCACAATCTCCGCCTTTGGCATGGAGTTTGCCCTGCGCTGGTACGCCTTGGCCTATATCGTTGGCATCCTGATCGGCTGGCGCATTGTGGTCGCAACTGTGAACCGCCCCGCACTTTGGCCCAAAGACACCGCCCCAATCACTGCACGTCAAATCGAAGATCTGCTCACTTGGGTTATCCTAGGCGTGATCGCCGGTGGCCGGCTTGGCTATGTGCTGTTTTATAAACCCGCCTTCTATCTCGCCAACCCCGGCGACATCATCCGAATCTGGGACGGCGGCATGTCGTTTCACGGTGGCATGTTGGGCGTCATCGTTGCGGGTTGGCTTTATTGCCAGAAACATGACCTAATCAAACTACAAGTTGGCGACGCCATGGCGCTTGGCGTGCCGATCGGCCTGTTCTTGGGCCGCATCGCAAACTTCATCAACGCAGAGCTCTGGGGCCGTCCAACCGACCTGCCATGGGGCGTGATCTTCCCTGGCCACGCCGCACAAGACTGCGGCCAGCTGGCCGCCCTCTGCGCCCGCCATCCGTCGCAGCTGTACGAAGCTTTGATGGAGGGCCTGATCCTCGGTGTGGTGATGCTCTATCTCGCCTATCGACGTGGTGCCCTCAAAGCCCCCGGCACCATCACCGGCACCTTCTTTGCCGGCTATGGCCTCGCCCGCTTCATCGTTGAATTCTTCCGCCAACCCGACGCGCAGTTCATTTCTGAGGGCAACCCACTGGGCCTCGCTCTGCAATTTGGCGGCTACGGCTTCACCATGGGCCAACTGCTGTCCCTGCCGATGATCGCCCTTGGCGCTTATCTGATCCTGCGCGCCAAACGCCACCCATGAGCGACCTGACACAACATCTGCTGGCACGAATCGAAGTCCACGGCCCCATGACCGTGGCAGACTTCATGAGCGAAGCCCTGTTGCACCCAACACTGGGCTACTACACCACGCGCGATCCCCTAGGCGCAGAAGGAGACTTCACCACCGCGCCAGAGATCAGCCAGATGTTTGGCGAACTGATCGGCCTCGCGCTGGCACAGGCGTGGCTCGACCAAGGTGCCCCCATGCTTTTCACATTGGCCGAACTGGGCCCCGGTCGCGGCACACTCATGGCGGACATCCTGCGCGCCACCCGCACTGTCCCGGGGTTTCATGCTGCTGCCCAAATCCACCTGGTCGAGGCGTCCCCCACCCTGCGCGCCAAACAACGCGACACTATTCAAGCCGAGATCACCCACCACGACACCGTGAATACCCTGCCACAGCAGCCCCTGTTTCTGGTCGCCAACGAGTTCTTCGACGCGCTTCCCATCCGCCAATTTCAACGCGGCCCAACCGGTTGGCACGAACGCCTAATCGCTATGCGCGACGGCGTCCTGACCTTTGCTTTCGGCCCCGAATTGCCGCAGCCACAGCTCGAACACCGCCTTGCGGACACCACACAAGACATGATTGTCGAAACCTGCGCGCCTGCCTTCTCGGTAGTCTCCGAAATTGGCTCCCGCATCCGTGACTTTGGTGGCGCAGCGCTGCTGATCGACTACGGCGGCTGGCGGTCGCGTGGCGACACACTACAAGCGGTCCAAACACACAACTTTGTAGACCCTCTCACCTCCCCCGGCGAGGCAGACATCACAGCGCATGTCGACTTTGAGGCTCTTGCCCAAGCCGCCCCCTGCGCCCACAGCAAACTGACGCCCCAAGGCGTGTTCCTCGAACAGCTCGGCATCACGCCTCGCGCGCAGGCCCTTGCCAATCACCTGTCCAATGACGCCTTACAATCCCACATTGCCGCCCATCGCCGCTTGACGCACCCCGAAGAAATGGGAAACCTGTTCAAAGTGCTCGCGCTCTATCCGGAGAACGGCACCCCTCCACCAGGATGCACCCAATGACGCTTGAGATTTTGACCTCAGACCTGCTTGCCCCCGTGCGCCACGGGTTCTTTACCCGTCGCGGCGGAGCCTCTTCTGGTGTTTTTCACGGCCTTAACTGCGGCATTGGCAGTTCCGATCAGACCGAAATTGTCGCAATCAACCGCCAGCGCGTGGCCAACGCCATGGACTTGGAGCGGTCTCACCTCACTTCAGTGCACCAAGTACACTCCGCCGAGGTGGCCACGATCTCCGCCCCAATCGAGGGCGAACGCCCCCGCGCGGACGCCCTTGTCACAGCCACACCCGGCCTCGCCTTGTCGATTCTTACCGCGGATTGCCAGCCTGTGCTGTTTTCCGACTCGGAAGCTGGTGTGATCGGTGCCGCCCACGCCGGATGGCGCGGCGCATTGGATGGCGTGCTCGACGCCACGCTAGACGCCATGGAAGCTCTTGGGGCTTCCCGCGCCAACACCCGCGCCGTGATCGGCCCCTGCATCAGCCAAGAGGCATATGAGGTTGGCCCAGAGTTCCTTGACGCTTTCCTAAAGGAAGACGCTGCCAACAGTCGATTTTTCAAAGATGGCGACGGCGACCGCAAACTCTTCGACCTGCCCGCCTATGGCCTGCATCGTTTACGTGCCGCAAACATTGGCAAAGCCGAATGGACCCGCCATTGCACCTATTCTGACCCGGATAGATTCTATTCATATCGCCGGACAACCCACGCAAAAGAAGCGGATTACGGCCGTCTCATTGCGTCTATCAGACTGTAAACAAATAACTTTCTCGAATAACTCAAATTTGACGCGCTATTTTCCACAAATCTGACCAATCCTGCCGCATCTCTGCCCCATTTCGACACGAGACTGATCTCAAGTTGGAAACAATGGTCCACAAGAGACCAAGACATGCCAAGGAGAGCAGACATGAAAACCCAGAGCCGCTTCGTTAAATCCGTAGTTGCCGCATCCAAATCAGACGCGCCACAAATGCCATGGGCCCGCGGTGCTCGCCGCGCCGCTTTCATCGCAAAGCGCAAAGGCGTGACGCTGAAGCAAGCGGCCTAACCGTCCGAAAAGCACCCGCCTAACCTCGCATTTCCGCAAAGCATCCTGCAATTTGACAGGGTGTTTTTGCGTTTTTAAAGCCACACTGATACGCAAGTTTTCAGCAACTCGGCACGCCACCTGCTCCGTGAAACCACATTTATGCAGATCAAACCCGCCGCATTGCTTAAATCCCTGAACCGTCTATAACGCGAGCCAAATTGTCATCTCAGAGGCGCATATGACGGACACACCTCAAGTCGGCATCATCATGGGCAGCCAGTCGGACTGGCCCACGATGAAAGAAGCAGCCACCATTCTGGAAGAGCTGGGCATTTCTTACGAAAAGAAAATTGTCTCCGCCCACCGCACGCCAGACCGCCTCTGGTCTTACGGCAAAGAAGCCGCCGGTCGCGGCCTTCAGGTGATCATTGCAGGCGCTGGTGGCGCCGCGCACCTGCCCGGGATGATGGCCTCCAAAACCCGTGTACCAGTTGTAGGTGTGCCCGTTCAAACCCGCGCGCTTTCCGGTGTCGATAGCCTCTATTCCATTGTGCAGATGCCCAAAGGCTTCCCGGTTGCCACCATGGCCATTGGTGCCGCCGGTGCCGCCAACGCAGGCCTGATGGCGGCCGGCATTTTGGCGTTGCAAGACGCTGATCTGGCCCAACGTCTCGACGCATGGCGCGACGCGCTCTCCGCGTCCATCCCGGATGAGCCGCAAGATGACTGAAGCCCTTCCCCTAGGCGCCACCATTGGCATTCTCGGTGGTGGCCAACTTGGCCGCATGTTGTCCGTCGCAGCTTCTCGTTTGGGCTACAAAACCTGTGTCTATGAACCAGGTGGAGATTGCCCAGCCAGCCATGTGGCAAACTACCACTTCCAGAAAGCCTACGACGATGCGGACGCTCTGCGCGCGTTTGCCGATGCTGTGGATGTGATCACCTACGAGTTTGAAAACATCCCCACATCGGCGCTGGACATTCTGGAAGCCCATTGCCTGATCCATCCCAACCGCGAAGCGCTGCGGGTGTCACAAGACCGTTTGACGGAAAAAACCTTCCTGCAAGAGCTCGGCCTGAAAACCGCGCCATTCGCGGATGTAACCGATGCTGAGAGCATGGCTGAGGCCGTTGCCGAGATCGGCGCACCTTCGATCCTCAAAACCCGCCGGTTTGGCTATGACGGCAAGGGCCAGGCCCGCCTGAAAACAGCCGCAGACGCCGACACCGCCTTGAACGACATGGCAGGCGCGCCAGCCCTGCTGGAAGGCTTTGTAGACTTCTCCCACGAGGTCAGCGTCATTGCCGCCCGTGGCCTGGACGGTCAGGTCGCCTGCTTTGACCCTGGCGAAAACGTGCACAAAGACGGCATCCTCTCCACCACCACCGTGCCTGCCCGCCTATCGGCAGGCCAGCGCATGGACGCCGTCCTGCTCGCCGCAAACATCCTGAACAAACTGGATTATGTTGGTGTGATGGGCGTGGAACTCTTTGTCACCAAGGATGGCCTTATTGTGAACGAAGTGGCGCCTCGGGTGCATAACTCCGGTCACTGGACTCAAAATGGCTGCGCTGTGGATCAGTTTGAACAACACATCCGCGCGGTTACGGGCCTGCCTTTGGGCGACGGCCAACGGCACAGCGATGTGGTCATGGAAAACCTGATTGGTGACGATATGGATCAACTTCCAACTCTGCTCACTGAACGTGACACCGCCGTGCACCTATATGGTAAAGCGGACGCCAAAGCGGGCCGCAAAATGGGCCACGTCAACCGCATCAAACGCGGTGATTAAAGCGTCTGGCGAAAAACCTGAGACACCAAGCATCACTTAACACGTTGAAATCTTCGATTTCAGGCAGCGTTAAGTGGTTCAGTTCTTTCGCATGACGCTTCACCCCCGCATATCGAGCAAAAACCGGCGGAAGGTCTGTCCCCCATAGCTGACCTCCCCAACTTCTTTCGCGCCCATTCGCGTCAAGGCTTTCACCGACCTGCGCGTCGGCGCCAGCAGGAACTGCACCGTCTCAATCCGCGCATCGTCCCTTGCAAACGCCAGCGCTTGCCGCGTGATCGCCAGCCCTTGCCCAAAGGCCTCCGGCGTTAGCACTAGCCCAAAATCCCAAACGTCATCTTCTTTCTCAAAGCCGCCCCAGCCGAGAAAGACATCTCCTTGCCAAATCGCCCAATGACCCAACCCGTCCTGCGCCCAGCGCCGCGCCTTGGCCTGCAAAAACGCCCCTGCATCAAACGCGCCGTCCAACAGCGGCAAATGCTCTGCCACCCGCGCATCCGCCATCTGCGCAACCAACAGCGGCCGCGGCACCGCTTGCAAATCGCCAAAATCAAAATCCCGCACAGCCAAACACCTTCTCTTTCCGAATGTACCTCAAGGGACATCACCCTGCGGTATTGGACAATACCCTTTGACCGTTGGGCAATGGACCTTTTGGCGAAGGCAGAGTTTTCGCCACAGCGGCCGAAAAGCAGGCGAAAGAAAAACGTATATTCTGCTGTTGACGATGGATACCGTCCGTGTGGAGCAGAGCTATCGGCCACCCGAACAGTTTCTCAATTGATCCACTGGATGGCAGTTGCGCCATAAGCAGAGGTCCTGGGTAGCTTTATGCGTCAAAGGAAACCATCGTACGCGCGTCCTTTTTGGAGCGCAACTTTGCAGTCCCCACCTAACGCATCAACGTTATAGCCATAATTGCCGTCCAACGAAGAGCGTTGCACTCTTTTGAGACAGGCAACTATCCTTTCGATTGCACCCGACGAACCCCTTCATCGCTACAACTTTATGTATAAGGAGTTTGCCGATGGACCGTTCAAATTTTGTCCCGCTTTTTGCGCTAGTAAGTTTGGTATTTTCAACACCTGGCTGGGCCGCTGACAACGAACTCTATGATGATCCGCCACCTGAGGACGCAGCTTTTGTGCGGTGGTTAGGAGAGAACGCCGCGCCGGAAATACTGGGTGTTTCAATGCCAGATGTCCAAAGCGGCATGTTTCACCCTGTCTCTGCAGCTCTCACAGATGGCGCTCAAGCAGGATCGTTTTACACCGCTGCGGTTGATTCAAAGGGGCATGTTGCAGTTATTCAAGAACCCAACCGCGCAGACCGATCAAAGGTTCTCCTGACGCTTTTGAACATCTCCGACAGCCCTGTTCGCCTGGTGCTGCTCGACCACAATATCGAAGTTATCGGAAACACCGCCGTCAACGACGCCGGTGGCCGCACGGTTAATCCCGTGACCGCGAATCTGGCGGTGGTCTCCGCCTCAGGCGCCGAGCTGGGCGTTTTCGATGTCCAACTGCGCCGCGGACAAAACCTCACGTTTGTGGCGCGCTCTGATGGCGCGGACCTCATAGAAAACCGATTTGGTCCGAATATCGAAGGGTAACAGAATGGTTTTCTCAACCCCCATATTCGTGTTCGGTTTCTTGCCGTGTTTCCTGGCCGCATATTATGCGCTGCCAAGGGCGTTTAGAAACTGGCTGATCCTGCTGGCTTCCACGCTGTTTTATGCCTGGTGGCGTGCCGACGCTCTCATCGTGCTCTATGCCATTGCCGGTGGCAGCTATCTTGCGGGCTATGTTGCAACGAACACCAACAGCCCCAAAACCAAAACATGGGCGGTCAGGCTCGGCGTGTCTTTCAACCTCGCCGTCTTGGGGTGGTTCAAATACACAACCTTTTTGCTTGGCAATCTAAACACCGCGTTGGGTGGGGATGCCTTGGTTGTGCCGGAAATCATCTTGCCAATTGGCCTGTCTTTCTTGGCCTTCCAATCCATCAGCTATGTGATTGATGTGGCACGAGGTGACGTACCTGCGGCCAAAAAACTTTCTGACTTCCTCGCGTTTTCCTCCTTGTTCCCGCAGCTCATCGCGGGACCAGTTCTGCGCTACAAAGACCTCGCGCACCAGTTTGAACACCGCACCCACTCTCTCCCGCTGTTTTCCCACGGCCTGCGGAGGTTTCTGCAGGGCCTGGCGATGAAGCTGCTTGTTGCAGACAGCGTTGCACCGTTGGCCGACAGGATGTTTGCCTTGCCCGATCCAACCATGGCCGAAGCTTGGCTGGGCGCGCTCGCATATTCGATCCAGTTGCTGTTTGATTTTGCGGGCTATTCGGCCATGGCCATTGGTTTAGGCCTGATGATTGGGTTCCGCTTTCCAGAGAATTTCAATGCGCCTTATGTCAGTCGCTCGATCACCGAATTCTGGCGCCGCTGGCACATCAGCCTGTCCCGTTGGTTGCGAGATTATCTCTATGTTCCGTTGGGCGGCAATCGGCGTGGCAAGCTAAAAACATACCGCAATCTGCTTTTAACAATGGTGCTGGGCGGCATCTGGCATGGCGCAAACTGGACCTTTTTAATCTGGGGCATCTGGCATGGCGGCCTCATGGCGATTGAACGAGCTCTGGGGGCGAAACACCGGGAAACCGTTTGGCCAAAGGCAATTGCGTGGCCGCTGACTATGGTGTTTGTCATGCTTGGTTGGGTTATCTTCCGCGCGGAGACGCTTTCTGACGCGGCAGCAATGTACCGAGGCATGGTTGGAGCCAATGGCGTCTTAATGCGACCGGAGTTGGTCACGCTGACCACCGCCTCAGAGCTGGGCTTCCTGCTGGTGGGATCTGCGCTTTCCATCGCGCCACGCCTTGTGGGGCCCAGGCTGTCTCTTTCTCCCGCACTACAATCCGCGCTGCTGTCGGTCTTGTGTTTCGTCGCGCTTCAGGCGCGCACCAACAGCCCTTTCCTCTATTTTCAGTTCTAAGGAGCACACGCATGCACGCCTCGTTAGACAGTCTTTGTACCCTCGGGATCGCCACGCTTATAGCAGGCCTTTCGGTCACGGCTTTTTCGCTCACTGACACGGGGGATCCTTCAAAGGGATGGGCCAGCGGCACCTATCAAAGGGGCTATGAGGACCGTTTTGAAAGCTCTGTCCCGGCTCATAAAAGCGCGGTGGCGCTGTGGTCGGCGGCCAAATGGGTGCTCTTCCAAGAACCCGCGACAGGGGCAGTTGCTGGCCGGGGCGGATGGCTCTTCACTGCCGAAGAGTTTACTGAGCCGCGCGACACCCTTGATTTCGCCCAGGAACTGACACGGGTCTCCAACGCACTGGCTGCTGATGGAATAGCACTGGTCCCTGTGATCGTACCCGACAAGGTGCGCATGCACGCTCACCGGCTCAAACGCGGCCGTTCTGAAGCGTTTACACTCCGGTATGACGGGGCCCTAAATCAAATCCGGGACGCCGGGTTGGGTGCCATTGATCTCCGCCAGGCGCTTGGATTTGCGGACAGCTTCATGCGCACGGACACGCACTGGAGCCCTAAGGGGGCGCAACAGTCCGCGATGGCCATTGCCAAGGCCATGAGCCATACCAACATTCCAAAGACAGAGGCCAACACGATCCATACGGGGACCAAAGCGTTCGATGGCGATCTTCTGTCGTTTGTCGCGACTGGCCCCTATCGCGACCTTGTTGGGCCGGCTTCGGAATACATTGAAACGTTTGAAACCAGCATGGCTTCTGCCGGCGGCCTGTTTGGAGATGCCGACATCTCCGTTGTTCTGGTCGGCACGAGTTTTTCTGCCAAATCAGACTTCCACTTCGAAGGCTTCCTGAAGCAGGCATTGCAGGTCGACGTCCTGAACCTCAGCCGCGTAGGGCAAGGTCCCTTCGTTCCCATGGATGCGTTCTTAAAGGAACGCGCCACACTTTCGTCTCTTCCATCCGTCGTGATTTGGGAGATCCCTGAACGCTTTTTAACCAGCCAGAGGCAACTCCCATGAAATTTCACATCCCTTTGATCGCAAGCCTGATGTTTGGCGCGACAGCACAATCCGCCCCCTACTGTGCGGATCTTCTGGACAAGGATGCTCTTCCGAAGAAATATGCAAGAGTTGCGCCTGTCTACAGCGATATGGCAAGCGGTTGGATCTTCACGCAGGATCAATTGAAAGACCGCTACGAGATGAAGTCATCATCTCTCAAGCTGGTGCAGGCTATTGTTGACGAATTTGTAATACGGGGCGTGCCCCTCGCGATTGTGATAGCGCCGCCCAGGCCTGTGGTTGCCGGACAAGGGTCCCTTGATGAAGCAATGGGCACTCCGGTTTATAGCGTCGCGGACGCACAGACTTCATTTGACGCTATGGTTACGCAGCTCGCAAAGACCGGTGCGATTGTTCCCAACTTGTCAGAGGTCGCGCTGGAAAATCCCGGTATCCGCGAAAAATTCTACTTCCGACGTGATACGCACTGGACCACCGCAGGAAGTGCCGCAAGTGCAATTTCGCTGGCAAAAGCCGTAAACACGCAAGTGCCTAATCTCTTCCCGATCGACGCCAATCTGGTTTTTGCGGACCTGAGCATCTCTGGTTCTATCGAAGAGAAGGGCTCCCTTGCGAAAGTTGTGTCCAAAACCTGCGGCACAGCGTTGTCTCCGGAAACGTCAGAAACATTTGACCTGTCCCGACAAGGCAGTCTGTTGGGGGACGCGTCAGAGGGACCGTCCATTGCCCTGTTGGGAAGCAGCTTTTCCAATCGCTATAAGCGGGACCACTACCGCTTCGCGGACGCTCTCGCCCGCGCCTTTGATGCCGAAGTTGAAAACTTCTCGGTTTCCGGCGGCGGTCCCATTGGGGCAATCGAGGCCTATGTGTTGTCGGGCGCTCTGGATCGCCAGGACCATGAGCTGGTGGTCTGGGAGCTGCCGTATACGGAGAGCTTCAATTCACAATCGTTTTTAAGGCAGTTGCTGGGTGCCCTCAGCCAAAGCGACACTGCGGACAGCTCTGCTGACGTGCGTCATCAACCTGAAACAACGTTGATTAAGCTCGAAACCAATGTGCCAACTTCGGGCATAGAAATTGTGACTGAGGATTTGGAGAACCAGAACTTTAACTTGGAAGTTCGATTTGAAAACGGGTCGACCTCTAAAATCTATCTAGGACGTCGCAAATCAGTTCCGGCCGACATGCGCTCCCACAGATTGATAAGCAATCTGTCGTTCTTCGGTGACAGAGCGCCAATCGAGATTAAGATCTCGCCGCTAAAAGGCGCACGCATCAAGCACGTTTCAGTGTTTTAACAAGGCACCACGCAACAGCCATCGAGTAAAATTGGCTTCTGCACCCTTATCAAAAGCGATTGGTCTTGGGTGCAACCCTTACTCCGGATTGCCCAGTAAGCGCCCTATCTAAAAAGGGGGGGCCGGGTAAAAATATGAAAATGAATGGCAGTATATGACCAGCTGTTCGCCCCTTGATCCAAGTAGGGGCACGCGCAAATGGCTGGTCAACCGGGGGTTTGTATGATGCATCCTACGATCCATCACGCCTTGATGTAACGTCGGTCACATGCTCGGAGACTTGCCTCGCGGCAGAACCGCCATGCGCCTGACCGTCCTAAATGCGTCCCCCGGAAGCCCACCCCCCTTCAGCGGCCACGCCCCCGGCCACGGCGGTGCGGACAACCTCAACTCAGCGTATAGCCCAGCCTATGATAAGCGTCCTTTAGCTTACTCAGCACGGCCTGGTCGGTTTCTTGAAAGTCCGGCCAAGTTTTGACCAATGGCGACAGCGGAAGCAATGCTCCTACCCCATAAATCGCGCCGCAACCTCACCGGCCATATAGCTCACCTGCCCCCCCACAAGGGTCGCGCCAATTCGACCACTTTCAGCGTCGACAATCACCAGATCTGCGCGTTTGCCCACTTCCAACGTACCGCGATCGTCCAACCCCAATACCGCCGCAGGCTTGGCGGACACCAGCGCCCAAGCCTCGGAAAAGTCACACACGCCATCTTCCACTAGCCGCAACACAGCCTGTCGTGGCGCAGGGTAGTGGTAGTCTGACGCCAATCCATCCACCAGTCCTGCCGCGACCATGTCTGCGGCCGACACCTTGCCGGAATGGCTGCCACCGCGCACCACATTGGGTGCGCCCATCACCACAGGGTCGCCCGCTGCCTTGGCTGCCTCTGCCGCCTCCATGGTCTCGGGAAACTCGCTGATCAAAAGCCCACAGCCCCGCCAAACCTCCCGCGTGGCCGCACTATCATCATCATGGCTGCCCAGCTTCACGCCTGTGCCTGTCAATCGCGCGGCCAATCTCGCCACCGCTTCCGGAACAGACTCCGTGACCGCATGCAACGCCTGCAAAAGCGCCAGATGCGCCTCCGGACTGCGCCCGCTCTTGAGTGCCTGTCCGGTCAAACGTGGCGGTTTCTTTCCCTTGGCCAACGCCACATGCGGCAAGTGATCATTGAACACCACATAAGGCACGTCAAATTCCGCGACTGCTGCCTCAAATGCCGTGTAGTCTTCCAGCAAATGGCTCTCAAAACGAAGCTGCACCAACATGTCCGTGTGCAATCCTGCCGTGGCTGCCAGAGCCTCCAAGATCCGCCGCGCAAACTCGGGCGAGCGCATCCCGCCTTCCCAGCTCCAGAACTGCGCCAGCACCGCCGTGGTGATTCCATTGGCCGCCAATTCTGCATCGACGGACACCAACCCATCTCCAAGGTTTTTCATGGCACCGCGCCGTGGCGCGAGATGCCGTTCAAATCCGTCGCCATGCAGATCGATCATACCGGGTAAAATGCGATACCCGCTCAGGTCTAACACCCGCGCGCCGTCCGCGTCATCAATCTTGCCACCAACAATCCCAACCGGCTGTTGTTCAAACCCTTCTGGGCCCAGGACCTCCGCCCCCTTCAGCATCAGATCGATCATTGACTCGCAGCTCCGCTGTGATCAGCAGAACTGGGGCCCACGATCTCGCTCCATATCCGGTCCCACAAATCATCTTCCTGCTCGACCTCGGGATCGCCGTCCACATCCACAATCCGCTGCAACTCACGCAGGGTGGCGTCCGCGTCGCCCCATTCCAGATCATGATCAAAGGCACCGTTTTCCAAAAACTCACGCACCTGCACAATCACCATGGGATTGTTCATCATAAACGTATGGGTCACCGGCAATACGATGTGGTCCGCCATGCCCTCCACCTTGGTGCTTTCAACAGACACCTTTCCGTCATCCGGCCCGGCAATCAGACTGCTGTAATAGGGGTTTAGCGACTTGTCCCCAGCAATCACACCAAGCTTAAAATCCACTGGCGGCAGGTTCGCGGGCAGCCCATCGGTGCCAAGTTGCATCCCCGCCGGGCCATTGAGCCACACAAACGGCTCCAGATAGCTGAACTCATCCACCAATTCCGAGCCCTTATTGGGCGGCCCCAACATCACCACGCGACCCAGCTCAGGCGGACGGTGGTTTTCAAACCACACGCGGGTCAAAATACCCCCCATGGAATGGGTCACAAAATTCACTTTGGTCCAACCGCATTGCGCCACCGCCTTTGGCAGGGTCATATCGGCCAGCGTTGCGATCTCTTCTTTCGTCGACGGATAGCCCAGTCGCACCACTTTGTAGCCATAACGCTCCAGCGCCATTTCCATCAAAACAAAAGAACTCTCAGAACGCGCCAACCCATGCAACAGGACCACACATTCCTGTGGGGCTGCCTCGGTCTCCGCCGAAGGCTGCTCTGCCAAACTCTGCGTGCCCAGCCCCAAGGCCAGTACCGCTGCCATTTTCAAAAATTGAACCATAGACTTGAGATAGGCCCTAAGCGGGGCCTACAAAAGCACAAACCTTACGGAAAGCGCTCCAATGGCAACCCTTCGCCCACCAAAATCGCGCCCCCTGCGCCTCGCCGCCCGTGCTGTCATCCTGCACGAGGACCGGCTGTTGCTGGTCAACGCCTACCCGGATCACAGGGGCGAACTTTGGTGTGCACCGGGCGGCGGCGTGGAAAAACATAGCAGTCTGGCCGACAATTTGATCCGTGAAGTGCATGAAGAATGCGGTCTCACCATCGCGGTTGGTGCCCCCTGTCTGATCAACGAGTTCCACGACACGGAGAGCGACTTCCATCAAGTCGACCTGTTCTTTCGCTGCACTATCACCGATGGCGAGTTGGACGAAAGCTGGCAAGACCCGGAAAACGTCGTCTCCAAACGCCGGTTCTTTAGCCGTGCAGAGCTGGAACAACTCTCCTTCCGCCCACTCAGCCTGCCAGATGTGGCTTGGGGCAACGACGTGCACTACGACGCTTTGGAGCCGTTGCTAAAGTTCTGACCTAGGCCTTTCGCATCGACACCAGCACGCCGCCAATCACCAGCACCGCCGCGCCAATGAACCGAAGCGTCAACGGTTCGCTCAAAAATGCCATGCCGCCCGCCATCGCGATCACTGGCACCGAGAGCTGCGCCACTGCGGCGCGGCTCGCGCCCAGACTTGGCAAAATCGCGTACCACAACGCATAGCCCAGACCCGAGGTCACCACGCCGGAAACAACAGCCAGCGCCACACCCGCCGCCGGCATTTCCATGTCCATGCCCAGAGCAGCGCCCAGCGCCAAAGCCACCGGGGTCGCCAAAATGAAATTCATCGCCGTTGCCTGCGTCGCGTCGGCCTCGTTGCGCCCCTGTAGCGAATAGATGCCCCAGCCAAGCCCCGCGCCTGCCATCATCGCCACATGCGCAACCGAAATCGCGGGGCCACCGGTCGGCGCCAACAGCCAGACCAATCCGCACAGCGCCAAAGCAGCGCCCAACCAGCGCGTCACCGGCATCTCTTCGCGCGCCATCACCGCGCCGCCAAACATGGTGATCTGCACCACACCAAACAGTACCAGCGCGCCCAATCCGGCGTCCAAACCGCGATAGGCCAGTGAAAACCCGAAGATATAGGTCAGCAGGCCGATCACCGCGATGCCACGCCCTACGCCGCCCAGCGCAAAACCGCGCTTCTGCCAGGCGACCAGCGCAGCCAGTGCCAACGCCCCGCTGAACAGGCGCACCACGCCAAAATCCACCGCCTCCATGCCAGCGCCGCTCACGGCAGCGCGGTTGAGGACAGAATTCGCGGCAAAGGCTGTTATTGTGACAGCAGTCAGTAAAAAAAATTTCATGAGGCCCTAGGTGACACGTGTGACCCAGCGGAGCAAGCAAGCCGGGTCACACGCTTGCCTCGCCAGAGAAGGACCAAACTCTAAGGCGAGGCGAAAGGCCAATCAGGAAACAGCACCCTTTTTCCGGGCACCATGGAAAGCGAGCCACGGTGCAGGGGTTTGGGGGAGCCGGAAAGCTGCGCTATCTCTGACTGGCCAAAACCTCTTGCGCAAAGCCGCGATCCCGCGCCTTGTCGCTCAACCAAATCGCCATGTAGCGATCCCGAATACCATTATGCTGCAACGTGCAGGTGCTTTTACCATTGACCCAAAACATCAGTGCATTGCCGCCTTTGGGCGAGGCCACAATCCGATCGCCCGGCTGAATGTCGCGGTAGCATGCCGTCAGCTTCTCCTGAATTTTCCCATGGTCGGATTTTGAGCCTTCGATCCGTGCCATCTCGTCCATGCTTGCTTTGATCAGTATCTTGCGCTTGATCTTACGGGCGTATTCGATTTCCAACGCATAGGTACCGTTGCGGTCAAACCCTTGCCCCTGTGGTGCAAACATCTGTGCATCGTAAACTTTGAAGCCCAGCCAACGGAACTGTCCCGTGCCAAGTTCCTGAGGCTGGCCCAGAAGGCTGCGCACTTCCGGCGCAAGGGATGCGGAATTGGCAGAGCTCTCCACGGCCCAACCCAACATGACCGCGCCGCTCAACAGCGCCATCAATACCCGTTCTCGAAATGGCAATCTCATATGCATCCGCCTTGCGCCTCCCGTCGCTTGTCTGGCCGGTTTTGCGAAGGTTACGCAGCAAAACGGCGCGCAGATCACTCCGCGCGCCGTTCCTTAACGCTCACAAGCCTGTGATGGACGCCTAGCGCCGTCCCTTGCGCCCTTTATGCGCCTTGGTAACGGTCTTGATCATCTTGCCGAAGTTTTTGTCATAGGCCCGCTTTTCCGCCAGCGAGGCGGTGTTGTGCCGTTCTTCCGCTTCCAGCTTGCGCCAACGCTCCAACCGCTCCGGATCAAGTGTACCGGCGTCAATCGCCGCGCGCACGGCACAGCCCGGCTCACTTTCATGGGCGCAGTCGCGGAACTTGCACTGGGTGGCCAGTTCGACCACATCGGCAAACAAATCCGCCAGGCCGCCGCCCGCCTCCGCCAGCTGCAATTCCCGCATCCCCGGCGTGTCCAGAATGGCCAGTCCGATGTCGGTGAAATGCAGCTGGCGGCTTGTGGTGGTATGCCGCCCCCGGCTGTCATCCTCACGGATCGCCCCGGTCTCAGCCTGCTCCGTGCCAAACAGCGCATTCACCAGCGTGGACTTGCCCACACCGGACGTGCCCAGAAACGCAATGGTCTGTCCTGGCTTGCTCCAATCCGCCAGCATTGCCGCAGGTTCTTCGCTCTTGGCGTTCAGAAGCACCACCGGCACCCGATCCGAAATCGCCCGCGCCTGATCCACAAACGGCGTTGTGTCTTCACACAGATCTGCCTTGGTCAGAACGATCACCGGCGTCACATCCGCCTCAAAGGCCAGCGCCAAAAACCGTTCCAGCCGCGCCACGTTGAAGTCATTGTTGCAACTGGTGACCACAAAAGCCGTATCCACATTTGCAGCAATCATCTGAATGCTGCGGTCATGCCCGGCGGCGCGACGCTTAAACAGGCTCTTGCGTTCCAGTACTTCGCTGTGACTTGGCAGCTCGGCGTTATAAAGCAACCAGTCACCCACCGTCGCCTCCGGCCCCGGTGGCACCAAAGCGTCGAATCCATCGCCACGCACACGCAGCCCGTTGCGATGCACTTCCACCACCCGCACTGGCGGGGTGATGTGCATAGCATCCAGATCGGTTTGTTGGGCAAAAAACGATTGCCAGCCCAGAATATCCAACGGCGACCGCTTCGGCGTTTCCGCTTTGGCGGCGCCACCAGTTGGCAAAAATTGGGAATAGTCCCGTGTCATTTTTAAGAGTCTCTCATGGAGCGGTCACGCCACATCTGGCCACACCGCAAGGTATCAGAAAATGTGAAAGGCACAAACGTGCAGAGCAGCACCAAGGCGCCGGTCTCTCTGTCTCTATTGTGCACCGGGTGGACATCGTGCCACCCGCCATGATCAGGCATCCAGTTTCTGGCCCATAAAACCTCCATCAAAACTGTGACGAATATACTCCCCCCACAGCGGCGCAACAACCCGCCCGTCTAGGACGCACGACGGGTGATGAAATCCTGCATCATCTCAATGAGCATCGGCGCCTGCTTTGGTGTTATAATGTGCCCCATGCCTTCAATCAAATGGTGGTCACAATTCGGAACCAACCCGGCAATCTCCGCGCCCGCTTCCGGCGGGATCAACGTGTCCTCGGTGCCGTGAATGACCTGACATGGCAACGCCACTTTGGTCAAATCCTGCCGCCGATCGGTGGAAGCAATCACTGCCAACACCTGCCGGTTGACGCCCTCCGGGTCAAACGCCCGATCATAAGCCTGCGCCGCCTGCACCGCGATCTCTTCCTCGGTCATCGGATAGGCCGGACTGCCCCAGTTGGCATATTCGGCGATGCAGTTTGTGATGTAGGTCTCCTGATCCACATGCCGCGCCAACAAGGTCGCCAGCCATTCCGCATTACCGCCCCGCTCTGCAAACGGCCGCGCGGTGGCCATCACAATTGTCCCACTCAACAGGCGCTCCGCATGATCCATACACAGAAGCTGAACAATCGCGCCGCCCATGGACATGCCAAACACATGCGCCTTCTCCAGGCCCAGCGCATCCATCACACCGACCACGTCCTTCGCCATGTCGTTCAATCGGTAAGCCGCAGGCGTCGGTGCCCCAGCCAAAGCCGCCGCCGTGATCTCATCCGCATCACTGGCCATACCCTCTTTGGGGCAGCGCTGCGACAACCCCACGTCGCGGTTATCAAACAACACCACGCGAAAACCCGCCGCTGCAAGCCCTTCATAGAATGCGACCGGCCAATGGATCAACTGCGACCCCAGCCCCCGAATGAGCACAAATGGTACTCCGTCCTCGGACCCATAAGTCTGCACCTCAATCTGTATGCCATTTGCGGTAATCTGCATGTCGCGCCCCTAAAACACTTCACACAAACACTACTTGACCCGCCCGCAATGTAAATCACCGGCCACGCGAAGTGACCGGTGACCACGGCATTTGACACCGCAAACGAGCCAAACCGTCGCCCTTTGACGCTTTCTGGACACGGCCCAAAGCACAATACGGCCATCTAATTTTGGTGCGAAAACCTGCGGCTTTATTTGGACTTACTTGTCCGTTTGCTGGCCGCCTCTTCCTTAGACTTTTCAAGACTGTCGGCGATGGATTCGGGGAGAACGATCTGATTTCGGCCCTGCTCTTTGGCCAAATACAAACATTCATCCGCAGCCCGCAGCAGGGTGATCACTTCGCTGCCAGCATCCGGGAACGTGGCAATGCCCCCCGAAATCGTGATGCGCGGCAGAATTTCGCGCCCATATGGCACCCGATGTTCGGAGATCGCAGCGCGGAACTCTTCTGCCAGGTCGGCAGCTGCGTCGGTTGAGTGCCCAGGACAAAGAACCACAAACTCTTCCCCACCGATGCGACACGGATAGCAATCGTCCGGAAAGATGCGCTTCATTACTTCGCCCACTTCCCGGAGCACGATATCACCAGCATCATGCCCATGATGGTCGTTGAATGTTTTGAAATGGTCGACATCCAATGAAATGACAGAGACCGGTGCATTATCGCGACGCGCGCGATTGAACTCTCGTAAAGCCGCCTCAAGAAACCACCGACGATTCCAAAGCGACGTTAGCGGATCACGCGTGGATTGATCTTGAAGCTCCTGGCGCAGCTGCACATTAGCGACTGACAAACTGATCTGCTCTGCGCAGACCAGCGCCAAATCACGTCTGCCAGTTAGAAAACCGTCCAGCTCAGCCTTCTCGACATCGGCGATACGCATGTCACGAAAGCACAAATGCAACAAGCCGATGGTTTCGCCATGCGCCATAATCGGCAAACAAAAACTCGGATGTTCATCGTTTTTGTTATGGTCACAGGCAAACTGAATGTCCGCGGAGCCGTATACATAGGGCCTCCCGCGGCGCAAGCCCCAGCAGCTATCAGGCGCGATGTGTTGATGTGCTGGTTTTGCATGTCCCCAATGTGCGATCAAATCCAAAGTATCGCGGGAATTGGAGTACACATACAACTCACCGTCTGCCTCGGGAAAAATCTCACGCATCGAAGCTTCTACAACCCGAAGCAACTCTGGCAGCGACTTCGCAGAATAGAGCCATTCGCTGGTCTGCGCGACCAGTTTGCGCTCAACCTCTCGCTGCACCTCCGCGTTGATGACCGCGGCGCTGCTGATCTCAAGCTCTTTTCGTTCTGTGATATCCCGTTCGGTTTCGACAAAATGTGTATGCCGTCCGTCCGAGTCAAACACAGGGTTGATGCGCAATTCAAACCAAAATGTACGGCCTTCTTTGGTATACTGTTGGATCTCAGTGCGAAACTGTTGGCGATCCTTCCGGGCCTGCTGAATGTCCTGCATGGTCGCCCGACAAGTCTCTGGCCCCTTCAACAATTGGCAGGGCAACTCGCCCTTTGCATCTTTCAGCGTATAACCGGTTGTGCGGGTGAAAGCCTCATTGACCCACTCTGTGCGGCCACTTGAGTCCGTTATCACAATGCTGTCGGCACAGTATTCGCTCGCCAGACGCGCATATACGTTGTCCCCGACACCTTTTTCGAAACCGTCTTTCATCCACTCACCTCATAGCATCAGCGTACCCCTACGCCAGTTACGCGCTCGAATACCCCCAGCCATATCTCGATGCGAACAGTGCCCAAACTGCTACAAAGGCGTTAACATTTGGTGTCATCAACTCGTCTTGACGCCCTGTCGTGTTCTCACTCCCAAAACTGTCCGTGTTACCGAATATGCCGTGCCACCAATCCGGAGTGTCGACTTCTTCACAAAAAATCTCACGCAACGCCGTTGACTCCCCCCAATACACCCCCTACCTCTTTCGCCGTTAGCACTCGCCGATAGGGAGTGATAACGACTCCGCTGAGGAGTCAGGGAGATACTTTAGATAGGGAAACCTAGTCATGGCTTTTACACCTCTGCATGACCGCGTGCTCGTACGCCGCGTTGAAAGCGACGAGAAAACTGCTGGCGGTCTGATCATTCCAGACAGCGCCAAAGAAAAACCAGCCGAAGGCGAAGTTGTATCCGTGGGTGCAGGCGGACGTGACGACGCTGGCAACCGCGTCGCACTCGACGTGTCCGCAGGCGACAAAGTCCTGTTCGGCAAATGGTCCGGCACCGAAATCACCGTTGACGGTGAAGAGCTGCTGATCATGAAAGAATCCGACATCATGGGCATCATTGCCTAATCGTCTGACCGCAAATTACGAATTTAGGAGCCAATCAAATGGCAAAAGACGTCAAGTTTGACACCGATGCCCGCAACGCAATGCTGCGCGGCGTGAACGTTCTGGCAGACGCCGTTAAAGTGACCCTGGGCCCTAAGGGTCGCAACGTGGTCCTGGACAAATCCTTCGGCGCACCACGCATCACCAAAGACGGTGTATCCGTGGCCAAAGAGATCGAACTGGAAGATAAGTTCGAGAACATGGGCGCGCAGATGGTGAAAGAAGTTGCTTCTCGCACCAACGACGAAGCAGGCGACGGCACCACCACCGCGACCGTTCTGGCGCAGGCCATCGTTAAAGAAGGTCTGAAGCAGGTTGCAGCTGGCCTGAACCCAATGGACCTGAAGCGCGGCATCGATCTCGCAACTTCCAAAGTTGTTGAAGCCATCGTTTCTTCTTCCCGCGAAGTAAAAGACTCCGACGAAGTTGCGCAGGTTGGCACCATCTCCGCCAACGGCGAAGCCGAAATCGGTCAGCAGATCGCAGACGCGATGCAGAAAGTTGGCAACGAGGGTGTTATCACCGTTGAGGAAAACAAAGGTCTGGAAACTGAGACCGATGTTGTTGAAGGCATGCAGTTCGACCGCGGCTACCTCTCCCCTTACTTCGTGACCAACGCAGACAAAATGATCGCTGATCTGGACGACTGCATGGTGCTGCTGCACGAGAAGAAACTGTCTTCCCTGCAGTCCATGGTTCCACTGCTCGAGCAGGTGATCCAGTCTCAGAAGCCTCTGCTGATCATCGCTGAAGATGTTGAAGGCGAAGCGCTGGCAACTCTGGTTGTGAACAAACTGCGCGGCGGCCTGAAAATTGCTGCTGTTAAGGCACCTGGCTTCGGCGACCGTCGTAAAGCCATGCTGCAGGACATCGCGATCCTGACCGGTGGTCAGGTTATCTCCGAAGATCTGGGCATGAAGCTCGAGAATGTCACAATGGACATGCTCGGCACTGCTAAGAAAATCGAGATCACCAAAGACGAAACCACCATCGTTGACGGTGCAGGCGAGAAAGCAGAGATCGAAGCACGCGTGGCTCAGATCCGCACTCAGATCGAAGAAACCTCTTCCGACTACGACCGTGAGAAGCTGCAAGAACGCGTTGCCAAACTGGCAGGCGGTGTTGCTGTGATCCGCGTTGGCGGCATGACCGAAGTGGAAGTGAAAGAGCGCAAAGACCGCGTTGACGATGCCCTGAACGCGACCCGCGCGGCCGTACAGGAAGGCGTGATCGTTGGTGGTGGTGTTGCTCTGGTTCAGGCCGGTAAAGCGCTCGAAGGTCTGGAAGGCGCAAACGCTGACCAGAACGCTGGTATCGTGATCGTTAAGAAAGCCATCGAAGCGCCTCTGCGTCAGATCGCTGAAAACGCCGGTGTTGACGGTGCGGTTGTTGCCGGCAAGATCCGTGAATCCGCAGACGTAACCTTCGGCTTCAACGCACAGACCGAGGAATATGGCGACATGTTCTCCTTCGGTGTGATTGACCCAGCCAAAGTGACCCGCACAGCTCTGGAAGACGCAGCCTCCATCGCGGGCCTGCTGATCACCACCGAAGCCATGGTTGCTGATAAGCCAGCCAAAGACGGCGGCGCACCAGCGATGCCTGACATGGGCGGCATGGGCGGCATGGGCGGCATGATGTAAAACGAACTTTCGCAAGAAAGTTCTGTCTAAGCGTCAGGCGATTGGCCCGCGGGCCAATCTGCAGAAAGCTCTTGCAAGACAATTTTGAAGGGCCGCCTCCGGGCGGCCCTTTTCTTTTTGCACTGCGCGGCATCTCTCGCATGTTAGGTCTACAAATTCAAAACACAGAAAAAGCTCGGAATGTACGATCCCAAAGGCAACAGCGTAGACCCTACCATTGGCGAAGTGGACTTCGCCGAAACAACCCCACCGGAGCACCTAAAGTCCGTGGTGCACCGTTTCCTCGAACTGCGCACGACCGCCCCCCTGCAAAACCCGTACCGCTTTCACGCTTTACCAGACGCCTGCACCTACGCAATCTTCAATCAACACACCCCAAACGTAACGGGGATCACGCGGCTGCGTGCCTCCTCTGAAGAACTCAGCCTTGGCTGCGAGTTTCACTTTATCAACATCCGCTTTCTGCCCGGTGTTTGGCAAAGCGAGCGCATTCAACCGTCCTACGGCTTAGTGGACACGCCCTACCTCGGCGCGTTGCCACTGATCCCAATCAACACGGCCCTCATGTCTCAAGGCACCGTAGCCCAAAACGCCACCTTAACCACCTTTGTCGAACAGCTCCTCGACGAAGGCATCCTTCGTCCCAACCCGATCACACAAACTCTCTTTGCACAAATGGAGGACATACATTCCGTGGCAGACATGGCCACCGCCGTGGACTACTCCCCACGGCAACTGCAACGCCTCCTAAAACAAACCACCGGCTTTGCCCCACATGATTTCCTGAAGATCCTAAGACTACAACAATCTCTGCTGGGCGAACCGTCTCTGTCATATGCGGATCAGTCGCACTTCATCCATGCCTTCAAAAAGGCAACCGGTTACACCCCGGGCCAATTCTCAAAGAAATTCGATGTCTGAAATCTACAATACCGTCGCCCGCGCAAAGGGTACCTAGAGAGCAAATCAAACGACTTTAGGAGAGGCCCCATGACGAAAATGAACGCCGTAGGCTGGTTTGACATCTACACGGATGACCTTGGCCGGGCAGCCCAGTTTTATGAAACTGTGCTTGCATGCAAACTTGAAACTATCGGAGACCCAACAGGTGAAATGCAGATGCGTGCATTTCCAACAGAGATGACCCAATACGGCGCAGGTGGTGCTATTTCGCACTCCCCCCACGCCCGGCCTGGTCCCGGCGGCACTGTAGTCTATTTCAACTGCGAAAACTGCGCCACCGAAGAAGCCCGTGTCGAAGCCGCGGGTGGCACGATTCTACGTCCCAAGTTTTCCATCGGCGAGTTCGGATTTGTTTGTTTGTGTCAGGATACTGAAGGAAACATCTTTGGCCTAAGCTCAATGCAATAGACAGAATCCAAATGATCTATCCGAGCAACGGCCTCTTTTAACGGGGGCCGTTGTTGCTCCTGATGTTAGGCAATAAACGCCGAAAAACTCTCCGCCCCGGCCTTCAACCGCCCGCTCTCATCAAAATCACTGTCGGCGTTAAACCGCATCAACGGCCGCTCGCCCAATCCGGCCACAAGCCCCGCCTGTCCGTCCAGCACGCCCGCCAGCCGCGCCTGCAAGGCCGTCTCCTCAGCGCCCTCAAAATAGCCGTGCACCCCATGCACCACCTCAGGCACATACACGTCAAACCCAAGATACCGCAACGTATAGGCCGACGGCCACAGCAGCAGATTCACGTCGCCTTCTTTGCCGCCCGGCCCGCACTCAGCGGCCCCAGCCCCGGTTGTCACACAAAACAGCGCCCGCTTGCCACGACAGCGTCCCGTGTCAAACCGCTCCTCCACTGTGTGCAAATCACCATGCACCAACGCGCGATCAAACCAGCCTTTCAGCACGGCAGGCGGCGCAAACCACCACAATGGAAAGTGAAAGATGATCTGATCTGCCTGACGGATCTTCTCCGCCTCCGCTGCCATATCAACCGGCACAGTGCCCGCTGCCACCGCCGCCTCATGGGCCTTTAATGGATCAAATGGCCCGGCCCCGTCCTGCCCAAAATGGCACGCGCCTTCGACGGCCTCAAACTGATGCGCAGACAGGTCACTCCACAACACCTCATGTCCTGCCGCTGCACAGGCAGCTGCCGAGGCTTCCGCCCAGGCGCCATTAAAAGACTGTCGGCTGGGGTGGGCCAAAACGATGAGTGTGGTGGTCATGGGTTGTCCTTCAAGGTGGTCCCAAACCGCCTACACCCGTTGCGCCGATTTGCGCAACACCGCGCGGTGCGTGAACGTTCCTAGCCGCCCCAGCGCGCCCAAAAACGCACCTCCGCAAAACAGTCGCGATACAGACGTTATACCGACGCGACTTTTGCCCCAATACGACTCGGTTAATCCCCGTTCTGCGCCAAGGCCGTCACACCGGCCTCGCTCAGCATGTAGACACCTTTGTCGACCTTCTCAAACCAGCCATAGTGGTTGTCCCGCATCATCGTTGTGGCTTTCTCAACGCCCGTGCCTTTGACAACATCCCGACCACGCGACGCCCCGTTTTCATTGAGAAATACCGCACATTTTTCCGCGTCCTGCCGATAGACCGTGACCTTCTCCCCACGCATCCCACCAGTGTTCGGGTCGCCTTCAAGTCGGGAAAAGACCTTCAAAAGCCGCGCCTTACGGGCCTTCGACTTGCGCGGTTGAAACGGCGCCGGGTCGCAATGCACCTCTACCGCGCCATCCTTGGGCCGCACCGACAGCACCCCAAGACCAAGCCGCTTACACAGGCCAATGTTGCCAGAAAACGCCTTCCACCCCGCGCGCCCTTTCCAGCGTGGCACCGCCACATAAACCGCATCCGTCACCGCCTGACGTGCGACGGCCTGTTGCAGCAACACGAGGGAGAAAGAGGTCTTTAACTCAATGATGACAGGCTCTTCACCTTCTTTGACAGCAACAACATCCGCCGCACCAACTTCGGCTTTCACCTCAAAGCCCCGCGCCTCCAGCCATGTTTTGACCGGCGCATAAAGTTCGGTTTCTGCGATCTTGCCCATGCCCTTTGGTAACGCCAAACAGCCGAGTTGCCTACATGATTTGCCGCCCTCAAAGCATTCGCCCTTGAGCCTCCCCGATGCCCTGTTACCTTGGCGGAAACTCCACCCGCGAGACTCCGATGCGCATCCTACCCATCCTATTGTTTTTGATCAGCTTTTCTGGCATTGCCTCGGCCAATTGTGCAGGACCAAACGTCTTTCCCTCGTTGGCAGAAAGCGAACGCCAAGCCCTCGAATCCAAAGCCGCAGCAGTGCCTTTCTCTGAAGGCTTGCTCTGGCGCGCGGAGAAAGACGGCGTGGTCAGCCACCTGATCGGCACCTTCCATGTGCACCTGCCAGAACACGCCGCGATGGTCACACGTCTGGGAGAGCTAACTCCACAGCCTGAAAAGGTTTTTCTCGAACTCACGGACGAAGACCAACTTGGGTTTCAACGTCATCTCACAGAAAACCCCGACAGCTACCTGATCCAATCCGGCCCCTCGCTGATTGACCGGCTTGGGCCAAAACTCTGGCCCCGCGTCGAGGAGCAACTCCAGGCGCGCGGCATGCCACCCTTTCTTGCCGCGCGCTATCAACCATGGTTCCTTGGCATGACCCTGATGTTGCCACCATGCGCCTATGAGGCTGTAAAGTCGGGGAAAAAGGGTCTTGATCAACAAGTTTCGGCCATGGCCAAATCCAACGATTTGCCTACAGTTTCACTCGACAGCATCGACGGCTTGCTCACCTTGTTAGCCTCTGAGCCAATTGAAGAACAACTGGAAGACCTGCGTTGGGGACTGTCTTTAAACACGGATCTAGCCGCCCCGGACCTAATTGGCACCGTGATTGCTATGTATCTCGATGAAACCACGCAACTTATCTGGGAGTTCAACTCTGCCGAAACCTTCAAGAACGTCAGTGAAGACGCGGACCAAGCCCGTCTCGCAGCGCTATTGAAACAGGCTGAAGACGACCTGATCATCACACGTAATGCTGCTTGGGCAGAGGTTCTCGCCATGGAGCTTACGCAAACCCCGGCACTGGTGGCTGTCGGCGCTCTCCACCTGCCAGGCAAACACGGTGTGCTCAATCTACTGCAAAACGCTGGATTCACCCTCACCCGCGTTCTCCTAAAACCGCTGTAAAGCAACGGTCTTCTGCGCCTCGAGGTCGCAACCCCAATGCCGCTGGTGACAAATACGACGCGCCCTTCTATAAGGCGCGCAACTTCACCGTTTTTCTTTGTTTCTAAGGACGTCGCGACATGACTATTCAAGTTTTCGGCCACAAATCCCCTGACACCGATTCCACCGGTTCCCCTATCATCTGGGCTTGGTATCTGTCTGAAATCAAAGGCACTCCAGCCGAAGCAAAACTGCTGGGCGAGCCCAATACCGAAGCTGCCTGGCTGCTGAACCGTTGGGATTTGCCAAAGCCCGCGATCATCGAAGACGTGGCAGATGACGCCGCTGTTGTAATCGTGGATACCAACAACCCGGCCGAGCTGCCAGCCAACATCAACGGCGCAGACGTTCAGGCGATCATCGACCACCACAAGTTGGTTGGCGGTCTGGAAACCAAAGGCCCAATCGACATCACCGTCCGCCCTGTCGCCTGTACCGCAACTATTATGTTTGACCTGATGGGCGACATCGAGATGCCAGACTGGGTCAAAGGCACCATGCTGACCTGCATCTTGTCTGACACACTGGAATTCCGCTCCCCAACAACCACCGACCACGACAAAGCGGTTTGTCAGAAACTGGCGGCGGATCTGGGCATCGATATCGCGTCCTATGCCTCTGAAATGTTTGCCGCTAAATCCGACGTGTCTTCTTTCGCCGACGCAGAACTGCTGCGCATGGACTCCAAAGAATACGCCGTAGACGGCACCAAGTTCCGCGTGTCCGTTCTGGAAACCACAAGCCCCTCCACCGTTCTGGACCGAAAAGCGTCCCTGATGGAGACCATGACCACCGTGGCGTCTGAGGACGGCGTAGAGCAGGTGTTGCTGTTTGTTGTCGACATCCTGAACGAACAATCTACGCTGCTGGTGCCAAACGAGCTCGTAAAGACTGTGGCCACCAAGTCTTTTGGCGTTGATGCTTCTGGTGACACCGTTGTTCTGCCAGGCGTCGTGAGCCGCAAAAAACAGATCATTCCAAACCTAAAAGTCTGAGTTTGAACTGTTGCAAGTTCAAAGGCCGGTTCCTTCGCGAACCGGCCTTTCGTTGCTCTAGGATGACCTATCGGGCCGCCGTACCTTCTGGCCCTTGCCCCTCAGCCAACCACTCCCATAGCTCTGCCCAAAGCGCTTCTCGCCCTTTTCGAAACGCGCCGTCATGGCCTACCTTTTTGGCCCCCAGCTGCTTTGGCGTACGCACAACCAGATGCTTCTCAGCATTGCCATAGTGGCTCAGCGTGTCGCCACAGGCGGTCTCAGTTGCAATTGGGTCATCGCTCATCACCCATGCACTAATTGGGCGGCAAGGATCGTCAAAATGATGCGGATAGCGCCCATCAGCCAACTCCGGCAACAAGTAACCGCGCCGCGCACTCCAGCGTCGCCAGGTGCGGAATACATTCGGCGGCAGGGCCTCTCCGCCCCACAAGCCCCCCGCCGGAATGTACCCATGCCGCGCAAGGCAATAAGCCCCGTAGCCCCACCAAAAGAACAGCTCCAACGGAACATTGCGCAGCTTGTGCACGCCCCAGTGCCCATTGCCCACAGCGACAAAAGCATGTCGAGCCACCTTGCCGTGGTTCTGCATAAACCCAACAAATTGCCCGCCAATACTATGCCCCAAAGTGGTCAACGGAACATCTGGTGCAAGCTTCTGCAAGTGATCTAGCGCTGCTGTCATATCTAACCGTCCCCAATCCGGATAGTCGATGCCACTGACCGCGAGGTTTTCTGCGCCAGTCTCGCCAATACCTCGGAAATCATAGGTCAGCACCAACGCACCGCGCTGCGCCAGATAGGCAGCCATGTGGCGATAGAACCGTCGCGGGAAGCCTGTGCCCGCGGAAATCAGAATGGCGACTTGTGGCACGGCTCCACGATAGACCGTGCCGGCCAGCTCCCAGCCATCCTCTGCGCGAAATTTGATATCCTCGATCGTCACATCACCCTGATCCAACATTACGTTTGCTCCTCGCCCCAGTCTGCCTGATCGATCACGTCTTCGGCGTTCTCTGCCAAATGGGTCAAAAACCGGCCAATCACCGCCTGCTCCGCTGCATCAAATGGCTCTAGCAACAGCCCGTTCACGTGCTGCACAAAAGGCACCGTGCGTTGCACTAAGGTTTCCGCAGCCGGTTCCAGATAAATTCTCACCACTCGGCCGTCCGCGTCCTGACGCGCGCGCCGCACAAAGCCGCGCTCCGCCATGCGGTCGATCAGGCCGCTCAGACTGGATTTGCGCATCGACAGAGCCTTGGCGAGCTGGGTCACGGTTTGGCCGTCTTGCTTGGACAGCAGCACCAATACGCCGTTTTGCGGCATCGACAAATCCGCCAAGGCCTGCGTCTTGCGTTCAGACGCACGGGTGATTGCCGCATGGGCCCGGTTCATCAGCAGGAATATCTTGGGCGGTTTTGCCATGATTGGTTCGCATCCGAATTATTTCACCTAATTCGTATACGAACCTTCTACGCAATCAATCCCGACGTTGCATGACGTTGCGGGAGGCAGCAAAAGCAAAACGGGCGCGCTTTCGCACCGCCCGCTTCAACTCATCTGTGCTGCAATCCTGTTAGCCAGAGCTTAAATCACAGGCCACAATCGGCGTATTGCCTTCAAACACAAGCACGCCACAGGCTGGCACGCGGTGCCCCCCAACACTGGCTGAGAAGCTGTTGTAGTTGATGACAAACTCGTAGGACCCAAACCGTCGACGCCGCACACCGTCCTGCATAGGCGTTATGGCGACGCCCGCCTGTTCACAGGCCATGGAGACGACCCGGTCCCACAACGCCTCATCCGGGAAACTACCCAGATACCAGCGGTGGTCCTGCGCCATCATCACCGCCGCACCGTCTTGGGTTTTCAACAAAACCTCAGCCGCACCGGACAAGCGCTCATGCCAGTGCTCCACTTTGCCGCCGCCGGACACATCCATGCCAGCCTGTGGCGGTAGGCTCTCGATCAGATCAACCCGCACATCCAGGTTGGGCACCCCCGGGCGACCTTTGGCAGGGATCATAAACTCTTCCGTTATTGCACCGGTGCGCGGTCCCATGACTGCCAGGGCATCCGCCTCCGATATAGCCAGAACCAGTGCGGGGTCCAGCGTTGCCAAACCGGGGGCAAAAACCGCTTTGTACCCCGTGAAGTCTCGATGCGCAGCGCTCACGATGTCGACGGACAGGCCCGCTCTTCGCAATCCACGATAGGCCGAGAACACCAAGCGGAAGTAGTCAAATCCCGCACCCTGTGGCTGTGTTTTCCATGCCCAGTCAGAGGCATAGTCAAAGACGAGCGCCACATCCGCCTGCTGAGTGTCCTGCTCTTTGAGCATTTCTAGCACACCGGCCACAGCCCGTGCCTCGTCCATACCCGGCGCGTCTACGCCATCCGACGTTTGCAGTCCCGCGTGCATCTGCTCTTGCGCAAACGGTGCCTGCCGCCAACGGAAATAACTCACCACCTCTGCGCCATGGGCAAAGGCTTCCAACGCCCACAAGGCCACCATGCCGGGCAGCGGCGCAGGGTTGTAGGGCGCCCAATTTACGGGACCGGGCTGCTGCTCCATGACCCACCAACGGCCCTTGCCAACCGCCCGGTAGAGATCATGGTGGAACGCTTGCATGTCAGGATCGCCCTGCCGTAGAAACCGTGCCTTATGTTCGTCGGACGCCTCCAAACGATCCGACAAGAACCCAATCGGATAGCTGTCCCAGCTCGCAATATCTAGGTCCTCGCCAACGTCAAAATGGTCAAATTCCAGAATGCGGCCCATGTAATTGTGGATCAAAGGCGCATCGGTGTGCGCCTTCAAAATGTCAGCCTGCACCTTGTTGAACGCCACAACTTGATCGCTGGAAAAACGACGGAACGCCAGCACATGCGCGGGGTTTGGTTCGGTCACGGTAAGGTTCGGCAAATCGATCTGATCAAAGGAAGCATAGTCCATCGACCAGAAGATATTGCCCCAAGCCTCATTAAGCATCTCAACTGTGTCATAGCGTTCCTGACACCAGCCCTGGAACGTCCGTTTGGCAGGCTCCGAGTAGCTAATGGTGGTGTCGTGACAGCCATATTCATTGTCGGTCTGCCAAGCGGCCACGTGTGGATTCTTACCATAACGCTCTGCCACAATCCGCGTGATACGCGCGCATTCCTCGCGATAGCCTTGATGGCTAAAGCAATAATGCCTGCGTGACCCAAACTTGCGCGGCGAGCCATTCTCGTCCACCGCCAGCATGTCGGGATGTTTATCGACCATCCAACGTGGCGGCGTCGCCGTTGGCGTGCCCAGTACAACCTTCAGACCCGCAGCACCCAGAACCTCAATCGCACGGTCCAGCCACTCCAGCGCCAACTGTCCCGGCGCAGCCTCCATGCGACTCCAGGCAAACTCGCCAATCCGTACCCAACGGATGCCAGCCGCGACCATATCCGCCGCGTCTTTTGCCCACATGCCTTCCGGCCAGTGCTCCGGATAGTAACAAACACCCAGTTCTCGCTTCATAAAATCACCTGTGGTTCCGCCACGCCTTGGGCAACTTTGTCTATGGCAAAGACCATGCCGTTCTCCGGCGCCCCTACCAACGTTTTTTCATCGATGCCTTCGCGGGCAGTGGTCACCAATAGCGTGGTCAGATCGCCGCCGCCAAAGGCCGGACAGCTGCTGTGCCGACCATCAACTGACACCGCCTTGAGGAAGTTGCCGTCGGGATCATAAGCCGCCACGCGGGCCGCACCCCATTGGGCAATCCAAACATTGCCCACCGCATCCACAACGGCGCCGTCCGGGTTCAAACCGTCCGCATTCAGATCAAGGTAGATCTCCGCTTTGCCAACCGGCCAGCCAGTCTCTGCATCGACAGCCTGACGCATCACCAGCTTGGTCACAGTATCTGTGTAGTAGGCACAACTGCGCGCCTTATCAAAACAGATGGCGTTGCTGATCGTCACGTCGGCCACCAGCTTGCGCAATTCGCCGTCGTAATAGCGATAGATGGCTCCAGCCTTTGGCTCTGCATTTTTCCCCATGGTACCGATCCAGAAACCGCCCCAGGGATCCGCGCGCCCATCATTGGAGCGCGTCACCGGGTTGTCCGCCTCCAAAGAGCACAAATACTCCTGCTCTTCCGTGTCGAGGTAGAACTTCCACAGGCCCGTTTCCGACGCCAGGATCAGCATGTCGTGATCCACCCAACCGGCCGCCGATACATACTCGTCAAATTGCCACTCCAGCTGCTCGCCATTTTTCTGACTCAGCATCCGTTTTCCAACAATATCAAACCAGAACAGCTGCTTGCGCTCCGGGTGCCACAACGGCCCTTCGCCCAATTCACACGGACGGTCGTCAAAAATAGTGCTCATGCAAATGCCTCGTCATAAGCGGCCACAATGGCCTCCGCCTGTTGACGCACATCCTCAACGCTCATGCCAGCTTTGTAAATCGCGGAGCCGATGCCGAAACCATCCGCTCCGGCGGCAATCCACTCGCCAAAGTTCTCGGGTCCGGCACCACCCACGGCATAGACCTTACTGCCTTTGGGCAGCACCGCCCGAACGGCTTTCAAGCCTCCCGGCCCTGCCATATTGCCAGGGAACAGCTTCAGACCGGTTGCGCCCGCTTTCAGCGCGGCAAACGCCTCCGTCGGCGTAAACACACCCGGCCAGCTTTCCAGCCCCAGTTTGGCCGTGTGCGCAATCACGTCGGTATCGCAGTTGGGCGAAACGATCAGCTTGCCGCCGACACTCGCAATAGCATCCACTTGTGCAACCTCGAGCACCGTGCCCGCCCCTACAAGCGCGCGATCCCCAAAACCTTTCGCCAAAAGCTCAATGCTTTTCAGGGGATCAGGCGAGTTCAGCGGCACCTCGATCTTATCGACGCCCGCTGCAATGATGGCATCCGCCATGGCTTCGATCTCGCCCGGGGTCACTCCGCGCAAGATGGCAATAATCGACCGGTTCATTTTATTATCCCAAAAGGTTACGCGCGGCAGACAGCCCCGCAAGTGTCATGTCCTGACAGTCTACAACGGTCACCCAACCGCCTTGGGCCTTCAGGGCTTCGGCATAGACATTAGATAGCTGCTGCTCCCCGATCACTGCAATCTGTTGCCCCAGCCAATACGGCCGCGACGCCGCCAGCTCCGCGCCCAACAGCAAGCCCGACAAGCGGGACCGCGCTGCCGCAGAGGGCGTTGCATTCAACAGATCACTGGCGCGAATGCCAAACAGTTCCGAGGCCAGATTTTCCGGCCGCGACAGAGTTATATCCATCCCCGCCGCAAAAGCCTCTGCGTCCCAGCCTTCACCAACCGAGTGCTGCAGCACAGACTGCTTGCTCAGAAGCGAAAACAGCTCGCCCGTCATGAAAGTCCGGAAACTCACCACCTCATCCGCGCTTACATGCGCCCATTTGGTGTGCGTGCCAGGCAGACACAAAACGCCGTCCCAGTTCGGGTTGCGCGACAGGAACCCCGCAATCTGCGTCTCTTCTCCCCGCATCACATCCGCGGGCTTTGGCTGTTTCAAACCAGGCACCACATGCACCCGCAACCGCGCATCCGTGTCGGGTACAAGCACCGGCTGTGGCGCCAGCGCGGGCGCAGGAACCGCCGTGTAGGGCGCCTCAACCCATCCTTGGCGTGCCCCCACCATACCGCAAGCAATCACATCTGTCGGCCCATTGCCAAGCCAGCCTTCAACCAACTCCAGCAAGGCCGCTTCAAACCCGCCAGAGTCTAGCTTCGCCATGCCTTTGTCCGACTGCGCCGTTGCCAGAAGCCTGTCGTCTTCCATGGCATAGGCACGTAGCTTTGACGTGCCCCAATCCACTCCAATCCATTGTGCGTGCACAGACATATCTTACCCCGAAACCACAACGCCGCCGTCAACGGCCATGCATTGCCCCGTCATCATTCGGCTGGCGTTTGACGCCAAATAGAGAGTGGGGTCAATCATATCTTCCGGCGTCATATGCTCTTTCAAGCATTGCCGCTCCATATGCGCCGCCAGCGCCTCCGGCTCAGCCCACATATCCAGCTGCTTCTGGGTCAACACCCAGCCCGGCGCCAGTGCATTCACTCGGATGCCCTTGGACCCCAGCTCTCGCGCCATTGAGCGTGTCATGCCGGTGATCGCTGCATTGGCGCTGGTGTAAATCGGATACCCTGCATTGCCCATAATATAGCTGATCGAGCTAAAATTGATAATCGAGCCACTGCCATCCATCTGTCGCGCCGCTTCTTGGCACGCAAAGAAATAGGCCTTCTGGTTCACCGCCTGCATCCAGTCGTAGAACTCTTCGTCCACCTCATCGAGCGCATGGCGTTGGTCGTTGGCCGCATTATTCACCAACACATCCAACCCACCGTGCTCCCCCACCGCTTGCTGAATGGTTTCCCGCAGACGTGGAATGTCAGAGATGTCCCCCTGCATAAACAATGGTGTTGCGCCGTGCTTGGTCTCCATCTCTGCGATAAAGTCGTCTGCCGCCGAGCGCCCGATGATAGCCACCTTAGCGCCCTGTTCCATGAACCCATCGGTCAAGGCCGCGCCGATGCCGCTGGCGCCGCCGGTGATGAAAACGGATTTGCCTTTCAGATCAGGAAAAATAGTACCGGTCATCAGTGGCTCTCCCGTGTGACAAGCCGTGTGTCTTTGCCCACAAGGAAGTCCAGATCGGCGCCCTTGTCGGCTTGCAACACATGGTCGTAATAGAGTTTCGCGTAGCCGCGTGTGTAATGCTCTGGATCAGGCTCCCAAGCTGCGCGACGCGCCTCAAGCTCCGCTTTATCCACCAACAGCTCCAGCACGCCGCCGGATGCAGAGACTTTGATCCGGTCCCCGGTTTTCACCAGTGCCAAGGTGCCTCCGGCCTGCGCCTCCGGGCTCACATGCAAGATCACGGTGCCATAAGCCGTGCCAGACATCCGCGCATCCGACACACGGATCATGTCGCGCACACCTTCTTTCACCAGCTTGCCCGGGATCGGCATGTTGCCCACCTCTGGCATGCCTGGATAGCCTTTCGGGCCACATCCCTTCAGCACCAAGATGGTGTCGGCAGTCACGGGCAAGTCGGGTTTATCGATGTTGGCCTTCAGGTCTTCGATGTTCTCAAACACAAAGGCCTCGCCTTCATGTTCCAATAGATGGTCTGTGGCAGCCGATGGCTTCACGATCGCCCCATTGGGCGCAAGGTTGCCGCGCAGCACCCGCAGCCCCGCCGCAGGTTTCACCGGATTATCCAGCGGACGAATGACGTCGTCGTTGTAGATTTCGGCGCCTTCATGATAGGCGCTGATGTCTTTCCCCAGCACCGTATTGGTCGGACGCACATGCTCTTTGATCTGGCTTAACACCGCAGGCACGCCACCCGCATAACAGAAATCCTCCATCAGGTATTTGCCAGACGGCATGCAATTCACCAGCAGCGGAATCTCTGACCCAATCTCAAAGTCTTTGAGTGTCAGATCCACACCTACACGCCCTGCCATAGCCAACAAATGCACTACCGCATTGGTGGACCCGCCCACAGCGGCATTGGCCAAAATAGCGTTCTCAAACGCTTCTTTGGTCATCACATCTGACGGCTTCAGATCCTCATCCACCATCTCCACAATTCGCTTGCCGGTCAGATGCGCCAAGGCCATCCGGCGCGCATCCACGGCTGGAAGAGCCGCGTTGGTGGGCAAGCTCATGCCCATCGCCTCAACAAGCGATGCCATAGTTGAGGCCGTGCCCATAGTCATACACACACCGGCACTGCGGCTCATACCACTTTCCGCGTTCATGAAGTCTTGCAGGGTCATCTCTCCCGCACGCACCTCTTCGGAGAACTTCCAAACATCCGTGCCAGAACCAATATCCTTGCCCTTGAACTTGCCGTTCAACATCGGGCCGGAGCTCACCACAATCGTCGGCAAATCCACCGATGCGGCACCCATCAACTGCCCCGGTGTGGTCTTGTCACACCCACCAAGCAGCACAACGCCATCAATACCGTAGGCACGGATGCTCTCCTCCACATCCATCGCGAGCAGGTTGCGGAACAACATCGCCGTGGGCTTCATCTGGGTCTCGCCCAGCGACATCACCGGGAACTCGACAGGGAAGCCGCCAGCCTCCCAAACACCGCGTTTCACACCTTCTGCCAAGGTCCGCAAACCGGAGTTACACGGAGTCAACTCCGACCATGTATTACAAATGCCAATGATTGGCCGTCCATCAAAGGCGTGATCGGGGAACCCTTGGTTCTTCATCCAACTGCGGTGGATAAACCCGTCCTTGTCTAGCTTGCCATACCAATGCTGGGAACGCCGCTTCTTGCTCATTTTTTCTTTCCTTCGATCACCCACATCCGGTCCGGGAAGGACCACGGCAATATGAGACCGTGTTGCATCAATAGCTGACCACTCAGGCACACAGGCCCGTCTTTCATTGGCATCTCGCGGCGCGACAAATGATGTGCCTCGTCCCGATTGACCAGCTCAATTTCATATGTGGCATCCGGCTCCAAGCCGGTCAGCCGCAAGGGACGCGGCATGATTTGCGTAGCCGTCGCGGCTTTGCCTGCAAAGACCACAAACTGCTGTTTGTCTTGGGAAAGCTGCTGCTCGGCAATGACGCTCGGATCAGCAGAATCAAGCCGCAAGATATCAGCTGTCCGGCGCCAATCCCGATTACTTTTCCACCAAACGGTGACCTGCGACAGCACAGATGCCTCTTGCTCAGTCTGCTCGCGCGGGTCCATTTCAAACCCCATGTGTCGCTGCGCCGCGACCCAAGCGCGAAAGTGGATGTCATGCACCCGCCCCGACGTGTGGCATTGGCGTGGTCCGACGTGACTACCGGTGACCGCCATCGGCAACATCAACGCCGCATCATGCTGAATCCGCAAGCGTTCAAGTGCGTCATTGCTGTCACTCAGCCAGACTCGCTGCGTGTGCTCCAGAATACCGGCATCAATACGTCCCCCACCGGAGGCACAGCTCTCAATTTCCACCTGTGGAAAATCAGCCCGCAACCGCCCCATAAGCGTGTAGACACCTTCCGCCTGCGCCGCATCCGTAACGGGCAGCAGTCGGTTGTGATCCCACTTTATGTAGTCGATATCATGGGCGGACAATACGGCAGCAATCTTGTCATAGAGGTAGTCGCGCACCTCCGGATTGCCGGCATCCAGCACCCGCTGCTGCCGCCCTTCGACTTGATCCAACGGCCCCAAAATCCACTCTGGATGCGCCCGAGCCAAACCGCTGTCCATATTGACCATCTCCGGCTCAAACCAGAGGCCAAACGTCATGCACAGCGACTTAACATGCTCAATGATCGGTGTCAGACCATCCGGCCATTTGCGCGGATCAATGTCCCAGTCGCCCAGCGAACTGGTGTCATCGTCGCGCTTGCCAAACCAGCCGTCGTCCAGAACAAACCGCTCCGCGCCCAATTTTGCGGCCCGCTCTACAATGTCTTTCAGCACCGCGACATCATGGTCAAAATACACCGCTTCCCAGCAGTTGTAATGTACCGGTCGCGGTCGCTCCGGATGCGGCCATGTCACCACATGATCCCGCAGGTGCCGCTGGAATGCCGTTGCACAGCCGTTCAGCCCATTCTCCGAAACAGACAAATACAGCTTTGCGGTTTCAAAGGCTGTCCCACTGGCGCGGGTACCGGTCGCGTGCCCAAACTGAATTTGTCGCCGCCCATCCGGCAGTTCTTCGGCATACATTACATGCCCGCCGGACCAGCCATAATGCATGGCATACACGGAACCCCAAGAGTTTTGCGCCCCACGTTCCGGGAAATAGGCAATCGGCGGATGCTCATGCCCGGACCGTCCACCGCGCGCTTCACGCATATGGATGCCTGCACGCCACGGCGCGTGTTCGACTTGAAACTCGCCGACCCACCGGCCTGAGAAATCCAAGATTTCCTCACCGAATTGCGGCCCCGGCATCACCGGCGCAGCCAGATGATGCACGGTGATCTCCGCTTCAGCCCCCAGCGTTGTCTGTGCCGCAATCACGTCGCCTTCAACGACAAACACAAAGGTAATCGTCAGGCCAAGCGTGTCATCACGACACACAAACCGCGTGCCATCCGCCTCTGTCAACACGAACCGAGGATACAGAGCCGCGCCGTCACGATAGACCACCAAGCCCGCCTGCCCCTGAAAGCTCTGCCCCGCTTCCGGGCACAGCGACACATCTGGCAAGCGATCAATCATCCCGCCGGTCACATCCCGCGCGGCGATCAGGCCAGCTTCCGTGAGGTCTTGCCCCACTGGCAAAGCTGCCCCCCAGTAGAGCGCGCTGGGCACGCCCCCGTCCGAGGCCAGAACCAAGGTCTGACCCGGCGCATCAATGCGCCAGGTTTGCATGTCTTGCATCACTTCACGGCTCCAAGCGTCAGACCGGCAATGAAGTGCCGCTGCATCAGGAAGAACATCGCCACCGGAGGTAGAGCTGCGACAATAGAGCCTGCACTCATCAAATGATAAGCCGCGCGGTACTGGGCGTTAAACGAGGTGATCCCCGCCGTCACAGGCTGGCTCTCGATGCCCTGGGTCAGCACCACCGCCCAGAAATAGTCATTCCAGATGAAGGTGAAGATCAGTACCGACAACGCCGCCAGCGCCGGCTTCATCAGGGGCAGCACCACATACCAGAATATGCGCCATTCACTGACACCTTCCACCCGCGCGGCTTCGATCAATTCAAACGGCAGCGCCCGGATGAAGTTACGCATAAAGAGGGTGCAGAAGCCGGTCTGGAACGCCACATGAAACAGCACCAAACCTGTCTTGGTGTTGTAGAGACCCAACTCCAAAGTTAGGTCACGCACCGGCACCATTAGGATCTGGAACGGCACAAAGTTACCTGCCACAAACATAAAGAATATCCAGAGGTTGGCGCGGAACTTATAGATGCCAAGAGCAAAGCCCGTCATCGCACTTAACGCCACCGCCCCAATCACTGTAGGCACAGTGATCATGAACGAGTTGAGCAAATAGCGCGGCATATCGGAGTTGAAGAACACCTGCCCATAGTTGGCCGCGCCTTCAAAACTCGACGGCAATCCCCAGTAGTTGCCCGAGGTAAAGTCTGCATCCGGCTTTACGGAGAACAGCGCCACCGCCAGCAAGGGCGCCAGCCAGAACGCCAGAGCCACAGGAAGCAAGGATTTATATGCGACCTGTGCGGCCTGGGATTGTTTTTCGATCGGTTTCGGAAACATCTCAGTGCCCCTTCTCTTCGCGATACATCGACCACAGGAAGTAGGTGATGAAACACAGCATAATCAGGAACAACACCACCGCGATGGCCGCGCCATAGCCCATGCGGAAGCCATATTCCGACAGAGCCACTTCGAACATGTAGTAAGCCAGTACGCGCGAGCTGCCGAATGGGCCGCCCTGCGTCATGATGGAAATCAGATCAAACGAGCGTAGCGCGCCGATGATGGTCACCACAAAGGCAATAAATGTCGCCGGGCGCAGCTGGGGCAGGATGATGTTCCACAACATTGACCAGCCTTTGGCCCCATCCAGACGCCCGGCTTCGATCTGCTCGGGGTCCACCGCATTGAGGCCGGTGAGATAAAGGATCATGCAATAGGCCGTTTGTGGCCACAGACCGGCGGCAACAATGCCGTAGGTCACCAGATGTTCATTGCCCAATACGTTGATCGGCCCCATGCCGACCCAGCCGAGCATTGTGTTCAGTAAGCCAAAATTTGGATCATAGAACCAGGTAAACACCAGGCCCACCACGACTTGAGAGATCACAAAGGGAAAGAAAAACAGAGACTTATAAATGCGAATGCCGCGCACCGTCTGGTTCAGAAACAGCGCAATGAATAGGCCGGCAGGAATTGCGAGCAGGTAGAGAAACAGCCACAGAACGTTGTTTTTCAACGACGTGAAAAACGCGTCTCGATCCACATACTCCCAATAGAGATCTTCGTAGTTGCGCATCCCCACATAAGTCTTTTCGCCCAACCCGTCCCATTCGTAAAGCGAGAGATTGAAAGACTGAAAAACAGGTGCGATCACATAGACCGCAAAGAACAGGATGCCTGGCGCCAGGAACAACCACGGCGCAATGCGCTGTTGGTTGCGATGGAACCAGCTTTCGGTTTCAGGGATGTCTGAGGATACGGTCATAATTGAACCCGATTATTGAGGGTGGAAAGGCGGAGGATACCCCCGCCTCGCCGATCAAATGAAAGGTCAGAACGTCCAAGCATCCTGACACAGGATCATCACTTATAAATGCGACCGCGAGCACGCTCTAGTTTGGCCAGGATCTTGTCCATTTGGTCTGGCTTCACCATGAATTCTTGGAAGCCTTCCATGGACACTTTTGCCATCTCTGCTGGTGCATCACGATCCCAGAACTGGGCCACGCCACCGGTGGAGTTATTGGACAGCATCTCAAAGCCCATCTGCAGGAACTTGTCATCATCCACGGAGGACGCGGCGTTCACAGGCAGCTGGCCCAAGTTTTTGCCGTTGTTGATGATGGTCTGCTCCGCTGGCGAAGTTGCGAAGCGCAAGAACTCACGTGCGGCCTTTTTGTTCTTCGCATTCGCAGGGATGTGGAACGTGTCGGTTGGTGCGTCTTCGGAAAGCGCTACGTCAGGGTTGATCACCGGGAACTGGTAGAAGTCCAGCTGATCGTCGGTCAGACCAGCTTCGCGCAGCGGTGCAACGGCGAAGTTACCCATCAGGTAGGATGCTGCTTCACCGTTCACCATGAACGGCAGAGCTTCCTGCCAGCTGTAGGTCTGGTGGTCAGCAATAAAGCCGCCCATGTCGATCAGCTCTTTCCAGTTCATGAAAGTCTGCTTCACGCGGTCATCTTCCCAGGACACGTTGCCTGCGGCCAGATCCATGTGGAAGTCAAAGCCGTTGGTGCGCATGTTCAGGTAGTCAAACCAGCCGCCAGCGGTCCACAAGTACTTGGTACCAATGGTATAGCACGCACGACCGGAGGCAACGATTTTGCCGCAGTTGGCTTTTTCTTCTTCCCAGTTGGTTGGCTCGGACAGACCCAGCTCAGCAAAGATATCTTTGCGGTAGTACACGCCCC
>Ga0189290_100092_pt1 | contig 75749 bp, 64 predicted proteins | sample UW140minimetaG_FD_130318 | JGI IMG/M metagenome (GOLD analysis project Ga0189290, IMG submission 130318) | Marine microbial communities from the Costa Rica Dome - UW140 mini metaG | ecosystem: Environmental > Aquatic > Marine > Oceanic > Photic zone | place: Costa Rica: the Eastern Pacific...
CGCCTCAAGGACTTTCGACGCATCGCAACCCGCTACGACAAGCTTGCCGCGAACTTCCTGTCCGCCGTCGCCTTGGTGACCATCATCGCTTTCTGGGTTTGATCGAGTCTCGACCCTAGGGAGGCACGTGATCATCGGTCCATTGATCGTCGTGGGGATGCATCGTAGCGGGACAAGTTGTCTGGCGGGCTTGCTGGAGGAAGCCGGCGTCTGGTTGGGCGAGATCAAGCGCAGGTCCGATCATAATCCCAAAGGCAATCGCGAGAATCCCGACATCATGAGGTTGAACGACGCCGTGCTGCATGGTGTCGGTGCCGCCTGGAATGCGCCACCCGATGGCGCACTCACCTGGGACGATCGTCTCGGGGCAGAGCGTGACCGGATTCTCGCGGGCTATCCGGTCGGTCGGATCTGGGGTTTCAAGGATCCGCGCACGCTGTTCACCTTGCCGTTCTGGCGCGCTGCATTGCCCGAGGCGCAGCTGGTCGGGTCGCTACGCCACCCGGTTGCGGTGGCGTTGTCCCTGCAGGCGCGCAACCGCATGCCTGTACGAGAGGGTCTTGCGCTCTGGACCGCCTATAATCGCCGCCTATGCGCTTTGGCGCAGGCCGAAGACGTACCGATCCTGTCCTTCGATGCACAGCCCGCAGCCTACCGGGTCAGCGCGCTCTACTTGGTCCGGAGCCTGGGCCTGACCCCACCATCCGATGGGCTCGGGTTTTTCGAAGAAGACCTGCGCCATCAGGGCGCCGATCACGCCGATGTCGCGCTGCCTGCTGATACGGCAGGGCTCTATGAAGAATTACAGGAGCGCGTCATCGCATGAAGCTGTCGATCGTGGTGGTCTTCCACGACATGTCGCGGGAAGCTGCGCGCACACTCTACAGTCTCAGCCCAACCTATCAGCGTGGCGTCGAGGCGGGGGACTACGAGGTCATCGCCATCGATAACGGCTCCTCGCATCCGCTCGATCCAAGCGATGTGGCACAGCACGGGGCGAATTTTCGCTACCACTTTCACGCCACCGACAGCGTTTCGCCGGTAGCGGCGGTCAATCTGGGCGCCGCGATGGCGCGCGGAGCCGCATTGGCGGTGATCGTTGATGGTGCGCGAATGGCCTCGCCCGGTTTGATCCGCCAGACGTTGATGGCGCTGCGTGTGCATCCGGCGACGTTTGTCTGTGCGTTGGCGTGGCACATCGGCCCCGATATCCAGCCGCGCTTGATCCAGCATGGCTATGATCAGGATCTGGAAGATCGACTGCTCGCGGCAGTGGACTGGCAGCGGGACGGCTATCAGCTGTTCGCGATCTCGACCATCGCGCCCTCGTCCAAAAGCGGCTTTCTCGGCAGCTTTCCAACGGAATGCAGTTGGTTCTGTCTGCCGCGGGAAAGATATGCCGAAATCGGCGGCTTCGATCCGGCGTTCACGTCACCGGGGGGAGGGCTGTGTAACCATGAGTTCCGAGACCGCGCCGTTACCCATCCGGGCATGGTTTCGGTGGTCCTGCTGGGCGAAGGCGTCTTCCATCAGGTGCATGGCGGGGCGTCCACCAATGCCCCGCCCGACAGCCGTCCGCACCGGAGGTTCCACGCGGAGTACAAGGCCATCTTCGGCAAGCCTCTCGTCAGCCGCGTCCCGCACGAGACGATTTATTTCGGCAGCCTGCCCGACGCAGCGCGCCGCTACCTGCTGATGTGATCCGCCGGTGCTGTGCCATGACCGAGTTCACCCAGATTTGCCCCCTCCCGTTGCAATCGGCGGATTGGGGGGGTCGGGGACCCGAGTGTTTGCTGCCATGCTTCGGCATGCCGGATGCGATATCGGCGACACGCTGAACGACTCGCTCGACAATCTCTGGTTCACCGTTCTGTTCAAGCGGGCCGCGTGGACCCGGAGCCAACCCGATCCCGAGGCCGTTGCCTCTGCCGTCCGGCTATTTCGACGTGCCATGACCACCGGGTTGGCGAGCAAGCTTTCGCCCGACGAGGCGGCCCTGATCGCAAGATTGCGCGGCGAGCTGCCGCCTGACGGTCCCTGGCACTGCGGCGCGCAATCCTTTCACGCCGATGCGCTATTGGCCTCTTCCGGCGGCAGGGGCCCCTGGGGTTGGAAGGAGCCGAACACGCACATCTTCCTGCCGCATCTCGATCGCGGGATACCGGGCCTGCGCTACGTCCATGTGGTCCGCAACGGGTTCGACATGGCGTTCAGCAAGAACACCTGGCAGTCCCGGCACTGGAGCCATCTCTACGGGTTGGTCCGAAGCCCCGAAATCCCGCCAAGGGTTCATCAGCTGCGCTTCTGGACGGTGGCCAATCGCGCAACGCTTGACTACGGCGCCCGGCACATGCCCGGTCGCTTTCTACTGATGAGCTACGAAGATGTCTGCGAGCGGATCGAACCCAACTGGCAGCGTCTTCGCCGCTTCCTCGGCGCGGCCGACGATCTGACATTGCCCACGGATCTGCTGCGTCCCACATCGATCGGGTGCCGCCAGCACCATGATTTGTCAGAGTTCCCGGACGATGTGATCCGTGCGGCTGCGGCGCTTCAATCCGACGTGGAGAAGGTTTGTACGCAGAGGCTTCGATGATCGGCGTCCGTGGTCAGCTGTTGTCCGTCAGGTTGCGCGCGCGCAGCTGCGTTTGCTGCGGGCCGAGTGGTGCGCGGACTGCGGCCCCGGGCAACAGTGCCCATTGTCACGACGCGTGGCAGCCAAGCGGGATGCATGTCCTTCGGGACCCCCCTCAGAATATCAACCGATCGGTTGAGTGTCGGGCGCAGCCGGACCGTCGCCGTGCTCGATGGAGCCTGTCTGCCGGTCGACCGTTTACAGCCCGTCGCGGGGGCGCATACGCGGCGGGGCGGACGCGACAATTGCGCAACGCAGCCGTCGAAGCGGATTACGGCTGCAAACAGGGATGAGCGAACCAGATGGCGCCGACGAACCACCCAACCACGCCGGACGGTCGCTACTTCGTCGTGCGAGGACGGCTATGGCGAACCAGCAACCCCTCGCTCGATCCGGCGCGCCGCCAGGAACTGGTCGATGAACTGATGTCGGCGCGGCGCGCGGTCCACGCGGCCGGGGACGACGCGGCGCTGAAGGCCGCGGCCCGCAGCCGGGTGGATGCGGCGAAGATCAATTTGGGCGAACGAGGCCCCGTCTGGTGGACCGACGGCGCTCCCGATCTCAATCGAAAGATGGTGGCAAATACCCTCTATGCCGCATGGCACGCAGGGTTAGCGTCGGAGTAGACGGCGTGAATGCCCGACATGACGACGACGCGCTGCGCATGCGCTGGTCGCGGCGCGAAAACGCGAGCCGGCGAGGTGACGCATTGGGACGCTACCGGGCCATGCCAGCCTGGCCCTGCCCGGCGAGCGCCGTGACAGGCCTTTCGGAAAATTTGCCATGAACGCCGCACCGTTCATCCTGACCTTGCGCTTCGATCCGGACAGCTTCGAACGGTTCGATACGGCTCGGCGACGGCATTTCCCGGCAGATCGCAATCTGATCCCGGCCCATCTGACCCTGTTCCACCATCTGCCGGGTGACCGCCATGCCGAGATCGCGGCGACACTGGCATCGCTGGCAGCGCGGCAGTCTGCGTTCCCGCTGACGATCCCTTCACTGCGCTTTCTCGGTCAGGGGACGGCCTATGCGATCGAAAGCCCCGATCTGATGGCGCTCAGGCAGGAACTCGCAATCCGATGGGCGAGGAACCTCACACGGCAGGACGCGCAGGGCTTTCGTCCGCATGTGACGATTCAGAACAAGGTTCCGGCGGCGCGCGCCAGAGCGCTTCATGCCGAACTCTTGGCGAGCTTCGTTCCCTTCGCGGCGACCGCAACCGGCCTCCTGCTGTGGCGCTATCTCGGAGGACCGTGGGACGCAGCGGGCGCTTACGCGTTCTCGGGATGATAGGCCGGACGCCTGCATGAGGCGGGGCCGCTTGACCGCGTTGGCTGTCCGCAAAGCTTGCGCGGCGAATTTGTCGCGGATCGTTTCGTCTCTTGGCTCGTTCGGAGTCGCGCAGTTTTCGAAGGGCCAACCATGCATCACTCGCCGACGATCACGAGTTCTGGGATAGACTCCAAACAGGTGTTCCCGCTCCATCCCATCGGCGCTGTCGCCGCAATGATCGCCCGGCGAATATCGGAGAGCAAGCGACCCTTCATCTACATTGCCGAAACCGGCCGGCGCCGGCACGACATCTTCCAGTTGGCCCGCCTTCTGGCGGGAGAGGACGCAGTCTGCGAACTCGATGCGCCGGATGGCTTTCCCGGTGACGGACTTCCGGTGACGGCTGCCATAGCCGGTAACCGCATGGGCATGTTGCGCTGGTTGCTCGACGCGGACAAGCGGCCATCGGTGCTGATCGCAACCCCGGCGGCGCTGATCCGCAAAGTGCCGCCCCGCGCGATCTGGGAGGCGCTGCATCTGGAAATCCGCGTCGGTGAACGGCTCGACGAGGCTGCCGTTCGCGACAAGCTGCAGCAACTTGGCTACTGGCTCGATGACCGTGTCGATGAACCGGGCGAGGCGGTGTTCCGCGGCAGGGTGCTCGAGATCTTCCCTGCAGCGGCACCGCGGCCTTGCCGCATCGAGCACGAGGAGGGCATCGTCACGGCGATCCGCTCCTATGATCCGCTCACGCAGCGCTCGGTCAGCGAAACCGACTGTTTGATCGTCGACCCGGCCAGCGAGACCATCGTTCTGAAAGATGGCGCCGCGGTCGGACAGGATGGAGACGACGGTGCGCTCGAGGTCGGGCCGAGCGAGGCCGAGCGCTACCTCTGCCGCCATTACGACCGAAGTGAAACCGTTTTCGACTACATGCCGGACGCGGATGTCGTGCTGGAAAGCGGCGCGGAGATCCGTGCCGACGAATTCTTCGAGGCGCTGAACCGGATCGGCGACGATACCCCGCATCGCCACGCGATCCTGGCCGACCATCTCGATCGGACGATTTGGGACAGTCGGGTCAGTGACCGGGTGACGGCTTTGGTCGACAGGGTTGATGCCGACTACTCGGTGCCGGTCTTTGCCTTGGAGCGTCACCCTTACAAGGCCTTCGACACGTTCGTCCGGGATCTGCGCGATGACGGTTACCGGATCGTCATTGCGGGCAGGGACGGCCGCGCCCTGCGATCGGCTGTTCGCAAGGCCGGTCGGGTGCTGGGCGAGACATTCGGCGCGGAAGCGAGCTGGGACGCGGTCTGCAAGGCGGCTCCGTCATCGCTACTCGTTCTCGACGCGCCGATCGTCGAAGGTTTCGTGGCGACGGACAGCCGCGTCGTCGTGGTGAGTCTGAAGGATCTCGAAGGCCAGGTGGCGGCCGTGCCGGCCACCGGGCCGGTCGCCGGTTTCGCCCCGCAGGTCGAGACCTTCGCCACCGGGGACAAGGTCGTTCACATCGAACATGGCGTCGCGCGGCTTGACGGACTGACCCCCCTCGAGGCCGACGGTTCCAGCGGTGATCCCGGCGAAGCTCTCGTCCTGCGTTACCGCAATGATGAAACCCTGCTGGTGCCGATGTCCGATATCGGTGCTGTCTGGCGCTATGGCGGCCCGTCCACCGAGGTGGCTCTCGACCGACTAAAGGGCGACAGCTGGTCTAAGCGGCGCGACGATATCCTGCAGGCCATTTCCCAGACCGCCGACAGGATGGTCGAGCGGCTCAAGGAGAAGGCGGCCGCGCATGCCCCCCGGATCGTGCCCGACCGGGTGTCGTTCGAACGGTTCTGCGCACGCTTCGCCTACGAGCTGACGCCTGACCAGAATCAGGCTTGCCAGGAGGTTCTCTCCGATCTGGCGTCCGGCAGTCCGATGGATCGCCTCGTATGCGGCGATGTCGGTTACGGCAAGACGGAAGTGGCGTTGCGGGCTGCGGCTGCGACGGTGTTCTCTGGCCGGCAGGTGGCAGTGATCGCACCAACGACGGTACTCGCCCAGCAACATTATCGCGAATTCGTGGCACGCTTTTCCGCGCAAGGCATCGACGTCGTGCGGCTCTCGCGGCTGGTGGCGACAGACGAGGCAGAGGCCGCCATGGCCGCCATGGCTGACGGCCGCGCGAAGGTGATTGTGGGGACACACGCCATCCTGTCGGAGGATCTGCGGCATGATGATCTGGCGCTCGTGATCGTCGACGAGGAGCAGCGGTTCGGCAGCGAGCAGAAGGCGGCGATGCGCTCGCTAGCCGAAGGTGTCCACGTTCTCAGCATGACGGCGACGCCGATCCCCCGGACCCTGCAGGCCGGGTTCGTCGGCCTGAACGATCTCAGCATCATCGCCACCCCGCCCAACCGGCGCAGTCCGGTGCGAACGCGGACCGGTCCGTTCGACGCAGCGACCGTCCGCGATGCCCTGGTGGCGGAGCACGGGCGCAAGGGGCAGAGTTTTGTCGTCTGCCCGCGTATCGAGGACCTGAAACCCATGGCCGAGATGCTGCAGGAGCTGGTTCCCGACCAGTCGGTCGTGACCCTGCACGGCAAGATGAAGGCGGACGAGGTCGAGGACGCCATGCTGGCCTTCGGCCAGGGCGAACATGACATACTGCTGGCCACCGCGATCGTCGAAAGCGGGCTGGACGTTGCCAACGCCAATACGATGATCGTGTGCCATTCCGACCGTTTCGGCCTCGCCGAACTGCACCAGCTGCGCGGTCGTGTCGGCCGCGGCAGCCGCCGGGGTCACGTTCTCCTGACCACGGAGGCGGGCAGGGAAATCGGCGACAACGCGCGGGCGCGTCTGACCGCACTGGCGGAATTCAGCACGCTGGGCTCGGGGTTCGATATCGCCGCGCGTGATCTCGATCTGCGCGGCACCGGCGAACTCCTCGGCGACGAACAGGCCGGTCATATCCAGACAATCGGGATCGGCCTCTACCGCAAGACTCTGGAGCGCGCCATTTCGCTCGCCAGCGGAGAGTTGGAAACGGACGACATCCGCCCGACCATCTCGCTTGGACTGTCGGCGGCCATACCCATCGACTACGTCCCCGAGACGGACATGCGGATCGAACTGGCGCTGCTTCTCGAACGCGTTGCCGACATGGAGACCCTCGACGATCTGCGCAGGGAGGTCGAAGACCGGTTCGGTCCGATGCCGCCATCCCTGCAGACCCATTTTGAACTCGCCGAACTACGGCTTCGCTGCCGCGAACTCGGCGTCACCAAACTCGACCATGGGCCGAAGGCAACCGCCCTCAACTTCACGCCGACCCTGACCCGGATGCTGGACGCGGCGAACGTCAAGGATGGGAAGGACATGAAATGGTCGAAGGGCCGTCTCGTTTTCGCCGCCACGGAAAGTGAGGGGGACGACCCGCTTCGTCAGGCGAACGAGGTGCTGGACCGGGTGGCCGTTATTCTGCCGGCCGGCAACGCGGCTTCGTAGCACCGACAGGACCGCACCGACTGAGCCGTCGCGGGCCGGACATCCCTGATGCCCGGCGTCCTCTGGCGGCGGCTGACCGGCAGCGGGAAGGCGCCGGTCAGCCGAGTGCGGTGCTCAGCTGTCGGCGATCATTGCTTCGATGCGCTGGGTCAGTTCGCCCATGTCGAAGGGCTTGGTCACCACCTGCATCCCATGTTCGAGATGGCCGTGATTGAGCACGGCGTTCTCGGCATAGCCGGTGATGAAGAGCACCTGCAGTCCCGGCCGCAATTGACGGGCCGCTTCGGCCACCTGGCGACCATTCATGCCGTTGGGCAGGCCGACATCGGTGATGAGCAGGTCGATGCGGGCGTCGGATTCGATCACCTTCATGCCCGACGGACCGTCTCCGGCCTCGATGGCCGTGTAGCCCAGTTCCTCCAGCGTATCGACGACCAGCATGCGTACCAGCGGCTCGTCGTCGACGACCAGCACCGTCTGGCCGGCGGCGACAGGTTCCGTCGGCGGCAAGACCACAGCCTCTTCCACTTCGTCGCCGCTGCCAAGATGACGCGGCAGGTAGATGCAGACCATCGTGCCTTGACCGGGCTCCGAGTAGATCCGCACTTGGCCGCCCGACTGGCGGGCAAAGCCGTAGATCATCGACAGGCCGAGCCCGGTACCCATGCCGATCGGCTTGGTGGTGAAGAACGGATCGAAAGCCTTTTCGACAACCTCCGGAGCCATGCCGGTGCCGTTGTCGCTCACACACATGGAAATGTACTGACCCGGTGGCAGGTCACGGATGCGAGCCGCGCGCTCGTCCAACCAGCGGTTCGCCGTCTCGATGGTGATCTTGCCGCCGTCCGGCATGGCGTCACGGGCGTTGATGCACAGATTCAGAAGCGCGTTTTCGAGTTGGTTCGGGTCGACCAGAACGCTCCAAACCCCGCCGCCGGCAACGCTCTCGACCGCAATCGCCGGACCGACGGTCCGCCGGATCATATCCTCCATGCCGTTGATCAGGGCGCCGATATTGGTCGGCTTGGGGTCGAGCGTCTGGCGACGCGAGAAGGCAAGCAGGCGATGGGTGAGGGCGGCCGCCCGCTTTGCGGCACCCTGTGCGGCGAGAAGATAACGTTCGATGTCGCTTGCGCGACCTTGGGCAATGCGGGTGCTCATCAGTTCCAGCGAGCCGGAAATTCCCGCAAGGAGATTGTTGAAGTCGTGGGCGAGCCCACCCGTGAGCTGGCCCACGGCTTCCATCTTCTGGGACTGACGCAACGCTTCCTGGGCCCGTTCGAGCCCGGCTGCCGCTTCCTTCTCCGCCGTGATGTCACGCGCAACGGCGTGGATGAATTCCTCATCGGGAACAGCGGTCCACGACAGCCAGACATAGCCGTCGTCCCGGGTCCGGTAACGGTTCTCGAAGCGCAGTGTCGGCAGGCCGGCAGACAGCTTCCCGGCCTCGGCTCGTGTGGCTTCGAGGTCGTCGGGATGAAGCAGGTCGAGGAAGGACGTGCCGGACAGATCCGCCTCGTCCCAGCCGAGCAGGGTCGTCCAGGCCGGGTTAGTGGCGAGAACCGTGCCATCGAAGCGCGCCACCAGCATCAGGTCCGTCGACAGCCGCCACATGCGATCGCGGTCCGCCGTGCGCTCGGCGACGAGCCGCTCCAGTTCCTCGCTCTGCCGCGCTTTGGCATCGCGCGCCTCGACGATGTCCTGCATGTCCACGCAGGTGCCGATCCAGGGCAGGGCGACGCCGTCCTGGGGGACGCGGGCAGGGACGCAGCGACTGAGGAACCAGCGATAGACGCCGTCATGGCGACGGAAACGGAACTCGATCTCGAACGGCTCGCCCGATGCGTTCGCCGTGCGCCAGGCGGCGAAGGCGCGTTCGCGATCGTCCGGATGCAACGCCTCGCTCCAGCCGAAGCCCTTGAGCGCTTGCGCGGTGCAACCCGTAAAGGCCTGAAAGAAGGGGTTGCTGTAGTCGTGCCGACCATCCGCGTCCGCCGTGAACAGGACGAGGGGCAAGGCTTCGGCGAAGGTCCGGAACCGGGTCTCGCTCACCTGCAGCGCGGCCTGGCTGCGGCGTTGTTCGGTCAGGTCGAGCATGGCGCCGATCATCCGGATGGCCCGGCCGTTCTCGTCGCGGATCACATGACCGCGGTCGAACACCTCGGCATAGCCGCCGTCGGCCCGGCGGAACCGATAGGCCTCGGTCCAGCTCTCGTCATCGCCGTCGATCGCCGCATGGATGCTGTGATCGACCCGCTCACGGTCGTCGGGATGAATATGTTCGATCCACCATTCACCGGTCGGCTCGACATCAGCAGGCTGATGACCGTAGGCCGTCTGCAGAGCCTCGTTCCACAGGACGTGATTGGTGGCGAAGTGCCAGTCCCAGATCGCGTCATTGGTGGCGCGTACCGCCAGCCGATAGCGCTCGGCCGTCTCACGGGCAGCCGCATCGGCCTGCTTCTGTTCCGAAACGTCGCGGAAGAAGACGGCAAGCCCGTCCTCGACGGGGTACGCCCGCGTCTCCAGCCAGGCCTCGCCGCCACCCGGCCAAGCATAGTGATGCTCCAGTGCCACTGGAACACGTTCGGTCATCGCCCGTTCGTAGAGGCGACCCAGTTCGTTGTCCCGTGTGCCGGGATAGACGTCCCAGTGAGTGCGGCCGAGAAGGGCATCGAAGGAGCGGGTTTCCAGCCGTAGCGCTTCGACGTTGAGATCCAGAATGCGGAACTCGCGGTCGAGCAGCATGAAACCTTCGGCCATGCCGTCGAGCACGCCCTTGGCCCGCGCCTCGCTCTCGCGCAGACGGCGTTCAGCCATCACTTGTGCGGTGATCTCGTTGCACGGACAGAAGAAGCCGGCGACCTGCCCGGTCGCGTCACGAACCGGCGTGTAGGAGAAGCTGAAATGCGTCTCCTCGGCATAGCCTTTACGATGCATGATCAGCGTAATGTCGTCCATATGGACGGGCTCACCGGCATAGGCCTGTGCGACGATCGGGACGAGATCGGCGCGGATCTCCTGCCAGACCTCGAGGAAATCGCGTCCGAGCGCCATCGCATGCTTGGAGGCAAGGATCTCGGCGTAGGGATCGTTGTAGAGCAGGATGCGTTCCGGCCCCCAGGCGATGAACATGGCCTGATTGGATGACAGCATGACTCCGACCAGGGTCGTCAGCGCGGGGGGCCACTGCTCCGGCGCCCCCAAGCTGGTGTTCGCCCAGGGGTAGGCGCGCAGCCGTTCGCCCATCTCGCCGCCGCCGGCGAGGAAAGCCGGACAGGCGCCGACGAGGTCATCGATACGGGGACCGGTCATCGCGCCCGCACCGATCCGGGCCGCCGCCCACAAGCTCCGCCGCCGCTGCTGCTGTTCATGCACTACTCGCTTCTACGCTGGCTGGCAGGGCGCCATGCCGATCGACATTACGGACTGAAACGGATGTCTCACGACCGGACGCATGTCATCTGTCCTGTACGCGTTCCGGCCGCTCGTATCGGTCACAGAACGGGTCGGGACGCAAGACAGCCGATCCGTTCCGGCTCCATATAAGGCGTGCCGGATGGTTCGTCATGCCGACAGCGATGACCGATGGGGTGTCGGAGGAATGCAATGCCGGGCACACCCGCAGTCGGCCGTACCGGCCTCAGTAGGGCGATGCCAGCCGATCGTGTCGCCCGCGTGACGCAGCCAAGCAGCGTCCGGATGCAATCCTGACGTGTAGGATGGGCTTCACATCCATCCGTAGGCCGTGGCCCTTCCCAACACCAGCCAGATCGTCGCGCCGCTTCTGCCGCTACAAATGCCTGTAATGATTGTATGCCTGGTGCTGTAGGGCAGGTGGCACCCGGAGCTCCCTATTTGTTTGGCCGGCCATGTATTGCCGTATCCGAATTCCCAGCGCAGACTGTCCGAAACGGGCAGGAGAGCCGGAAAACCGGCCAGGCGGAAAACCGGGAGGATGATGATGAAACATGCGACGACCAAAACGGTACTTGCGGCTGCAACTGCCTTGGCGGCATTCGCCTGGCAGGCGCCGGCCCATGCCCAGACAACCCTGACGATTGGTACCGTCAACAACAGCGACATGGTCCGCATGCAGGGGCTGTCGTCGGAATTCGAGGCGGCCAATCCCGATATCAAGCTAGACTGGGTGACGCTGGAGGAGAACATCCTGCGCCAGCGCGTGACCACGGACATCGCCACCAATGGCGGCCAGTTCGACGTCATGACCATCGGCACCTACGAGGTTCCGATCTGGGCCAAGCAGGACTGGCTGAAGCCGCTGGACGGTCTCGGAGACGATTACGACGCGGATGATCTGATCCCGGCGATCCGCAACGCCCTGTCGGTGGACGGCACGCTCTACGCGGCGCCATTCTATGCCGAGAGCGTGCTGACGCTCTATCGCACCGACCTGTTCGAGAAGGCCGGGCTGGAAATGCCCGAGCAGCCGACCTGGGACTTCATCGCCGAGGCGGCCGAGAAGATCACCGACCAGGATGCCGGCGTCTACGGCCTCTGCCTGCGCGGCAAGCCGGGCTGGGGCGAGAACATGGGCTTCCTCGGCAACATGGCTCGCTCGTTCGGCGCGAATTATTTCGATGCCGACTGGCAGCCGCAATTCGAGGGCGAAGGCTGGACGAAGGCCATCACCCTCTATGTCGACCTGATGAACAAATACGGTCCTCCGGGCGCCGCCTCCAACGGCTTCAACGAGAATCTCTCGCTGTTCGGCCAGGGCAAATGCGGCATGTGGATGGACGCCTCGGTCGCCGCGTCCTTCGTGACCGATCCCAAGCAGAGCCAGGTGCCCGATCAGGTCGGTTTCGCGCCGGCGCCCTGCGGCATCGAGAACTGCCCGAACAACGGCTACAACTGGCTGTGGGCCTGGTCGCTGGCGGTCCCGGCATCGTCGGAGAAGGCCGAGGCCGCGCAGACCTTCATCGGCTGGGCGACGTCCAAGGAATATCTCGCCCTCGTCGCCGAGAAGGAAGGCTGGGCCAACGTGCCTCCCGGCACCCGCACCTCGCTCTACGAGAACTCGGAATACACCGAGGCTGCGCCCTTCGCAGACGCCACCCTGACGGCGATCAACAATGCCGATCCGTCGATGACGGACGACAAGCCCTATGTCGGTCTGCAGTTCGCGGCGATCCCTGAATTCCAGGGGCTCGGCACGGCAGTGGGCCAGCAGATGGCCGCGGCTCTGTCGGGGGCATCGACCGTCGAGCAGGCGCTGCAGCAGTCGCAGGCGATCGCGGTCCGCGAGATGACCCGCGGCGGCTACACCAAGAACTGATCCCGGGGCGCGACGCCCGGCGGACGATCATGGGCAAGGGCGGCCGCCGAACGAGCCGCCCTGCCGACAGGGCCGCCGGTTCGCGGGCGATGATGGGAGCGCGAAACCGCCTCGACTGCGTCCGCAGACCTCTCCGTTGGCCCGCCCTGTAGTCTGCGCGCGGCCCGGCGCCATCGTCGCCGGACCGGTGCGACCCGCCAGGAAAGCCGTGACGCCGTCCACCTGGCCGGCGACCGGGTTCGAACTTCAGGCTCCGCGCCACCCGGTGCGGCAGAGGGGGGAGTGTCATGGCCACCTTGCACACCAAAGCCGCGGCCCGCGCGATGATGGCGCCGGCGGTGATCGTCCTCCTGATCTGGATGATCGTGCCGCTGGCGATGACGCTGTATTTCTCGACGCTGAGCTACACGCTCTACAATCCGCTTTCCCAGCCCTTCGTCGGCTTCGAGAACTACAGCTACTTCCTCACTGACCCGACCTTTCTCGCCGCCCTCGGCAACACGCTGGTGCTGGTGCTCGGCGTTCTCGCCATCACAGTCGGCGGCGGCATCCTCGTTGCCCTGCTGCTCGATCACGACGTCTACGGCGTGAACTTCGTCCGGCTTCTGGTGATCGCGCCGTTCTTCGTCATGCCGACGGTGGCGGCGCTGGTCTGGAAGAACATGATGATGAACCCGGTCTACGGGGTGATCGGCCAGTTCCTGACCGGGCTCGGCTTCACGCCGATCGACTGGATGACAGACGTGCCGCTTCTGTCGATCATCATCATCGTGGCGTGGCAGTGGCTGCCCTTCGCCACGCTGATCCTCCTGACCGCCCTGCAGTCCCTGTCGACCGATCAGAAGGAGGCGGCCGAGATGGACGGGGCAGGGGCGCTGTCGATCTTCTTCTACATCACCCTGCCGCATATGAGCCGGGCGATCACCGTGGTGATCCTCATCCAGACGATCTTCCTCCTGTCGATCTATGCCGAGATCCTGGTGACGACGCAGGGCGGGCCGGGATCGCAATCGACCAACATCACCTATCTCGTGGCGCAGCAGGCGACCTCCTACGGCGATATTGGCGCGGCCTCAGCCGGCGGCATCGTGGCGGTGATCCTTGCCAATATCGTCGCGATCTTCCTCGTCCGCCTGATCGGCAAGAATCTCGACGCCTGAGGAGGGCTGCCAGATGTCACGTCGCATGACCACGAGCCGCAAGATCTCGATGACGGCACTCGCATGGTTCGTCGGGCTGGTGATCTTCTTCCCGATCCTTTGGACCTTCCTGACCTCGTTCAAGACCGAGCTGCAGGCGATCTCCACTCCGGCGGTCTTCGTCGGCTTCGAATGGACGCTGGAGAACTACCGGACCATCCAGACCCAGTCGAACTACCTCCACTACATGATGAATTCGATCTACCTGTCGCTCGGCTCGACGGCGCTGGGGCTGATCTTCGCCATTCCCGCAGCCTGGGCAATGGCCTTCTCGCCGACCAAGCGGACCAAGGACATCCTCCTGTGGATGCTGTCCACCAAAATGCTGCCGGCCGTCGGCGTGCTGATCCCGATCTACCTGCTGTTCGTGCGCTTCGGCCTCCTGGATTCCCGGCTCGGTTTGATCGTCGTCCTGTTCCTGATCAACCTGCCGATCATCGTCTGGATGCTCTACACCTACTTCAAAGAGATCCCCGGCGAGATCCTCGAGGCGGCGCGCATGGACGGCGCCAATCTGCGCAAGGAGATCACCCAGGTACTGGCTCCAATGGCGGTGCCGGGCATCGCCTCGACGGTGCTCCTGAACATCATCCTGTCGTGGAACGAAGCGTTCTGGACGCTGAACCTGACGACCTCGAACGCGGCGCCGCTGACCGCCTTCATCGCCTCGTTCTCAAGCCCGCAGGGCAACTTCTACGCCAAGCTCTCCGCGGCCTCGATGCTTGCCATCGCGCCAATCCTCATCGTCGGATGGTTCTCGCAAAAGCAGCTTGTGCGTGGCCTCACCTTCGGCGCCGTCAAGTAAGGAGCTTCCGCCATGGGACAGATCCACCTCGAAAAGGTACGCAAGACCTTCGGCGACGTCGTCATCATTCCCGAGCTCGACCTGAAGATCGAGGATGGCGAGTTCGTGGTCTTCGTCGGCCCGTCCGGCTGCGGCAAGTCCACCCTCCTGCGGCTGATCGCCGGGCTGGAGGATGTCACCGCCGGGCAGATCATGATCGACGGCCAGAACGCCACCGAGCTGCCGCCCGCAAGGCGCGGCCTCGCGATGGTGTTCCAGTCCTACGCGCTCTACCCGCATATGAGCGTGCGCAAGAACATCGCCTTCCCGCTGAAGATGGCCAATATGGACAAGGCCGAGATCGACCGGCGCGTGGATTACGCGGCCAAGACGCTCAATCTCGACGCCTATATCGACCGGCGGCCGGGGCAATTGTCCGGCGGTCAGCGCCAGCGCGTCGCCATCGGCCGGGCGATCGTGCGCGAGCCGGCGGCCTTCCTCTTCGATGAGCCGCTCTCCAATCTCGACGCGGCGCTGCGGGTCGGCATGCGGCTGGAGATCTCCGAACTGCACCAGCGGCTGAAGACGACGATGGTCTACGTGACCCACGACCAGGTCGAGGCGATGACCATGGCCGACAAGATCGTCGTCCTGCGCGCCGGCAAGGTCGAGCAGGTGGGCTCGCCGCTCGACCTCTACACGGCGCCGCAGAACACTTTCGTTGCCGGCTTCATCGGCTCGCCGAAGATGAATCTCGTGACGGGGGCGGAAGCGCAGCGCTATGGTGTCGAGACGATCGGCATCCGGCCGGAGCACGTCACGCTGTCGACCACGGAAGGAACCTGGACCGGCACCGTGAAGGTCGCCGAGCATCTGGGCTCCGACACCTTCCTGCACGTGGAATCGCCCATTCACCACGAGCCGCTGACGGTTCGCGCCGGTGGCGAGTTTCCTGTCCATCACGGCGACACGGTCTATCTGACCCCGCAGGAAGACAAGCTGCACCGCTTCGACGGCCAGGGTCTGGCCGTCCGCTAGGACAATGGCGGTCCGGCGGGGACCTCCGCCGCCCCGCAACGTTTGCGCCGCACAGTGTCCTGCCGTTCCGGGACGCCCCGAACGGCCGGCAGCCGCGACGATCAGCCCGAGGAGACCTGCCATGAGCGTCCGGCTTTGCGCCGCCAATCTTCCCGACATTGCCGGCAAGGCCGCGGTGCCGAGCTACGACCGTTCGGGCTTGCGTGCCGGCATCGTGCATTTCGGCATCGGCAATTTCCATCGCGCCCATCAGGCGGTCTATCTCGACGCCCTGTTCGAGATGGGGGAGGGGCACGATTTCGCGATCCTCGGCGCTGGCGTCATGGCCTCCGATCAGGCCATGCGCGACAGGCTGGCGGGGCAGGATTACCTGACCACCGTCGTCGAGCAGGACAATGCCAGCACCAGCGCCCGGGTGACCGGCGCGATGATCGACATGCTGCCGGTGGGCGACACGCCGGCGATCGTTGAAAAGCTCGCCGATCCGGCGATCCGGATCGTCTCCCTGACGGTGACCGAGGGGGGGTATTTCATCGACGCGGACGGCAAGTTCGATCCGGCCCACCCGGCGATCGTCGCCGACGCGCAGAACCCCGAAGCGCCGACGACGGTGTTCGGGCTGATCTGCGCCGGGCTGAGGACGCGGCATGCGCGCGGCGTTCCGCCCTTCACGGTGATGTCCTGCGACAACATTCCCCATAACGGGAAGGTCTGCGCCGCGGCGGTCATCGGCATGGCGCGGCTGGTCGATGGTGCGCTGGCCGAATGGATCGCGTCGAATGTCGCCTTTCCGAACGGCATGGTGGACCGGATCACCCCGGCGACCAGCCAGCGCGAGATCGACCATTGCCGTGAGACATTGGGCATCGACGATGCCTGGCCGGTCTATTGCGAGGAATTCAAGCAATGGGTGCTGGAAGACGATTTTCCCGCCGGGCGGCCGGCGCTGGAGAAGGTCGGCGTGCAGTTCGTGCCCGACGTCACCCCCTACGAGCACATGAAGATCCGCATCCTCAATGGCGGCCATGCGATCATCGCCTATCCGGCGGGGTTGCTGGACGTGCATTTCGTCCATGAGGCGATGCAGACCGATCTCGTTGCGCGCTTCCTCGACAAGATCGAGACCGAGGAAATCCTGCCGATCCTGCCGCCGGTGCCGGACACCGATCTCGGCGCCTATTACGCCCTGATCAAGCGCCGCTTCGGCAATCCGAAGATCGGCGACACGATCCGCCGCCTCTGCCTCGACGGATCGAACCGCCAGCCGAAATTCATCGCGCCGTCGGTGCTCGACAATCTACAGGCGGGGCGCAGTCCCACGGGCCTGGCGCTCGAAAGCGCGCTGTGGTGCCGCTACTGCCGGGGCGTGACCGATTCCGGCGCGGCGATCGCGCCCAACGATCCCGATTGGGATCGCCTGACCGAGCGGGCCCGGGCCGCCGAGACCGACCCGATGGCTTGGTTGTCGATGGAAGCCGTCTATGGCGGGCTGAAGAACGAGCCGCGCTTCGCCGAGCCCTTCGCGGACTGGCTGCGCATGCTGGCGGCGAGAGGCACGGCCGACACGCTCCGGACTTACCTCGGGCAACACTGACCCGTTCCCGGCTCGCGGACGCGGCCCGCCGAACTTCACCATAGAGGGCGATCCGGTCGTTCCCGTAGCCGGCGGATCGCTTCTTCATGACGGTTTCCGCATCCGCCAGTGAGGTCGGTTGAACTGTCGGCCGCAAGATTACGCAAGGAATACGGATCGCCATGGCGGGCGCCGCGAGCGCGGTGCGTGATTAATCATGATGAAGTTTATCATGTTATGGTCCGCAGCCGGCGATGGCCCATTTCCGACCGCGCTTGATGGCGCTCCACGGCCGGTGCCGCCGGTATAACTATGGTCTGTGCGAATATTTTCCTGGGAATTACTCGTCTTAATCCCAAGCAGGGAAGTATTGTTGCGCTGGAACGCCGGCTCATTAGGCGCCTATGTGTCCCGCGGTGGCCCTTTCCTTTAGCCGGGCAAGCAACTCGGATGAAACGTTCGACGCGGTCATCGCCTTTCTCGGGTCAGGCAACGAGGAACGCTCGGCTGAGCGATCCGCGCATTCACCCGCCAGTTCGCAGGGTGAACCGCGCATGCGCCGACAAAGGAGACGATCATGGTTACGACAGTTGGAACAGAGACCGACATCAAGTCGCTGGTTCGCGATCTCATCATCCTCGAGCATGATGCCATCGCGGCGTATGAGACCTGCATCGAGAATCTCAGCGACAAGAGCCTTGCGACGCAGGTTGCCGCCTTCCGCAAGGACCACCAGCAGCATCTCGACGTGCTGCATGAGATGGCCCGCGAACTCTCGTTCGATCCGCCAAGCTCCGGCGACATGAAGCAGGTCCTGACGACGGGCAAGGTCGCACTGGCCGGGCTCATGGGCGACGCCACGATCCTCAAGGCCATGAAGACCAACGAGGACGACACCGTCGCCGCCTATCGGCGCGCCGCCGACCACGGCGATGCGGTGCCGAAGTCCAAGGCCTTCTTCGCCAGCGCTCTGGCGGACGAGGAGCGCCATCGGGCCTGGATGGACAGCACGGCGGCCAGCCTCTGACCTCCCGATATTTCGGAACCAGCCGGCCCCATTGAACCAGATTCACCGAAACTGAAGGGACAGATCATGTTTCACCATTCGTCCAAGCTCCAGTACACCGTCCGCGTCGACAAGCCCGATCCGCAGTTCGCCAAGCTCCTGCAGCAGGCGATCGGCGGCATCGAGGGCGAGATCCGCGTCGCCATGCAGTATTTCTTCCAGGCCATGGGCGCGCGCGGCGACGATCGCATCCGCAATCTCCTGATGTCGACGGCGACGGAAGAACTGTCCCATATCGAGTTCCTCGGCCACGCCGTCGCGCTGAACCTCGAGGGCGCTCCGGTCAGCGCGCAGGAGGAAGCGGCCAAGGATCCGGTGGTCCACGCCATTCTCGGCGGCGCCAATCCGCGCCATCTCCTGTCCTCGGGCCTGTCGGCCATGCCGGTGAATGCGAACGGCGTGCCCTTCGACCTCAGCCATGTCTATGCCACCGGCAACATTGCCGCCGACATGATGGCGAATGTCACCGCAGAGGCCGGTGGCCGCGTGCTGGCGTCGCGGCTCTACAACTGGACCGAGGATGCCGGCATGAAGGACATGCTGTCCTTCCTGATCGCCCGCGACACCATGCACCAGCAGCAGTGGCTGGCTGTGCTGGAAGAGCTGGGCGGCCTGACGGCTTCGCTGCCGGTGCCGAACTCCACGCCGGAGAGTCACGAGGCGACCGAGCACTCCTACTACTACCTCAACACGCATCTCGACGAGGACGCGCCGCAGGGTCGCTGGGCCTCCGGTCCGTCCCTCGACGGACGCGGCGAGTTCACCGTCAAGGAGCAGCCGGAGCCCCTCGGCCAGAAGCCGACGCTCGGCAAGGCCAAGCCGAATTCCGGCGCCCAGACCGAGCAGATCTGAGGCTGAAACCTGCCGGGCGGGACATCCCCGCCCGGCTCGCCTTTCTATCCGACGTGGCACGCGCCGGTCTCGTCCCGCCCTTGGCGGTGATGGGGCCGGCGTTGTCGTTGGGCTCTCTGCTTCAGAGCGGCAGGCTGAACTGTGTCGGGGTGTCGTCCGGCATACCCTCGCGTATGAGCGATGAGAGGGCGACGCCGAGGAGCCGCACCCCCTTGTCGAAGGGCATGGCGGCGCCGAGAAGAGCCAGCGCGATGCGCTCGAGATCGTCGCGCGAGGCAACCGGCTGGACCGCGGAGCGGGCGCGGGTGATCTGCTGAAAATCTGCAAACTTGACCTTCAGCGTGACCGTGCGGCCGCGAATGGTGCTGGTTTCGCAATAGCGCCAGACCTTGTCGAGGATCGGCTGCAGCGCCTCGCGCATCTCGTCGAAGGCGAAGAGATCGGCGCCGAAGGTGTTTTCCGCGCCCACCGACTTGCGGATGCGGTTGGCACGTACCGGGCGTTCGTCGACGCCGCGGGAGATGGAATAGTAATAGGGGCCGGTCTTGCCGAAATGCTCCTGCAGGAAGGAGAGCGATTTGTCGCGAAGGTCGCGCCCGGTGTGAATGCCGAAGCGCTGCATTTTGGCCGCGGTCGCCGGACCGACGCCATGGAAGCGGCCGACCGGAAGATCCTCGACGAAGCCCGGGCCCATGACCGGCGTGACGACGAATATCCCGTCCGGCTTGCGGTAGTCGGACGCCAGCTTGGCGAGGAACTTGTTGTAGGACACTCCGGCCGAGGCGGTCAGCCCGGTCACCTCGTGGATGCGCTGGCGGATCATTTCCGCGATCTGCGTCGCGGAGGGGATGTCGCGGAGGTTCTCGGTGACGTCGAGATAGGCCTCGTCCAGGGACAGGGGTTCGATGAGCGGCGTGTGTTCGGCGAAGATCGCCCGGATCTCGGCCGAGATCGCCTTGTAGACCTCGAAGCGCGGCTTGACGAAGATCAGGTCGGGGCAGCGCCGCCGCGCGGTGACCGAGGGCATGGCCGAACGCACGCCGTACACCCGCGCCTCGTAGCTCGCCGCCGCCACGACACCGCGTTCGCGCGAGCCGCCGACCGCGACGGGGCGTCCGCGTAGGGTCGGATCGTCCCGCTGCTCGACCGAAGCATAGAAGGCGTCCATGTCGATATGGATGATCTTGCGCTGCCTGGCGGGCGCGAGGAGCTGGGCGTCCGGCGCGTCGTCTGCTGCCGGCATGTGCGTCTCCCGCACGATCGCGTTTTCTGGGGGCGCCTCGTCCATCCGCCTGCCGTCGTCATCACATCCGTCCGACATTCCGCCTTGCGCGGGCACGCTGGCGGGCAAAAGCTCCGCGCGGCGAGCACCGGGGCGTGGCGGTTCGGCGTTTGTTCGACCTAGCAGAAACACGCCGGACTGGCTGCAGCAAAACCGTGACATCATGTCCTGCCGTGTGCCCCGCCTCCGGCGATTGGCGCCATGGCACGCGGAACCTAGATAGCGCGCATGGCGGGGCAGAAGGGCAGGCGTGACGAGGCGGAGGAGTGCTGGCTGTGCGGCCGGCCGCTGGGCCGCCGCATCGAATGGCATCATCCGCAGCCCAAAAGCCGCGGCGGCCGACAGGTCGTTCCGGTCCATCCGATCTGCCATCGCACCATCCACGCCGGCTTCACCAATGCAGAGCTCGACCGGATGACGGCAGACGGGACTCCCCTGTCGCAGCATTCCGGCATCGCGCGGTTCCTCAGCTGGATCGCCAGCAAGCCGCCGGATTTCCACGCGCCGACCCGCAAGAAGAGCTGACCACGGCGCCAGCGGCGGTCGTACATCTGCGTTGGAACCTTGCGCACGCTGCGTCGCTGTTGCCACGCGCCTTCGCCTGCAATCGGAAAACCCGGCCTGTCATGACCCAGTCCAGCATCAGCCTTGTCGGCAACGCCCCGCACGAGCGGGACCGCTCCGCCGCGATCGACGCCAGCGACAGCGTCATCCGCATCAACAATTGCTTCGGCCTCGGCGGGGTCAACGGCAGTCGCACGACCCATCTCTTCCTGGTCAATTGCGGCGGGCAGATGCGGGAATGGCTGGACGATCCGGCGTTTCTGACGCGACCGGCGGTGGCGCAGGCCGGCGAAATTCTGCTGCCGATCCATCCGGCCAAGGACGATCTGATCGAACCGCCCCTTACCGATGCCGAACGCAAAGCACCCGATGCGCGCAACTGGGCGCCCGAGGCCGAAGCGATGCTGCGTGCCGATGGCCGGGCCGTCAGCCGGGTCGGCGTCGAGACGTTCCTGCGCGCCTCTGCCGTCATCGGCTATGAGCGGCCGGCGCGCGGGATGAGCGCGCCGTCCACCGGTCTCATCGCGCTCCTGTGGGCGCTCGAGACGTTCGGCTGCCCGATCGACGTCTACGGCTTCGGCTTCGACGGCTGGGACGGACATCGCTGGGACCGCGAACGCGCGTTCTTCGAGACGATGCAGGTCGAGGGGCGGGCGCGGCTGCATCCGACCGCCTGACCGCGACGCATCGTCGCTTTCGCAAAGCGCCCTGCCGTTGAGGTGGCGTATCTGCACGTTGATTTTTCCGCGATGCGCGATTTTCGTTTGCCGCGACCATGAATTGGCAGCCGTGCCGAGCCGCCGCGCTACCTGCCATGTCCTGTTTCCCATCGATCGAAAGCAAGACATGGCAGCGTTCGACATCCATCTCCCGAGCGGCACAAGCCCGCGGTCCCCCATCGAGCGGGAGAGCCGGGCATGACCAGGCCGATCGCCTTTTTCGTGCATCACCAGGGGCGTGGGCATGCCAACCGGACGATGGCGCTGGTCGATGCGTTTTCGCGCACGCGGCCGGTGTCGGTGCTGACGGCGGGACCGCATCTGTTCGAGGGTTTCTCGCGCGACATCGAACTGATCGCGCTTCCGAACATGATCGGCGCCGGCGTGCCGACCGAGCGGCTCTATGCCGAGCCGACACCGCCGGCGCTGCATTGCGTGCCGCTGGGTCTGAAGGAGATGCGCGGCACGATGCGCGCCATCATCGACCATCTCGACGCGCGTGACGTCGGGCTGTTCGTCGTGGACGTGTCGTCGGAGATCGCGCTCCTGTCGCGGATCGCCTCGGTCCCGGCCGTGCAGATCCGCATGCATGGCGACCGGTCGGATACCGGCCATATCGCCAGCTACGAATCCAGCGTCGGCATGCTGGCGCCCTTCGACGAGAGCCTCGAGCAGGACGATTATCCGACCCATCTGCGCGCCAAGACCTTCTATTCGGGCGGACTCTGCACGACCCGGGATCCGGTGCCGACGCGCGAGGCGGCGCGGCGCAAGCTGGGGCTCGATCCGACGCGCGAAACCATCGTCGTCCTGACCGGCGGGGGCGGCGCCGGCACGCCCTATGCGCCGCTCACCGTCGGCGCGCGCGCCCTGCCGGAGGCCGACTGGCTGGTCCTCGGGCCGACGCTCAAGGAGGGCCACGAGACCGACTTCTCCAATCTGCGCGAACTCGGCTGGGTGTCGAACGTCACTGACTATCTGGCGGCGGCCGATATCGTCGTGGCGTCCGCCGGCGACAACACGGTCACCGAGATCGCCCGGGTCGGCCGGCCGCTCGTGATCGCGCCGGAATGGCGTTATTTCAACGAGCAGACCCGCAAGGCCGAGGCGATGGCCGCGGTAGGCGCCGCCGTTCACGCACAGCGCTGGCCCGGCGATCTTGCCGGCTGGCAGAGCCTGATGGAGGAGGCGCGGCGGCTCGACCCGGCGCGGATCGCACCACTCTACCGCAAGGATGCCGCACAAAGAGCGGCGAACTGGCTGGAAAGCCTTACGGACGAATTGTGGGGCGAGAGCCAGCAGCCGCTGGCGGCTACCGGCTAGGACGGTAGAAGCCGCGTCCGGCGCCTGCATCGTGCGCTAGCTGAAGCGGACGCTGTCCGGCTGGCGGGCGGCCGCCATTTCCGCAGGTGTCGGCCGGCGCCGCGCGACGATCTCGTCGCCGGCCGGGTCCCAGTCGATCAGGCCCCGTTCGGCGAACTGGCCGAGCCAGTAATCCATGCACCAGCGCCGATGTTTGGCGTGAAAGCGACGGGCATTGGCCAGAATAGCGTCGAAATGCGGCAGCGGCGGCACATGAACGGTGTGGTGCTGGTGATAGGCGCGGGCCCCGGCCGTCCAGTAGAGCGGGACGCCGGCCGGGTCGAGACGCGCGGCGAGATCGGTCTCCTCGCCGCCATAGCCGACGAAGCGTTCGTCCATGCCGCCGAGCCGCTCCCAGGTGGCCTTGCGCACTGCGAAGGACAGGCCCCAGAACTCGCCCGTATCCACCTCGCGCCGCAGGCCGGTGCGGGGAATGTCCGGCTTGGACGGATGCACGATGCCGACGGCGTCGAGCGCGTCGAAATCCAGCGCGCCGTCGATGGCGCCGCCCGGCAGATACAGGACCTCGCCGAGGAAGAAGCCGTCGGTCTCTACGCAGGCATCAGCGAAGCGGTCGACAAGGCCGGGTGCGGCGATGCAGTCCACATCGAGAAAGATCAGCGTCTCGCCCGCAGCTGCCTCGGCCGCACGATTGCGCGCGGCGGCCAGGGGCAGGTCGTCGCCCGGCACGGTGAACTGGCGCACCGGGATGCCGAACTCCGGCAGGTCCGGCTCGATCGCCGGCTGCATGCAGGCGATGACGAGTTCATCCGGCTTGCGGCTCTGCCGGCGCAGGCTTTCCATCAGGTTCAGAAGATGCGGACGCCGGTTGCGGGTCAGGGTGAGAAGGCTGACCGTCACTGGATCGGCGCCCGTCCGGCGCGGGTCCGAAAATGCGTCACGCCCTCGATGATACCGCGGGCATGGCTCTGCCGCGCGACATAGGAATGGGAGAGGTCCGACCGGCTGGCGAGACTGTCGGAATAGTTCGCCACGATGATCGACTGCGGCACCGAGCGCAGCATCTCGATATCGTTGCCGCTGTCGCCGGCGGCAAAGACCGCCTCGTCGGGCAGCGACAGGCGCTGGCGCAGATAGGTGATAGCCGCGCCCTTCGACGCGGCGACCGGCAGGATGTCGAGATAGCGGCCATGGCTGTGGATGACCGCGGCCGCCAGTCCGCGGCGCTGAAGATGCGCCCGGATGCCAGCGACGATGCTGCGGTCGCCCTCGGCCAGATAGCTCAGCTTGAAGGCGCGCTGCTCCAGCGGCGCCTGCGGGGCAATGCCCGGATAGTCCGCCAGCGCCGCGGCGATCCGCCGGCGCTGCCAGCCGGTGGCGATGCGCCGGCTCCAGTCGCGGTCGCGGCGGTAGGTGACGCCGTTCGGCTCGAGGAAATAGATCTCGGTGCCGACCGAAGAGATGATGATCTTCGGGTTCGGCGCGGCCTGCTGTTCGAGGATCGAGAGCGCGCTGTGCAGCGAGCGTCCGGTCGCGACCGCGAAGTCGAGCGCCGTCTCGCGGGCATGCCAGCGTGTGAAGGCCTGGATGCAGGCGTCCGAGCCGGTCAGCGTGTTGTCGATGTCGCAGACGAGCAGCTGCGGCTGGTGGATGATCTGCGCCGGCTTCGCACCGGCGACCAGCCGTTCGACCAGTTGCCGGCAGCGCTCGGCATGCCGCGTCCAGTCATAGGCGTCCACGGCTCTGGCGCCGTTGGCGGCGTAGGTCGCGTGAAGCGCCGGGTCTTCGAGAATGGCGCGGCAGGCGCCGGCGATGGCGTCGGGCTCGTGCGGGTTGACGAGGCGACCGTTGTTGCAGCGCTCGATGATGTCGTTCGGCCCGCCGCTGTCGGTGGCCACGAGCGGCAGTCCGCTTGCCGCCGCTTCGAGCAGCGTCAGGCCGAAGGGCTCGTTCAGCGCCGGATTGACGAAAATGCCGCCGCGGGCGCGGGCATGGGCGTAGAGCGCCGGGATGTCCGCCGGGCGATGGGTCTTGGGCACCGCGACGCGGCCATAGAGGTCGTGGCGATCGATCGCCTCGAGGATTGCCCGCATCTGGCCGGCAGCTTCCTCGCCGAGCTCGCAGAGATCGCCGCGGGTGCCGGCGACGATCACCAGATTGGCGTTCTCGCGCAGCCAGGGATCGCGGCCGAAGGCTTCGACGAGCATCGGCAGGTTCTTCTTAGCGACCGGCCGGGCGATCGCCAGGACGACCGGCTTGTCCGGTTCGCGCAGGAAGGGCGCGATCATCGCGTCGACCGCATCGGTGGTGGTCGCGCCGCGATAGGCGTCGAGATCGCTGCCGGGTTCGATGATCCGGATCTTGCCCGGCTCGTAGCTGTCATAGGCGGCGTACTGGACCTCGGCCTCGTCGCGCGACGAGGCGATGACGAGGTCAGCGGCCGCGAAGGTCCGTTCCTCGATGGCGATGCGGCGGTCGAGGACGGCGGCGGTCTCCGCCGGGATCGTGCCGGTCCTCATTGCCGCGCGCTTGACGCGGCCGAGCGAATGGCCGGTGAACAGGAACGGAATGCCGGTCTTCGCGCGCACCAGTTCGGCGACGGTCCCGGCATCGGCGTAATGGGCGTGCAGGCAGGTCGGCGCCCCGGGCTGATCTCCGAGCCACTCCAGCAGATGCTCGGCGAAGCTGGCGGTCTCGGTGAAGAGTTCTTCCTTTGCCAGATATTCGGGTCGGTCGGTCGGCAGCCGGAGGATCTCGACCTTTTCGTCGATCCGCTCCCAGCCCGGCCGGTACTCGTCGCCATACTCGCTGTCGAAGCCGCGCGTGGCGATGACGATACGGTCGATGCCGGGCGTCCTGGCCTGGGCCTCGACCAGCTCGAGAAGATATTTGATGTGGCCGCCCGTGTCCGGGGTCAGGCCATAGCTGACATCGGTTGCCCTGAGGCAGCCCTGAAGAGCGACGTGTACGACGAACAAGGCGTCTACCTCTTCCCGTTTGGATACTGACGAAATGGTCTGACCGCCCATATGGCCGGCGATGAAACCGCTTCGAGTCGCTCAGGTCGCCCCTAACATTTTTCCCACGCCGCCGGATCTGTCCGGTGGGACGGAACGGATCGTTCACGATCTGTCCAAGGCGTTGGATTCGCTGGGGGTCTCCGTCACCCTCTTCGCCCCCTCCGACAGCAGGTGCGACATTCCGCGCATCGGAACGCTGCCGAGCCTCAAGGGGCTGGAAGAGCGCCATGGGTCGGTGCCGCCCTCGATCCCGCAGGTCCTGGAGGCGGTGCAGATGGAGGAATTGCGCAGACGGCTAAGCGATTTCGACATCGTCCACTGCCATGGCGAGTTCTTCCATGCGGCGCTTCTGGGTGAGCGGCGGCGACATTCGCTGACCACCATCCACTGGCGCGTCGACGAGCTCGATCGGGAGCTGTTCTTCGCGGCCTTTCCCGATTTGCCCGTGGCGGGCATTTCGCAAAGCCAGCTCGACCGGATTCCTGCCGCCAACCGCGCCGGCGTGGTGCATCATGGCCTCGACGAGAGCCGCTATCGCCCGGGGGGCGGGGAGGGCGAATATGCCGCCTTTATCGGCCGGATGACCGACCAGAAACAGCCGGATGCCGCCATCCGCATCGCACAGGCTGCGGGCCTGCCGATCCGGCTGGCCGGCGCCGTCGATGTCGGCAATCCCACCTATTTCGACGAGAAGGTCGCGCCGCTGCTCGGTGAGGACGCTCGGTTCGTGGGGCCGGTGGACGATGCGGGCAAGCAGGCATTGCTCGGCGCGGCGACGGCGCTGCTGTTTCCCATCGACTGGCCCGAACCCTTCGGCCTCGTGATGATCGAGGCAATGGCCTGCGGCACGCCGGTGATCGCTTTCGACCGGGGCTCGGTGCCCGAGATCGTCGAGGACGGCGTCACCGGCTTCGTGGTGCGCGACGAGGCCGAGGCGGCGGCGGCGCTGCGGAAGGTCGGCACTCTCGACCGCAATGCGATCCGCGCGCGCTTCGAAGCGCGGTTCACCGCCAGACGGATGGCCGAGGACTATCTGCGGCTTTATCGCGGGCTTCTGGCGCGATGAGCCGGCTCCGCACCGCGCTGATCGCCTGGGACTATCCGCCGAGCGCCAGCGGCCTGGCCGTCGCCGCCCGCGAGATCGCCGAAAGCCTCGCGGCGGCCGGCGCCGAGGCCCATGTCTACACGCTGGACCGGCAAGACACCGAAGTGGTCGACGGTGTGCGGGTGATCGGCTGCCAGCCGCCCGAAGGCAGGGTCGTCCCCTGGCTGCGGCGACGGGCGGCGATCGGCCATCTGGTGGCGCCGCGCTGGTTCGCGGCTCGCATCGCGGCGGATCACCGGCAGAGGGCCTTCGACTGTCTGGAGGCGACGAACTGGTACGCGCCGGGGGCGTTCGCCAGCCGGATCCCGGACCTGCCCTTCGTCACCCGCCATTCCACCCCGGCGATCTCGACCGGCGCCATCTCCGGCGGTCTTCGCGACCGGATCGACGGGCGCTATGCCTGCCGGCTGGAGGCGACAAGCGCGCGGCGGTCGGCGGGGCATATCTTCAACACGCAAAGCCATGGCGAGAAGGTGCGGGCCCTCTACGGGCTCGACGAGGCCGCGCCGCAGGCAGTCATCGGCCTGTCGCTGCCGCCGGAGCGTCTGGCGCGCGCGGCCGGTGCGCCCTATCCGCCGGCAGGGGAGGAACTGCGTCTGCTCTTCGTCGGCCGTGCCGAGGCGCGCAAGGGCTTCGACTGCCTGATGGGGGCGCTGGCGATCCTTGCCGACGAGCTGGCCACGGGAGCGTTGCCGCGCTTCCGGCTCGATCTCGTGGGGATCGGTGCGGAAGACCTGCCGCCGCTCGACGATCGTGCCCGGTCCTGCCTCATGCTGCACGGCCGGCTCGATGACGCGGCGCTCGATGCGGCCTATCGCGAGGCCGATCTGGTCGTCGCACCATCGCGCTACGAATCCTTCGGCCTCGTCTATCAGGAGGCGCTGGCCTTCGGGCGACCGGTGATCGGGCTGTCCGTAGACCCGTCCGCCCGTCAGGTCGTCGGCGACAGTGGGGCCGGTCTCCTGGCCGCCGAAGCCTCAGGCGCGGCCCTCGCCGATGTCTTGCGCCCGGCGCTGGGCGACGCCGATCTGCGTCTAGACCTTCATCACCGGGCCGTGGCGGCGGCAGGGCGCTTTACCCGCCGGACGCTCGGCAAGGAGACGCTGGCGCTCTACGAAGCGGCGAGGGCGTTCCGGCGTCAGTCGGCATAGGGCGTCAGCAACGCATCGCGCTCGAACAGGCGGCCCTTGCCGGGCTGCAACGCCTCGTAGCGCTCGGAGCGTCGTTCGACATGGGCCCGCGACAGATGGTGCTCGATGACGAGGTTCGGTGCTATGAAGCTGTCGCGCCAGCCGCCGGCGAGCGTCGGCCGTTCATGCACCTTGCCCGCATAGCGCACGGAACGACGGTTCAGCCGGTACTGGATGTCGGGGAAGAGGTCGGAGAGGACCCCGTCCACGCGGTTGCGGCGCGCCAGCCCGACGGAGAGACTGTCGCCTGCGTCGGCAAGAGCCGCGACATGGCCGAGGGCGGCGAGCGTTTCCGCATCGATGGTTTCATCGGCGTCGAGCTGCAGCACCCAGTCGTGCCGGGCCATCTCCTGTCCGGCATTGCGCTGGGCCGCGAAATCGCCGGCCAGCGGCCGTTGCAGGATGCGGATCGTGTCGGGCCAGCCTGCCGGCGGCAGGGTGTCGGCCGCGGGCGGTTCGTCGACGACGATGCAGATATCGTCGAGGACGTTGCCGACCGGGCCGAACCGACGTCGAAGTTTGTCCAGATCGCTCGGGCGGCAGATGACCACGAGCGAGACCGGCACCGCAGGGGACGCGGCGAGTGGACGAATGTCGGCGATGGCGACGCAGTCCGTATAGGGACTGCGCAGGGCCGCTCGCTGTTCGTCGTCCGCCGGGCTGGCGATGCACCCGCGTGACAGTGCCAGCGTCCGCGCGCTGTAGCTTTCGACGAAGAACGGATCGTCCGGCGCCAGAATGAAGCGCGCGCCGGCCAGGCGGGTATCGATCAGGGCGGCCAACCGCCCCGATGCCAGGGCCACTGCGTCTGCGAGAAGACCGCAATGGCCGCATTCGCGCCAGGCCGCATGGTGGCGGGCGGCGCGCTCGCTCTCCCGCATGTCGCGGGCGCGGCAGACGGGACAACGCGGCAACCTTGTCTCCGGCGCAGCAGTGGACGAAGCAGTGCCGCGCGTCGTCCCGTCCGGAAGCGTCACGCCGTCAGGCCCCGACGATATAGCCACCATTCGGATGGAGGACCTGGCCGGTCATGTAGGAGGAGTCCTGGCACGCGAGGAACAGCACCGACGGGGCGATCTCGTTGGGCTGTCCGGCCCGCTTCATCGGGGCCTGCTCGCCGAACCCCTCGACCTTGTCTGCCGGCATCGACATGGGAATGAACGGCGTCCAGACCGGTCCCGGCGCAACACCGTTCACGCGGATCTTGCGGTCGAGAAGGTTGCTGGCCATGGAGCGGGTGAGGGCGGTGATCGCACCCTTGGTGGAGGAATAGGCGATCAGGGAATCGTTGCCCTTGTAGCTGTTCACCGAGGTCACGTTCACGATGGCCGCGCCGTCCGGCAGGTGATCCAGCGCCGCCTGCATCATGTAGACATAGCCGTAGACATTGGTCTCGAAGTGCTTGGCGAGTTCGGCCTGCGAAAGGTTCTGCAGGTCGTTCTCCTCCATCTGGTGGGCGGCGTTGTTGACCAGCACGTCCAGCCCGCCGAAGGCCTCGACCGTCCGCTTAACGGCGTCGGTGCAGAATGTCTTGTCGCGCACGTCGCCGCGGATCAGCAGGCACTCGGCGCCCTCCGCCTCGATGGCGTTCTTGGTCTCCTCTGCGTCCTCGTCCTCCTCGAGATAGAGGATCGCGACCTTGGCCTTCTCGCGGGCAAACAGCACCGCCGAGGCGCGCCCGATGCCGCTGTCGCCGCCGGTGATCAGGGCCACCTTGCCATCGAGCCGCCCGGAGCTGGGGTAGCGGGGCATGTAGTCCGGCGCCGGCGTCATCTCTGTCTCGCGGCCCGGCGTCGCGTCCTGATGCTGGGCGGGAATGGAACTCGTCATCTGGCTATCCTTCTGTTCGACGTCCGCTTTTGGGGAAAGACGCAGAAGGCCGGCGGTCCGTTCCCTCGTCGGTCGCTCGAACTTGACTATGAAAGTCATGTTATTATACCCGCCCTGACGGGGGCAAACACGGGGAACGGACATGACCGACATTCATCGGAGCGGCATCGGCTGGCCAAAACGGCTGTGCAGCATCCGCGTCCGGTCCTATGCGGCGGTCCGGTTCGGGCGCCTCACATGGTGACGTCCTGCGCGCCCGACGGTGAGGACGACCCCGTACGCGACGCGGAAACCAAGTTCTGCGCCGCGGTGGAGATTGCAACCCAGACCCCGGCCGGCTTCCTCGATCATCTCGCCGGCATCCTGGCCGATCACATGCCGCCGTCCCGCAAGCCCGGCGACGGTCTGGCGCTCGACCTCTACGGCGCGCGGGCGCGGATCGAGGGCCGGGGCGAGGCGCTGGCCGCCTGCGCCGATGCCAGCGACCGCGGCGCGCTTGCCAACATGAAATATCTCATCGCCTGGAACATGCGCGAATTCTTCGGCCCCGATGTCGAGATCGCATGGTCGGGCGACGGTGAGGGCACGTCCGAGCTGCCCCAGTTCCGCGAGATGCGGGTCGTCGACGCGTGGCAGGTGACGCCGAAGCTGCGCCGGGTGCGCCTGACCGGCCACGATCTGGCGCGGTTTCGCAGCGGCGGCCTGCACATCCAGATCCTGATTCCGCCGAAGGGGCGTAAGCCGGTGTGGCCGAGTGCCGTGCCGTCGGGCATTCCGGCCTGGCCGGAAGGCGAGGACAAGCTGGTGCTGCGGACCTACACGATCCGGCACATCGACCCCGGCGCCGGTTTCGTCGACATCGATATCGTGCTGCACGACGGGGAAAGCCCCGGTTCGGACTGGGCCCGGACGGTCCGGTCCGGCGATCCGGTGGGAATGATCGGTCCGGGCGGTGGCGGCGCGGTTCCGGCCGAGCGCATGTTGCTGGCCGGCGACGAGACCGCCCTGCCGGCGATCGCCCGGATGCTGGAAGAAATGCCGGCCGATGCCGTCGGCACGGCGATCATCGAGGTCGAGGATGCTGGCGAGATCCAGCCGCTCGCCCATCCGGCGGGCTTCGAACTGGTCTGGCTGAACCGCGAAGGCCGGACTGCCGGGACGACGACGCTTCTGGAAGAGGCCGTCGTGGCGCTCGACTGGCCGTCGGAGGCTGGCACTTCGGTGTGGATCGGCTGCGAGTTCAAGGCGTTCAAGCGGCTGCGCCACCATTGCCGCCGCCATTGGGGCCTGAAGGCGCGTGACCATCTGGTCGTCGCCTACTGGCGCGGCGAGGCCGAACCGGCGACCGGCAGCGTGCATCGCTAGCCGGAAGAGCATCTCCCGAACGGCCTGACGGGGCGGGCCGCGGCCCGCCCCGACCGGTCATTCCGCTGCGAGGATCGCCGGACGCAGGACGTCCTGCTCCTGCGCCAGCACCAGCCGGCGATACGCTCCGTCCTGCTGCAGCAAGGCGTCATGCGCACCCTCCTCGACGATCCGGCCGGCATCGACGACGACGATGCGGTCGGCGTGGCGGATGGTCGACAGGCGATGGGCGACGACCAGCGTGGTGCGGCCCCTGGCGAGCTCGGCGAGCGCCGTCTGGATGGCGCGCTCCGTCGCGGTGTCGAGCGCCGAGGTCGCTTCGTCGAGGATCAGGATCGCCGGATCCTTGAGGAACATGCGGGCGATCGACAGCCGCTGCTTCTGGCCACCCGACAGCTTCAGGCCGCGCTCGCCGACGATGGTGTCGAGGCCGTCCGGCAGACGCTTCACGGTGTCGGCGAGATGGGCGCGTTCCAGCGCTTCCCAGATCTGGGCGTCGCCGGCATCGAGCCGCCCATAGGCGACGTTGTCGCGGATGGTGCCGCCGAACAGGAAAACGTCCTGCTGCACGACGCCGATATGGCTGCGCAGCGCCGCAAGCCGCATGTCCCGGATGTCGATGCCGTCGATGGTGATGGCGCCCTCGACCAGATCGTAGAAGCGCGGCACCAGCGCGCAGATCGTCGTCTTGCCGGCGCCGGAGGGTCCGACGAAGGCGATCGTCTCGCCGGCCTTCACCGACAGGTCGATGCCGTTCAGAACCGGGTGGCCGGTCGAATAGGTGAAGTGGACGTTCGAGAAGCGGATGTCGCCGGCGAGCCGGGCGACGGCGCGGGCGCCGGGCCGGTCGACGATGTCGGGCTCGGTATCGAGAAAGTCGCAATAGCGGCGGAAGCCGGCAATGCCCTTCGGATAGCTCTCCAGCACGGCGGCGATCTTCTCGACCGGGCGGAAGAACACGCCGACCAGGAGGAGGAAGCCGACGAAGCCGCCATTCGTCAGGTCGCCCTCGATGACATAATAGGTGCCGGCGACCATGACGATCACCTGGGTCAGCCGCATCGACAGATAGTTCAGCGACTGGCTGACCGACATAATGCGGTAGGCGTCGAGCTTGCGGCCGCGATATTGCGCGTTGTCGCGGGCAAACAGCGCGCGCTCGTGATCCTCGTTGGCGAAGGCCTGCACGACGCGAATGCCACCGACATTCTCCTCGATGCGGGCGTTGAAGGCGCCGACGCTGCTGTAGATGGCGCGCCAGGTGTCGGTCATGCGGGCGCCGTAGCGCACGGTCAGGATGGTGCCGACCGGCACGACGATGGCGGTGATCAGCGCCAGTTCGACATGGACGAACAGCATCAGGACGAAGGCGCCCAGGAAGGTCATCACCGCGATGAACAGATCCTCGGGCCCGTGATGGGCGATCTCGCCGATCTCCTCCAGATCCTTGGTCAGGCGGCCGACGAGATGGCCGGTCTTCTGGTTGTCGAAATAGCCGAAGGAAAGCTTCTGCAGATGGTCGAAGGCGCGGCGGCGCATCTCCGTCTCGATATTGATGCCGAGCATGTGGCCCCAGTAGGTGACCACCGCCATCAGGCCCGTATTGAGCAGGTAGATCGCCAGGAGCCCGACCGCCGCGGCGATGATCAGGTTCCATTCGCCGCTCGGCAGCAGCGTGTCGATGAAGACCTTCACCGCGATCGGGAAGGCAAGCTCCAGGAGGCCGGCCAGAACCGCGCAGCCGAAATCGAGAACGAACAGGCCGCGCCACGGGGCATAATAGGAAAAGAACCGCGCAAGCATCCGGACCTCGTCTTCATCTCTGGAGCGCCGTGACGGACGACACGGCGTCTGCCGCGGCGCCCATCCGGTCGCGCGTCTTCTTCGATTGGGGCGGGCACGCCGGTCCGCGTGGCAAAGCGACCTTACCGGAAGCGGATCGGCACCGTCAGCGAAACCCCCTTGCCGCCGGGCGGCGCGGGGAACGGGCTGGCCCGTCGCAGCAGCGAGACCGCCGCATCGTCGAGGATCCGGCCGGCCGAACGGGCGACCCGCACCGAGGCGACGCGACCGTTGCCATCCATGCGGAAGGAAACCGTCACGGTGCCGGACCCGCCGCCGCGCGGACTGCGCTTGTAGCGGTTGAGCCGGGCCTGCACCGCGTTGCGCCAGCTTGTCAGGGCCGAACGCGAGACCTTCGCTCCTTGCGAGACCTGCCGCTGCTGGCGCCCCTTGGTGGCGGTCGAGGGCGGCGGCGCGGCCTTCTTCACCTGCCGTCGCTGCTTCTTGCGCTCGACCTTCTGGCGTGGCTTGATCTCCTGCTTCTTCTCGCGCACGGCCTGCCGGACCTTCGGCGGCGGGGTCGGGCGGAAGGTGGGCACCGGCACGACATCCGGCGCCGCCTCGACGACGGGCTCCGGTTCGGGCGCGGGCTCAGGCGTCGGCTCGGGCTCGGGCTCCGGTTCCTCGACTTCGGGAGGAACCGGGTCGGGGGTCGGCTCGGGCTCGACCTGCTCTTCCGGCTCCGGTTCGGAGACCGGTTCAGGCTCAGGTTCGGGCTCAGGCTCGATTTCGGGCTCCGGCTCCGGCTCGGGCGTCTCGACCTCCGGCGGCGGCTCGGTGGCTTCCGGCTCGGCGACGGCTTCGGTGGAGGCGATGTCGGGCGTTGCCGCGGGCGCGGCGAGTTCGATCAGGATCGGCGCCTGCTCGTTGCCGGCCGGCGGCTCGTCTGGAACCCGTGCGAGCACCGCATAGGCGACGGCGCCATGGGCCGCGACCACGAGCAGCGCCGCCAGCGGCCAGCGCAGGAGGCCGGCGCGCAGTGGCCGGGTGCCGTCGCCGAAGGGGATGCGATCGCCGTGGCGGACCATGGGCTCAGGTCCGTCCCGCAGCTGCCGTCCCGGCGACGCCGGCGCCTGCATCCTCGAGGCCGACGAGACCGATCTTCAGATAGCCGGCGGTCCGCAGCTGGTTCATCACCTCCATCAGGTCGCCATAGGCGATCGCGCCGTCGGCGCGCAGGAGAATGCGCTCGTCGCGATTGCCACCCGTGGCCGCATCCAACCCTTCGGCCAGCGCGGCAGGATCGATCTCGTCGTCGCCGATCAGCAGCGTGTTGTCGGCCTGGACCGTCAGATAGATCGGCTCGTCCGGCCGCTCCTGCGGCTCGGCGTTGGACAGCGGCAGGTCGACGGGCGCATCGACCGTGGAGAGCGGCGCGGCGACCATGAAGATGATCAGCAGCACCAGCACCACGTCGATGAACGGCGTGACGTTGATCTCGGAGACTTCGCCGGCGCCGCCCAGATCGTCGCCGCCACTCTGGTTGAGGTTGATCCCCATCGGCCTACTCCGCTGCGGCCATTAACGGCGCCGCCTCCCGGGTCGTGTGGCGACGGTCGAGGTCGCGCGACAGGTGCTGCAGGACCAGCGCCGAGCCGTCGGACAGGACGGCGCGATAGCCGGCGATGGAGCGGGCGAAGACATTGTAGACGATGACCGCCGGGATCGCGGCGACGAGGCCGATGGCAGTGGCCAACAAGGCCTCGGCGATGCCCGGCGCGACGACGGCGAGATTGGTGGTGTTGGCCTGACTGATGCCGATGAAGGAGTTCATGATGCCCCAGACGGTGCCGAACAGGCCGACGAAGGGGGCGGTCGAGCCGATGGTGGCGAGAATGCCGGTGCCGCGGGAGATCGAGCGACCGGCGCCGGCCTCGATGCGCGACAGCGCGACCGAGACGCGCTCCTTGATGCCCTCGTCGGACAGGTCGGCGGAGCGCGCCCGTTCGGCCTCCGCGCTCTGGGCAAGGGCCGCCACGGGACCGCGCCAGCGGCGGCGGTTTGCGGTCAGGGCCTCCGTCAGCGTCTCGGCGCGGGCGAGACGGCGCACGCCGACCCGGGCGCGGCGCTTGGCCAGCGCCAGTTCCATCGCCTTGGACAGGCCGATGGTCCAGGTGACCAGCGAGGCGAAGGCGAGGCCGATCATCACGGCCTTCACCACCCAGTCGGCGGCCATGAACATGCCCATGGGCGACAGATCGTGGGGCAGCGCCGCGTTGCGTTCGTTGGGAGTGACCGGCGAGGCGGGGGCGAGCGCCGGCTCCGCCGACGGGGCGTCTGCGGCCGGTTCGGCCGGCTCCGAGCCGGCGGCCGGGATCGACGGTGCGGCGGCAGCGGACGGGGCAGGCGTCGTGACAGCGTCCGTCACCGCGGTGTCCGGTTCGGCTGTGGCGGGCGCTGCCGGCTGCACTTCGGCAGGGGCTGCCGGCGTTTCCGGTGCCGCCGGGGCAGCCGGTCCAGTTTCCGTTGCCTCGGTCTGAGCAGCAGGGACGCCGGTCGGGGCTTCGGCTTCGGACGTGGCATCGGGTGCCGTTTCAGGCGTTGCGGTCGGCGCGGGCTGTGTCGGCTCGGCCGCCGCGGGCGACTTGTCGCGGGCGTCCTGCGCCATGGCCCGATCCGTCAGCTGCGGCGTCGCCACGACGGCGAGGGCCAGGGCGATTGCGATGAAAAGCCGGGGCAGGGCAGACCTGCGGGCAGAAAGATGGGTCATGATCGGCCGTTCGTCTTTCGGGCATTGCCCGGTCACCGTCCCGCCAGGACCGGGAGGACGCGGTCGGCTGGCGGGCACGGGAATGGGCGCGTTGGGCAGCGCTTAATATAATCTGATCATAATAGTCAACTTTGTGCCCGGTGGTTGTCCACGGGGGTCGGGCTCACCTTGCGAAGGCCAGTTTGCGCGTGCCCGAAGGCTCCGGCAGGACGTCCATCGGAATGCCGTAGATCGCCTCCAGGCAAGCCGGCGTCATGATCTTTGCGGGGGCGCCGCGGGCGACGAGATGCCCCTGTTTCAGCGCGATGATCTCGTCGCAGAAGCGCGCCGCCATGTTGATCTCGTGCAGGACGACGATGACGCCGACGCCGCGGCGATCGCAAAGGTTGCGCACCAGCGACAGGACCTCGATCTGGTGGGCGACGTCGAGAGCCGAGATCGGCTCGTCGAGCAGCAGGTAGCCGGCATCCTGGGCGACCAGCATGGCCAGCCAGACGCGCTGGCGTTCGCCCCCCGACAGGCTTTCCACGAAGCGATTGGCGAAGGCTGTGGTGTCGGTCAGCGCCATCGCCTCTTCGACCCTGTCCCGGTCGGCGGGGCCGAATCGGCCGAGGGCGCCGTGCCAGGGGTAACGGCCGAGCGCGACGAGTTCGCGCGCCAGCATGCCCGGCGCGAGCGGCGTATGCTGCGGCAGATAGGCGATCCGGCGGGCAAGTTCCCGGTCGCCCCATGCGTCGAGCGGGCGACCGTCGAAACCGATGCCGCCAGTCGTGGGCCGAAGCTGGCGGGCGAGAAGTTTCAGGAGCGTCGACTTGCCCGAGCCGTTGTGACCGACGAGCCCCGTCACGGTACCCTGGCCGAGTTCGAGGGACAGCGGCGCCAGCAGCGTGCGCGCCGGCACGCTGAGGCTGGCAGCGTCCAGGGTGAAAGCGGCGGTCATGATGTCGAACCTCTTCGGCCGAGAAGGATCAGCAGGACGGGGGCGCCGACGAGGGCGGCGACCAGCCCGGTCGGCAATTGGTAGGGAAAGGCGATGGTGCGCCCCAGGAAATCGGCGACAGCCATGGTCGCGGCGCCGGCCAGCGCCGCGACGAGCAGCGTCGGCAGGGGGCGGCGAATCCCCAGCATGCGGACGACATGCGGGGCCATCAGGCCGACGAAGGTCAGCGGTCCGATGATCGGCGTGGCGGCAGCGGTCAGCAGTGCGCCCAGTACCAGGAGGCAGGGTCTGGCATAGGCCAGCGGCACGCCGAGCGCGGCCGCCTGCCGGTCGCCGAGCGGCAGGATCGCCAGCCAGCGCAGCACGGGCAGGCTTGCTGCGACGAGAACGAGCGCGGCGATGGCGACGGGGATCGCGTCGGCCATGGTGAGGCCCTGCGTCGAGCCGCCCATCCAGTCCACAAGGATGAAGGCGCGCGGGTCGCCGCCGGCTGCCAGCACCCCGACAAAGGCGTCGAGAAGGGCATTGAGCGCGATGCCGGCGAGTAGGATCGTCTCCGGCGAAAAGCCGGTGCGCCGGGCATAGAAGATGATCGCCACGAGGACGGCGAGCCCGCCGAGGCTGGTCACCAGGCTTTCGCCGAGAAGGCCGAGATCATCGAAGATGAACAGCGACAGTGCGAAGGCAAATGCGGCGCCGGCGCTGACGCCCAGAACCTCCGGGCTCGCCATCTCGTTGCCGGTCAGCCGCTGCAGGATGAAGCCCGCGACCGCGACCATGGCACCGGCGGCGGCGGCGGCGATGAGGCGCGGCGCGCGCCATGGCAGGATCTCCGCCCAGGCGTCCGGGGGCAGGATCTGCCAGGCACCGCTCGCATCGCGTCCAAGGAAAAGAACCGCGACGAGAGAAAGGGCGAGGGCGATGCACAGGGCGAGCCTGACGGCAGGGGAGAAGCGGGTGGTTGCCTGCGGGACGGAGGCTTCGAAGGGCGGGCGGACGCTGGCGCGCAGGCGCGGCAGGAGGAAGAGCAGCAGCGGCGAGCCGAAGATTGCGGTCACTGCACCGGTCGGCAGGAATTCCGCCGAGACGCCCGACAGCAGCGTGACCGCGCAGTCGGTCGCCAGCAGAAGCAGTGCGCCGATGATGCTCGACCAGACGAGCCGCTCGCCGAACTGCCGGGCGCCGGCCAGCCGTGCCAGGATCGGCGCAACGAGGCCGATGAAGCCGATGACGCCGACGGCGCTGGTCACGAAGCCGGCGAGGAGCACGGCGAGGCCGATCGCGCCGACCCTGATCCGGGTGACGTTCAGGCCGAGCGAGGCGACGCTGGCATCGCCGAGTTCCAGAAGCGACAGCGGCCGCACCAGCAGCCAAGCCGGGACGACGAGAACGGCGAGCCGCAGCGCCAGGTCGATGGTCGGCTGCCAGCTCTGCTGCGCCAGCGAGCCGGCGCCCCAGATGAACAGGCTGACCAGATAGCGGTCCTTGATCATGATCAGGATCGCCGACAGCGCGCCGCAGTACAGGCTGACGACCAGGCCGGCGAGGATCAGCGAGACCGCCGAGAAATTTCGCCGCACGAGAAAGAAGACGATCAGCGTCGAGGCGGCACTGCCGGCGATTGCCACCAGATCGCGTCCGAAGCCGAAGAGGGCCGGCGCGAACAGGGTCGCCAGGGCCAGCGCCAGCCGTGCACCGGCATCGATGCCGAGCGTCGTCGGCGCGGCGAGGGGATTGCGCAGCACCTGCTGAAGGATCGCGCCGGATGCCGACAGGGCGGCGCCGCACAGCACCGCCATCGCAAGCCGTGGCAGCTCGGCATGGAGGAACAGGATCCGGGCCGGGTCGTAGCCGCCGGTCGGCGCGCCCGTCCATGATTGCGCGATCGGGCCAGCGACGACGGCGACCGTCAGGATTGCGGCGACGAGGGCCAGCGCCGCGCTGAAGCGGGCCGGGCCGGTCAGGCTCTGCGACAGGATCATGCGGGGGCGCCGTCCCCGGCCTGGCCCGCCGGACCGGCGAGCGCCTCGGTGAGAAGCTCGGCAAAGCGCAGCGCCGAGGGCAGCGCGCCGAACATCAGCGTGGGCGGCAACACGGTGACCTGTCCGGCCTTCACGAAGGGGAGCTGGCGCCAGAGCGGGCTGGCGCCGAGCGTCTGCATCAAGGTCGGCGGCAGCGGCTCGAAGGCAAAGAGTTGCACGTCGCGGGCGGTGGCCAGCGTCTCGACGCCGACGGTGGCAAATCCCCAGTAATTGGTCTCGCCTCCATAGGCGTTGGTCACGCCGAGGCGGTCGAGGACGGACTGGTAGAGGCCATGCCGGCCGAAGATCCGCGCGTGGCGCGTGTCCATGAAGGCGACGAGATAGACCGGCGGCAGGGACAGCCCGGCCAGCCGGCGCGCGCAGGCCGCGAAGGTCGCTTCGATTTCTTCCAGAAAAGCCTCGGCCGCGTTCTTGCGGTCGATGCGTTCGGCGAGCGTGCGGGTCACGTCGCAGGCGCGCCGCAGGGGGTTGGTGCCTTCCTGATAGATGGTCAGGCGCTCGACCGGCGCGATGCGGGCGAGTGCGGTCTCCTGGCGCGCGACATAGTCGGTGGTGAGGATCAGGTCCGGCTCGAGCAGTAAGAGGCGTTCGAAATTCACCTGCAGGCTTGAGCCGAGATCGGCGACGCCTGCCGGCAGCGCCGGGGCGACGACCCACTCGTCCCAGTCGCTTGCGGCGGTCTGGGCGATCGGCGGGTGGCCGAGCGTCAGCAGGGTCTCCGTCAGCGCGTAGTCGAGGGAGGCGATGCGGGGACGGGCAGCCGGCAGCATGGCCGCCGGGGCGGCGCGAACGGTGGCGGCCGTCGCGGCGATTCCCGCCAGAAGCGCACGTCTGTCGATCACCATCGGGCCGCAGCCTCCGGCGTATCGTATTGATTGGCCTTGGAGATTTTAATCATTCCAAATTCAGTGTCTTTTTCGCCACAGCGGCGACACAGTTCGCCGGCCTGGCCCTTCGGCATGTCTGTTCCGGTACCGTCCAACCCGTTGATGCACAGTCCCTTGGTGCCTGCGATGGCGGTTTCGGCCCGTTCGCGCCCGCATCTGCTTAATGTTGACTCTTCAATTCATGTTTATCTATCGCTCGGGCCGTACCGAGGGCAAGGGGTCCTCGACAGAATGGATGTGCGACATGCGTAACTCACCGGCCGACCGAGGCTTCTCATCGAATGCGACCCGCAGACTGGCGCGGTTCCTGTCTGTGTCGGCGGCCGGTCTCGCCCTCGCTCCGGGGCTGGCGCAGGCGCAGGACGCCCCGGTGGTGTTGGACACGGTAACGATCGAGGCGGCCGGCGGTGAAGCGGACGGCATCTTGGGCGGCGCCATTGCCGGGGCGGCGGGCGCCGACTACGCCGTGGAGGGCTACGTCGCCGACACCATCGCATCGGCTACCAAGACCGACCTGCCGATTGTCAGGGTGCCGCAGATGGTCGCGGTGGTCACCGAAAAGCAGCTCGAGGATCGCAACGTCCAGTCGCTGACCGAGGCGCTGACCTATTCGGCGTCGGCGCGGGTGGGGGCCTTCGGCCTCGATCCCCGCTTCGATTCCTTCTACATCCGCGGCTTCGACGCGACCTATACGGGCGTCTTCCGCGACGGGCTGCGGGACTTCTCCAACAGCTTCCTCCTGAGCCAGGTCGAGCCTTACGGGCTGCAGTCCCTGTCGGTTCTCAAGGGTCCCTCATCGGGCCTCTACGGCTCGGCCAATGCCGGCGGCATCATCGATCTGACGTCAAAGCGGCCGACGACGGAGAGCTTCCGCGAGATCGGCGCCGAATACGGTACCAACAACCGCTACCAGGCGACCTTCGACGCCTCGGGGCCGCTCGGCGGATCCGGCTCGACCTTCTACCGGATGACCGGCGTCGCCCGCGATTCGGACACCGACAACCCGTTCGTGTCGGATGACGAGCTGCTGATCGCGCCGGCGATCACCTATGCGCCGGATGCCGACACCAGCTTCACCGTTCTCAGCGAATTGCAGCGGGTCCACACCGGCGGCACCGCCGCCTATGTCCAGGGCAACAGGGACGTGACCGACGTGCCCTATGCCGACCCGAACTTCAACGATCTCGACCAGACCCAGGGCCGCATCGGCTACGAGTTCGAGCAGCGCCTGTCCGACGTCTTCACCTTCCGCCAGAAGGCCCGCTACCAGGGCATGGATATCTACGGCGAGTATCTCTACCCGTATGGGGCGGCGGTGAACGGGATCCTTGCCCGCGGCTCGGGCGTCGTGGCGCAGACGCTGCACGGCGGCGTTGCCGACACCCAGCTCGAGGCCAAGTTCGACACCGGCATCCTGCGGCACACCATGACCGGCGGTATCGACGGCTACTACACCGAGTTCACCAACAAGGAAGGCTACGGCACCGCGCCCTCCCTGAACCTTGCCAGCCTCGACTACAGCCACGGCATTGCACGCCCGGACTACACGGTCGCCGAGGAGCAGACCCAGCGCCAGATCGGCCTGTATCTGCAGGACATCATCGAGATCGATCGCCTGACCATCGCGCTGGGCGCTCGCCACGACTGGGTGAAGACCGAGACGGCGACCGGCGCCCCCGGCAATCTCGGCGAAGCAGAGGACCAGAGCGACGATGCCTTCACGGGCCGCGTCGGCGTCAGCTACCTCTTCGACAACGGCATTGCGCCCTATGCCAGTTACTCGACGTCCTTCTCGCCCAATATCGGCCTGAACCCGGACGGCTCGGCCTTCGTGCCGACGACGGCCGAGCAGTACGAGCTGGGCGTCAAGTATCAGGTGCCGGACGTCAATCTGCTGGTATCGGCGGCAATCTACCAGATCGAGCAGGAGAAGGGCGTCTTCCTGCAGCCGAGCGCCGATTTCTCGACCAGCGTGCAGGTTCAGCTGGACAAGCTGCGCAGCCGCGGCTTCGAAGTCGAAGCGGCGGCCGGCCTCGCCGACGGGCTGAACCTGACCCTGTCCTATGCCTATCTCGACATGGAGATCATCGAGGGCGTGCCCGGCACCGAGGGCAACACGCTGTCCTCGCGCCCGCAGCACACGGCAGCGGCCTGGCTCGACTATACGGTGCAGAACGGCTTCGCGAAGGGTTTCGGCATCGGCGGCGGCGTGCGCTTCGTGGGCGAGAGCTTCGGCAACGACCGCAACAGCTTCAAGAACGATGCCCGGGCCTATGTCGACGCGGCGCTGCATTACGACGTGCAAGCGGTCGAGGGGCTGCGGGTGCAGGTCAACGCCACCAACATCTTCGACGAGGATGCGGCGCTCTGCACAGAGGGCTTCTGCTACGCCGAGCAGGAGCGCCAGGTCATCGGCAGCGTGCGCTACCGGTTCTGAGAACTCGGGCAAACGCAGCACGATATGAAAAGGGGCGGCCCGGCGGGCCGCCCCTTTTTCGTTGCGTGACGGAGGCGAAGGCCCCCGTCGCGTCCGGCGATCAGACGGAGACGTATTTGCGCCAGTCGTGCTCCTCCCGGAAGCCGAGGACCTCGCGGATCTTGCGGTTGGACAACGGCGCCTCGTATTCGCCAAGCTCCCGGGTGATCGGGATCTGCGGGCAGTATGTCTTCAGGAATTCGGCCGTCGGCATGGTGGCGGTGATGGTGTCGTTGGTGGCGTTGAACGCCTGAAAACCCAGCCCGTCCTTGGCGATCGCCAGATCCACCATCTGGCCGAGATCGCGGGCGTCGATATAGCTCCAGGCATTGCGCTTGCGCGACATCGGATCGGCCAGGAAGCCGGGGAACATGTCGTATTCATGCGGCTCGATGACGTTGCCGATCCTGAGCGCATAGATGTCGGCGCCCGAGCGCATGGCGAAGGCGCGGGCGGTCTTCTCGTTCAGCAGCTTGGACAGGCCGTAGCTGTCCATCGGGTCGATGTCGTAATCCTCTTCCAGCGGGAAGTGGTGGAAATCCTTGTCGCCCTCGGCGAAGCACACGCCATAGGTCGTCTCGCTGGAGGCGATGACGATCTTGCGGATGCCGAGCTTCACCGCCGCCTCGATGACGTTGTAGGTGCCCATGGTGTTGACGCGGAAGGTCTCGTTGTCCGGCCGGATCAGAACGCGCGGGATTGCCGCGAAATGCACCACGGCGTCGATCGGCGCGGGCCCGGTGCCGGTGGCGAACTCGTCGAGCCCGAAATGGCTCGACAGGGCGTTGTACATCTGCCCGCTGTCGGTGATGTCGGCATTCAGATTCTCGACGCCCTCATGCTGGAAGGGCACGAGATCGACATTCAGCACCTTGTGGCCCTTGTCGACGAGATAGGGGACGACGTGGCGGCCGGCCTTGCCGGTGCCGCCCGTGAAGACGATGCGCTTGCTCATGGGGAGATCTCCTTGTCTGGTCTTGCATTGCTGGCGGCGAGCGCCGGGCGGCAGCGATGGCGCCAGCGGGACTGGCGCGGATGTGCTGCGTGCCGAGGTGGGGCGGGGAGGACGGCCGGCCAGAGTACGGCGTCGTTTTCGTATGCAGCCGGGCCCTATTCCCGCAATCTGAGATTACGGATGCGATCGAACAGGACCGCCAGGATGATCGCGCCGCCGATGAAGGCGCCCTGCCAGAAGGCATTGATGCCGAGAAGGCCGAGGCTGTTGCGGATCACTTCGATCAGCGCCGCGCCGACGAGGGCGCCAAAGGCCGTGCCGACGCCGCCGGCAAGGTTTGCCCCGCCGATGACCGCCGCCGCGATGACCTGCAGCTCCATGCCGGCTCCGATATTCGTCGTCACCGCGCCGAGCCAGCCGGTCTGGATGATGCCCGCAATGCCTGCGGTCAGCGCCGAGATCATATAGACGGCGACCTTGATCGGGCGCACCGGGACGCCGGTGAGGGTGGCGGCATGCTCGTTGCCGCCGATCGCGAAGACATGCCGGCCGAACCGCGTCCAGCGCAGGATGAAACCGGTAATCAGCGCCAGCACGACCATATAGATGACCGGGTTGGCAATGCCGAAGAAGAATGCGCCGCCGCCCAGCGCCAGAAGCTGGTCGTGGTCCGGGCCGAATTCGAAAACCACGGTGTTGTTGGAGACGACCATCGCGAGGCTGCGGGCCAGCGACAGCATGCCGAGCGTAACGACGAAGGGTGGAAAATCGAGATAGGCGATGAGGACGCCGTTGAACGCGCCGACGAGAAGTGCCGTGCCGATGGCCGCGGCGATGCCGATCTCGATGGAATAGCCCGCATGCATGACCACGGCGAGGACCATGGAACACAGGCAGAGGACCGAGCCGACCGACAGGTCGATGCCGCCGCTGATGATCACCAGCGTCATGCCCAGCGCGATGATCGCGGTGAAGGTGACGTTCCGGCTGATATTGTAGAGGTTCCTGCTGGTGGCGAAGGAATCCGTTGCTAGGGTCAGGTAGAGGCAGGCGGCCAGGAGCGCGACGACGACCCAGAAGGTCTGGCTCGCAACCATCGAACTCAGCCAACTCGGCTGCTTGTGTTCGACGGGCTGTTCCAGCGTGAAAGCCATGGGGCGGTGTCCTGCAGGTCGGCGTTGGATGGGGCGAGCGGGCGGTCGGGGGTGTGTCAGCCTGCCTCAGGCATGTTCGATGGCGCCGGTGATGAGCCCGGTCACTTCCTCCGGGGAACTGTCGGCGACGGGCTTGTCGGCGACCTTGCGGCCGCGGCGCATGACGATGACCCGGTCGGCGACGGTGAAGACGTCCGGCATGCGGTGGCTGATCAGGACGACGGTGATGCCCTGGTCGCGCAGCCGGCGGATGAGGCTGAGCACCTCGGCGACCTGGCGCACGGAGATCGCGGCGGTGGGCTCGTCCATCAGCACGATCTTGGCATCCGACAGCCGTGTGCGGGCGATGGCGACGGCCTGGCGCTGGCCGCCGGACATCTTCCGCACCAGGTCGCGCGGCCGGGTTTCCGATTTCAGTTCGGCGAAGATCTCGGCGGCGCGCCGGTACATGCCGGCATAGTCGAGAATGCTGAACGGCCAGACCCCGCGCCGCAATTCGCGCCCGAGATAGACATTGGCGGCGGCCGTGAGGTTGTCGCAGAGGGCCAGGTCCTGATGGACGATCTCGATGCCGTGTTCGCGGGCCTCGACTGGCCTGTGCATGACCAGCGGCTTGTCGTTCATGCGAAGAGTGCCGTGGGTGGGGCGGAAATTGCCGGCGATCATCTTGACCAGCGTCGACTTGCCGGCGCCGTTGTCGCCCATCAGCCCGACGACCTCGCCCGGCATCAGGGAAAAGGACACGTCGTTGACGGCGTGGATGGCGCCAAAATGCTTCGATATGTTGCTGAGTTCGAGAACCGACACGTCAGACTATTCCCCCCGTTCCCGGCCACCGTCCCGTCCGGTCGCCGCGCGACGGCACGGCGATGCACCGATTGCGACATCCATATTCCCCTAGGGAATTTAGGCACATACGGCGCATCGGTGTCGCGTTTCGAGGCGATAAGGCACGGTCGGGGCCGCTCCGTCAACGACGCGCCGTAGCAAATTTCGCCAAGGACGCATTTTTTACTTCATCAGGAAAAATGCGGTTGACCGGTTTTGCGCTGCGCGCTTAGATGCCTCTTATTCTCTGCAAGCAAGTGCGGCGCAATAACTTTTATTGTGCGGTGCAGTTGCTTGTTCTTCTGCCGCCCGCCGGTCGTCGTTGGGTTGGTGTCACGCGGTTTGTCATGTTCCGCGTGTCGGGATTGGAGCCTGGGCTCATGGATAGGCAGGCTTGCTTCGAGGCAGTGCAGGCCGCAACGAATTCGTTTGCGACGTGACCTACGCTGCCCGGACGGGCGACGCTGACATCTTCAAGGGCGCACGCGGGAGGCGCGCGCCCGATCGGCAGCCAGGGGCCGACTGCATGGGCCGTTCGTTCGGTCCGCCTTCGTCCCGGGGCTTTCATCACGCAGCAGGAACCGGATTGCGGACGCAAGAGCCGCAGCCGAAAGGGAGCCGTCGTCCTCCTTGCGAGAGACGCGGTCCATCATTGGGGAGGACGACATGAGAAAACTGATGTTACTGGCCGCGGCAGCGGTGACGGCGCTGGCGGTCGGGGCGGCGCCGGCACTGGCCAAGAAGCAGTTGGTGATCGTGGTGAAGGGCCTCGACAATCCATTCTTCGAGGCGATCAACCAGGGCTGCCAGAAATGGAACGGCGAAAACCCCGATTCCGAATATGAGTGCTTCTACACCGGCCCCGCCTCCACCTCAGACGAGGCTGGCGAGGCGCAGATCGTGCAGGACATGCTCGGCAAAGCCGACACGGCCGCCATGGCGATCTCGCCGTCCAACGCCAAGCTGATCGCCCAGACCATCAAGATCTCCAATCCGACCGTGCCGATCATGACCATCGATGCGGATCTGGCGGAGGAGGATGCCGGCCTGCGGCTGACCTATCTGGGCACGGACAATTACCTGATGGGCAAGCGGATCGGCGAATACATCGCCGAGGCGAAGCCGGATGGTGGCACGATCTGCTCCATCCAGGGCAATCCGGGCGCCGACAACATTCTGCGCCGGGCGCAGGGCATGCGCGATGCGCTGTCGGGCGAGGAAGGCCTGCCGGCGCTGGCCGGCGAGGGCGGCTGGACCGAGGTGGCCGGCTGTCCGGTCTTCACCAATGACGACGGCGCCAAAGGTGTCCAGGCGATGACCGACATCCTCGCCGCCAATCCCGACCTCGACGCCTTCGGCATCATGGGCGGCTGGCCGCTCTTCGGGGCTCCTCAGCCCTATCGCGATCTCATCGGTCCCTATGCCGACCGGATCGCCAGCAACGACTTCGTCGTCGGCGCGGCCGACACGATCGGCGAAGAAGTGGCGATCGCCGGCGAAGGGCTCGTGACCGCGCTCGTCGGCCAGCGGCCGTTCGAGATGGGCTATCTCGCGCCCTCGGTGATGATCGACCTGATCGAGGGCAAGGATGTCGAGGACCCTGTCTTCACCGGCCTCGACGAATGCACCAAGGACACCATCGACACCTGCATCCAGAAGTAACGCCGCACAGGAGGGCCATTCGGGCCCTCCTTGTAGGCCCATTGTCCTGAGAATCTGAACGGGCGCCCGCAATTGACCGCAGGCGCCCGTTGCCTGTCGGGGCGAGCCCTTGCACCCGCCAGAAGTTCGACGCAGCCTCAGAGGTCCTCGGCAGCGTCGGTTCTCGCCTGTTCGCGCAAGGGGGCCTTCATCAGCTTGCCATTGGCATTTCGCGGCAGGGGATCGGTAGTGAAGACGAAGCGGTCGGGAACCTTGTAGTCGGCGAGACGCTCGCGGCAGAAGGCGGCGAGGACATCTTCGCTGATGTCGGCGTCGCGAAGATGGACGAAGGCCTGCACCTTCTCGCCGAGCACGAGATCCGGATAGGGGACGACTGCGACTTCGGCAACGGCAGGGTGGAAGGCAAGCACGTTCTCGACTTCGGCGCTGAACACCTTGTAGCCGCCGCGATTGATCATGTCCTTCATGCGGTCATGGATGAACAGATAGCCGTCGCTGTCGAAGCAGCCGACATCGCCCGATCGCCAGGCGCCGCCGACGAAGGCATCGGCCGTCCTGTCCGGCAGGTTCCAGTAACCCGGTACGACCATCGGTCCGCCGATCCAGACCTCTCCAGACTCCCCGCGCGGCACCTCTCGACCGTTCGTATCCATGATGCGGATCTCCGCACCGGGAGCTGGCGCCCCGACGCTCGCAGGCCTGCCGATCTGGCCACCGGCCGGCATGATCGTTGCCGGCGATGTGGTTTCGGTGGCGCCATAGGCCTGAACAAGGTCAAGATTCGGCAGAAGCCTGGCGACCCGTTCGATTGTGGCCACGGGCATCGGCGCGCCGCCGAATGCACCGATGCGCCAGGCGCCGAGATCGTGGCGGCCGAAATCGGCACGCAGCAAACAGAGATTGTACATGGCCGGCACCATGATGGTGAAGGTCATGCGTTCGGCGGTCGCCAACGCGAGAAAATCCTCGGCGTCGAAGCGCCGCATCATGATGACGGCACCGCCGGCGCCGAGTAGCGCGCAGACATTGGCAATGAGGCCGGTGACGTGGCTGGCCGGCACGGCGACGATGGTCCGGTCGGCCGCGGTCAGTCGCAGGCAGTGGCGATAGGCGAGACAGGAATGGACGATGTTGAGGTGGGTGAGCATCGCCCCCTTGGGATTCCCGGTGGTGCCCGACGTGTAGAGGATGACGGCAAGGTCCTCCTCGGCGAGCGGCACCGACGGCGCAGCGGTGTGGAGCGTCGCCGGATCCGTGGCGAGAATCTCGGCAAACGGGTCGCGGCCATCGCCGGTCGCGGCCGGTCCGCCGCCGATGGCCAGCCGGCGCGCGCCCTCCGGCAGGCGGTCGGCAAGGTCGGCCTCGCAGATGGTCAGCGCGGCGCCGCAGTCGTCGAGGATGTAGGCGAGCTCCGGCGCGCTTGCCCGGGTGCTCAGGGGCACGATGACGATCCCGGCCCGCACCGCGCCGACGAGCGCTGCGACGAACTCCCAGCGATTGCCGATCAGAAGGCCGACGCGATCACCGCGCGAAATGCCCTCGGCCGTCAGGAGGGCCGCGACCTGGCCCGCGATGACGCGCAGGCGCGCATGGGAGATACGGCCGCTGCCGCAAATGACGGCGTCGCCGTCCGGATTGGCGGCGGCGGCCGCTGCCAGCATCGCATCGAGGTCGCCGGGACGGTCTGCGAAGGCAAGGACAGCGCGGTCGCCGAAATGCGGCTCGCGCCGCAGTGCAGGCCCGTCCGGCCAGACACTGTCGTCCTGGCTCACGCAGCGGTGTCCATGGCGTTGGCGCCGCGTTCGATGCCGAAGACACGGTCGAGCACGGTATGTGAGTGCGTCATCTCCGACATGCTCATGACGATGGACAGTTTCTCGCTCTTGAGCGCCGAGATCACGTCCGACAGGCGCTGGGCCAGTGCCGGCGCGACACCCTCGAAGGGCTCGTCGAGCAGCAACAATCGGTGCCCGGCGGTCAGCGCCCGGCCGAGCGCTACCATCTTCTGCTGGCCGCCCGAGAGCTGCAGCGCCTTGCGTTTCGCCATGCCCTTCAGTTCGGGCATCACCTCGTAGACGAAGTCGAGCCGCGCCTTGCCGTCGAGCCCGGAAATGACCCAGCTTGGCAGCAGCATGTTCTCTTCGACCGACAGCTCGGGGATCAGGCCGCGGGTTTCCGGCATGTACCCGATGCCGCGGGCAGCACGGGAATGGACCGGCTGCTTGGCCATGTCCTGTCCGTTGAAGCGGATGCGGCCTCTGGAGACGGCGGCAATACCCATGATGGCGCGCATGACGGTGGTCTTGCCGGCGCCGTTGCGGCCGGCCAGCCCAATCATGGCGCCCGGCTCGACACTCATCGAAAAGCCGCGTACCGCCTCGACCGGGCCGATCTTCACCTGGATGTTCTCTAAGGTCAGCATGGTCTACCTCGCCGTTCCGGTGACGAATTCCTGGACCTTCGGGTCGGCAAGAACGCATTCGGGCGTGTCGTCGGCGATGATGTCGCCGGAATAGAAGGCGAGCACCCGGTCGGCATAGCGGGTGACCACCTCCATGTCGTGTTCGACGAAGATCACCGCCGCCTTCTCGCCGGCCAGCGCCGCCATCACCCGGTCCATCAGCGGGAACTTCTCCTCCGAGGAAACGCCCGAGGTCGGCTCGTCGAGAAGCAGCACCCGCGGCTGGCTGACCAGCGCCATGGCGATGTCGATGAGCTTGCGCACGCCGCCCGGCAGTTGCTCGACCGGCTGGTCGGCGTAGTCTGTGAGGCCGAAGCGGGCGAGCATCTCCAGCGCGCGATCGACGTTCTGCCGGTCATGGACCGGGCGGAAGAAGGACTCCTTCTGTTTCGACGCGATGGTGCCGGCGACAATCAGATTGTCGACCGCGGTCATGGATTCGCACAATTGCGGGATCTGGAATGAGCGGCAGACGCCCATCCGGCTGATGCGCCGCGGCGAAAAGCCGACGACATTGTCGCCGTAAAGCAGGATCTCGCCGGAATCCGGCTTCATGTAGCCGGTGACCATGTTGACGAAGGTGGTCTTGCCGGCCCCGTTGGAGCCGATCAGCGACAGGCGGGCGGCGGCCGGAACCTGCACGTCGAGGTCGTCGGCGGCGATGACGGCGCCGAAGGCCTTCTTCAGCCCCTTCACGTGGAGGACGATCTCTTCGCTCATCGGGCGGCCTCGCCTTCCAGGGACGATACGGGCTTTGCGTTGCCGGGGCGGTGCGGGTCGGCGCGCTTGACCGGGCGGGCCCAGAGCGAGCCGAAACCCTTCGGCAGGAACAGGATCACCAGGAGCAGGAAGATGCCGAGAGCCATCTGCCAGCTGTCGGGGAAATACTGGTTGGCAAAGGAGCGGACGAGTTCGGTCAGGAGCGCCGCCCCGAAGACGGCGATGACGCTCATGTAGCCGCCGAGAATGGCGATGAAGACGACCTCGCCGGACGTCGTCCAGTAGCTGAAGAACGGGTCGATATGGCCGAGCGCCAAGCCGTTCAGCGTGCCGCCGATACCGGCCAGCGTGCCGGCGACGATGAAGTTGCGCTGGGTAACCGAGAACACCGAGGCGCCAAGATATTCGACCCGCAATTCGTTCTCGCGGGCGGCCAGCGCGACGAGCCCTGGACCGCTGTCGAAATACATCCGGCAGAGCGCGGCGGCCAGCGCCGCCACGCCGACGGCGACGCCGTAGAGCGCGAAGTCGGATGCCGCCTGCGCCGGGGCGAAGCCGAGAAAGGTCGGCTCGGGCACGTTGAAGCCGTCGGAACCGCCGATGGCGGTCGACTTGGCGAGGACACCGTAGAGCACCATCGACAGGGCCATGGTCAGCATGGCGAAGAAGATGCCGCGATAGCGCGCCACGAGCGGCGAGATGATCGCCGCGACGAGGCCGCCGGCCAGCCCTCCGACAGCGAGAAGGACGAAGACGTCCTCGATTCCGACATGCAGGGCGACGAGGCCGGCGACGTAGGCGCCGACGCAGTAGAACATGCCCTGGCCGAAGGAGACGAGCCCGCCGCGCATCAGGGTGACGATGCCCAGCGCCACCAGCCCGAAAGCGGCGACCTTGGTCAGGGTGAAGAGGAGCCAGAGCGGCAGGACGGCGCCCAGGGCGATCAGGGCGACCGCGGCAACGAACGCGACGGCCAGGATACGGGTCGTGGTGGTCATATCTTGCGTGCCTGAACCGGAGTGAAGAGGCCTTCGGGCCGGAAGATCAGCACGATGACCATCACCAGGTAGATGATGAAGATCTCCGCTTCCGGCGCCTCGTAGACGGCGAAGGATCGGGCCAGCCCGACGATCAGGGCGCCGATCGCCGCGCCGGGGATGGAGCCGAGACCACCGATGATGACGACGGCGAAGCTGACGACGATGACGCTGACGCTGATGCCCGGCTGCACCGAGATGAGCGGGCTGGTGAAGGCGCCGCCGAGGGCCGCCAGGAACACGCCTAGGCCGAAGGCGAGGAGGTAGATGCGGGCGATGTTGACGCCCATGGCGGCGCTGACCTCGGGCTCGTTGATCACCGCGACGGTGACCTTGCCGATGCGGGTGCGGTGCAGGCCGAGCCAGACGCCGAGGCCACAGACGATGGCCAGACCGATCAGGGCGAGATCGTAGCCGACATAGAAGAGACTGCCGACCTCGACATTGCCGAGCAGGTTGCGCGGCTCGAAGACGTAATAGGGGTCGACGCCGAAGACCATCTTGGTGGCGTCCTCGAGGATCAGGAAGACGGCGTAGGTGACGAGCAGGATGAGGACTTCGTCGCGTCCGTAGAACAGTCGCAGCAGGCCGCGCTCGATGAGCGGCGCGATGACGATGGCGACCGCCAGGGCAGCGATGAACATGGCGATCAGGCTGAAGGCGGGCGGCAGGCCCCAGCTGGCGAAAAGGGGCACCGCGACGGCCGCGCTGTAGGCGCCGAGCGCGTAGAGCCCGCCATGGGCAAAATTCAGGATGCGCAGGACGCCGAAGACCAACGTCAGGCCGAGCGCGACGATGAACAGCCACGAGGCGTAGATCAGGCCGTCGAGAATGATGGTGAGGACGATGTCCATCCGGATGTACCCGCTGCTTTACGACGCTGGTATGCGGACCGGGGCGCGAGGCCCCGGTCCGGCGATGGTGGGGGCGAGGATCAGTCGCACTGGGCTCCCTCGAAGCCGCCATTGATCCAGTCGAGACCCTTGACGTCCTCCGGTGCGTTCACGCAGCGGGCGGGAAAGCGGATGACGTCGCCGAGGATAATGTCACCCTCGTCGTTCTTGACGGTGCGGCCGAAGCCGATCTGCTGGATCGCCTGATGACCTTTGCCGTTGGTCATCTCGATCAGGCCGCCGGGGGTCTCCCAGCTCAGGCCCTTCATCGCGGCGGCCAGCTCGTCGCTGTTCGGCTTCTTGCCGCCGTTCTCAGCCATCGCCTTTTCGACGGCGGTCTTCAGGCCGAGGATCGCCTGCGCCATGCGGTAGGGCGCCTGGACCGGGAAGACATCGTATTTGGTCTCGTAGATGTCCTTCCACCACGTATCGAGCTCGCTCTCGGGGGCCATGTAGCCATAGGCGCCACGGGCGCCGATGATGACGCCTTCGGGCATGGTGTTGCCGAGCGGCGGCAGCACGTGGTCGGAGGCCGACAGCACGGCCTGGCTGCGCTGGAACAGGCCGCGCGGCAGCGCTTGCAGGATCAGCGCCTGGAGGTCGCCACCCCAGAGCGAGGAGTGCACCACGTCGGCGCGCTTCTGCATCAGGGCGGAGATCTCGGTGCCATACTGGCCGGCGCCGAAGGCCGGGAACAGCTCGGCGGTGACGGTCGCGTCCGGATAGACCTGGCCCATCGCGGCCTTGAAGTCGGCCCAGCTATCCTGGCCGAAGGCATAGTCCTGGTTGATGCCGGAATAGGTCGAAACCTCTTCGCCGAGCGCCTTCAGGTAAAGGGCGAGGCCGACATTATCCATCGTCGCGTTGGCCGCGGTGCGGAAGACGTAGTCGTAGTCGTTTTCCTCGAAGATGCGGGGCGTGCCGCAGTCGTAAAGGATGGTGAACTGCTTGAGCTCGTCGGCGACCGGCGCGACGGCGAGGCAGTCGCCCGACCCGACATAGCCGACCACGGCGTCGACCTTCTCGCGCTGGACGAGATTGCGGTACTCCTGGACCTGGGTCGTCGCGCCGCCGGCCTCATCGAGCACCACGGCCTCGATGGCCATGCCGCCAAAGCCCTTGGTGTCATAGGGGGCGGGCGCCTCGCCGGCATTCAGCTTCTCGATCAGCACCTGGCCGCCGTTCCAGGCGGGCACGCCGAAGCTTTGCGCGGCCTGGCCGGACAGGAAGGTCACGACGCCGATCTTGAACGTCTCCTCCTGCGCCGTGGACGGTGCCGCCCATCCGACGACGATGGCGGCGGACATGACGCCGGCGAGAAGCCGGGCCGTCCTGAATTTCGGGGTCTTCGACATGAACACTTTCTTCCCTTTGCTGCTTGCTTGTGCCTTGGGCCGGGCCGCAATGGTCCGGCCTATCGTCCCTGCGTGCCGTCCGTCGCGCTCTCGTCTCCGACCGGCGCGCCGGGATCGAGCCCGGCCACCAGCCATCCGCGGCGGAAATCCTCGATATGCCGGCGCATCCACAGGACGGCGTCGGCCACGCTGCCGGCTTTCAGGGCGTCGAGGATCGCCGCATGGGCGGTCACCAGTCGATGACCGGCACCGGGCAGCTTCGGCAGCATCCGCTCATTGGCGGGGAACAGCAGCATCGCCGCCGGCTCGCGGGCGAGCTGCCAGGCGATGTTGCCGGTCGCGTCAGCGACGAGGGCGTGAAACTCGATGTCCCAGGCGGTGAGGATCTCGCCCGCCTCGACCGCCGCCCGGGTCGCCTGCAGATTGGCTTCCAGCGCGGCGATCTGATCGCGGCCGATCGCGCGGGCCGCTTCCCCTGCGGCGGCCGGCTCGATGGCGTGCAGCAGCGCCCACAATTCGTCGAATGTGACCCGCTGCAAGAGAAGCGCGCGGCTGGCGCGGGTGCTGAGGTCGCCGGCCCGTGGCGCAGCGGCATAGAGCCGGCGCCCATCACCGCGCTCGGCCAGGCCGCTCTGCTCCAGAAGCCGCAGGCCCTCCCGTGTGGTCGAGCGATGCACACCGAACTGGGCGGACAATTCGCTCTCGGTCGGCAGGCGGTCGCCGAGGCGCAATCGGCCTTCCAGAATGGCCCGCTCGATGCTCTCGAAGACCAGCCGATAGGTCGGCGTGCTCTCGACGGCCGAGAAGCGGGTGTCCGTCTGCTGCGATCCGTCCGGCTCTCCCAGGCCGGACGGTCCGGCTGCGACGGATCGATGCGACGCGGGCGTCGTCAATCCAGTCCTCCTCCCTACGGGTCTCTTAAGCCCCGCGACGGTTTCCTCATCCGCCTTGTTTGTCGGACAATCCGTCTTTGCTAGGGGCCGGTCAAGTTACTTTCCGGCATAAATCGGCACTGCACCGCACTTGCTGCGTTGCGAGTTTGCGTCTGCAAGGATCCGTAGTTTCTTGACTGCAGGGGCGGGCAGTTTCTGCTGCAGTGCACTTGCGGCAGCGCAGGCGCGGCGCGATTTATGTCATGGCTGACAGGGGAAGGTGCGACGGCTGGGACGGGTGAGGGGGGCCGGCGGGCCCGGCGGCTCGCGTCAGCTGTGGATCCGCATCGCCGGAAAACGCAGCCGGACGGTGAGGCCGCGCGCGCCGAACTCGCGACCGATCCGGCCGCCGAGCTCGCGCTCGATATTCATATTGATCAGGCGGGTGCCGAAGCCCTTGCGGGCCGGTTCGAAGGCGGTGAAATCCTTCGTGCCCTGCTCGATCCAGTCGATCGCGACCTCGTCGCCCTCGCGCCACCATTCGACCCGCAGCGCGCCGTCATCATCGGCGACCGAGCCGTATTTGAGGGCGTTGGTCGCCAGTTCGTGAAAGGTCAGGCCCAGCGACTGGGCCGCGGTCGCATCGACCTCGATGGTCGGGCCGGCGAGGGTGCAGTTGCGCATGTCCTCGCCGAAGACCTGGCCGAGTTCGGCCGCCAGAAGATCGCCGATCCGGGCGAGCTTCCGGTCGGATTCGGTGAGGAGTTCCTGCGAAGTCGTCATCGCCGCGAGCCGGGCGCTGAAGGACGCCATGAAGGCATCGAGATCGGCCGAGTAGCGCGCGGTCTGTCGGGCGATCGCGAGGATCCGCGTGATCGAGTTCTTGATGCGATGGTTCATCTCGCGCAGCAGCAGATCCTTCTGATCGAGGCTGCGTGCGTTGGAATCCGCCAGCGCGGCGACTGCTTCGGCCCGCCGGGTCTGCGACAGGACGAGCAGCGCCATCAGCACGGACAGTGCCACGCCGACAAGCGCGAGCAGCAAGGCCGGCAGGTCCGAGGCGGTGCGCGGAAACGCCGTGCCGGGCGCAAGTTCGATGACCCAGCGCCGGCCGGCGAAATCAACCTCGCGTACCGTGGTGAAATCGGCCGCGAGGGTCGAGCTGCGCGCCTGGCCATAGGCGACGAGCAGGCGATCCGGCGCGACCTCGGTGTCGTAGACCCTGGCATGGACCGGCAGGTCGCGGCCGGCGGCCAGAGCGGCCGAGACCAGATCGCCTGCCCGGAAGGGCGCATAGACGAAGCCGCCGGTGCGACGGATGGCGTCGCCCTCGTCGGTGCCGTCCTCTACCTGGCGCAGCGGCAGGTAGACGAGGAAGCCCGTCTGCCGGTTCTCGTCGATCTCCTGGACCAGCTGTACCGGTGCGGTGGCGGACGGTCTGGACGTGCGAGCGGCGCGGCGCATGGCGTCCCGGCGCGTTGCATCGGAGAACATGTCGAAGCCGATCGCCGCGAAGTTGCGGCGGTCCTGCGGCTCCAGCAGCAGGATCGGGGTGCGGACCGTCTGGTCGGTCTCCGCCGGCCAGACGCCGCGGTCGAGGCCATAGCTCGCGGCAATGGTGCTGGCGGTCTCGCCGGTCTGGGCGACCGCGATGGCGTCGGCAAAGCCGATGCCCTGGATGCCGTCGTAACGGCCGTCGAGATCGAGCTCCCCGACGAAGGCGGCGAAGCTGTCGCGGTCCCGTCCGGCATTGGCGACCCCCATATAGGCGCGGGTGGATTCCAAGAGCGAGACATGCAGGTCGAGGCGGCTTTCGATCCGGCCGACAGCGTCGTCTGCGAAGCTCTCGAAGCGCAGCCGGTCGCTCTCCGCGCTCGACCGCCAGACGAGGGCCGCAAGCGCGAGCGCGAAAGCGCAGGAGACGACCAGAATGGCCGCCGGAACGAGATGCTTGCGCAAGAGGCGAGACCCGGATCGGAGCAGATCGGCTTCCCTATAGTGCAGCTCTCGCGGCGGGAAGTGTGATCCGGCCCCTTTTCGGCCAAAAAACGTCCTTCGTAAGGCTGAAAGCAGCTGTTGCCGCTACGGCGCCGCTTTTCCCGGGCTGGCCCGGCGCACTGGGAGGCGATGTCGCGGGTTGCGGAGGCGTGACCGACGCCTTGGCATGGGGCTGCCAACCGGTCAGAAGGAAGCTGGGCGGGGGACGGGAACCGAACGGATCCCGCGTCCGGATCTATCGCAAGAGGGAGGAGCCGCAATGCTCTACGACGTCCGCACCTACAGCTGCCGGCCGGGCACCATCAAGAAGCATCTGGCGCTCTACGAGGCGCATGGCTACGGGCCGCAGAGCCGGCATCTGGGCGAGCCGCTGGCCTACATGGTCACCGAGACCGGACCGGTGAATTCCTACACCCATATCTGGTGCTACGACGACGCCGGGGATCGCGAAACCAAGCGCGCGGCCCTGCAGGCCGATCCGGAGTGGCAGGCCTATCTCGGCAAGAGCGCCGAAGCCGGCTATCTGGTGAGCCAGGAGAACAAGCTGATGACGCCGGTGGCCTTCGCGCCCGCCAAGCGCTGAACCTGTCCCGTTGCCGGCCTCACGCCGCGAGGAAGAGGGCCAGCAGCGGGATCGTCACGAGCGACAGGATGGTCGAGGCCAGCATCATGGTCGAGGTCCGGTCGATCGCCGTCCGGTAGGCGGCAGCCATCATCACGGCGTTGATGCCCGGCGGCAGGCCGGCGGCGACGACCAGCGGCGCCAGCACCTCCCGCGACATGCTGAGGGCCGACCCGACGCTGAAGACGACCAGCGGCAGGAGAAACATCTTGCCCGCCACCCCGACGGCGCTCGTTGCGACATTGCCGCGGATCTCCTGACCGTGGAGACCGGCGCCGATGATGATCAGCGCGATGGCCGGCATCGCCGCCTTGAGCATTCCCGTGAAGGCCTGCAGCCAGCCGGGAACCGGCAGGCCGGTGCCGCTGACCACAAGCCCGGCGACGATCGACAGGAGGATCGGGTTGGCGAGCTGGTTGCCGAGGGCGCCGAGAAGCGAGCGCCGCGGTCCGTCGGCTCGCTTTGTGCCCTCCATCAGCATCACCGTCGGGGTGATCAGGGCCGCGGCATGGATGGTGATCAGGGCGGTCAGGACGACCAGCCCGCGGTCGCCGAAGAGGATGGCGATCACCGGAATGCCGACGATCGCCAGGTTCGAATAGACCGCCCCGAAGGCCAGGACGATGCGTTCGGCGCGCCCGGTTTCGGGCCGCAGCATCAGCACAGCGTAGATGACCAGGGCGGTGACGGCGATGCTGCCGAAATAGACGCCCCAGACTTCCAGGTTCAGCACCTCGCCGACGTGGATGGAGGACACCGTCAGGAACATCGTTCCCGGGATCAGCACCCAGAAGGCGAGCTTGGTCAGCCCGTCGAGGCCGCCCGGCGTCAGGATGCCCCGGCGCACGAGCAGATAGCCGACGGCAATCAGAAGGAAGATCGGGGCGAGCCGGTCGACGAGCGACAGGAGCATCGGGTCACCGTGTCTGGCCGGGTATCCGGGCCGCGGGGCGAACGACCGACGCCGCAGACCCGTGGTCCGCGGCGTTGGTGGTTGCGATGATCAAAATGGCGAGGTGGGTCAGGAGGCCGTTGCCGGCGTTCGGGGTGGCTTGATCACCATGAAATAGAAGAACAGCGCCGTCAGCACCAGAAAGAACAGACTGTCCGGACTGGTGAGGAAAGTCGTCGGATCGCCCTTGGCCAGTTGCAGCGAGCGCCGCAGATATTGCTCGAGATCCGGTCCGAGGATGAAGCCGAGCAGCAGGGTGACGGTCGGATAGCCCGCCGTGCGCAGGAAGAAGGCGATGATGCCGAAGACCAGCGCCAGCAGCATCTGGAAGCTGGAGAAGGTGGCGACATAGCTGCCGACCAGCGCGACGACGGCGATCGAGGAATAGAGCAGCGCTTTGCGGATCGAGACAATGCGGACGAAATACGGTCCGAGCAGATAGAGCGTCACCGGGATCAGGATCAGCGCGCTGACCAGCAGCGACGCGAACATCGGCGCGATCATGTCGATCTGGTTGTCGAGCAGGCGCGGGCCGGGCTGCAGCCCGTTGATGATCAGGACGCCGAGGACGATGGCGGTCGTCGGGTCGCCGGGAATGCCGAACATCAGCATCGGCACGAAGGCGCCGCCGCACATGGAATTGTTGGCGGTCTCGGCCGCAGCGATGCCTTCGCGGCTGCCCTTGCCGTAGAGCTCGGGCCGCTTCGACCGGCGCATGGCGTCGGCATAGGAAACGAAGGACGCCATCGAGCCGCCGGCGCCTGGCAGGACGCCGATGAAGAAGCCGATGATGGCGCTCTTCAGATAGGTCCAGACGCCGATCTCGCGGATCTCGGCGAGGAAGGGCACGAAGTCCCGGCGCTTGATGGCGAGCCTGGCGACATGATCCTTGTCCACCGTGCGGGCATGCATGACGTCGCGCGCCTGGATCAGCAGCTCGCTGATGGCGAAGGTGCCGATGACGACGGACATCAGCCCGATGCCCTCGACCAGCGTCGAGGTGCCGAAGGTGAAGCGCGCGACCGGCTGCATGACGTCGATGCCGATGGTGGCGATCATCACGCCGAGGGCGGTGGTGACGACGCTCTTGGCGATGGCACCACGCTGGGAGATGCCGATGACGACCAGCGCGAAGAGGATCAGCGAGAACTTGCCGGGCGTCTGGATGAGCAGGGCGAGGCTCGCGGCGACCGGTGTGAACAGGATCAGGAAGATCGCGCCGATGGTGCCGCCGATCATCGAGCCGAGGGCGGCGTGGCCGAGCGCGTTGGCGCCGTGCCCCTGCTGCATCAGCGGATAGCCCTCGACGCCGGTCATCATGGAGGAGGGCGCGCCGGGAATGTTGATGGTCGTGGCGGTGATGCTGCCGGCATACATGCCGGACATGAAGATGCTGGCGCACATGACCAGCGCCGCGGTCACGTCGAGGCTGTAGGTGATCGGCAAGAGGAGGGCGATCGCCAGGACGGCGGTGAGCCCGGGAACGGCGCCGAAGAAGGTGCCGATCAGGAAGCCGACGATCATGTAGAACAGGACGGTCGGGTCGGTCAGCGCGGCGAAGCCGCCGAGAATGTGGAGCGCGAATTCCATTACAGCCACTCCGTCAGGGTCGGCAGCCGGACATGGAAGAAGACCTGGAACAGCAGGTAGAAGACGGCGGTGATGACGACCGCGTAGACCAGCCGCCAGAGGACATTGGCGTCCATGCGGAAGACATGGAGGAGCGCGAAGACGTAGAGCAGCGTCGACAGCGCGTAGCCGAGCGGCTCGAAGAGCGCGATGTAGATCGCCGTCGCCGCGACCACCAGAATGGCCGGCCGCAGGTTCAGCGGCTCGCGCGGCGCCTCGTCGACGGCCGGCGCGGCGCGAACGATGTTCAGCGCGACGGCAGCGAGGCCGAGATACATGACGACGCTGATGACGATCGGCAGGAAGGACGGGCCGACGAGGCCCTCGTCATATTGCGGCCGGATGCCCAGCGCCGCGACGAGATAGATCGTCGTGACGACGAAGAGCACGGCCGGCAGGATCAACTGGCGGATGACGGTGGGCTTTTGCAGCATTGGATGTCCATGCGACAGGGCGGTGCGGCGGCGAGGTCGAGGCTTCGCCGCCGCACGGGGATTACTGGGCGATGACGCCGTCAGCCTTCAGCTTGTCGAACTGGGCGAAGACGGCCTCCTGCTGCTCTGCGACCCAGTCGGTGACCTCCTGAGGGCCGAGCCAGCCGGGCGTCACGCCGACCTTGGAGACCCATTCCTGGAACTCCTCGCCTTCCAGCGCCTGCTGGTAGGCTTCGGCCAGCCGGGCGACCACGTCAGCCGGGGTCTTGGCCGGTGCGGCGACGATGATGAAGCTGCCGGACCGCAGGTCGAGACCGGCAGACTTGGCGTCGGGCACGTCGCCGAAGGTCGGGTTCGGCGCGTCGGAGAACTCGACCAGCCCGCGTGCGTCGCCCTCGTCGAGGAGATTGGCGAAATCGCCGAGGCTGGTGACGGCGATCACGACCTCGCCCGACAGCATGGCCTCCTTCTGGGGACCGGCACCGCCCGGATATGGGATGAGGTCGAGATCGATGCCGGCGAGCTTCTCCAGTTCGAGCATCGCCAGATGGGTGCGCGAGCCGGTGTTCTGGATTGCCACCTTGACGTCGCCCGGCGCGTCCTTGGCGGCGGCGATCAGGTCGTCGATCGTCTGGTAGGGTGCGTCGTCGGCGACGATGATCGCGTCCGACTCGTTGGTCAGGCGGCCGATCATCTGCAGCTTGTCGAGCTCGTAGCCCGGCAGCAGCTGCTGGTAGGGCACGGTGATGACGCTGTCATAGGTCAGGACGCCGATCGTGTAGCCGTCCGGGCGCGCCGACATGACGTTCATGATGCCGTTGGCGCTCATGCCGCCCTCGACATTCTCCACATAGATGGTCTGGCCGAGCTCCTTCTCGGCGATCGCGCTGACCTTGCGCGAGATGCCGTCGGTGCCGCCGCCGGCGCCCCAGGGTACGACGAGGCGGATGTCCTTGGTGGGGTAGTCCTGCGCCGCGGCCGGCGCGGCGATGGCCACGATGGCTGCGGTCGCCGCCGTGGCGGCAAGGGTCCTGAGATGATGCATGCGTCTGTCCTCCCATGTTGAAACTGAAGGGGTCGCCCCCCGTTGCCTCGATCCGGCGCCGCGTGCCGCCGGACCGTCTTCCCCGATTCCTGCGACCGTCCCCGCGAGGCGGTGCCCGGCCGTCAGGCGGCCTCGGCCAGCCGTGCCTCGACCCGTGCCACCAGCGCATCGATCTCGCGATGGTCCTCGGCTGTCAGGGCGGGTCCGGGCTGGCGCATCGTCGCGTGACGGATGGCGCCGCGCCGCCGCATGACCTCCTTGCGGGCCGCCACGCCCCAGAAGCCCATCGCCTCGTAGCGCAGCAGCGGCAGGTAGCGTTCGAAGAGATCGTTGGCCGCGTCCGTGTCGCCCTGCGTGTGCAGGCGGTACACGCCCGACAGCATCTCCGGATAGGAAAAGCCGGCCATCGGCCCGTCGACGCCGCGCGCCAGTTCCAGCGGCAGATACATGGCGTTGTTGCCGGTCAGGATGGCAACGCGGCGGCCGCCGCCCTGGCGCAGGCGGGTGATCTTGTTGAGGCTCGGCAGGTCTTCCTGCTTGATCGCCCGGATCTGCGGATGACGCTCGACCAGCGACAGGATCGCCGGCACCGACATGCCGACATTGGTCGCGCCGGGGAAATCCTGCAGCACCACCGGCACGTCGCCGATGGCGGTGAAGACGTGATCGAAATAGCGGGCGAGTTCGTCGTCGGTGCGGATGCTGCCGGCCGGCGCAATCATCACGCCCGCGGCGCCCGCGTCCATGACCTTCGCGGTGAGCTGGGAAAGCTGAGCAAGGTTGGGGCTGCTGACCCCGACGATGACCGGCCGGCCGCCGGCACGGGCGATGTAGCGGTTGGCGACGGCCAGCGATTCCGCCTCCGTCAGCTTGCCGGCCTCGCCGCTGACGCCCAGCACGGTGAAGCCATCCGCGCCATGGCGGCAGTAGAAGTCGACCAGCGTGTCGACGCTCGCAAGGTCGATCCCGGCATCCGCGTCGAACGGCGTCTGGGCGACGATGTAGACGCCCTTCATGGCTGCGAGCATTGTGCCTCCCGGCGTGCCTTTGAATTCGCATGGCAGATGCGGCGGCCCGTCTCCCTGCCGCTCATCATATGATCTCTTGCCGATGCCATATGATCACTGCATAAAGACACTGATGGTTCCGCCTGTCAATCGGCCGGGACGGTCACCGGCGTAAGACGCTCTGGCGCGGCCGCCGGTGCAGCACAGCGGGGACCCATGGCCGACGCGATCGAAATCGTCTTTCACGGGCGCAATGCCGCCTCCTTCGTCGAGGGCTTCGATGCCCTGCTCGAGGTTGAGGCGAGGATTCGCCTCGTGCCGGACGAGCCGGCGACCGAGGCCGATGCGGAGGCGCTGCGACAGGCCGACGTGATCATCGGCAATCGCTTCCAGGCCACGCAGCCGCGGCCGGAGCGGCTGCGGCTCTATCACGTCTCGGCCACGGGAACCGACGGCATCGCCCTCGACGCGCTGCCGCCCGGCGCGACCGTCTGCAATTGCTACGGCCACGAGCCGGCCATGGCCGAATATGTCATGGCGGCTCTCCTGTCCCATCAGGTGAAGCTGTTCGATGCGGACCGGCGCCTGCGCAAGGGCGAATGGCCCTACCGCGCCGGCGCGGCGGCCAATATTCATGGCGAGATCGGCGGCAGGACGCTGGGGCTGCTCGGCTTCGGGCATATCGGCCGGGCGGTCGCTGCCCGTGCCAAGGCTTTCGGCATGACCATCCATGTCGCCAATCGCAGCCCGGTGCCGGTGGCCGGCGATGTCGACGCCAGCCACGGCCTTGATGATCTGTCGGCGTTCTATGCCGCGGCGGACTTCGTGGTCGTATCGCTGCCGCTGCTGCCCGAAACGCGCGGGCTCGTCGATGCGACCGCCTTCGACCAGATGCGGCCCGATGCGGTGCTGGTGAATGTCGGCCGCGGCCCGGTGGTGGACGAGGCCGCGCTGTACGAGGCGCTGGTCCATCGCCGCATCGGTGGGGCCATCATCGACACCTGGTACCGCTATCCGGAGACCGAAGGCGACGTGACGGCGCCGTCGCGCTTCGACTTCGCGGCGCTCGACAATGTGGTGATGACCCCGCACATGTCGGCCTGGACGGACGGCACCATACGACGGCGCCAGGCCACCATGGCCGACAACATCAACCAGCATTTCACCGGTCGGGCCTGCGACAACGTCGTGCGGCCCGCCGGCTGAGCCCCTCGCGCTTACCGAAACAGCGGACGTGCGACGAAAGCCGTGATCGTGGTCATCGACGCGGTATGTCATCATATGTTGAGGTGGAGACGGCGCGCGAACTGCATGGCACGATGCAGAGCCGCAGGTGGCGACCCGATGCGGATCGCAGGGAGGAAGCAGGCAGGGTGGTGACAGGACAAGCCAAGGACAGTCGGCCGCTGACGGTGCGCGTCACGGAGGAATTGCGCGAGCGTATCGAAGCCGGCGACTATGCCCCGGGCGACAAGCTGCCGACCGAGCCAGTGCTGGTCGAGCGTTTCGGCTACAGCCGGACAGTGATCCGCGAGGCGATCGCGGCCCTGCGCGCCGACGGCCTGGTGGAATCGCGGCAAGGCGTCGGTGTCTTCGTGCTGGGTCCGCGACAGCGCGAGCAGCTGCCGACGCTGTTTGCCGATGCGACCGACAAGATCTCCGACATCATCGAGGAGCTGGAGCTGCGGCTGGGCATCGAGGTCGAGGCCGCGGGGCTTGCCGCGCTGCGCAGTTCGCCGGCCCAGGAGGCGGAGATCCAGGCACAGCTCGAGAGCTTCGAGCGGCTGGTGGCCGAGGGGCGGCCGACCGACAACGCTGATTTCGCCTTCCACATGACCATCGCCACGGCGACCAACAACCAGCGCTTCAAGGCGTTTCTGGAGCATGTCGGCCGGCGGATCATCCCGCGCGTCAAGTTTCGCAAGGCGATGGGCGGCATCGATCCTTTGCCGAACCGGGACGAGCAGCTTCTGGCCGAGCACACGCAGGTGGCCGAGGCGATCTGGGCGCGTGATCCCGAAGCCGCCCGCGACGCCATGCGGCGGCATCTGCAGGGGGGCATCAAGCGCTACCGTGCCATCACCCGCGCGACCCGGCCGACGCCCGCCAGCGATTGACAGGACGGCACAAGTCATCATACGTCACTTGCGAGACGTCGTATGATTGGAGAGCCCATGTCGCCCAGTGAACTCAAGCGCCGGCTGGCTTCCGGCCTGCTGTCCTTCCCGGTCACGCATTTCCACGAGGACCTGTCGCTGGACCTGGACAGCTACCGCAGCCATGTCGAATGGCTGGCCGGCTTCGATGCCGCAGCGCTGTTTGCGGCCGGCGGCACCGGCGAGTTCTTCTCCCTGTCGCCGGAAGAGGTCGGCACGGTGACGGCAGCGGCCAAGGACGTCGCCGGCGACGTGCCGATCATCGCCGGCTGCGGCTATGGTGGCGAACTGGCACGGGACATTGCGCGGCGCGCCGAAGCCGCCGGGGCCGACGGCCTGCTGCTGCTGCCGCATTATCTGATCGGTGCATCGCAGGAAGGTCTCTACCGGCACATCAAGTCGGTCTGCGACGCGACCGGGCTCGGTGTCATCGTCTACAACCGCGCCAATTCCATCGTCACCGCCGACACGCTGGCGCGGCTGGCGGATGCCTGCCCGAACCTCGTCGGCTTCAAGGACGGCACCGGCCAGATCGGCGTCGTGCGCCAGATCACCGCCAAGCTCGGCGACCGCTTCTGCTATATCGGCGGCATGCCGACCCACGAATTGTTCGCCGAGGCCTACAACGCCATCGGCGTGACCACCTATTCCTCGGCGGTGTTCAACTTCGTGCCGGAGCTGGCGCAGCGCTTCTACCGGGCGATGCGGGCCGACGACACGGCGACCATGGCGACGATCCTCGACGAGTTCTTCTTCCCCTTCGCCAAGATCCGCGACCGCGAGGTCGGCTATCCGGTGTCGATCATCAAGGCGGGTGTCGAACTGATCGGCCGTGGCTCCGGCCCGGTCCGGCCGCCGCTCACCGATCTGACGGCCGAGGAGAAGGCGATGCTGAAGGCGCTGATCTAGCGCTCCTTCAGGGCGCGACCTGTCCAGACCTGCCGGACGGCTCCGCGATCGCGGAGCCGTTCCTCGTCGGGGCGGTCAGTCGCGCGCGGTCGGCAGGCCGGCCTCGTAGCGGATCGGCATGCCGTGAGGCGTGGCCTCGGCGGCGCGGTGCCAGACGGCCTGCGCCGCATCGACGGCATCGGCGCTCACCAGCGCCCGTGTCGCGAGGATCTCTTCGAGCGCCGCGAGCCATGCGGTGAAATAGGCGTCCGCTGCAGCTTCGGGCGAGGGGCCGGCGGCGGGCAGGTTGGCGCAGGCGCGACCAAGCGCGGAGGCCCAGTCGGTCCAGGCGAGGATGCCGCGCTCGTTCAACGCGACGGTCATGGCAAAGGCCTTGGCTTGCCAGGGCGCGAAGAAGACGGGTTCACCCGCCGCGTCGCGCGGCAGGCCCGGTGAGGCCGCGGCAATGCCGGTCTCAGGCGTGCTCAAGATAGGGCTCCCAGGCATCGATGGAGACGGTGTCGCTGGGCGAGGCGTCGCCGCCCCACAGCGTGAATGCGTCGAAGACCACGGTGTAGAGCCAGTGCGCGACATGGTCGTCGCCCTTGGCGCTGGCATCGGCGAAGACGTGGAAGCCTTGCACGCGCTCGATGGTGCCGGTCTTTTCGCGGGCATAGGCGGGCAGGCGGATGTGATGGCGCGGCTGCAGGTTCAGCGTGCGGATTCTGTCGCCCTGCGCGAAGCCGGGCTTGCTGCCCTCGGGGTCGCGGTTGGCCGGACTGCCCCTGGCGAGAGCCGGCGCAACGGCGTCGGCCTTCAGGACGCGGTTCGGCGGCACGGTCAGATCGAGAGGGCGCCCGGCGCGCAATTCGCGATGGCTGATCAGGCCATGGCGCAGGAGCAGCGTCTCGAGGCCCTTGGTCCAGATCTCGTAATAGGACGAGCCGTAATAGTCGGCCGGGTCGCGATCCTCCCGGGCGGCGCGGCTTTCGTCGATCGACCAATGGCCCATCGCGCCGGCGGCGAGCGTCAGGGCAAGGGCGCGGCGCTCCCAGGGCGCATGGAACAGCGGTTCGTCCGCCTCCGGCGCGATCGGCCCGAAGCCGTGCCGACCGCCGAGATCGTGCGGGCCGTTCATGCCGGCGTCTCCGGCGCGGCATCCGGGATCAGGTCACGCTCGGTGCCGATCATGGAATTGCGGGTGACGAGGGCGGCCAGCGCCGCCTCCGACAGGCCGTCGGTGCCCGCCGGGCGCTCGGGCACGACGAGGTAGCGCAACTCGGCGGTGGAGTCCCAGACCCGTACCGAGACGCCCTCCGGCAGTTCGACGCCGAATTCGCGCAGGACGCCGCGCGGATCGGAGACGGCGCGCGAGCGATAGGGCGGCGACTTGTACCAGACCGGCGGCAGGCCGAGGACGGACCATGGATAGCAGGAGCACAGGGTGCAGACGACGAGGTTGTGGTGCTCGGGCGTGTTGAACACCGCCTGCATGTGCTCGCCCTGGCGGCCGGTGAAGCCGAGCGAGGCGATGGCGGCGGTAGCATCGCGCGCCAGCCAGTCGGCGTAGTCGGGGTCGCTCCAGGCCTTGGCGACGACGCTCGCGCCGTTGCGCGGCCCGACCTTGGTCTCGTAGGTGTCGATGATGGCGTCGAGGGCGTCCGGGTCGACCATGCCCTTCTCGGTCAGGATCGTCTCCAGCGCCATGACCCGCGCCGTCATCGGGTCGAGATGATTGTCGTGATCATGGTCGTGGTGATGGCCATGGGCGTGGTGATCACCGTCCCTGCCGTGCGATCCCGTCATGGTTCCTCCCGGATCTGTCTTCGCGGGCCTTGCCGCGCATCGACTGGCTTCGCCGCGTCGCGACGGCGTCCGTGCGCCCTGTTGCGATGATAAGCCGGGCAGGGGGAATTACCAGCCGTTCCAGGACCTGTGGGGGAGTGTGCGCTGCATAGCGGAGGGCGGCTCGCTTTCCCCCGTTGACCCGGACGGGGGTTGAGGCGCACCACAGGCCAATGGAGCGCGCGACGGTGCAAGCACGGCCGTCGCTCAAGCCCGATACCCGGAGTTCTGCACCCATGACCGTCCAGCCGAATTCGATCGAGGGACGCGATATCGCGTTCCATCTCCACAGCTACACCAATGCCCGCAAGCACGAGGCCAACGGGCCGATCGTCATGGAATCGGGCAAAGGGGTGCATGTCACCGACACCGACGGCAATCGCTATATCGAGGCGATGTCGGGGCTCTGGTCGGTGGCCGTCGGCTTCGGTGAACAGCGGCTGGTGGATGCCGCCGCGCGGCAGATGCAGAAGCTGAACTACTACCACACCTTCACCCACAAATCGCACGGCCCGGCCATCGAACTGGCCGAGAAGCTGGTGGGGATGGCGCCGGTGCCGATGTCGAAGGCGTATTTCACCAATTCCGGCTCGGAAGCCAACGACACGATGATGAAGCTGGTGCGCTACCGCTCCAACGTGCTCGGCCAGCCGCAGAAGAAGAAGATCATCAGCCGAACCCGTGGCTATCACGGCGTGACGCTGGCCTCGGCCAGCCTGACCGGCCTGCCGAACAATCACCGCGCCTTCGACCTGCCGATGCCGGGCGTCCTGCACACGACCTGCCCGCATTACTGGCGCGAAGGCCGCGTCGGCGAGAGCGAGGAGGCTTTCGCGACGCGCTGCGCCGAGGATCTGGACGCGATGATCCAGGCCGAAGGGCCGGACACGGTCGCTGCCTTCATCGCCGAGCCGGTGATGGGGGCGGGCGGCGTCGTGGTGCCGCCGGCGACCTACTGGGAAAAGATCCAGGCGGTGCTGAAGCGCTACGACATCCTCCTCGTCGCCGACGAGGTAATCTGCGGCTTCGGGCGCACCGGCCAGATGTTCGGCAGCCAGACCTACGGCATCGAGCCCGACATCATGACGCTCTCCAAGGCGCTGTCGTCCTCCTATCTGCCGATCTCGGCGCTGCTGATCAACGAGCGGGTCTACGCCCCGGTGGCGGACCAGTCCTCGGAGATCGGCACCTTCGGCCATGGCTATACGGCGTCCGGGCATCCGGTGGCGGCGGCCGTGGCGCTGGAGAACCTGAAGATCATCGAGGAGCGCGATCTCGTCGCCAATGCACGCGAGATGGGCGAGCTCATGCAGGCCGGTTTGCGCACGCTCGCCGATCATCCGCTGGTCGGCGAAGTGCGCGGCGTCGGGCTGATCGCCGCGATCGAACTCGTCACCGACAAGGCCGCCAAGCTCTCCGCCCAGCCGCCGGGGGACCTTGCCGCGCGAGGCTTCGCCATCATGCAGAAGAACGGCGTCATCTCCCGCGCCATGGGCGACGCACTGGCCTTCTGCCCGCCGCTGATCGTCGAGAAGCAGCACATCGACACCATCGTCGAGACCACCGCCCGCAGCCTCGACGAATTGCAGGCGAGCCTCTGAGGGCACGCCCTCGCATGTCACGACAGGCGGCCCCGTATCCGATCCGGTGCGGGGCCGCCTGCGACTGAGCTTGTGTCAGGTGGCATCGGCCGGCGTCTGCGAACGGCGCAACAGATCGGCCAGCGCCTCGAAGTCGCGGCGGCGGGCGGTCGACGGGCGGAAGGCGAGGGCGATGGTGCGGTAGGGCGTCGGCGCCTCGAAGGGCAGGATGGCGATGCCGCCGCTGCGGGTCTCGTCGGGTATCGCCATCTCGGGGATCAGCGTGGCTCCGAGCCCGCCGGAAACCATGCGCAGGATCGTCGTCAGGCTGGTGGCGCCGAGCCCGGCCATCTCGCCGGCATCGGCGATGCGGCAGATGTCCAGCGCCTGCGCCCGCAAACAATGGCCTTCCTCCAGAAGAATCAGCCGCTCGTTACGCAGCGCCGACAGGGGCACGGGCTGCGGCAGGCGCGACGCCTCGGCGGCCGGCAGCGCCAGATAGAAGCGGTCCTCGAACAGCGTGATCGATTCGAGCAGCGGGTCGTCCAGCGGCAGAGCGACGACGGCGCAGTCGATCTCGCCGACCGCCAGATCCGCGACAAGCCGGTCGGTGACGCTCTCCCGGATCTCACATTCAAGGCTCGGATATTCGCTCGCCAAGGCCTTCAGGAAGGTCGGCAGCACGTAAGGGGCGACCGACGCGATCATGCCGAGGCGCAGCCGGCGCGACAGCAGCGTCTCGCCGCTGGTCGCCAGGCTTTCCAGTTCCTGCATCTCGGCCAGGATGCGCCGTACCCGGGCGCCGATGAGCGTACCGTCGCTGGTCAGGGTGACGCCGGAGGATGCGCGCTGGAACAGCGGTCCGCCGAAGAACTCCTCCATCTGGGCGATCTGCGCCGAGAGGGCCGGCTGGCTGATATTGAGGCGCTTGGCGGCCTGCCCGAAATGCAGGGTTTCGCTGAGCGTGCTGAAATAGCGGAGCTGTCGGAAGGTGAGCATGCGCGATAGGATAAACTGATTGGCGCCGCATGGAAATACGATTGGAGATTATGGGGCGCATCCCTATTATCGGTCTGGAAGAATTCCAAACACGGCGAAGGGAGGCCTCACATGGCTGATCGCGAGAGACTGACGACAACGGCTGGCGCGCCGGTGTCCAGCAACCAGAACTCCAAGACGGTCGGGCCGCGCGGTCCGGTCCTGCTCGAGGATTTCCAGCTGATCGAGAAGTTGGCGCATCAGAACCGCGAGCGCGTTCCCGAGCGCGTGGTCCACGCCAAGGGCTGGGGCGCCTTCGGTTCGCTGACCGTGACCGAGGACGTCACCAAATACAGCTGCGCCAAGGTCTTCCGTCCCGGTTCCAAGACCGACATGCTGGCCCGCTTCTCGACCGTTGCCGGCGAGCAGGGCGCGGCCGATGCGGAGCGCGACGTGCGCGGCTTCGCGCTGAAGTTCTATACCGAGGAAGGCAACTGGGACCTCGTCGGCAACAACACCCCGGTGTTCTTCGTCGCCGACCCCTACAAGTTCCCGGACTTCATCCATACGCAGAAGCGCCATCCGCGCACCAACCTGCGTTCGGCGACCGCCATGTGGGACTTCTGGTCGCTCTGCCCGGAATCGCTGCATCAGGTGACCATCCTGATGTCCGACCGCGGCATCCCGACCAACCCGAGCCGCATGAACGGCTACGGCAGCCACACCTTCTCGCTGTGGAACGATCAGGGCGAGCGCTTCTGGGTGAAGTTCCACTTCAAGACCCAGCAGGGCCATGAGCACTTCGTCAACGAAGAGGCCGAAAAGGTCATCGCCAAGTCGCGCGAGAGCTACCAGGAAGCCCTCTACGGCATGATCGAGGACGGCCGCTTCCCGAAGTGGACCATGTACATCCAGGTCATGCCCGAGGGTGAAGAGGTCCAGTTCGAGGAGAAGACCGGCTGGAGCGCCTTCGACCTGACCAAGGTCTGGCCGCATGGCATGTACCCGCTGATCAAGGTCGGCGAGATGGAGCTGAACCGCAATCCGGAGAACTATTTCTCGGACATCGAGCAGTCGGCCTTCAACCCGTCCAACGTCGTTCCGGGCATCGGCTTCTCGCCGGACAAGATGCTGCAGGGTCGCCTGTTCTCCTATCCGGACGCGCATCGCTACCGGATCGGCACGCATTACGACGCGCTGCCGGTGAACAAGCCGAAGAGCCCGGTGCATCACTATCACCGCGACGGCGAGATGCCGTTCGGCATGCGCACCAACCCGGACGCCTATTACGAGCCGAACAGCTTCGGCGGTCCGGTCGAGGATCCGAGTGTCGAGGAGCCGCCGCATCGCTACAGCGGTCAGGTGGGTCGCTATGACTTCCGTGGCGAGGCCGACCATTACAGCCAGCCGCGGGCGCTGTTCGAGATGTTCGACGCCGGCCAGCGCGAGCGGCTGTGCGCCAACATCGCCGGTGCGATGCAGGGCGTGCCGCAGTTCATCGTCGATCGCCAGCTGGCGCATTTCGACAAGGTGCATGCCGAGTACGGCGCGGGCGTCCGCAAGGCGATCGAAGCGCAGACGCGCGACGACGCCGAGGCGAGCCTCAGCACCAGCCACAGCGCCGCTGCGGAGTAACCGGACGCCATTGTCCGTGACATGAAACGTCGGCGCCGCGTGCGCCTGACGGAAAGGGCCGGGAGCGATCCCGGCCCTTTTTGCTTGCGGGGGTACCGTCGCGTGGTGCAGGACTGCCCGATCCGCGAGGCATTGCGACCGAAGACGACCTGTCGAACCGACGGGCCACCGGTCGGCTATTCGGCCTGCGCACGGAACGCCCGGCATCGTCCGGCAAGACACAGCAAGGATACGATCATGCGCCTGGGCGGCAGGATGGCAGCGGCCATCGAGATTCTGGCCGATATCGAGGCACGGCGCCGGCCGGTGGCCGATGCGTTGAAGGACTGGGGGCTTTCCCACCGCTTCGCCGGCTCGGGCGATCGAGCCGCCATCGGCAACATCGTCTATGACGTGCTGCGGCGGCGGCGCTCGCTGACCTGGCGCATGGAAGACGAGACGCCGACGGCCATGGTCTTCGCGGCGATCCTCGACAGCAAGGGCATGGGCGTCAAGGATCTGGCCATCGCGCTGGAGGGCGACCGCTTCGCGCCCCAGATGCCGTCGACCGACGATTTTGCCGCCTTCCGCACACGTGAGCTGAGCGCGGCGCCCGGCGCCGTGCAGGCCGACGTGCCGGACTGGCTGGCGCCCCGGCTGGAAGCCGCCTTCGGTGAAGCGTGGATCGCGGAGGCGGCAGCGCTGTCCGACCGCCCGCCACTGGACATGCGCGTCAACACGCTGCGCGCCGATCGCGACAAGGTCGCCAAGGCGCTGACGCCCTTTGCCGCCACCGCCACGGCGCTGGCGCCGCAGGGCCTGCGCGTCCCGCCGATCGCGGGCGATGGACGCCATCCCAACGTGCAGGTGGAGGCCGGCTTCCAGAAGGGCTGGTTCGAGATTCAGGACGAGGGCTCGCAGATCGTCGCGCTTCTGGCGGGGGCAGCCTCCGGCATGCAGGTGCTGGATTTCTGCGCCGGGGCCGGCGGCAAGACGCTGGCGCTGGCTGCGTCCATGGAGAATACCGGCCAGATCCACGCCTATGACAGCGACCGGCAGCGGCTGGCGCCGATCCACGACCGGCTGAAGCGGGCCGAGGTCCGCAACGTCCAGGTCCATGCGCCGCGCGACGACATCGGCGAACTGGAAGGCCGGATGGATCTGGTGCTGGTCGATGCGCCCTGCACCGGCACCGGCACCTGGCGTCGGCGTCCGGACGCCAAGTGGCGGCTCGCCGAGCGCCAGCTCGACAAGCGGCTGGAAGAGCAGGATGCGGTGCTCGACGCGGCGGCGCGCTTCGTCAAGCCCGGCGGCCGGCTGGTCTACATCACCTGTTCGCTGCTGCCCGAGGAGAACGGCGCCCGCGTCGCGGCCTTCCTCGAACGTGATGCGGGTGTTCAGTTCAAGGTCGCCGATGCCGTGGGACGTTGGGCCGAGGCCCTGCCGGAGGCGCCGAAGGCCTACCATGCCAGCGCGCTCGGCGACGGCACGACGCTGACGCTGACGCCGCGTACCACCGGCACCGACGGCTTCTTCTTCGCGGTCCTGGAGCGTCGCTGATGCGGGCCTATGTGGCTCTGCCGCTGTTCCTCGCCCTGACCGTGGGCGGCGGCGCACTGGTGGGTGCGGCGACGGCGCCGGGCGAATGGTACCAGGCGCTGCAGAAGCCCTGGTTCAATCCGCCGGGCTGGGTCTTCGGACCGGCCTGGGGGACGCTCTACGTCCTGATCGGCATCGCTGGCTGGCGTGTCTGGCACCGGGGCGAACTTGAGGCCGCGCGGATCTGGTGGGTGCAGCTCGGCCTCAACTTTGTATGGCCGTTCCTGTTCTTCGCCGCGCAGATGCCCGGCCTTGCGTTGGTCGAGATCGTTGCGCTGTTCGCAGCGATCTGCGGTTTCGTCGCCTATACCTGGCGCGAGGATCGCGTCTCGGCCTTGCTGTTCCTGCCCTATGGCGCCTGGGTCGCCTATGCGACGCTTCTCAACGCTGCCATCTGGTGGTTGAACTGAGCAGAGCATCGCCGGGCGCCCACGCTCGGAGCACCGGACGGACGGCAGCATGAGCGACTACGACCCGACGAAGATCGACGCTGCGACGGAAGAGCTGGGCGGCGCCCGGGTCCTGTTCGTCATGGCGGCTTCGGCCGAATACGGCCCGGCGCTACGCCGCCGCATCGCGCCCCTGATGACCGGGGTCGGGCCGATCGAGGCGGCGCTCGGCACCGGCATCGCCCTGCATGCGCTGACACTGGCGGGCCATCGCCCGGACCTCGTGGTCTCGCTCGGCTCGGCGGGCTCGCGGACGCTCGAACAGGGCGAGATCTATCAGGTTTCGTCGGTTGCCTGGCGCGACATCGATGCGTCGCCGCTGGGATTCGCTAGGGGCGTCACGCCGTTTCTCGACCATCCCGTCCACACCGCCTTGCCGACACCGGTGCCGAGCCTGCAGACGGCGCGGCTGTCGACGGGGTCCGACATCGTCTCGGGTGCGCGCTACGACGCGATCGACGCCGACATGGTGGATATGGAGACCTTCGCGGTCCTGCGGGCCTGCCAGCGCTTCGACGTCAAGCTGGTCGGCCTGCGCGGCATCTCTGACGGGGCGGGGGACCTGCATCACTACGACGACTGGACCACGCTGCTCCATGTCATCGACGAGAAGCTCGCCGATGCCGTCGACCGGCTGGAGATCGCGCTCGATTCGGGACTGCTGGACGTCGGTTCGTCCTGACCGCCGCCCGGTCCGGGAATCGGCTTCCCCGAAGCCGGGCGACGATCGACGGGATCAGGCCGCCTTCTTGTTGACCTTGACGTCGGCGAGCTTCGACAGCTTCTCGTCGGTCGCCTTTTCCTGCTTCAGGGTTTCCTGCAGCTTCGCGACGGCGTCCTTGTGGCCGAGGGTCCCGGCCCAGGTGATCAGCGTGCCGTAGCGGGCGATCTCGTAATGCTCGACGGCCTGGGCGGCGGCGACCATCGCTGCGTCGAGGGTTTCGGGATCCTCGACCTCGTCCATCAGCTCGGTCGCCTCGTCGATGATGCCGATGATCGCATCGCACTTCACGGCGCGCGGCTTCTTGCCGAGGCTCTCGAACACCTCTTCGAGCCGCGTCACCTGCTCCTTGGTCTCTTCCAGATGGGTTTCGAACGCAGCCTTCAGATCCTCGCTCGCCGCCTTCTTCGCCATCTTGGGGAGAACCTTGGCGATCTGTTTCTCGGCATAGTAGATGTCCTGCAGCGTGTGCAGGAAGAGGTCGTCCAGCGATTTGACGCTCATGTCAGTTGCTCCGATCGCGGCATCAGTACCGCGGCGCCAGAACGGCTCTGCATGACCGGCGTTCCGCCTGCCGGGGGCGGTAATGCACAGGTGGCTACCGATGCGTCAGCCGCATACGGGCAATGCCGCGCGAGGTGCTGGACATTGCCGCCGTGCTTTTCTAAAGCCTCGCCATGACAGCGCACCCCGACACCGTCCTCATCGTCGACTTCGGCTCCCAGGTCACCCAGCTGATCGCGCGGCGCATCCGCGAAGCCGGCGTCTATTCCGAAATCGTGCCGTTCCAGTCGGCTGCCGAAGGCTTTCGCCGCCTGTCGCCGAAGGCCGTGATCCTGTCGGGATCGCCGGCCTCGGTGACGGACACCGATGCCCCGACGGCGCCGACGGAAATCCTCGAGGCGGGCGTGCCCGTGCTCGGCATATGCTACGGCCAGCAGACCATGTGCGCACAGCTCGGCGGCAATATCGAAGGCGGCCTGCACCGCGAATTCGGCCGCTCCTTCATGGAGGTCAAGAAGGCCTCGCCGCTGTTCGAGGGCATCTGGGCCGAAGGCACCCGCCACCAGGTGTGGATGAGCCATGGCGACCGCGTCACGGCGCTGCCCGAGGGCTTCGAGATCATCGGTCAGTCGTCCGGCGCTCCCTTCGCGGCGATCGCCGACGAGGCGCGCCGCTTCTACGGCGTGCAGTTCCACCCCGAGGTGGTTCACACCCCCGACGGCGCAAGGCTTCTGTCGAACTTCGTACATCGCATCGCCGGCCTGTCCGGCGACTGGACCATGGCGGCGTTCCGCGAGCAGGCGGTCGAGGAGATCCGCGCCAAGGTCGGCGACGGCAAGGTGATCTGCGGCCTGTCCGGCGGTGTCGATTCCTCCGTCGCGGCCGTGCTGATCCACGAGGCGATCGGCGACCAGCTGACCTGCATCTTCGTCGATCACGGCCTGTTGCGGATGAACGAGGCGGAAGAGGTCGTCGCGATGTTCCGCGACCACTACAACATCCCGCTCGTCCACGTGCAGGCGCAGGATATGTTCATCGACGCGCTGGAAGGCGAGATGGACCCGGAGGTCAAGCGCAAGACCATCGGCCGGCTGTTCATCGAGACCTTCGAGGCGGAAGCCAAGAAGATCGGCGGGGCCGACTTCCTGGCGCAGGGGACCCTCTACCCCGACGTGATCGAGAGCGTCTCCTTCACCGGCGGTCCGTCGGTGACCATCAAATCGCATCACAATGTCGGCGGCCTGCCGGAGCGCATGAACATGCAGCTCGTCGAGCCG